>Ga0308163_10002995_pt1 | contig 14589 bp, 14 predicted proteins | sample PhyTR1_FD_201037 | JGI IMG/M metagenome (GOLD analysis project Ga0308163, IMG submission 201037) | Phyllosphere microbial communities from UC Gill Tract Community Farm, Albany, California, United States - DLSLT.R1 | ecosystem: Host-associated > Plants > Phyllosphere > Unclassified | place: USA...
ATGTTAGATCTATTTTTCTCTCAGAATCCATTTCTGAATCCTGCTTATACTTATGTTAAATCTGTTTTTCTCTCAGAATCCATTTTTGAATCCTGCTTATACTTATGTTAAATCTATTTTTCTCTCAGAATCCATTTCTGAATCCTGATTATACTTATGTTAGATCTATTTTCTCTCAGAATCCATTTCTGAATCCTGCTTATACTTATGTTAAATCTATTTTTACTCTGCTAATCTTTTTAAGCCGAATTTTTCAATCTTGCTGTAAAGGTGACTGCGTTGGATATCTATATCGTCTGCTGTTTTAGAAACGTTCCAGTTGTTTTTCTCTAGTTTAAACTTGATGAATTCCTTTTCTGCATGATCTTTATAATCCTGGAAGTTGCTGAATTTATCGTAGTTTGTACTAGCAACTGATGCTCCGTTTGTTACTGGGGTTCCGGCGCCGATGTTGGTACCTCCTCCTGGGTTTGCAAAGGCCGTTACGTCGTTTTCAGTGATTACTTTATCGCTAAGGATGATTAAACGTTCGATCATATTATGCAGCTCACGTACGTTACCTGTCCATGGTAAGTTTTGAAGGGCTGTCATTCCTGAATCACTGATTTTTTTAACGGGCATGCCGTAATCTTTACAGATTTCGTCTAAGAAACTTAGCGCGATTTCCGGGATGTCTTCTCTTCTTTCTGTTAGATGAGGGACGTGGATGTTGATTACGTTTAAACGGTGGTATAAGTCCATCCTAAAATTACCGTCTTCAATTTCCTTCATCAGGTCTTTGTTGGTTGCGGCAATTACCCGAACGTTAACTTCTAATTCTTTTTCTCCGCCTACACGGGTAATTTTATGTTCTTGCAAAGCACGAAGCACTTTAGCCTGTGCAGAGATGCTCATGTCGCCGATCTCATCAAGGAACAGAGTACCGCCATTTGCTAGCTCGAATTTACCGATGCGTTGTTTTACGGCTGAAGTAAATGAGCCTTTTTCGTGGCCGAATAGTTCACTTTCTATCAGTTCTGATGGAATTGCTGCACAGTTTACTTCGATTAGTGCATTGTCTGCACGCGAAGATTTTTCGTGTAACCAGCGAGCTACTAATTCTTTACCACTACCATTGGCTCCAGTAATTAATACACGGGCTTCTGTAGGCGCTACGCGCTCTATGGTCTCTTTAATTTTATTGATGGTCTCAGAGTTACCAAGGATATCTCTGGTTTTGCTTACTCTTCTTTTAAGGACTTTCGTTTCTGTAACCAATGTCCCTCTGTCAAGGGCATTTCTAACCGTGATTAATAAACGGTTTAAATCTGGTGGTTTAGAGATGAAGTCGAATGCTCCTTTTTTACTGGCTTCAATAGCAGTTTCTACAGTACCGTGACCAGAAATCATGATGAATGGAAGATCAGGACTGAAGGCTAGTGCTTGTTCAAGCACCTCCATGCCATCCATCTTATTCATCTTGATGTCGCACAATACTAAGTCGTATTTCTTCTTTTTAATCAGGTCAAGTCCTTCTATGCCATTATCAATATCATCTACCTCGTAATTTTCATACTCTAAGATTTCACGCAGTGTGCTTCTTATTGCACGTTCATCATCAATTATTAATAATTTTGCCATAGGTTTTGTAGAGTGTCTGTTATTGGATACTAATATATTTACTAATTGTCAATAATTCTGATAAAATAAAAAAATGCAAGCCTGTAAGCCGGGTTCTGTACCTTAATAAATTAAGGCTCCTACCATTAATCTACTATAAACGTCGCCATTTATCTCTAACGACCTACCCACTAACATCGGACGAGCAGCCCTACATGCGTTAGCCTATTTGGTCTTTCAACTCCCGGGGTTTACCAGCTCTCCGGTTGCCCGGAAAACTCGTGAGCTCTTACCTCACGGTTTCAACCTTACCTGTGCTGTTGCCAGCCATCGGCGGTGTACTTTCTGTTGCACTTTCCATAATTCGGGTGTTCATTCCCAAACCTCTTCCCGTTAGGAAGCGAGATGCTCTGTGTTGCCCGGACTTTCCTCTTTATTAATACTTACGCATCAATCCAGCGATAGAACAGCTTGCATTTTGGGCAAATATAGGAAAATATTACTTGCAATTTTTTAGGTCAGCTGCTACATTATCATTCGTATACATCCCTTGCTTGTTCCCAAAATCATTTGTGATGTAAACGATCAGCTGTGCAACGTCAATATCAGCAAAGTTAAAGGCAGGCATTTTACTTTCGTAAACCTTACCATTAACAGTTACAGGAGTCGTCAGCCCCTTTTTAAAACAAGCAAGCTGCTGTTTATTAGCCTTCATATATATACTATCAGTCAGTGGTGGAGTAAGCGCACCCAAACCTTCCCCTTTAGCACCATGGCAATTCTGGCAATGTTTGATGTATAAATCCCTGCCATTCACATAATAAGCATCCTGCTGAATCCTGTCTGCGGTCTGGCATGAATAAAACATAGTCAGCAATGCTGAAGATATAAAAATAATTAAAACCAATTTACGCATGGCCTTAGTCCTTTTTTTCATTAAGTAACACTGGAATATCTTTAATTAACTGCTCCACTTGTTCTGGATTGGTACCATCATAAGCGCCACGTATTTTTCTATCTTTATCTATCAATACTAAAAAACCCTGGTGTACATAACCATCTCTGTTTGTACTGTCTTCGCCTACAGCAACCAGGTAACTTTTTTCTGCAATATTATAAACGCTATCCTTAGTACCGTAAACAAACTGCCATTTCGGTCCGTCTACACCGAGTTTAGTAGCATATTTTTTTAATACCGAAGGTGTATCATATTTAAAGTCGATAGTGTGTGAAAGAAACATGACATCATCATTGTCCTTGAACTTGTCAAATATGGTTTTCATGTTCCTGTGCATAATAGGGCAGATGCTGGTGCAGGACGTGAAAAAGAAATCTGCAATATATATTTTACCCTTAAATTTATCGTTAGTTATATAAATACTATCCTGATTCAGGAATTTAAAATCCGGAATGGTCTGATAAATCGTATCTACACTCGAAGAGCCATCAGCATTTTTCACTGTTTTAGTGTCCCTCAAGCCATATACAGGTAATTTTTTATCTTCTTTACAGGATGTAATAAATAAGGCGAATGCCATCAGGATAACGCATTTATACAAATAAGGATGTTTCATAGTAGAATCAATTGAGATGGCAAAGGTACAGTACTATAAAAATAAAGTGTAACGTAGCTGTAAATATTTATTAGTTTTGCGGCGAAGAATTTTGAATACTTAATGAGAAAAAGATATAATGCTGCCATCACAGCTTTAGGAGGGTATGTTCCAGAGACTATTTTAACGAATCATGATCTGGAAAAAATGGTGGATACTAATAGTGACTGGATTGTTTCCAGAACAGGGATTGAGGAGAGAAGGATTTTAAATGATGATTCACTCGCTACATCAGATTTAGCCACTATGGCTGTTAAAAGACTTCTTGAAGATAGTAATATCAATCCGGATGAAATAGAATGCGTGATTGTAGCTACGGCTACGCCTGATTATATTATGGTTTCTACTGCTAGTATCGTTTGCGAAAAAGCTGGTTTGAAAAATGCATGGGGCGTAGATAGCAATGCAGCTTGCAGTGGCTTTTTATATGCTTTAACATTAGGTGCAAGTTTAATTGAAAGCGGCAGATATAAAAATGCAATTGTAATAGGTGCTGATGCCAACAGCTCTATTGTTAATTATGCAGATAGGAATACCTGTATTTTATTTGGCGATGGTGCTGGTGCTGTTTTATTAGAACAAACAGAGGCGGAAGTTGGCCTGGTAGATAATGTATTTAGAACTGACGGCGTAGGTAAAGAACATTTAATCGTTACTGCAGGTGGTTCACTGAATCCTTCAACTGTTGCTACACTGGACAAAAAACTTAATTATATCTCTCAAAATGGCAGAATTGTTTTTAAAGCAGCAATTGAAGGGATGAGTCAGACTTGTGCTGAGGTTATGGAGAGAAACGATTTAAAAACTACTGATATTAACTGGTTAATTCCTCACCAGGCTAACCTGAGAATTATACAGGCTGTTGGTGAGAAAATAGGGCTGAATGCTGATCAGGTTAAAGTAAACATACAGCGTTACGGAAATACTACTGCTGCTACTATTCCACTATGCATGTGGGAATTTAAAGAGGACTTCAAAGAAAATGACAACCTGTTGCTTACGGCTTTCGGTGCTGGCTTTTCTTGGGGAGCTACTTATTTAAAATGGGGTAAACTAAGAAGTTAAATGATTACACGTTTAATTGCCATATTGCTTATTTGCAGTTCGTTTTCAATGAACCTGTCCGGAGTCTTTGTCTTTGCAGGTTTTGAAATGAACGAAGCTTATATAGCAAAGGAATTATGCGTGAATAAAGATAAACCTCAGCTGCACTGTAATGGTAAGTGTTACCTGATGAAGAAATTGAAACAAGCAGAGGAGAAGGAACAAAAGCAGGAAAGACAGCTGCTTAAAATCCAGTTGCAAGCTCCTCTGGCTCATCTGCAGATTGTATTTAAACAATATTGCAGTGCTGTAAAGCCTGTCCGCATTCCCTTTACTACTGGCAAGCCTTTAGCTAAAGTGAATTCTATATTTCACCCTCCCCAGCTTAGCTGCTAATTAGAATTTATACTACCGCAACTCTGTGGTAGCATTTCCTTTATTTAATTTTTTAAAGTTCATGCTGGTGATGTCACCTGCATGTTTAATAATATTTGATATGAAATTATTCTTAGCAGCCCTGTTGTTTTCCACAGTGGCTATATCCTGCACGCAACAGCCAAATTATAAAACAGAAAGAGATGCAGTCATGAAATTCCACGATGTGGTAATGGCAGATCATGGCATATTAGTCAGCAACCAGATGAAAATAGATTCGCTGGTTAAAGATATGAGCGCACTCAAAACTAAATTCCCTGCATTAGATACGCTGAAAGAAAAAGCTGATTTGTTGGGCACGCTTAATCGTTTAAACAAGGCAGAAGACTTGATGAACGACTGGATGCACAAATTTGAGCCTGATATTACAGGGAAATCTGATAGTCAGGCTATAGAATATTTTAAAGCTGAAAGAGTTAAAATAGGAAGTATCGACAGTGTTTATAAAGCTGAAATCAAATTATCTACAGCGCACCTTCAAAAATTCAAGTAATAATGAGAAGGATATTAATTTATGCAGCGCTGACAATGGTCACCATTGCCAGCTGTAAAGATGAAAACAAGCGCTTACCGTATTTGCAACAAGAAATAGTAGGGAAGGACACTGTATATCGAACTATCCCAGATTTTAGGTTCCTTAATCAGGATAGTGTAGTGGTCACCAATAAAGACTTTGACGGATCAATTTATGTCGCAGATTTCTTTTTCACCTCTTGTCCGACAATCTGCCCGGTAATGCACCGAAATCTGTTAAAGGTTTATAATAAATACCTAAACAATCCTGAAGTTAAAATAGCTTCACATACCATCGACTTTAAATACGATACGCCTTCAAGAATGAAGACTTATGCAGATAAATTAGGTGTAAAAGGCACACAATGGGAATTTTTATGGGGTAGTAGGGATTCTGTGTACAACCTTGCAGAAAAAAACTACCTCGTTTCGGTGGGGCAGGATAGTAAGGCTCCTGGAGGATTTATCCATCAGGGATATTTGGTGCTGGTTGATAAAGATAAACGCATTAGAGGGGCTTATGATGGTACTGTAGACGAACAGGTAGAGCAGCTGATGATGGATATGGATGTTTTACTGGAAGAATCTAAGAAATGAGCGGCAACACAAACAACATCACACGTTTGGTAAAACGTAAGATGTATAAATGGCACCATATATTGGGAATAATAACTGTTATTCCTGTTATTTTCTGGACACTGTCTGGATTGAGTCACCCAATTATTGCTCATTGGTTTAAGCTGGATATAGCACACGAATATATAAAACCAACGGTATTAGACTCATCACGCATTAAAATATCTATCAATGAGGTGCTGAAGAAAAACGGTGTTTATACTTTAAAAAACTTCAGACTAATTGATTTTGACGGACAGACATGGTACCAGGTCAAAAACAGTAAAAATGAGTTGCAATATTTCTCGGCGTCAGACGGGCATTTCTTGCCTGATGGAGATCGTTTGTACGCTACCTGGCTGTCGCGCTATTTTCTGGGCGACAGTACTTCGAAGGTGCTTAGTGCAGAGCGGATTACTGGTTTTACAGATGAGTATAAATATGTAAACAGGTTATTGCCTGTATGGAAGGTAAGTTTTGACAGAGCCGATCATATGGATATGTATGTAGAAACTGGCCGCACGCGACTGGCGAATTACAATGACACAAACAGAAAGGTTTTTCTTTGGGTATTTAGCAACCTCCACAGTTATGAGTTTATCGCTAAAATAACCAATAACACCTTCAGGTACACTGTTGTCCTTATTTTTGGTTTCATAGTGATCAGTTCTACCTTAAGCGGACTGCTGATCTACGGTTTTCTATGGAAGAAGTTTAAAAAACCAACAGCCGGACAGCGAACAGGATTTTTACGAAGGAATCATCGCACTATTGGTATAGCTACTTCTTTAGTTACCCTGACTTTTATGGGTTCTGGCTTTTATCATGCTACCAGGAAATTTACTCCAGATAACAGGATCAGCTTTGTCTTTGAACCAGATATTAAAACCACAGATCTTAAAAAAGTCGCTACAGCATTGCCACTTAAATGGAATGAGGTGAGTAATTTTTCGTTAACTAAATTCAACGATAAGGTTTACTATCAAGTATTTACTGTAGCAAAAGAGAAGGATAGCTGGAAAAAGCAACAAGTAGATAAAGCAGAAAGCATGTTCGGAGGGAAAGCTAAAGAAGAAAAACCAACGGTAGATTATTTTGATGCTGCTAACGGAGAGCTATTGCCTGATGGAATTATGGAACACAGTTATAGCCTGGTTAGGCATTTTGTAGCTCAGAGTGCTGCCGATGGTGATGCTGCCTGCTGTGAGATGATGGCAAATGCACAAGCAGATAAATCAGCACCCTTAATTATTTCCTCTTCAGCTTACCTTACTAAATTTGATACGGATTATGGATTTATCAATAAACGCCTGCCTGTAGTTAAAATGGCTTTAAGTACACCCAATCACCTTACTTATTATGTTGAACCGGTAACCGGAATGCTTGCAGCAAAGGTTCAGGATAGCGACAGGAGGGAAGGTTTAAGTTTTGCGGTTTTCCATAAATTCCTGCTGGTAGATTTTGCTGGTAAAAATTTCCGTGACTTTTTTACTGCATTTTCTGCTTTCGGTGTATTGGTTATTAGTATCTCTGGCTTGATTATGTTTATCAGAACGAAATAAAACAATTGATCTGTTAAGGCGTTTTTAGGATATACTATTAACCTTATCCATATGAAATTAATTAAGAGCTTTTTACCTATAGTGCTGCTATTGGCAGGCACACAAATGGTTAGCGCACAGTTCAAGCTTGCGCCATTGCCTTATGCATATAATGCATTAGAGCCTGCAATAGATAAAGAAACGATGGAAATACATTATACAAAACACCATCAGGCTTATGTTACTAACTTAAATGCTGCGGTAAAAGGTACAGCTGCAGAAGGAAAATCATTGGCTGATTTACTAGCAGGGATTTCAAAATACCCAGCGGTAATCAGGAATAATGCAGGTGGCCATTTCAACCATAGCTTATTCTGGCAGTTAATGGCACCGAAAGCTAAACCAGCTTCTCCAGCTTTTACAGAAGAAATTGATGCCACATTTGGATCACTGGAAAAGTTTAAAACCACATTTGCAGATAGTGCAGCTAAACGTTTTGGTTCTGGCTGGGCTTGGTTAATTGTACAAAACGGCAAGCTTAAAATTACTACTACAGCTAACCAGGATAATCCATTAATGGATATTGCGACAGAAAAAGGTACGCCGATTTTAGCGCTTGATGTTTGGGAGCATGCTTACTATCTGAAGTATCAGAACAAGCGACCAGCGTACATTACCGCATGGTGGACGGTAGTAAACTGGCCCGAAGTTGAAAGGCGATACAATGAATCGGTCAAAAAATAACTTTGAGATTATATATAAAAGCTGTCCATACGGACAGCTTTTATAGTTTTGTACTACTTTATTATTTATTATACTAAACAGGATGCCGAACAAAACAAAAGTGTTTATAACCAGGGTTTTGCCAGAAGCCGGAATAAAACTGCTTGAAGGAGCCGGACTGGAAATTAAACAATGGACAGAAAAAAGAAAGCTCACTCAAGAAGAACTGATTGAAAATTGTCAGGATGCCGATGCCTTATTATGTATTGGACAGCAAATCAATGCAGAATTTCTAAAAGCCAGCAAACATCTTAAAGTAATTGCACTTCATTCTGTTGGTTATGATAATGTAGATATTAAAGTCGCAACTGAACTTAAAATCCCGATTGGCAATACACCAGGAGTGTTGAGCGAAGCAACAGCAGATACTGCATTTTTATTAATGCTGGCTACCTCAAGAAATGCATTTTATATGCATCAGCAAATCATTAACGGCGAATGGGGTTTCTTTGAACCAACCGTTAATCTTGGCAGGGAGCTAAAAGGATGTACCTTAGGTGTTTTTGGTTTAGGTAAAATAGGAATTGAAATGGCTAAACGCTGTGCAGCCGCCTATGAAATGAAAATCATCTACCATAATAGAAGTCGCCATGAAGAAGCTGAAAAAGAACTGGGAGCTACTTACGTATCATTTGAAGAACTATTAAAGCAAAGCGATGTGATCAGCGTACATACAGCGCTAACACCAGAAACTGAAGGTAAATTCAATATGGAAGCCTTTAAACAAATGAAGCCAGGATCTATATTTGTGAATACAGCAAGAGGATCAATACATAATGAAGCAGATCTGATCAAAGCATTGCAAGAAAAGATAATCTGGGGAGCAGGTCTGGATGTTACCCATCCAGAACCTATGTCGCCCGATAGTCCATTATTAAAAATGCCAAACGTTTGTGTTTTGCCTCATATTGGCTCCGCAACAGAAGGTACAAGAAACGCAATGGCAAAACTAGCTGCAGAAAATATTATTGCCGGTGTAAACGGAAAGCGATTGCCTTATGTAGTCAACGCTGAACTATACAATAACTAAATTTATAAATAAGCTAAGCTGTTTATTGAGTCAATTCTTTAAGCTCAGTAAATAGCTTAATTTGTTTTTCCGTTAAGTTAACCGGAATACTCACAGAATAAGTAATAAACAAGTTTCCAAATTCACCTTCCTTTTTATAAACAGGGAATCCTTTGCTCTTTAAACGTATTTTCGCTCCGTTCTGTGTGCCTGCAGGTACCTTTAGTTTAACCTTACCATTAAGTGTATCCACAGTTACATCGCCACCAAGTACAGCAGTATAAAGATCTATTTCCTTATTAATATACAAGTCATCGTTTACACGTTTAAATACAGCATCTTCTGCAATAGTAATCGTAATAAACAAATCACCCGGCAAGCCACCATTACGGCCTTCATTTCCTTGTCCTTTTAATTTAATCACCTGTCCATTAGCAATTCCGGCAGGAATAGTAATCCGCAAGCTTTTGCCATTAATAGTAACTGTCTTTTTGTGTGTTTCAGCAGCATCCCTGAAAAGGATCTGAAGTTCTGCCTGTAAATCCTGCCCCTTAGCGCGAGCATTATTTCTGGAACGGCCACCGCCACCAAACATCGACTCAAAGAAATCCGAATAGTCATCACCACCGAAACCTCCGCCAAAGCCGCCTCCGAAACCACCGCCTCCGCCGCCACCAAAAGGATTGCGCGAACGAGATTGTTTAGCTTGGTCGAATTGATCAGCATGTTTCCAGTTCTCACCATACTCATCGTATTTTTTACGTTTTTCAGGATCACTTAATGCCTCATTAGCTTCATTAACCTGCTGAAACATTTTGTTAGCCTCTTTATCATCAGGATGCAAATCCGGGTGGTATTTGCGCGCGAGTTTTCTATATGCTTTTTTAATATCATCCTGCGAAGCAGATTTATCTACGCCCAGAACTTTATAATAATCGATGTATGCCATTTGAAAGATCTATATGCAAATTTACATTTAAATATCGTACCGATAACAAGCAGAATCACATATTATACGCAGAACAGAACATAAAAGTAAGTTAAACGTTATGACATGTGAAAAAAATAAAACCAGTAAGAGACTAGCAAATAGTTAAATTATTTCTTACGTCAGACTGCTTCAGTTTATTACTGGTACGATGCAAGTTATTGATGGTGGCTTAAACATTTAATATCTTCTGCTTTATAGTTAAGTAATATTTTTAATATATAATAAATTATAGTTGGAATAGTTGTTTTTTTTTCTAAAATTGCTTTACACATTTTTGAAAACTGAACCAAACTATTCCGATTATGAAAAAGACATTTCTTTTTGGATTTGCACTCTCTGCAATATCTATCAGTTCGTTTGCTCAAACTGACACCCTATTCGTCAACAATCAAAAAATTGCCTGCGTAGTTAAAGAACTTACTACCGATGCAGTACGGTATTCTTATCCTAATGAAGATCTTGTAAATACGGTTTACAAGAATACTGTGAACAAAATCATTTTTAAAAGCGGCAGGGTACAGACTTTTGCTGAAGCCACTTCTTTTAAAAAAGTAAATAGTGCTGATGATTATGAAAATGTAACAATTACAGGGGTGGAGAGCGAAGTAAAGGGTTTGTACAAACTTGGAGAGGTTAGCTCTAAGGCAGTAGGAACAACGGCTCTTGCAAATCAGGAAAGAGTAAAAGATCGTGCTTATCGTAAAATGAAACTCCAGGCAGCTATGATGGGTGGAAATATTGTTTATCTTACCGCACAGCGTACACAGGGAAACGTATATGGAACAGAATATCAAGCAGCTTCTCCTACTGAAACAAACTTAACCGGGATCTGTTATACCAGTACGCTGTCAAGTTTAGAAGATTTAAAAAAGGCGATTGCAGACCGTAAAGAATTCGGAACTTTTGAACGTTTTAAATTAGGCGGCAGCGACAGTAATATAAAAAGAGAAGAAGTTTATTTAAACTTCTCATTAAAAGAAATCCATGATAATAATGGTATTATTACACTAGAAGGAAATTTGGACGGATTAACCAAAGTCAATAAATTTTTACTTGCAGGTATTACAGCAGATCATATCAGTATCTTTTATCGCGATAAAAGTACTGTTTACAGTTACAGCCTTAAGCTATAAGTAAAATGTTAAAAAATAATTAGTTAACAGACAGTGCAGACAGTTGATTAATTATTTTTTAATTTTTTAGCTTGGCGGCCAGAATATAAAATAACAAAGAAAATAGATGAAACCGCTTTCCATAAAAGATATTGCCAAGAAGGCAAATGTATCGATCACTACTGTATCTTTTATATTGAATGGCAAGGCAGAGAAAATGCGCATTAGCCAGGATATGATCACTAAAGTTCAGGATATAATTAAGGAGCTCGGTTTTAGGCCTAACCAGGTAGCGCGTAGTTTGCGTACTGGCAGTTCTAAAACTATAGGTTTAATTGTAGAAGATATTTCAAATCCTTTTTTCGCTTCCATAGCCAGAAAAATTGAAGATAAAGCCTATAAACATGGTTACAAGATTATTTATTCAAGTACGGAGAATGATATTGAAAAGGCGAAAGGGCTTTTCAGAATGTTTAAATCCAGGCAGGTAGATGGTTATATCATTGCACCTATGGTTGGCATGGAAGAGGATATTAAAGAACTGATGGATAATAATATTCCTGTAGTTCTGTTTGACCGTAACTTACCGGGTTTAATTACAAATAACGTATTGGTTAATAATACAGATGGTACTTATACCGCTACAGACTATTTGCTGAAACAGGGTAAAAAGAATATCGGTTTTGTGACTGTAGATGTTGATGTAGAGCAGATTAAAGACCGATATAAAGGATATGAAAATGCTTTAGACGCTCATGGTCTAAAGGCTAATCAAAAATTAACTATCCAGATTCCTTTCAGCAATACGGCTAAAGAAACTACCGATCAGCTAATTGGTTTCTTTACTGATAACCCTGAAATTGATGCTGCTTTGTTTTCTACCAATTATCTTGCAGTAAGAGGCCTGTTTGGTTTTCAGCAAATGAAAAAGCCACTTAATGATGGTTTCAAAGTAGTTGCCTATGATGATCATGATATCTTCCAGCTGCATTCGCCCGCAATTAGTGTGGTAGACCAGCCTATAGAAGAAATAGCAGAAGGCGTAATTGACCTTATTTTAAAAGAGATGGCTGCTTTAGGATCTTTTGAACAGAAAGAAGAACCAAAGAATGTTGTATTGCTTCCCCGGTTTATAGAAAGATAAACCTTGTTGTAGCCTGAGGAGCATATAAACAGAAAAGGCGGATATTCATCCGCCTTTTCTGTTTATATGCTAAAAGCTTACGCTTGCAAGTCTTCCATTAATGATTTTATTTTATCCCCTAATGCTGCATCAGCAGTTGCGAAATCTTCTTTATTAGCTAAAGGAGCATTTACACTGCAATAGAATTTAATTTTAGGCTCTGTACCAGATGGACGGGCAGAAATAATACTTCCATCTTCAGTAATAAATTGAAGCACGTCAGACGTAGGGAAATCCAGTTTAGATTTTTCTTTAGTATCTAAATCAGTTTCTACACCTAGTTCATAATCCTTCAATGTTTTAACTTTAGAACCACCCAAAGTAACAGGAGGGTTATTTCTGAATTTCTCCATCATCGCCTTAATCTCTTCAGCACCGGATTTTCCTTTTTTAGTCAGCGATACCAGCTCTTCTTTATACAAGCCGTATTCTACATACATATTTAGCAATGCATCATATAAGCTACTGCCTTTATCTTTGTAGAAAGCAGTCATCTCTGCAATAAAAGCACAAGATACAATTGCGTCTTTATCTCTAACCAGTTCACCAATCAGGTAACCGTAACTTTCTTCACCACCGCCTATAAAGGTTTTTGTGCCTTGCAGACTAGTGATTAATTGTCCGATATATTTAAATCCTGTTAAAGTATTATAATATTTTACGTTTTTAGCTTTGGCAATAGCCTCAATCAGGTTCGAAGTAACAATAGTTTTCACAATGTACTGATCGCCATCAAGCTTGCCTTTTTCTTCCCAGGCAGTAAGCAGATAGTTAATTAATAAACTACCAGTCTGGTTACCATTCAATAATACAAACTCACCCTCGTTATTTTTAACCGCAATACCAACTCTATCCGCATCTGGGTCAGTCGCCAATACCAGGTCAGCATCAATTTCTTTCGCCTTTTTAAGCGCAAGTGTAAGTGCTTCTTTTTCTTCCGGATTAGGATAAACCACTGTTGGGAAGTTACCATCAGGCGTACTTTGTTCTTCAACCAGTGTCAGGTTTTCAAAACCAAACTGAGCCATAGCTTGGGGAACCAAAGTAATACCCGTTCCATGAATAGGAGAGTAAACGATTTTCAAATCCTTTTGTCTGGCAATGGCTTCTGGCGAAACTGATAATTCAGTTATTTTATCCAGGTAAAGCTGATCGATTTCTTCCCCAATCAACTCCACGTTACTATCTATACGGTCAAACTTAACTTCATCAATACTTTTGATTTTAGCCACTTCATCCATCACCATCTGGTCATCCGGAGAAGTAAACTGTCCGCCGTCCTCACCATATGCCTTGTAACCATTATATTCTTTAGGGTTATGAGAGGCTGTCAGCATTACACCGCTTTTGCAGCCTAAATGTCTAACCGCAAATGAAAGCTCTGGAGTAGGGCGCAGTGCTTTAAAGAAGTAAACGTGTATACCATTTGCAGAAAATACATCTGCAGTAATTTTAGAGAAATAGTCAGAATTGTTTCTGCTATCGTGTGCTATAGCTACTTTAATTTTTTCACCTGGATATTTATTCAGTAAATAATTACTCAAGCCTTGTGTAGCGGTACCAATTGTATATTTATTGATCCTGTTAGATCCGGCACCCATGATTCCGCGCAAACCGCCAGTACCAAACTCAAGACTTCTATAAAAAGAATCCGTAAGTTCTGTAGCAGCATCTTTATCAATCAGCTGTTGTATTTCCTGTTTAGTTTGTTCGTCGTAATTGCCATTTAACCATTCGTTAATGGTGTTTTGTGTTGAGGCTTCTAATTGCATGAGTTATGTAATATTTTAAATTCCTTTTGTTGTTAAACAAAAAACAGGAGGTCATGTTTGCCTTATTTCAAGAAATAAACTATGATGTCCTATTTTATTTTGTTGATTTCGTAATTATTAAGAGCGTTTTATTTAATTTCACGCCTCAATACAATGATATATCAAATAAGTCGCATTAAAAATACTTGTTAATAAAAACAATACATAATAAACCCATATAGAAAAAATGAAGATATTAAAGTTTGGCGGGACTTCTGTCGGAAGTCCTGAACGGATGACTAAATTGCTGGATATCATTAATCCTGCAGAAGAACAAATTGTAGTGTTATCAGCCGTGTCTGGTACAACAAATAGTTTAGTAGAAATTTCGGGCAAACTT
>Ga0308163_10002999_pt1 | contig 14576 bp, 13 predicted proteins | sample PhyTR1_FD_201037 | JGI IMG/M metagenome (GOLD analysis project Ga0308163, IMG submission 201037) | Phyllosphere microbial communities from UC Gill Tract Community Farm, Albany, California, United States - DLSLT.R1 | ecosystem: Host-associated > Plants > Phyllosphere > Unclassified | place: USA...
CTTGTGTCTTGAGGGACTGCACACTCAGATTGAGCGGCGCCAACACTTCATCCAGGGCCTGCATCACGCCTTTGGCCATTTCACGGCTGCCACACACCAATACCTGAGCACCTTTTTCAATCAGCCGGCGCACGGCAAGGGCATCGCTGATCAACCGGTCTTGCACGTAACTGCGGTCCTGAACCTGGGAAAAAGCGGCGCGCAACGCGGTAAGGCGTCGATCCGCCAGATAACGGTTGAGCTCCGGTTCGTAGAGAAAATCCGACGCCGGGTTGCGCCCGCCCCAATACAAATGCATCGGGTGTCGGGCCTTGTTGTTCCGGATAAAACCGGCCAAAGGACCGATCCCGGTGCCAGCGCCGATCAGGATGACGGGGTGTGCGCCGGACGCGGGTCGAAATTGCGGGTTGGGCTGAATGAACGCCTCAATCGACTCGCCAATCTTCAGGCCATGCAGAAATTCCGAACATACGCCACCTTGGTGCTTGCGCACGCAGATCTCGAGAACACCGTCTGCGGACTGACTGGCCAGCGAGTAGAAACGCGGGACCGGACTCCGGGGAGGGACAACCCCCACCAGATCACCGACCTGAAAGCCTGGCAGATCGCCCGGTGCCTTGAAGCGCAAGATGTGGGTCGGAGCATTCACCTCTTCACCGTAGGCGATGCATTCGGTCAATTCCAGTTGATGGGTGCGCGGTTGCTCCGGCGTGTGGACAAGGCTCAAGTCATGCCCCAGCACAGCGGCCAACCCACGGCCCCAGCGCGCAAACTCCTGGGTTGACTGGCGGTTGACGGTTTCCAGCCCCAGCAGTGGCAAACCACCGGTCTGCACCATTGCATCCTGTACCTGATGGGCGTACCGACAGAACTGCGAAAACTGTCGATCGCCAAAACCCAGCACCGCGAATGGCAGGCCCGGTTCGACGCCGACCTTGTTCAGCCGTGCCAGGAACTGCGACGCCGAAGCGGGGGCATCGCCGTCACCATGGGTTGCGGTGAGGATGAACAGCCGCTGGACGCTGCGGTAATCGCCTGTCCATTCATTCATCGCCACGCTATGCACCCGATGGCCGGCCCGGTGCAAGGCATCGTGCAGGGTTTTGGCAAAGCCCCAAGTGCTGTTGTTTTCACTGCCCACCAGAATCACGCTGTCAGCGGCGTGGGCAGGGCTGTTGTGGCTGATGTTCGGGCCAGCCTTGCGACGACGCCACCAGAGCAGGAGGCCGGTCACGCTCATCAACGGTACGCAGAGGGCGCAGAACCCGAGCGGCAGGCCTAACCACCAAAGGCTTTCACCGGTGTGCAACCGATAGATCAGTTCGTAAGCGTTATGCATAGAGTCATGGGCTTGCCAGGACAACAAGGTGCCGCTGACCGGGTCCACGTAACCGTCGCCTAGGGCGGTGCGCACGGAAAAGACGTCTTGCGGATTGCCGGGGCTCGGGTAAACCAGTTCGCGCAGATCATTCAGGTCGATGCCCTGCAAGGCTTGCAGGTTCGCCACCGGCAACGCCGGGCCAGCGCTGATCCGAGTGGGGAAGGGTGGCTCATTCTGACTGCCGTCAGCGATCAAGCCGAACGTAGTGGCGGACATGTACAGCCCGCTCAGGGCCGACAACAGCAGCCCAAGCAAGGCCAGACGACCGACTTCAGCGTGCCAGCGCTGGCTGAACGTTCCGCGCAGTGGCCGCAGCAGATTGCGCCATCCACCCAAGCGACGAGCCAGCAACAATCCGCCGGACACCGACAGGATCAACATGAACAGCGCACCTGCGCCTGACACCGCGTGGCCTGGCGTGCCCATCAACAGCGAGCGGTGCAGGTCTTTGATCCAGCGAGTGACGGCGGACGGTGCGTAGGGCGCAAGGCCTTGGCCGGTCAGTGGATCGACCGTTTGGGCCCCGGATTGACCGTCCTGGTTGTAGTAGACGATGACAGTCCCGGACGCGGTGCGCTGGACTTGCTCCGCGCCCGGAAAATGCCTGGCAACCCGTGCGGCCAATTGACCGACATTCAGTTGGCCGGCAGCAACCGGTGTGCTGTGCAGACGCTCCAGTGCTGGATTCACGGACAATATCGCGCCGCTGATCGCCAACAACATGACCAACAGGGCGGCAATCAGGCCGGGCAAAGAGTGGAACTGGCGAAGCATGTTCAGCCTCCAGTACGTGCCGGTGCTATAGGTCGTAAGTGAAGGAATCGACGTAGGTGCTGCCCTTCGCCGTTGCGCCCGAACCTTTGGAGGTCAGGGGGACGCTGATGTCGGCGCGGCCTTCACGTTTATCCTCCACGGCGCTGTCGATACGAATCTGATACCCGGCATCAATCAAGGTGTCTGCCAGTTCAACGCTGACTTTCAGCGTCTGCCCACTGCCGACACTGGCGCCGCTGACCCCGTCGAATTCACTCGGGTTCATGCCGCTGCCACGGGCCCAGTCGGTCAAGTGCCGGTAGTACTTGGCTTTCTTGCCCGCCACCCAAAGCGTCTTCTGGTATTGACCATTGGCGTCGGTGACGTAGATCGCCAGGTACGCATCGTTGCCGTTGTAGTTCTTCAGCTGGGTCGTCAGGGTCACTTCACGGGCCTGGGCCAGCGCTGGCAGGGCGATGGCCCCGACGAGACAGGTGGCGGCGATGAGCTTTTTCATGAGGGTGTCCTGTTTGAAAGGGTGTGGCCAGAGCCTGCACCTGCTGGCTGACAGCAACCTGAACAACCTGCAGGCTTCCGGAAAAATCATTGACGGGCAGGGCTGACGAGGTAGTCCCCGGCGTCGCCGTCGTTGCCGAAATCGATCTGTAATGTGCGCAGTCGCAGGGAGGCGGGTGCATAGCGGGCTTCGATCGCGTTGCCCTTGCGGTCGGCACCCTTGAGCTTGTAGCAACCGTCGTCGACCTTGATGCGTTGTACGCTCCAGCCCCATTGCTGCTCCACGTTCTGACGCAAGGTTTCGCGTGGCTGCCAGTCGCTGACGGGGTCGCTGCAGTCGTCATCGGCCAGGGCATAACCGCTGAGCAGCACGCTCAACAGGGCGGTACTGGCGATAAAAGCTGATTTCATGATCTGTCTCCTGCCGTGTCGGCGTCAGTGGCATACCCTAAGGTGCATTCCTGACAACCAGCTGAATCTTCAGATTCACGTCAGGTAAGGCGATTAAGGTGCTGCACGACAACGATCACAGGGGATGCCAGATGCGGGTTTTATTGGTCGAGGACGCACCGGGACTAGGGGAAGCGGTACGCGAGCAGATCGCCGATGACGGTCACGCCGTGGATTGGGTGCAACGCCTGGACCATGCGCGCAACAGTGTGCACACCACGCCTTACGATCTTGTTTTGCTGGACTTGATGCTGCCGGACGGTCGCGGCCTGGACTTCTTGCGTCAGCTGCGTTCGGCCGGGAACGTAACCCCGGTGATCATCCTGACGGCCCAGGATCAGATCTCCGATCGCATCGCCGGCCTCAATGCCGGGGCTGACGACTACCTTGTCAAACCGTTCGACCTGTTCGAACTTTCCGCCCGGGTTGCCGCCGTGGCCCGACGTTACAGCGGCAATCCCAATCCGCAGATCAGGCTGGGCGAATTGCAGATCGACATGAGCGCTCGCTCGGTGCAGCGCGCCGGTGCCACCGTGGACCTGACAGCCCGTGAGTGGGCGCTGTTCGAAGCCTTCGTCCAGCGGCCCAATGCGTTGCTGTCAAAGGCGCAACTCGAGGAGCGCTTGTATGCCTTTGGCGCGGAGATCGAGAGCAATACCATCGAGGTCTACATCAGTCGCCTGCGCAAAAAACTCGGGCGCGAGCTGATCGAAACCGTGCGCGGCATGGGATACCGGTTGATGCCGCTATGAAGTCTTCCAGTCTGCAAAAACGCCTCGGCCTCGGTTTGACACTGGGCATGACCTTGCTCTGGCTGGGAGCGACCGTCGGTGCCTGGCTGGTGGTGCAACACGAGTTGAATGAAGCCTTCGACAGCGCGCTGGAAGAGACCGCGCAGCGCATCTTGCCTCTGGCGGTACTGGAAATCAGTAACCGGGAAGAACCTGCAGAGGCGCAACACATTGCCACTCTGAAAATGCATAAGGAATACCTGACGTATCTGGTTCGCGATGCCAAGGGCGAGATTCTGATGCAGTCCCACGATGCCAACCCAAAGATCTTCAACCAACAACCGAGCGAAGGATTTACCACCACCGAAAAGTACCGCTTGTACGGTGCTTCAGCGCTGCGCGGCACACTGTTTATCGAAATCGCCGAACCTCTCGGCCATCGTCGTGAAGCAGCGCGCGAAGCGCTGTTTGCCTTGCTGTTGCCGTTGTTGGCGTTGATCCCCATCAGCCTGTTGGGCACCTGGCTGTTTGTCCGCATCAGTCTGCGCAGCGTGTTTGCCTATCGTCGGGCCGTGGAAGCGCGGGGCGTGGGCGACCTGTCTCCGATCAAAGTGGCCCAATTGCCTGCGGAAATCGACCCGCTGGCCGATGCGGTCAACCATTTGCTCGAGCGTTTACGCAAAGCGTTGGAGGCCGAGCGCAGTTTCACGGCTAACAGCGCCCATGAACTGCGTACCCCGCTGGCGGCGACGTTGGCGCAGATCCAGCGGCTGCGCCACGAAGCGCCCGATGGCCCGCTGCAAGTGCGCGCGGCGAAGATTGAAAGCGCTTTAAGGGCGTTGGCGCGGCTCTCGGAAAAACTCATGCAACTGGCCAAGGCCGAGGGCGGCGGACTGTTGTCCGAAGCGCCCCAGGACCTGATTCCGTTGCTGGCCCATGGGGTCGATGAGTGGAACCACAGCAGTGGGCATCGGGTCGAGTTGCAACTGCCAGCCCAGCCCCATGTGTACTCGGCGATTGATCCGGATGCTTTCGGCATTCTGTTGCGCAACTTGATCGAGAATGCATTGAAGTACGGTGCAGCAGATCAACCGGTCGAAGTCAGCCTCTCCGGCGACGCGTTGCTGCGGGTCATCAATGGCGGCCCGGCGGTGCCTGAGTCGGTACTGCAGCATCTGACCGAGCGCTTCGTGCGCGGGCACAGTGAAATCAGCGGCTCAGGTTTAGGGTTGGCGATCAGCAAAACCATTGCACAAGGCGTCGGCGCCACACTGACGCTGGCGTCACCGGCGACAGGCAGGAAGGAGGGTTTTGAAGTGAACGTGCAGTTTTGTGCGCATGGCCAATGAAGGCGGCAGACACGGCGGGCTGCCAATATCGACCGTCTAGCCGCATCGTCATTTGTCTGGCTGTTTTCTGATATGGATCAGATTATCCAGCTGCCCGGCTCCTAATCTCGAACCATCCCCCACGGTATGAGAAGAGCTGAAATGAACAAATCAAGCGTGATCGGCCAATGCATGTTGATAGCGGCGAGCGTTTTCTTGATGCCATCCAGCAACGTCTTCGCCAACCCAACCATGTCACCGCAAGGTGGCATGTACCATCATTCCCAGGACTTCGATTGGGTCAAACATACGCAGCAGAGCCTGGATGCACTGAAAGCCAAGCTCAATCTCAAGCCGGAGCAAATGCCCGCCTGGGAGACATGGGCTACCGGGGTCATCGCCGATGCCAATCAGCAACTGGAAAAAGACAAGACCCGGCACAACGAGATGGCGAGTGCGAAGCAAGCACTGATTGATGAAACGACGCCGGAAAGAATGGCAAAAGGGATAGAGCGTCTGCGCGCAAAAACCAACTGGATGCAGGCGCAGTTGGTGCGTCTGGAGGCTGCTCAGGCGCGTACCAAAACGTTTTATGACGCACTGGGGACTGACCAGAAAACCATATTCGACCTGTTCTGGGCAGTGATGCATCACAGGAACGGTGGCTATGGTGGTTCGCGGATGCCAATGCAGATGTCGATGCCAATGCAGATGCCAATGCCAATGCACATGTCAAATCCGCAAATGGACGGCGACCAGGACCAGACAGACCAGAAGTAGACGCTGACTCACTCTTCGATTGGGTGAACATCATGAACCTGGACACGGTAAGACGTTGCGTGCTGACAGGGATATTCCTGATTGCCGCAAGCCTGGCCTTACCGGCCAGCGCCCAATCGCATCCATCAAACCGGGATGGCTACCCACATCCTGATGATGACCATCATCAGTTTTCTGGTCGGCCTATCGATATCCGGCCAAACGTTCTACACCTTCATGCTGGAAAACCTGGAAAAGTACGCCACCCTCAAGGCGATTGGTGCCAAGAGCCGTGAGCGGGTCTGGATGATCCTGTTCACGGCCACGTTTACGGCCACGACCGGTTATGGGCTGGCGTTTGGACGGGTGCGCTTGATCGCCGGTTTTTCCAGTTATCCGGGGATCCGCAAGGTTTTGAGGAGCGAGCCATTCGGCATTTTCAGGGGATGAGGCACGGGGCGGATCGCTCGGCGGTAGATCGCCGGTACAGCGTTGAACCCCATCGGCCTTCACCCATGCGAATCGCTTATGAGGAACTCACTTAGATGCTCAGTAAGTGGCTGGACCCGGTTCTATTGTTGCTCACCGCACTGGCGCTGCTGGCCGGCGGCGTTGCGTATGTTGCGCAAAAGCCTGACTGGGCATCGATGTGCTGGGCCGCAGGAAGTCTGGTGATGTCCGCGGTACTGCTCGTTGAAATCGTCAGGCGCCTGGCCCGGCGTGAGGCCGGAGTAGATCTGATCGCACTGCTGTCGATCACTGCCGCCCTGGTCTTTGAGCAGACACTCGTGGCGGCGGTGATTGCCTTGATGTTGGCGACCGGACGCACCCTGGAGTTTTTCACCAGGCAACGCGCCGACCGCGAGCTTCGTGCGCTCATCGACCGGGCACCACGTTTTGCCTGGCTGCAGGAGGAGGGCGGCTTGCGCGAGATCCCCGTTGAGCAGGTCCAGCCGTATCAAACATTGCTGGTGCGGCTGGGGGAGGTGATACCGGTCGACGGCCGACTGCTCAGTCCCGTGGCCATTCTGGACGAATCGGCGCTCAGCGGTGAGTCGTTGCCCGTCACCCGTCGAGAAGGTGAGCAACTGCCCAGCGGCGTTTCCAATGTCGGTGCGCCCATCCTGCTGATCGCCACGCGAACGGCCGCGCAGAGTACCTATGCCGGCATCGTGCGCCTGGCCGAGGAGGCACGTCGTTCGCGCGCACCTTTCGTGCGCCTGGCCGACCGCTATGCCTTGTTCTTCATCCCACTGACATTGCTGATTGCCGGATTGGCCTGGCAATTGAGTGGCGATCCTTTGCGCGCGCTGGCGGTTCTGGTGGTGGCCACACCTTGTCCCTTGATTCTGGCCGTACCGATTGCCTTCATGTCGGGTATTTCGAGGGCCGCGCGACGCGGAATCCTGATCAAGGACGGCGCGACCCTGGAAGCACTGGCCGGGGTCAAACAGGTGTTTCTCGACAAGACCGGCACGCTGACCAGCGGCCATGCCCGCCTGCAGTCGATAGAGGTCAACGGATTGGGCGATCCGCAGCGCCTTCTGGCTCTCGCCGCATCGCTGGCGCAGGCCTCGACGCATCCTGTCGCCCAGGCAATTGTTGAAGCGGCGCATCAGCGCCAATTGCCACTCAGCGTCCCGCAGGCAGTAGAAGAAAGCCCAGGCTCGGGACTTTGTGGGCGCGTCGATGGCGTGCAGGTGCGTTTCGGCACGTTGTCTTTCGTTCACAAAGAAGTCCCGGAAACCGACTGGGTCGCCGCCATGTTGCGCCACATGGACTACCTGGCGTGCAGCGGAAGCTTCATCGACGTGGATGGGAAACTCGCAGGCCTGCTGGTTTTCTCGGACAAGGTTCGGCGCGAAACCCCACAGACTCTGCGTCGACTGCGCAACAGAGGCATCGAAAAGATCGTCATGCTCACCGGGGATCGCCTGGAAACCGCAGAGATGATTGCGCTCTCTGCCGGGATTGACGAGCTGCGTGCCGGGTTGACCCCCGAGGATAAAGTGCGTGCCGTGCAGCAAGGTTGCCTGCGCACTAGCACGCTGATGGTCGGCGACGGCATCAACGATGCCCCGGCGCTGGCGGCGGCCAACGTCGGCGTGGCCATGGGGGCGGGCGGTGCCACTGCTTCTGCGCAAGCCGCGGGCGTTGTGCTGCTGGTGGATCGTCTGGATCGCCTGGTCGAGGCGTTGGACATTGCCCGGCGAACCGGCTACATCGCGCGCCAAGGCGTGCTGGTCGGGATGGGGATGTCATTGCTGGCCATGGCAGTGGCGGCCCTCGGTTACCTGCCGCCGTTGGTTGGCGCCGTGGTGCAGGAGGGCATCGACGTGGCGATCATCATTAATGCCTTGCGGGCATTGGGACCGTTATGGGCGCTGAGCAAACGAAAGTTTACCGCAGAGCATATCGATCGCCTGCAAGATGAACACCGGCAACTGTCCAGCGTACTGAACGATCTGCACCAACTGGCCAATGACTTTGCCCAACGCCCACTTGCGCAAGCACAGGCTGACTTGCTGGAACTGGTCGACAAGCTGCAGACATCACTGGCGCAGCATGAACATGAAGATGAAAACACACTGTACCCGCTGCTGACGCGAAGCATGCCGGGCGAGGATCCGATGTCGGCAATGAGCCACGTGCACCGGGAGATTTTTCGCCTTATCCATTTACTGACGCGCATGAGCGGCGACTTCAGCGCCGACCCCGCAACGGCACCTGCTGATGAGATTCAGCACCAGCTGATTCGTTTGGATACCCTCGTGCGACTGCACTTTGATCAGGAGGAGGAACTGTTCCGTTATCTTGATGGACGTTAGAAATTCGGCTCAGCTCGAATGCAAACGGGTGGTCAGGCGGAGCGCATCGAGCGCCGTGACCCATTCTTCGTTGGTGGGCTCGACCACCACCTTGACTCGGCTGCCCGGAGTCGAGATCACAGCGGCATTGGCCTGGTTGGCCGTTTCGTTCAGTTCCACGCCCAGATACTGCAGGCCCGTGCACATACGAGAGCGAATCGCTGCGTTGTGTTCGCCAATACCCGCCGTGAACACCAGCATGTCAAGCCCCCCCAGTGCCGCGACGAGGGCACCGGCTTCGTGGATGAAGCGGCGCTGGTACAACGCAAGGGCCATGGCCGCGCGAGGCTCAGTGGCTTCGACTTTGAGCAATTCGCGCGGGTCGCTGGAAATGCCGGAAACTCCCAGCAGACCAGACTCGTGATACAGAATTTGGCTGACCCGCTCGAGGCTCAGCTTCCAGATCTCCATCAGGAAAATCACCGCGCCAGGGTCCAGCGCCCCGCAGCGCGAGCCCATCATCAACCCGTCCAGCGCTGAGAAACCCATGGTGGTGGTGACGCTTTTCAAGTCCCGCATACCGCACAGGCTGGCGCCGCTACCCAGATGCGCGACCAGTGTCCGACCACGCGCCTGATCACCATAGCGCTCGGCCAGCGCAATGGATTGGTAGCAATAGGAAAGCCCGTGAAACCCGTAACGGCGCAAGCCGCTTTCCCAGGCCGACCAAGGCAGCGGCAGGATTTTCTCCACGTCTGGCAGGGTCTGGTGGAAGGCGGTATCGAAGCACACCACTTGTGGCAGGTCGGGGCGGGTTTGCAGCAGCGTTTCGATGGCCTCCAGGGCGAAGGGCTGATGCAGAGGGGCCAGCGGGATGTAGCTTTTAAGGTCGGTCAGCACCTGCGTGTCGATCAATACCGGTTTTGAGTATTTAATCCCTCCATGCACGACGCGGTGGGCGATGGCCCTGATCGAACGGCCTGCCAGTTGAGTTTGCAGCCGCTCACGAACATACCCAAGGGCATCGTGATAAGGATGCTTTTCATCGAGCGTCAGTGGCTGATCGTCGCCGCCGTTTTCGCTGACCACCGAGTTTGGCCCCGTGATGCCTTCGACCTTTGCCCGCCACAGGGGTGCGCGAGCCAAAGGGCAGCAGGTGGCGTCGAACAAGGCGAACTTGATGCTCGACGACCCCGCATTGAGGACCAGGATCACTTCACCTTTATCTGTGTCGTTCATGGCAGGTTTGCCCGCGTTGATGGTCGGACGTGGCGAGCCGGGACGGGTATTGCCCCAGTGACTTTGATCGGCATCTTCATCTGCTCAAATCAAACGGAATCGAATGCTCCATTTTCAGCCAGCAAGGTGGCTACCAGGGCGGTACTGTCGAGTACGTGCACGTGCTGCGTCACGCACTCGGAGAGCAGGCGAAATGGGGGTACGCTGTCAAAGATCGCAATGTGCTCGAAAAGCGGCGGATCGAACAGATGGCTGCCCGCAGTGAACAACCCATGGGTCGCCGCAGCGAATAATCGTGTGGCTCCAGCCTTTTGGCAGGCAAGGCCCGCATGCTTCAGCGTTTCACCGGTACTGATCAGGTCGTCGAAAACAATCGCTGTCTTACCCGATACGTCGCCAGCCAGGAGGGTGCCCGTCAACGTCGCGTGAGCACGGTGCTTTTCCATCAGCGCGCTGCCCACTGAGCGTCCCAGTTGTCGTTCGAGGGCCTGACGAAACTGTTCGGCACGCTTCGCACCACCGGAATCCGGGGACACCGCCACCACGTCGGCGTCGCCGACGAATCTGGCGAAATGCTCGGCGAATAATTCTGTGCACTGCACGTTCCACGCAGGAATGCGAAAGGCATTGTCGAACGCTGCCGGATTATGAACTTCCAGGGCAACCAGACGATCAACGCGGCAGGCTTCAAACAAGATCGCCAGGTAGCGGGTGATCGTGGGGTCTTGAGGTTGGCTGCGACGATCCTTGCGCCCGTAGCAGAGATAAGGTGTTACGACCTGCACATGGCGAGCGCCGGCATCCTTGAGTGCACCGCAAAAGAACAACAGGCGACACAACTTGTCGTTAGCGCTCTGCCGGTCATCCCCATACAAGGAATGGAACACCACGACCTCGCGACCGTTAACCGACGCCAGCGGTCGGCATTTATGTTCGCCATCTTCATAGTCACGCTCTTCATGCAAGGCCAGTTGGCAGCCAAGCCGTTGCGCAACACGGGTTGCATAGTGCTCACTGCCTTGCAGAGCAAAAAGAAGCGGGCGGTCGGTGAGCATGCGTTGGCTCCTTTGAGACTTATCGAAAGAGTGCGCCGTCATCGGGCAGCAGCATGACGCAACACTTCAATGCAGAACTCCATTTCATAGGGCGGGACGTTGCATTCGACGATGTCATGGGCGGCAACTTGCAGATGCACGCCGATAATGTCGGCACGGATCGGTTGCTGGCAAACATGCCGGTCAACCAATACCGCAGTGTAGACCCGACGAGCCCCCAGCTGCGCCAAATAGGCACAGGTGCGCAGGAGTGAGTGGCCCTCAAACAGCACATCGTCGACAACAAGCAGGGTGGTATTGGCAAGATCCAGCTCTCCCAGAAGCGGGTTCTCGGTCAATTCCGTGTGTGCATGCAAGACCTTGAGGTCATCGGCATAGCGCTTGACCTTCAGGGGGTAAAGCGCCAGTTCTGGCTGACCGGTCTGACGCGAAAGATGCTGTCGCAAGCGCTGTGCCAGCGGCTCGCCGCGGCGCTGGATGCCGATCAGTGCCGCTTGAGCGGGCGGCAACAATATCGCCGCTTGGCGCGCCATCGCCTGTAGCACGCCATCGAGTTCATCGCTGTCATACAAGCGCAACCGCTGACTCGCAAGTGGAATGGACATTGCCATCTCCTGTCGGAAACCGCTGCGTTAGGGGCATGAAAACCTCATGGAACCGGCATATATCAACACCCAGAGCGCCATGAAAATGCTGCTCCATGTTGCCAACGTAATCCCGCTCGGCCCGGTCCTGTTGATATTGATCAAGTATGGCGAAATGAAAGCTCAATCCATGAGCGGCGTTACGCCATAGAACGGCGTAACGCGCAGATTTGACATAAATCAACGCCCGGGCGGCATCAACGGAGGACGCTGAGTCGACACGGGTGCCTGATCCACAATGCAGCAATGGACGTCGAGTCCTCCTGTCTGGAGTCAGCTCTCAACGCTTGTTACTCATCATCCGGGGAGGTTCTTCATGACTCAAAGCCCCTCATTACAGACCACGTTGAAGGACCGCACGGACGCAGGTCGACGTCTGGTGGAACCCTTGCTCAAATACGCGCATCGACCCGATGTCATCGTCCTGGCCTTGCCCCGTGGCGGCGTGCCGGTTGCCTTTCAAGTGGTCAAGGCCCTGAGCGTACGCCTGGACCTGATGCTGGTGCGTAAACTGGGCGTGCCGTCCAACCCGGAATTCGCCATGGGCGCCATCGCCAGTGGCGGTATTCAGATTCGAAATGAAGAAGCGCTGCGGGCCCACCCGATTACCCCGGCTGCATTCGATGCTGTGGTCGCGCATGAAACACGGGAATTGCAGCGGCGCGAGCAGTTGTACCGGGGCGCCCGGCCACCCTTACAGCTCAAGGGGCAGGTGGTGATTCTGGTGGATGACGGGCTGGCGACGGGCGCCTCGATGATGGCGGCGATCCGCGCGGTGCGCATGCAGGCACCTGCTCGCATCGTCGTTGCCGTGCCGGTTGCCCCGCTGGAAACGATGAATACGCTGAGCTTTGAAGTCGACGAGGTGATCTGCCCGCTCATGCCTGAATGGATGATGTCGATCGGGTATTGGTACTTGAGTTTCCCCCAGGTCCCGGACGAGGAAGTCATTGATTTGTTGCAACTGGCCTGGCAGCGAGAAGCCGCCACCGGCGCCTCGGTTCAGGGGAGCGTTGATGATTGAGTCGTACAAAGTCGTGGCGGGCGCAACCCATCTTTTTGAAGAACCGGGAGCCCTTGAAGAGGTCGCCAGACTCGCTGGAGACTGGTTCGAGAAGCATCTGCACGGGCCCGACTGACAGCGCCTGAGCGGCCTCACACGCCAAACGGATAGGTTTCGTCTTCCGGCTCGAGTCGCTGGCTTTTCGGCAGCGCCAGTGCTGTCACGGGTTGGGTCTGTTCAATCCAGATCATGGCATCGAATTGATCGGCCAGCATCGCTTCGAAGTAGTGACTGCCACGCTCGGTTTCAGGGCGGTAAATCACCCCGATGGCCCGTTCCAGCAAGGGTTTGGACAACACCCGGCGCAGCTCATTGCGCGCCGGGTCTCGCCAGTCGGTCAATGACGCCGGCACACCGGCCTTGAGGAACTGATGCTCCCAACTGTCCGGGCGGGAGGGTCGGATGTCCTTGATGAGCATGTCGCCGTCCCAGTCATCGGCCGCGGCCACCTTGCCACGGTCGGTGCTCATGCCGATCAGAACAGCATCGCGCCCATAAGCACTGCGGCACAGCTGACCGATGTTGAACTGCCCCTTCCAGCCCATTTCCGTCGCGGCCGCGTTGCCGATATGAGCGTTGTGCGCCCAGACCACGGCCTTGGCGTGCGGGCCCCGGTGTTCAAGCAGTGCCCGAAGCGTGTCGAACATGTGCCGGTCACGCAGGTTCCACGAGGCGGTCGACCCTCGATAAATCGCACGGTAATACTGCTCCGCCGCCTGCACCACCCGAGCGTTTTGCGTCGCATTGAAGAATGCCTCGTCGTTCTGGATGAGCCCGGCCAGTTGTTCGGCCAGCATCGCGTCGAGCTGTTCGATCACCGGTTGCTCACAAGGCATCAAACCGGCACGTTCGACGAAGTGACCGTACAAGGCAGGATCATCCTGCCAAGGGGTCAGGCAGCCATAGCGCCGCCGCGCTTCGTGGGCCAGCCTTGGGTCGACCCGGTCCAGATAACTCAGCACTTCATGGATGGAGTTGCGCAAGCTGTATACGTCCAGCCCGCGGAACTCGACGCGACGTTCAGTGGCGAGGGTGTGGTTGTATTGATGCAACCAGTGGGCGAATGCTCTCACGTCGGTGTTACGCCACATCCAGGTCGGGAATCGGCTGAAGATGTGGCGTTTCCACGCCGAGGGTGCCAATCCCCGGACATACTGGTCGACATGGCCTGCATCCGGCCAGTCTGCTTCAACGGCCACAATGTTGAACCCATGCTGCTCAATCAGCCTTTGGGTAATCGCTGCCCGGGTTCGATAAAAATCACGGGTGCCATGACTGGCCTCGCCGATCATCACCACGCGCGCATCCGCGTAGCGATCGAACATTTCACCAAAGGCAGATGAGTCCAGCGCCGGCAAAGGTTCAGCGTATTGGCGCAAAAGCGGTGTGATGGTGGCCTGGTCAATGTGCCGAGTTGAGCCGTACAGGTTATCCAGCATGTTTTGGGAGGGTGCGTTCATGACCGTCGTCCCCGTAAGGGTGGATTACCGCTCGCGGTATTGCGCTTTTGCGCACGTCCGCCCGAAATCAATCCGCAGGCCCTCGACACACTGTGTTTAAACGCAAGCTTGTGTGTCGTTTCATCACCTGTTTGATTATTCCTACACCCTGATCCAGATGAACAATTGAGTTTCGTCAATAAAGGGTGCAAAGCCTTCAGAGACGGTGTCAGGATCCAGTATTCGTTGGCTGCCGAATATGACCTGATGCGATGGGCGGTATTACGAGTGCAGGCCCGGAAGGCTCATTTTCGACTGGCCTTGTAAATAGTCTGCGTCTAGCTAGGCTCCAGCCTAGGGATGTCACCAGGAGAGGAAATCGAACGGCAGGGGAAGGACGCGTATTGATCC
>Ga0308163_10003000_pt1 | contig 14570 bp, 5 predicted proteins | sample PhyTR1_FD_201037 | JGI IMG/M metagenome (GOLD analysis project Ga0308163, IMG submission 201037) | Phyllosphere microbial communities from UC Gill Tract Community Farm, Albany, California, United States - DLSLT.R1 | ecosystem: Host-associated > Plants > Phyllosphere > Unclassified | place: USA...
TTCTGATTTTCCTGAATCTACATTGAATTTGTAAATCGTTCCCGGCGTGATGTAATTGGTAAAAGAATAATAGATATCCTTCTCTTTTTCCTTACCTCCGAAACCTGAAACCGTTCCTTTCCCCGGCAAATTAATCTCTCTAATTACTTTTCCAGTCTTATCAAATTGTTTCACAAGACTAATCGCATCCTTCATATATTTCCCGAAAAAGTAACCGCCTCCTTCAGAGATACTCAACACATTCTCCGTTTGTGGGATAACATCTTTCCAGTTTTCAGGACTTGGGTTTTTGATGTTCACTTTCACCAAACGCATATTCGGAGCATCTTTGTCTGTAAAGATGAAAAGTTCGTCGCCCTGCGTATCTATAATATCAGCATTGATATCAAAACCTTTGTTGATTTGAACAAAATCGCCTCCATTTTTCAAATCTTTGATGAATAATTCATTACCATTCGTAGCATTAGCACCAGAAATAATTAGGAACCTTTGGTCTTCCGAAACCCCTGCGGAGAGATATCTTCTTGGCGTTTTTTCGCCTCCGAAAATCAATTGGTCTTCGGATTGTTTTGTTCCTAATTTGTGGAAATAAACTTTATGTTTATCCGTCATTCCCGAAAGAACTGTTCCTTCCTTCGGTTTGTCATAGCTGGAATAATAGAAACCTTCGTCCCCTTTCCACGCGATGCCACTGAATTTCACATCGAGCAACGTATCATCAATCTGTTTTTTAGAAATCGCATCGATGATGATGATTTTGTTCCAGTCACTTCCGCCTTCTGAGATAGAATATGCGGCTAGATTTCCTTTTTTGTTAAATGATAAATTGGAAAGCGAAGTAGTTCCTTTCTCGGAAAAAGTATTTGGGTCAAGAAAAACTTCGATGTTTTTGGTTTTAAGTCCAGTTCTGTAAATCACAGATTGTGCCTGCAATCCGTTGTTTTTAGAATAATAAGTATAATCGCCTTCTTTGAACGGTGCCGATATTTTTTCGTAATTCCAAATGTCTCTCAATTGACTTTTGATGGTTTCTCTGGAAGGGATTTTGGAAAGGTAATTCTGGCTGTACGCTACTTCTTCGTCTACCCATTTTTTAGTTGCCTCGGAATCGTTTTCCAAATCGCGATAAACATCTACCACTTGAGTTCCGAAATAGTTATCGACTTGAGTTCCTTTGATGGCTTTAGGATAATTTGATTTTGACATAGATTGAGCTTGGGCACCAACATAAAAAACAACGGCTGCTGTTGCAAAGATTGATTTTACTTTCATTTTTAATTTTTTTGAATGTTTTCAAAAATACAAAAAAATATAGCTTGCAGCCTCTACAGCAATCGTCGGAGGAAAGTAATATAAAATAGCACGGATGTTAATCCGCGCTATTGGGTTATTTTTTTTGATTACTCAAAGTCAGGAGACTTTGCGCAGCGGAAAATTAAAGTTTGCGAAGTTGGCTAAAAATATTTAGTTTTCTACAATTATAAAATACTTCTTAGATAGAAAAATTCCCCCATTGCTATGAGGGAACTGTTAAATTTAATATTTTATTGTAACGAGCTAATTATAATCTAATAAATAGTTGTCCACTAATCTCCATCCAAAACTCTTATTTTATTAATTACTTTATTATGATAAAATTGAATTACTATTTTATCGTATTCCATTAATGACATTGCATCCTCACTATACCAATAATTTATCTTTATACTATCTTCGTTTATGTTATCTGTAGAAATATAAATAGGTTTCCCTAATAAATTATCCACACTATGCCTGTCATCCCCTATTTTAATTTTATTAAAAATTTCTATGTCAAAATTTTCAGCATATTTTGTCGAAATGCCTGGAAAAATAATCGGTGTTAAATAAAGCAAAAAATAACACATCATGACTATACAAATTATATAAACTACAATCTTTTTCATTTTGATTTTTTAAATGGATTATCAGCTGGTGGAATTCTTACTTTATCAGTATTTTTTACCCATCCATTATAATATTTGTTTACCAATAGTTTTACCGGATTGAAAAACTGTGTCGAATTAACGATATATAACCCCTTTGATTTACTATAGTATATTGTCGCTTTTGTAAAATCACTTGCTTTATACCAAGTTTTATCCTTGGGTTGATCCTTTAAAAATACCCCATCCACATTATCATACTCGCCGTGCTTTGTTGGAGAAAAAGTTTGCCCGTTGTTCTCGGTTATTATTGCTATATTCTCAAATTCTTCTTTAGGTACTGATATATTTACACTAACAGTTGTAGCAAAGGAAGATTTATCTTCATTACTATTAGATTTTGCTTTTTTCTTTCCTGGTCCATCTTCAATCTTATGCATTGCGCTATTAAGTCCTGCTACTATACCTCCTGTCACTGCTCCTTGCCAAAAGTTACCGCCACTAAGCTCTGCTCCTATTCCTCCAGATATTGCTCCAAAGGTAATCATTCCTGCTGTACTTTGTGAAAATTGTGATAATCCCATACCGTTCATCGTTACTCCCCAAGCCTCTGCTCCCATATGACCTAAAAAGCCTGATAAAGCACCACTAAAGAAATTTTCTCCTTGCACTACAGACATCACCCCTTGTGATACTGCATGCATACCGCCTTGGATAAGAATCCTGGCATCTCCTAAACTTTTCGCAAACTTTGTAAGTTCCGCCGCATTGCCCACACCATTTACAAAAACCTGCCCTATACCAAAAGTAACAGCTGCAGACACTGCTCCTACGAAAGCAGATTTTAGAATTCCTCCGGCACTTATTGCATTTCCAGTTAATCCAGCCGTGATAACAGATGATGCTAGACCTACAAATGCACCAATCAAAACAGCCTTCCAAAAAACAGCTAATGCTAAAAATTGTAGGAACTCCCCACTCGGATCGTTATACATCAGTGGATTGTTCAGGACATAGCCGTATTTGTTATAGTTTTGCGTGTTGAACATATCCTGTATGTTCTCGTCAGCATTCAGAAATCTTCTTAGAAGTGGGTCATACAGACGGCCATTCATATGGATCAGTCCTACCTCCGAAAGATGCTCGTGACTCGTATAACCACGGTCTATCAGCAGGTCGTTATTTGCCAAATAGTCTGTTACCTGTTGCGTCGCGGCAATTATTGGCAGGGTACCAAGCTTAAGATGGGTAAAGTTGCCCCAAGCATCGTAATGTCTTTGTTCAACTGCATTGCCTGTCTCATCACTAATCGCCAATATGCTTCCCAGGTAATCCTTATGTAGGAATTTGTAGGAACCTGTACTTTCTGCATAATTCTTTAAATAGATAATATTAGAATCATAAGGAGAGTCCCCGATATACAGGATATGCTTTTCTTGCCCGGTCTGATTGTTTTTAACAATCTCATAGCTGCCATCCTCACTGTAATACTTGGTAAATTTACCGTTGCCATTCTTATCAAAATTACCACCATAGGTCATCACCTGACGCATCTCCGATAATCCGTACTCGAACCTTGCGTCGCCTTTCATCCCATCAATGAAGATGGGGTCATTGTTCTCATTATAAGTAATTTTCTGAAGTAGTTTCTCATTGAAGTTTTGCTGACCTGTGATGTTAAGAACCATTCCGGTAGCCTGGTAAATCTTATTGTTATTGTTGAACTTTATTTGACCTACTTGATCATTATCGGTAATCCTTCCCTGGATGTCATAGGTATTTCTGATTGCATTTTTAGTAAAAGTTCCTGTAACAGGATCAGTCCAGTTGACCAGTCGGTTGTTGTCATCATATTCAAAATACTCTTCTATGCCCAAACCTCCATCTCTCTTTCTGTAGTTTAATTCATTTTTAAGCGCATCAAAGGTATAGGACATCTTCAAAAACGTTGTACTGTTAGAAGATTTGTTTTGAGTTGTCGTAGCTATGAAATTAGCATTATCATAAGTATTCGTGATAACTGTTCCTCCTAACTTCGCCGATAATATGCGTCCATCTGCTTCTGAACTTTGCAATTCCCAGAGTACTTTATTTTGGGTTTTATCCTTTACCTGGTACATTGTTCCACTAGAACTATCATAGACATTCTCTATAATCACTTTGGTATATTGTCCTGCCGAATACAGAGACTTTTCGTAGGACGAAACCCGCATCTTATCATCATAGGTGATGCCTTTCTTCATGAAGTACCTGCCATTATTGTTTTCTGATGAAGAGATTACCCTGCCATAGTTATCATAGCTAATGGTATTGCTGTAAGCTTTGCCATTGGCTGTTCCAGATTTGCCGGTCAGCATACCTTTGGCATTATACGAATATGATATGTTTTTAACGGTTGATGTTCCGTCTGAGGACAGTTCTTTTTGGGTCGTCAACTGGTCAAGATTATTATATGTATATTGTTTATAGCCTTTGGGGCTGGTTTCCTTTAATATCCTACCAAAACCGTCATAGGAATAGGTATAAATACCATTGGATGGATCATTAAACTCTGTTTTTCTTCCCCATAAATCGTACTTGGTGGTGACTATGTTAGTACCGTACTGCGCACTGAGTTGCTGACCGGCTGCATTATAGCTGAAAGTTATTGTACCGCCTTTGTCTGTAGCCGTGATTACATTGCCCAGCGCATCGGTAGTCTTGGTGTTAGTGCGTAGATTTCCGTTCAGTTCTTTTACTGAGGTGGTTCTTCCGGAAACAGAGGTTTCCATCTGTTTTCCGTTGAACGATGTGGCAGTTGCCTTCATAGGAAACACATTATCGTCATAAGTAATAGTATTCCATTTGGCGCCGCTGCCGGGAGATTGTGAGCCTCCTGCCAAATCAAAATACGGCTCGGATTCCTGTAAGGTTCTTCCTAACCCGTCATAGATTTTGTATTTTGCAACATAATTATTTTGACCAAAGACCTTGGTTCTCGTTTTATATTCCTGTCCGAGTTTATTGGTGTACTTAGCGGAGCTGTTCCCGTCCGGCTCGTATTGTGTTATCACACTTCCGCCATCGCTAAGCTTTTCGTAAGTATATTTGGTATGCATTTTTACACCGCCAATATCGGTCACAGAAGTTAAGGGCTTGCCCCATCCATCGTAAGTATTGGTCAAAACAATTCCCAAAGGATCGGTTTGCGTCTCAATCTGTCCCCAATTATTATAGGTAATGTTGGTTTCTAATCCTAAGTTGTCTGTTTTTTTGATTACAAAGCGTCCCTTACTGTCGTATTGCGCTTTTTCAGTTTCTAACAACCGTGGTTTTGGGTCTCTGTACGTTGTAGATTTTTCTATAACATTGCCCCAGCCATCATAGATATAGCCTTCCAGTATACTACCGGAGGCAGACGTTGGAGATTTGCTAACAAATGATAAAAGGTTATTGTCATACTCGTAGTATTCTTCTGTACTTTTGGTATCCCCATAGGCTGTTACAGATTCTATTTTGGATTCCGGTCTACCGATGTAATAATCCTTTCCACTTCCCGACGGATTATGCACGTATGTCATAACGGTTTGGGAGGTGGAGAATCCTCCGTTCACACTCGTGTTGGTATGGCTTGGCAGATAATAGTCACCGTAAGTAATTTCTGAATCAATGGTGACATCTTTCAGGAAATCTTTACTTTTTGTTTTCCAAGGTACAATAGCCTTTACCCCGTTTGCCAAGACATTGGTTTGATATTCCGTTTTTTTATAGGATAACAATTGCGAATTAGTCTCGGATATGTTTGCTGGAAATATTAATGCATTATCATTATAAGTTCTTACAGACCATTCTTTGATAGGGACACTTTCGTTCAGTGGGTCTATTTCTGCTCCAGACCAAATCACTGTGTTTTCCTTTCCATCTACATACCAAGATGATCTGGCTGTCTGGCGAAAACCAAGCATACCGCTTCCTTGCAAGTGAGTCAGAAAACCTCGGTATTTGAAATCCTGCTTTCTTCCTTCTTGTCTCAATTGCGAGACAGCATAAGATTGAGATACTTTATCAAGTTCCATATAAGGATATTGCTCCGTTTTTACAGGAGCATATAAGCCCGGATTAATAGATGGGTCTAATTCTTTATAATCAATTGTTGTAGTTAAACCTCCCTGAGTAATAAATCTAATATTTTTATCAATACCCAAGTTATAATTCTGGAAACTGATTATTTTCTTATAATTAGAATCGTTTAAAGATTTAGAAATAAATAATATTTTAGAATTTGCTCCATTTACCCGGAAGTCTCCATATATCGGATACATTGAACTTCCTCCTTTAAGATCAGAGAATAAAGACTTAGTTTTATATGACCATTTGAATTGAGTATTGTTAGGATCATATTTGAATTCACTTATTTTAGAAATAATAAGATTACTATAATTGTATCCCTGGATATTATAGCCTGCATAAAAATCAATAAATTCTGACTTGCCATCATTATCAAGATCAATCATTCCAGGATAAGAATATTCTGCAACAACATTTGAATTATTATCAATTTTATAATATTCAGTAAAGCCTTGACAAAATTCACTTAGACCCGCTCCTGTATTCAGATAGATAGACCAGCCTGAAATTTTTCCATCTCCCCAAGATTGATTTTTATTTAAAGGAGCAAGAACCTCAATATTTTTATCTCCGTTTAAATCTCCAAATTGGATAGCATCTTTCAATCCTTTTATGGAAAATGTATTTTTAAGATTAATCAAATAACTATTTCCATTTTTCTTAATCGTGTATTGATATAGATTATTCAATGATGTATTGACAGTCTGAGAAACAACCGCATCAGTATATTTATTTTTAGTATAAAAAGTAACATTTGTTGTCCCATTTTCTTTGATAAAAATAATATCCTGCGTACCATCATTATCAAAGTCCATAATAGACGCTTTTGATAATATATTTTCTGTAGTAGGAGCAATGGTATGATGGGTATTGCTCGCTAAATCCTGGTTATCGACAACAATATAACGGTAGCCTAAGTTTTTGCAGTTCCAAATGTAGTGAGGAGGATCTTCTGTAATCACTCTCTGGTAACATTTAGAATCCTGAATTGCCATAATCGTTTCCGACAATCCATCAGAGTCAATATCAATCTCTTTTGTAATTACCATGGATGACTTATTTACTGTCTCCAGGTAATTATAATCTGGCGGGGTTTGAAAGGGATATAAACTGTCGTTATATGCATAGTTATTACCTTCTATCGTTTTAGAATATTCAAGAACTAATGGATTATTGGTGGTATTGAGTACCGAAGCATCACTCTTGATATTATAATAACTAAGTTCAATATTATTTGTCTGTGGTGGATTATTTGTGGTAGAATGTCTGACAATTAAAAGCCCTTGCTTAGCCTTAATTATATTGTCCGCCGGCTTAATATTATAGGTTTGGAAATTCGCAGATGTTGGAAATCCTGATGATAATCCAAGATAAACATAGTTTGTGCCTGCATTAACAGCATCAAAATACAAGTAATAGCCCTCTGGTTTTCCGCTCTGTGCCGGCTGTTTAATAATAAAATCAGTTAATCCATCTCCATTGTAATCGCCCGAGGTAATCACATTTTCAAAATCAACAAATGGTCTCTCTTCCGTTTTTGTTGTTAATGCATTCGTCGTGAAATTAACAGGGTTACTTTCTAATTCGTTTGTGGAACCATACTCTTTGATATACTCTTTGATGCTTTTAACAAACTTATAGCTGACCGTATCGTTGCTGTTTCCATTAATAGGTGACGGATTTTCATATTCTATTCCATATCTTTTAAACTGATTACCACTCGCGTTCACCTGAATATTAACTAACAATTTCGTTTGTTCAAATAATACTCCGTTGGAATAAGAAACCTCTTTAGGTAATCTCGAAGCATAAGTAAAAATAATTTCATTAATATTTGGTTTACTTAATGTTTCGTTACCTCCCCATTGAATCGATGACACTACAGACACATTGCTCGTCTGTGTATAATTATATTGGATATAATTACCCTGAGCATCCTTCCATTTTACGATATTATACTCCATCGGTGTTCTTGCTGTAGATGCGCCACTAGTAGTAGCACCATACCAGGCTTGTGATCCATCCTCAAAAGTCACTTCCCAATATTCAGGCCCCTGCCATTGCTGGCCACTTATTGTGCCTAAAGACTTAATCTTAATATTGGAATATTTCTCTGTCAAATATTCTGCTCCATCTGCTCCATAATTTCCAGACTTCAATATCAATCTCTGACCATTGAAGTTATAATAGTCCGAATAATCCAGCTTGATTCCCCTTACTTCTCCATCCTTTTCTATGGTTTTCCCCATTCTGGCAATAGCTGTAACTCCTGATAATGTCCAGCCATAACCAGCAATGCCATTACCGCTTCCACTAGTATAAATCAAGTTAATTTGTGGCGCTACACTTCTAACTCCCGGAGGTAAAGCAATGGGTAAGGTATATTGTAACTGTCCACCACCATTTACATCAATATTACCCTGTGTATCATGAAACATTAAAGATTTATCTCCCGCAGGTCCTGATGGGTTAGTCGATCCAGCATCTGAATTTGTTGGGTTTGTTGGATTATCTGTTGATGCACCAATCTTCGCAATAAAAGGATTGGATACATTCGAACTTGCATGAAATCCTTGTGCCAGAATAACGGTTTGAGGATCCGCTACGGTCCTGGAGCCGGTCTCTGCCTGATTCAATACCAACTGAGAAGATACTCCTGTCGATAATAGCGCAGCGAAATATAAGTATAGCTTTTTCATTCTCGGTTTAGTTTTTATGAGAAATGGTTATTTTTTTTTTTAATATGGATAGGGTGTATTATTCTTTGATGATATTACGCGTCATCACTCTTCCGTCTTTCAACTGGAAACTAAGAACATAGACACCCATGTAATAAGCGCTCATCCCAATCTGAACCTGGCGGTTGAGATTAGCATAATTCTTTTGCTGGAAAAGGAATGCCATTGTGGTATGCTGATACAGACTGACACTTTCTATCAGATCATTGTTTTCTTCATTCCAGGAGATTGTCAATACATCTTTAACTGGTACAGGATAAATCTGAATGCCTAACCAGAATGGATCTTCTTCTGGTACACTCTTCACTATTGTTTCTTCAGGAGTTGTCTTTCCTTGGGCTATAATATCATTTCCCCTATAAATCTGATTTCCAGCTTCATCATATCTGAAAATGATACTTAATGTTGGTTGGGTAGGTTGGGTTACAGCCTCAGCTTGTTCAGCTGCATTAGGCATCTTTTGAGAAAAAAATGGCATTGACATCAATACAAAGCTTAATAAAATAAATTTTTTTGTTGCCATATTATTTAGTCTTTTGGGTGATTAATGCTTGCTCTAATTTCTCAATCTTCTCAGCTTGAATTTTTAATTGCTTATTCTGTTCAATAGTATAAAGCATTAATTCTTCAATCTTCTGAAGAAGAAGTTTCTGACTCTCACCCAAATTTACTCCATTTTGTAAAACTTCTTTTTCAGAAGGAATATTAGGCAAATGACCTTTTTCCTTAATATGTCTCTCCACATCATCTAGGCTTAAAAGTGTATAATCTGGCATAAACACGTAATCAGCCCAACCGTTTAAGTCTACCTTCACTTCTTTAGCGTGAATTACTCCATTCACATCTAATTCATTCTGAGGATAGATTTGCCCAATCCCAATTTTACCAGACGGAGAGATTGTTAATCTTTCTTTCATTTGCCCGGCATTCAGGGTTAGAAATCTCAAGGCTCCATATCCCCCGTCATTTGAATTATCATATCTGGATGCTATTCTTGCAATAGTTTGATTTCTGTTGGAAATATGAAAATCTATATCTATTCTGGACATATCAGCATTTGCAACATCATTAGTTGACAATCTTAGATGTCCATTGGCTGCAGAATTAAAAACTTCTAATTTTTTCTCTGGATTACTTGTTCCGACACCAATACTACCATTGCCTGCTAATGTCAAGGTCTGTTGTTTAACTCCCGTAGGAGAGACCAAGTTAAAATTGATTTCATTATCTAATAATCGCATATATGATCCACCCTGATCATTACCTATTCTTGCGAAAGATTGAGAATTACTGTAATTTCGTATATTATTTCCGATTCCAACTCCTGTGTAGGAAGAAGCAGGCTCCGAAGCCCAAAAAGTCAGAAAAGCATGGGGCTGGGATCCGTTATTGGCATGGATCAATGCTGTTGAAGTTTCATGACCTCCTTGGATATAGAATTTTTCAAAACTAGAATTTTCACCAATTCCAACTCTCCCATTTGGATCTTGTAAAATAACTTTGCTCCAGCTTGCAGAGCCATTGTTTGCTGTTTTTCTGAACCATAAATTCTGATCTCCAAAAGCACCCGCAAATTGCATTGCATAATTATTATCAACATTTGTATGTCTCACATCTAAAAGGTGCCACCATTCATTTGATGCCGTTGTTGGATAATTAACCGGATATTGCGTTTGAAAAAAGCCACTTTTAAAATTGGCACCATATGAACCCGCATTATCACGCATTTGTGTATCTATCTGTTGCGAGTAGATTACTGCGCCTAATAGTAATGCGAAAGAAGTAATTTGTTTCTTCATACTTATTTTTATTTGTCATTAATATTTTATGTTATCCTAAATCTCCAATCCTTGTAATTTATTACTCACTCTGCAAGTCTATTCTTATGTTCTGAGTTTTTCTTTTTCTCGAATACAAGCAATTACTTTATCCCGAAGAAGTGTATTTGTAATTTCTCACATTTACACCATCTGCTTGGTTGGAGTAATTCCTAATAAGTGGTTTTTTCTCTTTTTAAGTGCATTTCTTTCATCTAATTTTAAAAGATTACAAACCTTATTAACAAAATTTAGTATTGAACTTTAAATCCTATATCTTTAACTCCTAATTTACCTTGAAATTAGGACATTATCATTGATATTAAGAGTTAATATTGGCTGGTTAGTCGAATTGGAATCGAGTTACAATTAATTTTAATTTCAAGTAAACCCAATATATTATCCACCAATATTTTTATTTCAGTAAATGCCTGAGAGATTTGTATGACTACCTAGCAGTAGAGGAATATATTAAATTGTTTCATTGGTTATAATTTTTGTGAATGTAATAATTTTTTAACAATATTTAAAATAATTTTATATGTTTTTTGTTATGTTAAATAGAATTATTGTTTTTATTAAAATTAATTAATGTATTTCTATTAAAGCATAAGTCAATTTTATTATCAAACATTCATTTTTCATTCCGCAATAGTAAAATTAAAATACGCCAAATCTCGGCGTATTTTAATTTTTTTTAAATTATATTATTTAAAACTTCCTTCAATCGAGCAAACATCGAACAACAGTTATAGAATGGTTATACAACTATCAAACAACTGTTATACAATGGTTATACAACCATTCATATTATGTTAAATAATATTTCGTAACTAACAAATTACCAATATCTTAAAAATAAAACACGACAAATTTTGGCGCATTAAAAATTTTTCTACACATAAAAAATTCCTTCGCCAAAAACGAAGGAATCTTAATTAATATGAATGTTTGTGTTTATTTCTGACTCAAGAAATATTCCGCTTCCGCTTTCCCCCATTTTGGATCCAGAGAAGTTTTTGATTTGTAGGTCCCGAACTGTTCTATGGCTTTTTTGAATAACTCTATGCCTTTCGCTTTGCTTCCGCCAAATTGCTCCGGCGTGAAATATAAATCCTCCGCCTGCAAAACTGTGATTCTTGGATTATTCGGATCCAATTCAATGGCTTTTGCGAAGGCTTGTTGTGCAATTGGTGCTTCGCTCATATATCTGGACATCGGGTCTGCCATCATTCTCAGTCCGCTGGTCATTTTTTTCAGGATGAATAGCTCACAGTTGTTTGGACTCAAAGCTTCTGCTTTTGCAATATATTTTTCAGTTTCCGCAGCAACTGCATCTAATGCAGATTTATCGTCGCCTCGCATCAGAATTCTTCCTTTTTGGATGGTTGCAAATGCGGCGTAATAGTAAGGTAACCATTGTGTATTTTCTTTAGTCCCGATTCTGTCAAAATCATTGGCCAAAGCTGTGAATTCGTCCGGTGTTTTGTGTTCTTCAACTTTAGCGATTTTCTCTGTCATTGCTTTTTCAAAAGTGGTTTGGGCGAAAACTGTGAATCCTATTAAGGAAAGGCTAATTGTAAAGATTAATTTTTTCATTTTGATTATATTTTTTGTTTGTTTTAATTTCTGATTCAAAGATAGAATGAGTTTTCTTTTGTTTAAATTTTATTCTGCTGAGTCGTTGTTTTTGGTGACTGAATGGTTGTTTTTAAAATGTATTATAACACAAAGGCACAAAGATTTCTTTTATTAAAATTGTTTTAAGGCACTAGAAAATCAAAGATTTTAATACTTCCTTGTGCCTTAAATATTTTCAATTAGAATTAATTTTCTTTGTGTCTTTGTGATTAAATTTACAAATTATTATTAATCGCATCATTTGTTTTATCCACTCCAAAACTTACAAATACTCCGATGAAAACAAATGTATTAACCGGCGGTATCACAGCAGTTCTACTATTTCCATCTGCAGAATAATTGTAACCATAAATATTTTTATTCCCAAGAATATTATTGATACTCAACACAAAAACTGTGAACGATTTCGAATCTTTTTTACCGACACTTGGAACATAATTGATACTGAAGTTCAGTCCACTGTAATCTTTCAGTTTTCCTGAATCATCCAAATAATTTATCCGTTTTCCATTGTCTTCCTTACTCATAATATTATAATAAGGTCTTCCTTTGGAATAAGTATAAGACAAATTAAAACCCGTTTTCCAATCCATAATAAACTTCTTAGCCACCGCATTCAAAGTATGTTTCGAAGCAAAATTTGGTGCTAAACTAAAAGGGTAGTTTAAGAACTCTCTTTTGGAATCCAGGTAAGAATAAGTTAGCCAATAGTCGATGTTTTTAAAGGTTTTTTTATCTCTCCAAAACAATTCAATTCCTTTTGCAAAACCTTTTCCGGCATTACTATTAGCGATTTGATAATACTGATTATTTGCCGAAGACACATTATCTGCCAGTGAACTGGTTTTAATTAAATCATCATATTTTTTATAAAACGCTTCGAATCTCAAACTTCTGCCATCCGCATTTTTCTGAACCTGAAAAATATAATGATCGGCTCTCTGGAAATCAAAATTTTTGCTATATAGATATTTACTTTCCGGATTCTGATAGAAAATTCCATACGCAAAAGAAGTTGTCCAATCTTTTGAAATCCTGTAAGCTAAAGCTGCTCTTGGCGAGAAATTCCATTTATCGAGATAGGAAGAATGTTCTGTTCTTGCACCAATTTTGGCTGTTAAATTATTAGTAAAAATCAAATCGGTTTCTACGAAACCTGATGAAATCAAATCTTTATAATTTCTTTCGAAGGTTCCGTATTTCATATTTTCATCTGCATTATTCAGTTCAAAACCACCTCTTATATTATTTCTCCCAATTTTTCTTTCCACCACTGCTTTTGCATTGATGTAATTGGATTTGTTGTTGATTGGGGTATTGCTTTGTTCCAGATTATTAAGAAAAGTGGCGAAATTCAAGTCGCTGGAATTGTAAGTATAAGACGTTCCAACATTCACCAAATATTTTCCAAATTTTTCTCTGTAAGACAAATTGTGATACATATTCTGACCTTTCAGACTGACCATATTTCTGTCCGAATCTTCTTCCAGACTTTCTAAACCAACGGCCATTTTATTTTCATCAATACTTCCATAATATTTGATGAAACCACCTTTTTTAGTTTTGATTCTGAAGTTGCCATCAAAGCCATAGCCTTGAGGAAATTTATCAAAATCTGTATTGAAATTGAATAATTTTCCCATCAACCCAAGATTCGAATAACTTCCGGCAACACCCCAGGAAGCTGTTTTTTCTTGATTTAATTTTTGATAATTGGCACTCAGAAAAATAGGTGAAACCCCGAAGTCAAAAGAGGTTGTTTCAGGTAAATCCACACTTTCCAAAATCAAAACAGAAGACAAAGCTTGCCCATAAACTGCAGAATATCCGCCACTTGAAAAAATGTTTCCTTTAAATAATGACGTATTAAAACGGTCTCTCCCGGCAATCCCCGGAACCGAATTGGTAAAATAATTATTCACCAGATTGCCGTCCATAAAGATTTTGGTTTCCGTACCGGTTCCACCTCGGACAAATAATCCTTCGCTCTCTCCCACTTTCTGAACACCCGGAAGATAGCCCAAAGCTGAAGAAATCTGTCCATTTGCACCAGCCGTTGTATAGACATCTAAAGGCGTTAACAAAGCTGTCGCACGCTTTTTATCACTAGCTTCAATACTTCCCGCCGTAATCACCACAGCATTGATTTCGCTGATTTGCTGTTTGAGATTAGCATTCATTGCGATATCTTTTCCTTCAATTTTCACAGGAAGTTCTACCTCATCATAATCCGGACCTGAGAAAACTAAAATCTTATCGCCGGTCTCTGTTGTCGTAAAAGAATAGTTTCCATTGACATCAGAAGTGGCGCCGTCATAAGTATCTTTCAGAGTTATATTGATGTCTTTCAGTGCTTTATTCTT
>Ga0308163_10003004_pt1 | contig 14544 bp, 15 predicted proteins | sample PhyTR1_FD_201037 | JGI IMG/M metagenome (GOLD analysis project Ga0308163, IMG submission 201037) | Phyllosphere microbial communities from UC Gill Tract Community Farm, Albany, California, United States - DLSLT.R1 | ecosystem: Host-associated > Plants > Phyllosphere > Unclassified | place: USA...
GCCAAGCCGGGCTTTCTGATTTTCAACGTGGCGATCCCGGCTGCATTGCCCCACGTGTTCGTCGGTTTGTTCATGGGCCTGGGTGCTTCGTTTTCCACCCTGGTGGTCGCGGAAATGATGGGCGTGAAGTCGGGTATCGGCTGGTACCTGCAATGGGCCCAGGGTTGGGCCGCTTACGCCAACATGTACGCCGCGCTGTTGATCATGGCCCTGGCCTGTTCCGGACTGATTTCCGGACTGTTCCTGATTCGTGATCGTCTTTTGGCCTGGCAGCAAGGAGCCATGAAATGGTAGCCACTGCATCCGCATCACCGGTCTCATCATCAGCCGGGCTGGCGCTACGCATTGAAAATCTCAGCCACGGTTTTGCGCTGGACGGGCAGCGTCTGACGGTGCTGGAGAATGTTTCGCTGGACGTGGCGCCCGGAGAGTTCGTGGCGCTGCTGGGGCCTTCGGGCTGCGGCAAGTCCACCTTGCTGCGATTGGTGGCCGGGCTGGAACCGGCTGACAGCGGCGCGCTGCTCGCCGACGGTTTGCCGATCAGCGGGCCCGATCCGAGTCGCGTGGTGGTTTTTCAGGATCCGACCCTTTATCCGTGGCGGCGGGTCTGGGATAACGTAGCGCTTGGGCTCCAGGCTCAAGGGCTGCTCAAAACCCATTCCGGTAAGGTCGATGCAGCACTGGCGACAGTGGGTCTGAGCAGTTTTGCCCGCGCCTATCCACGGCAGCTTTCCGGCGGCATGGCCCAGCGTGTCGCCTTGGCGCGGGCGCTGGTCAATGAGCCGCGACTGCTGATCCTCGACGAACCTTTAGGCAAACTGGACTCGCTGACCCGCATCACCATGCAGAAGGAACTGATCGACTTGTGGCAGCGCCAGGGCTACACCGCCTTGCTGGTCACCCATGACGTGGAAGAAGCGTTGCTGCTGGCCAATCGTGTGATTGTGTTCAGCGACCGACCGGCCAGCATCAAGGCGCAACTGACCATCGAACGGCCGTATCCACGGCATCGCGACGATCCGTATCTGGTGGACCTGCGCAAGCAGATTCTCGGTCTGCTTGGCTTGGGCGAGAGCTGGTAGTGAGGCTTAGAACCGGGCCTGAGCTGAATACTCCGGCCCGTCGTTGAAGCAGGCCAGATCAACCAGTAAGGTTTCCCATTCCACCCCGTCGACGAACTGGTCCAGATGCGCCTGACTGGCTTCGGCGTCTCTTGCCGTAATGTTCGTCGGCTCCAGCTGGCTGGCAATGCTGTCAGGGTTGGCTGCAACCTTGATGGCACGGCGAGAGAACAGCGATTCCTTGAGCAACTGTAGATAGGACATGGGTTAATTCCTTTACGGTGGCGTGGGTATCGAGCCGCGCTGCACTGTTTTTGGACGAAACGCTGGCACAGGACTTCCAATTGGTGCGCCTCATGCAGCGATTGGTCCAGCCGTGCGGCTAATAACGGCCTGACGCTTATTCTCTTGAAAATAACGTGCCAATCTGGAACGTTCGTTCGGTTTTGTGGGCGGGCTTCAATGATTGCGACGGTTTGTCATTGCCGGTAGGGTGACTGGCTGTCTGCAAGGAGCTGGAAATGACTGAGTCAAATACGTCCGGAGCGACGAATCAAACGCTTGACCGTCCCAAACAGCGACGCGCCGCGCCAAAAGGCGAGAAGCGTCGCCAAGAGTTGCTTGACGCGGCTTTGCAGGTGTTTTCCCTGGAGGGCTACAGCGGTGCATCGGTGGCACAGGTCGCCTCAATTGTAGGTATCTCGGTCGCCGGGCTGTTGCACCACTTTCCCAGCAAAGTTTCATTGCTGATGGGGGTGCTGGAGCATCGTGATGAGGTCAACCTCAAGATCGCTTCTGAGCTGTGCGCTGATTTTTCACTGACCGGGGTGCTGAGTCGACTGCGGGCGATCAACCGTTCAAACGCGACCGCACCGGGTGTGGTTCGGGCCTTTACCATTCTCAACGCAGAAAGCCTGGTCGAGGGTCATCCGGCCTGGGACTGGTTTCAGGGGCGTTATCAGGTCATCCATGCGCGCTTGACCGGGCAATTCAGGGATCTTGTGGAAGCGGGGGAGGTGCGGGCCGATATCGACCTGCCGGGGCTGGTCGAAGAAATCCTGGCCATGATGGATGGCTTGCAGATTCAGTGGCTGCGTTTTCCGGAGAGGATTGATCTGGTGGAGCGTTTTGATACCTACCTCGCGCGGGTCGAGGCGGCGGTGAGAGCTCGTCCCTGAGCTCATCCGGACCTTGTGTAAGGTCCGGCTCTATCCCTGATTCAGCGCATTAGTTACCGCTTGCGCTGCCTTGGGTGGTGCTGGTGGTGTCGTCGGTGGTGTCGTAGCCATCACCTTCGCTGGTGTCGCTGTCGTCATTGGCGTTCTGATCAAGCACGCCGCCGGTTTTGACGGTCGACTCACGCAGCGTCGAGTTCAACGCCGAGCGTGGCAGCGGGTTGCTGGTGGTGGTCGACAGTTCCTGACGGAACGGGTTGACCAGCTTGGCGTTCAGGCGGATATCCTGAGACGACGCACCCACCGACAGGTTGAAGCTGTCTGCGTCCACGACCCATTGCTTGCTGTCCACATCGTAGTAAGCCAGCGAACGATCGTTGAGCTCGATGGTGACGCGCTTGCTTTCGCCCGGCTTCAGGAACACCTTCTTGTAGCCTTTCAGCTCTTTGATGGCGCGTTCCACTTTCGGGTTCTGCTGGCCGACATACAGCTCGGCAACTTCCGAACCACCTACCTTGCCGGTGTTGGTCAGGTCGAAAGAGACCTTGATCGGCGTATTGCCGACTGCGACACCCGGGGTAACAGTGATGTTGCTGTAACCGAAGGTGGTGTACGACAGGCCGTAACCGAACGGGTAGAGCGGCTTGATGCCTTTCTTCTCGTAACCGCGATAGCCCAGGAGCAAGTCGTCCTTGTAGCTCATCGTTTCCAGTTTCTGATCGTTGTCGAATTTCGGGAAAGTCGCGTAGATCGGATTGTCTTCGATGTTGCGTTCGATACTGATCGGCAGCTTGCCCGACGGGTTGACCTTGCCGAACAGGATCTCGGCCAGTGCCTGTCCGCCGTTCTGGCCAGGGTAGAACGCGTGCAGCGCAGCCGGAACCTGATCGATCCAGTCGCTCATCTTCAGGCCAGTACCGCCGTGCATGGTCACCACGGTGTTCGGGTTGACCTTGGCGATGCTCTGAATCAGCTCGTTCTGGAATTCCGGCAGGTCGAAGCTGTGGTCGAAACCTTCACCTTCGTATTCGTTGCTGTTACCCACTGCAACCAGCACGGCATCGTATTGCGACAGATCCTGCGGTGCAGCCAGGGAAGCCCAGCTCATCTGCACGCCAACCAGGCCGCCCATGGTCGACAGGTAGCCGTTGCGACGCGAGTATTCCAGCTTGATGTCGTAGGCCTTGCCGGCTTCCAGCTTGACCTTGGCGAACACCGGAATGGTCGGCGGGATGCTGTTATTTACCAGTGGTTCGCCGTCGCCGTTGTCGATGACTTTCTCACCGTTTACGTACAGACGTACCGCACCGTCAGCACGGACCTTGAATACCTGGTCACCGCTGGTGGTCGGGGTGATCTGGCCGCTGTAACGGATCGAGGTGTTGGACGTGTCGCCGTTGACCGGCAGCGTGTCCGTGGACCAGTCCAGGTCAACGTGGGTGTCGGTACGGGTCGCTGCTGCATCGCCGGACCAGTTGGCGTTGGTGAAGAACTCGGTCTTCAGGCCCTTGACGCTGTTGCCGTCGGAATCGGCGTGGCTCCAGGTCGTAGTGCTTGGGTCCAGGGACAGGCCGTCGATGAACTCGACCTTGGCGTTCGGCGCCAGCTGCTGCAGACCGCTCAGCTCGCTGATGTAGTTGGCTGCCATGACGTTGGCGCTACCAAAACCGGTAGGCGGCGCGTACTTGGCCAGGGTGCCGACCACAGCGATCTTCTTGACCTTCTGGCGATCCAGCGGCAGCACGTTGTCCTGGTTCTTCAGCAGCACGATACCTTCACGTGCGGCGTTCAGAGCAGTCTTGTTGCTGGTAGCGCTGTTCATGTTGTGGGCGGTCAACGGCGCTTTGCTGTCGAACTTGTACAGGTAGATCTGCTTGAGGATGCGGCGGACCTTGTCATCGATGGTCGCTACGTCCAGCTCACCGCTGTCCAGATAAGGCTTCAGATTGGTGCTATTCATCTGATAGCCCATCATGTCCAGATCCGTACCTGCCTGAGCAGCGTCCAGACCGTGCACGACGGCGTTGTAGTCGCTCTGTACGAAACCTGGATAGCCCCATTCAGTCTTCAGAATGTCGCGCATCAGGTGATCGTTTTCGCAAGCGAACTCGCCGTTCACTTTCTGGAAGGCGCACATCATCATCGCCACCTTGCTGTTCTTCGAGGCGGACTCGAAGGCAGGCAGGGTCATTTCACGCAGTACGCGCTCGCTGATGGTTTCGTCCAGGTTGAAGCGGTTGCTTTCCTGATCGTTGGCTGCGTAGTGCTTGGCGTTGGCCCAGACACCACGGGATTGGATACCGTTGATCACAGCAGGGCTGAGGCTGGCACCCAGGAACGGGTCTTCACCGGAGAGGTATTCGAAGGCGCGACCGCTGTAAGGCATGCGGTACAGGTTGACGCCAGGACCGGTCACGAACTGATAGCCACCGGTAGCGGTGTCATAACCCAGGGCGCGGCCCAGGTCGATGGCGCGACGCGGGTTCCAGGTAGCGGCCAGGTTAGGGCCGGACGGGTAAACCACACCCTGAGCGTTGCCTTCGCTGGTGTAACGTACACCGACGCCGCCGTCTGCGCCGTGAATCTGCGGAATGCCGTACTGAGTCAGCGGCTTCACATCCCAACCGCCGGTGCCGCCGATGTAGGCCAGCTTCTCTTCCAGGGTCATTTTGGCCAGGGTTTTCTCCGCGGCTTTTTCTGCGCGGGTTACCTTGCCTTCATCCAGCGCCGGGCTGGTGGCTGCGTAGACTTGCGATACTGCCAGTGCCAGCAAAGCGAGGGCTGACTTCGCACCGATCATTTTCCGTTTACTCATGTGTCTCTCCGACTACTGATATTAAAATTGATGCTTTCAAAGGCCGATCAAGTCTGATTGCGCGCAAAATTTCTTTGGGCAATAGTTCACCTTCTTCGCAACTTTCCGAGCGCAATGCTCGGTGCAATAGTTAGTGTTTTTGAGGCGTCTTTATATTGTAAGAGTTATGTGTTTCATGTCTTTACTTGATATCGTAGTGCCACTATAAGATGGCACTTTGATTCGCGTTGGCGAGATAATTAAGGCAATTCTTCGTGTGAAATGTCAAACAAAAGCTCGTTTTGAGTGATTTTTGTTTTTTTTTCTTACAAATTTGAACTCGCGCTAAACCTACTGGTCGATTGGTTTAAGAATTTTCGGCGTGCGGGATCTTCTCGCTGCTGGCGGGATGCCGGAATTCTCATTAGTTGCGCTTTAGTGTGCTCTGGTTTTCCAGGGTCTTTGCGTGGCTAGTTATTATTATTCTCTGGGAGATAGTTTATGAAGTTGCCTCTGATCGGTGCGGGTGTTGTTCTTGGTTTTGCTCTTAGTGGCGCTGCAATTGCAGCCGAAGCAACAGATACCGACGCAAAATCGGGTGCCACAGATTCCACGGTCCTGACCCAGACTCAAGACGCCAAAGCGCTGAAAAAACAGCAAGCCCAAAACACCAAGGGCGGCCGTCCACTGGACACCACGAAAAACAATTCGCAGAAAACCTCGAACTGATGGTCTAAGCGTTTTTCTTCCGGCCTCCTCCTTTAGTCAGGAGGCTGGTAGCCTTGCCCCTCCGATCTGTACAGATGTCCGCACCTATTATGTTGTCAGCCCCCGTCGATACCTCCCGTTTACTGATCCCCACTGCCGAGCAGGTCTGCGCCTGGCTGATGGATAACGCCGGTCTCAAGACCGTTGATCTGGAACGTGCCCGGCGCCTGGCGCAGGAATCTGCTCAGGGGTCGGCCCAGCAGTCCGAGGCTACCGAACTGTTGGGGCTGCTGACGCGATTGGGGCTGGTTTCCGAATTTGAACTGGCCCGTGCCTGGGCGGCGTTGCTCGACGCGCCGCTGGTACTGGCTGAATCTGCGCCTCCCTTGCTTGACCCGTTACCACCGCTGACCGAGCGCTTCATGCGCCAGTATCAGATCGTACCGCTGGGCTGGAGTCACGGCGGGTTGCGGGTATTGGCCGCCAACCCTTCCTTGTTGTACCCGTTTCAGGCCGTGGCTTACGCCTGCGGCGTGCCGGTGTGGTTGTCGGTGGGGCCGCGCAATGAAGTGGAAACCCTGATCGAGCGCTATTACGGTCAGGGCCGTTCGGCCATGGGCACGCTGATCGAGAACCTCGATGAAGAAGGCGGCGCCCTGGAAGACATCGAACACCTGAAAGACATGGCCTCCGAAGCGCCGGTGATTCGCCTGGTCAACCTGATCCTGCAACGCGCCGTGGAACATCGCGCGTCTGACATTCACATCGAACCGTTCGAAAGCCAGTTGAAGGTGCGCTACCGCATCGACGGTGTGCTGCACGAAGCCGAAGCACCGCCATCGAGCTCCTCGGCCGCAGTGATTTCCCGCGTGAAGATCATGGCCCGGCTGGATATCGCCGAGCGCCGTCTGCCTCAGGATGGCCGGATCATGCTGCGCATTCAGGGCAAGGAGCTGGACTTGCGGGTCTCCACGGTCCCCACCAGTTTTGGCGAGTCGGTGGTGATGCGTTTGCTGGACCGGCAGACCATCAACTTCGATTTTCCGAGCCTGGGTTTCGACGGCGAGCGCCTTGATGAATTTCTCGAGGTGCTGGAACGTCCCCACGGCATACTGCTGGTCACCGGCCCGACCGGCTCCGGCAAAACCACCACCCTTTATACGGCGCTGTCGCGACTCAACACCGCCGAGCGCAAGATCATCACCGTCGAAGACCCGGTGGAGTATCAACTGGAAGGCATCAACCAGATCCAGGTCAAGCCGGCCATCGGTCTGGACTTCGCCGGGGCGCTGCGCTCTATCGTGCGTCAGGACCCGGACGTGATCATGATCGGTGAGATGCGAGACCTGGAAACCTGCCGTATCGCAATTCAATCGTCCCTGACCGGTCACCTGGTGCTCTCGACCCTGCACACCAACAGCGCGGCGGCGAGTATCACCCGCTTGCTGGACATGGGCGTTGAGAGTTACCTGATTGCTTCGACGGTGAATGGCATCCTCGCCCAGCGGCTGGTACGACGCCTCGACCCGGCGACTCGCGAAGCGTTTGAAGCGCCGGCAGAGCTCATAGAAGAGCACGGGCTTAATCGTTTTACTGACGAACGCCCGATCATGCTGTATCGTCCCCGCGCCGATGCGCCCGGTGGCGGGTATCGCGGCCGTAGCGCCATTACCGAGTTGCTGGTGATGAACGAAGAGCTGCGCAGCCTGCTGATGCGTCACGCCGATGCCTCGACGCTGGAACAGGCCGCCCGTCGCGGCGGTCTTCGCACCCTGCATGAAGAGGGGCTGCGTCAGGCGGTAGCCGGGGTTACGTCACTCGAAGAAGTGCTGCGCGTGACCCGCGGTGAAGGCAGTTGAGCCTGTTTAAATTTCGCGCCCTGGACAGCCAGGGCGTTGCCCAGAACGGAACCCTGGAAGCCAAGGATCAGGATGCTGCAGTCAGCGTTCTGCAGAAGCGTGGCTTGCTGGTACTGAATATAGAAGCAGCGGGCATGGGCGGGCTGCGCAATGCGCTGGGTCGCGGGCAGCTCAATGGTGCGGCGCTGGTGAGTTTCACCCAGCAACTGGCGACGCTATTGGGCGCCGGTCAACCGCTGGAACGGTCGTTGGGCATCTTGCTCAAACAACCCGGCCAGCCTCAGACCCGCGCATTGATCGAACGTATTCGTGAACAAGTTAAAGCCGGTAAGCCCCTGTCGGCCGCGCTGGAAGAAGAGGGCACGCAGTTTTCTTCTCTTTATATCAGCATGGTTCGGGCGGGCGAGGCGGGCGGGGCGCTGGAAAGCACCTTGCGTCAGCTCAGCGATTACCTGGAGCGCAGCCAACTGCTGCGTGGCGAAGTCATCAACGCGTTGATCTACCCGGCGTTTCTGGTGGTCGGCGTGCTGGGCTCTCTGGCCTTGTTGCTGGCGTATGTAGTGCCGCAGTTTGTACCGATCTTCAAGGACCTCGGCGTGCCGATCCCGCTGATCACCGAAGTGATTCTGGCCCTCGGAGAGTTTCTCAGTGCCTGGGGCCTGGCGGTATTGGTCGGGTTGATTGCCCTGATCTGGTTGATGGCCGTACGCAGGCGCGATCCGCAACGACGGGAGCGCCATGATCGGCGTTTACTCGGTCTGCGCATCATTGGCCCTTTGCTGCAACGGATCGAAGCGGCGCGGTTGGCACGCACGCTAGGCACTTTGTTAAATAACGGCGTGGCGCTGTTGCAGGCGCTGGTGATTGCCCGTCAGGTCTGCACCAACCGCGCCCTGCAGGCGCAAGTGGCGCAGGCTGCCGAATCGGTGAAAGGCGGCGGGACCCTGGCCAGTGCGTTTGGCGCCCAGCCGTTGTTGCCCGATCTGGCCCTGCAAATGATTGAAGTCGGCGAACAGGCCGGTGAACTGGACACCATGCTGCTCAAGGTCGCCGATGTATTCGACGTCGAGGCCAAGCGCGGCATCGACCGTATGCTCGCCGCCCTGGTGCCGACCCTGACCGTGGTCATGGCGGCGATGGTGGCGGTGATCATGCTGGCCATCATGCTGCCGCTGATGAGCCTGACCAGCAATATTTGAAACTTGAGGATAAATGTAATGAGCCGTAACCGATTCAAGACGACCCCGGGCCGTAAGCAAAGCGGCTTTACCCTGCTGGAAATGCTCGCGGTCATCGTATTGCTGGGCATCGTCGCGACCATCGTGGTGCGTCAGGTCGGCGGCAACGTCGACAAAGGCAAGTACGGTGCGGGCAAGGCGCAAATGGCCAGCCTGAGCATGAAGATCGAGAGCTACGCGCTGGACGTCGGTTCGCCGCCCAAGTCCTTGCAGCAGCTGGTGGAAAAAGGCAATGCGTCCGGCTGGGCTGGCCCGTATGCCAAACCTTCGGACCTCAAGGACCCGTTTGGCCATGCCTTCGGTTATCGCTTCCCGGGTCAGCACGGCACCTTTGATCTGATCTTCTTCGGCCAGGACGGCCAGGCGGGTGGCGAAGGCTACAGCGCCGACCTGGGCAACTGGGAATAAGCTCCGATCATGAACAGTCGTGCCGCAAGCCGTGGTTTTACCCTGATGGAAATGTTGGTGGTCATCGTCTTGATGAGCATCGCCATTGGCCTGGTGGGGTTCGGCCTGCAGCAGGGGTTGAGTGCTGCCAAGGAGCGCCAGACGGTAGGCCAGATGGTCAATGCGTTGCGCGCCACCCGGGTCAAGGCGATTGTCACCGGGCAACCGGCGCGGACCGTGTTTGATCTGCGGGCCAAAGCCTTCCAGGCCCCGGACCAGCGCATTTTGCACTGGCCGGCAGAATTGCAGGTGACCTTGCAGACTGCCGCCGAAATGGGCTCGACCGTGGAGTTCTACCCGGACGGCGGCTCCACCGGTGGCAACCTGATGCTGATCAATGGCGATCGCCGCTGGCGCATCGACATCGGCTGGCTGACCGGCAGCGTGCAATCAAAGGCGCTGCCGTGAGCAGCAGCCAGAGCGGTTTTACCTTGCTGGAAATGCTTGCCGCCCTGACGGTGATGGCGGTGTGCAGCAGCGTGTTGCTGGTGGCGTTTGGGCAGAGTGCCCGCTCGTTGCAGCAGGTGTCGCGCAGTGATCGGCTGACCCACGCGGCGCGCACGATCATGGACCAGGAGGCCGCAGGCCCGCTGGAAAGTGGCACAAGGCAGGGCACATTGTCGGGCATCGAGTGGCAGCTGGATATCCAGCAGCTGCCGGGCAACAACGGCAAGGCACGGATATTTCGGCTGGATTTAAGCGTTCATGAGCAACAGCGTCGGGCGCAGTTCAGCACCTTGCGACTACGTGGCGCGGTCAGCGGAGCCGGCTCTTGAGGCGTGGCCAGCGTGGTTTCACGCTGCTGGAAATCATGATCGTGCTGAGCCTGCTGGGTGTGCTGCTGACCCTGGTCGGAGGCGCAATGCTGGGGGCTAACCGTGCGGTGCTCAAAGCCCAGCGTTACACCACCAGTCTGGACGAGATGCGTGCCGCGCAGAACTTCCTGCGCAGCTCGATTGGCCAGGCGTTGCCGCTGGACACCTCGGAAGACGACAGCGAAAGCAGCGGCTTTTTTGTCGGCTCCGGTCAGCGCCTGCAGTTTGTGGCGACGTTGCCGGGCGAGTTGGGTGGCGGCATTCAGCTGCACACCCTGGAAGTGAAGGATCGGGATTTACAGGTTGCGTTCGCGCAGATCCAGAGCACCGCCGACGGCACGGTTTCCAAGCCGTGGGGCGAGCCCCAGGTATTGATGCGCGGTGTCGAGTCACTGAATTTGAGTTACCGCGGTGTTACGCCCAAGGGCGAACCCACCGGCTGGATGGCTGACTGGCCGTGGCCGACCCGTTTGCCGCGCGCGGTGCGCATCGACGCCAAGGTCAACGGGCCTGTGCCGTGGCTGACCGAAGTGGTGGCATTGCGCCTGGATCTGTCTGGCGGAGCCGGAGGCCAATGAGGCAGTCACCCAAAAAACAGCAGGGCGTTGCCCTGCTTTTGGTGCTCTGGGCCCTGGCATTGCTCAGCCTGTTGCTCGCTGGCCTGGCCAGTTGGGTGCAGCTGGAAAGCCGCCAGGCGCTCTGGGCGCGGCAGCATACCCAGGCGCAGCTGGCCGCCGAGGCCGGACTGGCCATGGCGGTGCAAGGTTTGAGTGATCCACAGCAGCGCAAGCGCTGGGTCGCTGATGGCCGGGAAATTGCTCTGCAATTCGACGGTGCACAATTGCGGGTCAGCGTGCGCAGCGAACGCGGCAAGCTGGATCTGAACAGCGCGGTGGTGGGTGATATTGCTCGTCTGGCCCAGGCCTGCGGGGCTGGCAAGGATCAGGCGGCGGGTTTGTCGCAAGAGTTGGAACGCCGCCGCGGCCTGGGTTCGCCGCCGCTGCGAGTGATTGAAGAAGTGCGGCAACTGCCGGGCATGACCCAGGCGCTGTACCGTCGGCTATTGCCGGAAGTGACCTTGTGGAGCGGGCTGGACCGACCGGAACCGGCGTTTGCTTCGCCGCTGTTACGCCGGGCCTTGAACTTGCCGAACCAGAGCGCAGTGGGCAGTGATCCGGGAGAAGTTTTGATGATCGAGAGTTACGCGCAACGCCCCGGCGGTTTCGTGGCCGAGCTGCACACCACTGTTTTATTGAGCCCATCGGAGGGAAGCGCACAGCCTTATAGGGTGCTGCGTTGGCAAGAATGAATCGATTACTTTCAGCGCGGCTGACTATGCCCGCGCCGTTACTGGCCCTGGCCGAACGCATCGCCCAGCAGTGGCGGGGCAGCCTGCTGCAGCGCGGCTGGCGGCTGTGGCTGGTGGAACTGCGGGCGTGCATGCCCGAAAAGTTGCAGCGGCTGTTGATCCATGAAACGCCAGAGCATCTGCACGTCTGGCCGTTGAGTGAGCCGTTGCCGGTGCTGTCTGCCAGTGTGCAGCAGATCCTCCTGTTGCCGCCGTCGTCGGTGCTGGTGCAAACCCTGCAACTGCCGCTGGCTGCCGCCCGGGATTTGCATACCGTGGTGGGTTACGAGCTGGATCGCTTTACGCCGTTTGATGCCTCGCAGCTGTATTTCGTGGCCCGACAGGACAAGCGCAGCGGGGCCTTTATTCAGGTCACGCTGGTGGCGATTTTGCGCGAGCGCCTTGACTCGATCCTGAACGAATGCGCGACCCTCGGCCTGCAGCCCCATGCGGTGGATGTGGGCACAGACGAGGCGTCCCGGCTGCACGTCGATTTATTGCCCGCGCCCTTGCGTCCACGTCAGAAACGCCATGGCCTGGGCCTGCAGCGCAAATTGCTGTGGCTGTGCGGTGGCCTGCTGATCGTCGCCATGCTGCTCTGGCTCAACAACCGCCAGCAGCTTTTGGCGCAGATGGAAGACACGGTGCAGGCGCAACGCGCACAAGTCGCCCAGATCCAGAAGATCCGTCAGCAACTGACCAATACCCGCGGCGCGGCCAACTACCTGATCCAGCGTAAAACCGCACAGCCGCCGCTGGCTGCCCTGCTCAACGAGCTGACCGCCTGTTTGCCCAAAGACACCTGGATCGACCAACTGGAAATCAATGACAGTGCCGAAGTTTCATTCTCCGGGCAAAGCGCCAAGGCCAGTGCCTTGATTGCCCGGGTCAAGGATTGCCACAGTCTCGAAAATGCCCAGTTCCAGGGCGTGATTCAGCCCGATCCACAGACGGGCAAGGACCGCTTTTCCCTGCGCGCCCGTTTGCATCAGGAGGCCGCCCATGCGCCGACCCCTGAACAGCCGTGAACGTCGTGGCGCTGCGCTGCTGGTGCTGGCGCTGGTACTTTTTGCCGCGTATTGGCTGCTGATCGATAGCTGGTTCGCCGGCCCCTTGCGCGAGATGAACGAGCAGGCCGATCAACTGCGCGAGCAGCAACAGCGTTACTCGGGCCTCTTGCGTCAGGGCGACTCTTTGAAAAAACAACTGGAGCAGGCTCGCAACGATCCCGCCAGCAGCACCAGCCTGTTGCCTGGAGATGATCCAAGCGCCGTGGCCGCAGATCTGATGCAGCGCATTGCCGACCTGATCAGCCGCCAGGCCAGCACCGGCGGTGGCTGTGCACTGACCCAGCGCATGCCTATCACGCCCGAGCAGGACAGCGCCGAGCCATACCGTCAGGTGAAAGTCAGCCTGACCCTGGAGTGCGCCATCGAGCCGCTGACGGCGATCTTGCATGAACTGGAATACCAGCGACCGTTTCTGTTCGTCGATGAAATGAGCGTGCGTCGCGATGCCAATGCCCCGGCTAAAGGCGGGGCAGGCAAGCTGGTGGCGCATCTGCTGGTGCGCGGTTACCTGCAACCGGCAGCACTCGAAGAAGCCGCCGAGGAGGAGAGCCAATGATCGGTTCATTGCGTTCCACCGAACTCGGTCTTCTCGGGCTTGCGGCGGTCCTGGGCCTGGTCATTGCCGGGATCGTGAGCGGCGTGGCCGACTCGCCGGACTGGCTGCCCGAAGCTGCGCCGCGTTCAGTGGCCGAAAAATCAAAAGTACAGGTGGCCCCCAGCGCTACCCTGGAAAGCCTTGCGCAAACCTGGCAGGCGCCGTTGTTCAGCACCGACCGCACGCCGGATCGCTCCGTCGGCAAAGCCCAGGCATCGAACCTCGCGGGCCTGACCCTGACCGGTATCATGATCGACGGCGAATTGCGCGTGGCGCTGATCAAGCGCAGCGACGGTCCGCCGCTGAAGATCCATCAAGGCCAGGCGTTGCCCAACGGCTGGACCCTGGAAACGCTGACCCCCAACCAGGCCGAATTTTCTTCCGAGGGTCGCACGCAAACCCTGAGCCTGCGTGCTCTGCGTTTGCCGCCGCCGTCCCAAACACCACCGATTTCCCTTCCTCGTGAGTCCACCCAGTAAATGGCTACTTCTTCAGGCGTTCGTCAATTCGCTCTCTTGCGCACACCCATGTTGTGCCTGGCCACGGCCGTCGCGCTCGGCGGCTGCGCCACTGCGCCCAACAATTACGATCAAGACAGCGACATGCTGCACGAAGCCCTGCAAGGCACCGGCTCACAACGCCCGCCCGTGGACCCGCGCAGTGAGCAGCCACCGGTGGACACGCAGCCTCAGGCTGCCACGCCGCCGTCACGGCAGTTGATTCGTGGCAACCAGCAGTTTGTGCGCAAGCCGTCGCCAGCCCCTGTGTCCAGGCCGGCGGCCGGTGAGTCGGAGACGGGTGACATCGTCTTCAACTTCACCAACCAGCCGATTGAAGCGGTCATCAACAGCATCATGGGCGACCTGCTGCACGAGAACTACAGCATTGCCCAGGGCGTGAAGGGCGACGTGAGTTTCTCCACCTCCAAGCCGGTCAACAAAAGACAGGCGCTGTCGATTCTTGAAACCCTGTTGTCCTGGACTGACAACGCCATGATCAAGCAGGGCGACCGCTACGTGATCCTGCCCGCCAATCAGGCAGTGGCCGGCAAGCTGGTCCCGGAAATGACCGTGTCTCAGCCTGCTGCCGGCATGTCGGCGCGCCTGTTCCCGCTGCGCTATATCTCGGCCACCGAGATGCAGAAACTGCTCAAGCCGTTTGCCCGGGAAAACGCCTTTTTGCTGGTCGACCCGGCGCGTAATGTGCTGAGCATGTCCGGTACCCCGGACGAGCTGGCCAACTACCAGGACACCATCGACACCTTCGACGTCGACTGGCTCAAGGGCATGTCGGTGGGCGTATTCGGTCTGCAGCGTGCCTCAGTGGCTGAGCTGATGCCGGAACTGCAGAAGATGTTCGGCCCGGACAGCGGCATGCCGTTGGCGGGCATGGTGCGCTTCCTGCCGATTGAGCGGACCAACTCGGTGGTAGCGA
>Ga0308163_10003008_pt1 | contig 14527 bp, 8 predicted proteins | sample PhyTR1_FD_201037 | JGI IMG/M metagenome (GOLD analysis project Ga0308163, IMG submission 201037) | Phyllosphere microbial communities from UC Gill Tract Community Farm, Albany, California, United States - DLSLT.R1 | ecosystem: Host-associated > Plants > Phyllosphere > Unclassified | place: USA...
AGCGCATCGCGGGCATGGACCGCTTGCCCGCGCGCCGCCACGACCAGACGCTCGCGATCGAGAAGGCTGCGGCCCGGCTCGGCGACCGATCGGGCGGGAAAATTCACGACGCAGAACAGTGGGACGACTTCCTACGTCGGATCGGAGTGATCGCGTGAATCCGGCTGAGCTGCGGCTGCGTGACCTACGCCGGCTTGTGCGCGATATGTGGGACGATCCTCGCTGCGATGGCGTGGCATCGGCAGCGCTCGATGCGGCGATAGGGGTGGATGCGAAGAGCTGTGACCGTGCCGTGATCGCGGGCTATCTCGACCATTTTCCGACCAACCATCCGGCTTTCGAGCGGCTGACGCGAGCGAGCGAGCTCGCTGCGAACCGCCGCGACTGGCCGTGGCGCGAACGGGGGCTGAGATGGCGATTGTGGGACCGAGACGCAGGACCTGCGCGGCTGGCGGAGGCGCTGCTGGACAGCGACGACCCCGCTGGGTTGCTACGCGGGGTCGGACTGGACGGAGATTTGGCCGAAGGCGGGTTCGTGGCGGAAGCGCTGGAGGATGCTTGCGAGCAAGCCGGCGCTGCAATGGGCGATCGTGCGGTTGCGTTGGGCGAGCGGCTAATCGCACTGTTCGGACAACTCAGCGTTCGCGATGTGGACGTCGCACTTGTGGATGGTCTGCTCAGGCCTTGGTCGAGCGCCTCGCCGCCCGATACCCACAAGCGAAAGCTCGGGACGTTCTTGACGTCCCGACTTGGTGATCCCCGGATGGAGAAGGCTCGCTGGTCGATCGTCGCGGACCCGTCGCTCATCATGATCCTCCGGCGATGGCTCACCGAAGCCGCCGTTCGGGCATTCTTTAGCATCGTCGGTCGCACTGCGGAGCGTAAGGACCAGTGGGCAGCTCGTGAAGCCTTCTGGCTTGGCTATCTTGATGCGGGAGCCGTCAACGATGGCTGGTTCGCCTTTGGTAGGCGGGCCGAGCAGCTGGCGGGCACGCTCGCCAAAGAGGAATCCCTGCAATATGGGCGCGTGACGGGCGGGGCAGACCCGAGCCACAGCGCTCTGATTATGTCGATCGGTGACGTGCGGATTGCGGAGTGGAGCCATAACGGATCGTGCCGCTTCTGGCCCTCCGGTCAAAAGCGCGCACCCACCCCCTATCGGCGCGAATATGATGGAAATGCGCTTAGAATGATGACCGGAGGCTCCGGCTTCGATCGGATTCCGCATACCAGTGGTTGGCAGCCGAAGTTCGCCCGCAAGATCTATGCTGCAACGGGCGTCACGCACCCGGTATATGGACGGGGCTGACAAGTGACCACCGCCTTCGAGATTAGCTCCGACCACCGCCTCGTCTTGGTAAGAGAGACGCCCGCTCGTCTCGGATTCGGTAAGCCGACGAGCGCGCGCGTGCCGTTCGACGAGTGGCCAATGCAGCGACCTGCCGCCGCCTCGGCTGGGGTCGCGCGGTTACTGGCGGCCCTTGGCGACGACGAGCGCGCGCGCGACGGTGCGCCGCTGATCGACGCCGATGCAGAGGGCGCGACGTTGCACCCCGTGCTCGTGGCGCGGTTAAGTGATGCCGAAGCGATCGGTCTGGCGCTACCGCCAGCGACGCGGCTGACCTTGTCGCTGCAATCAAGCGGGCTTATCACGCGGCCGGACTTTCGTATAGACGCGCGCTGGACCAAGCCCGGCGGCGTGCCGGTACGAGCCACCATCAGTGGCGCGACGCTGCGGCATGAGGGTCGCGACTGGCGTGTGCCGGAGCCGCTATTCTCGACGCTGGCCGAGGTCGCGGCCGTCAACGCAGCGCTCGACGAAGCCGCGCGGCAGGCGGCGCTGTCGCGCTTGAAACGAGCGATTGGCGACGATGTCGGTGGGCAGGTTGCGCCCGACGGGCAGATCGAGCGCCTGCGGCTGTCCTACGCTTCGGGTTTCTCGCTCGCACTACGGGCATCGGCGACAGGGTTTGATTTCGATCCGGTGCTGTTCGGGCGCGAACGGCTTGACGCAGCCGAGGACGGCGCGGTGCTCGACGAGGGCGACGACGGCCTATTGCCGCCCGCCCTCGCGACCGGTTTTGTGCGTAGTTTCCGGCAGGGCGATGGCGCGCGGCGCGCCTATCTTCTCGATGACGGCTCGCTGCTGTTCCTTGATCCTGAACTGACGCGTGCAATGTGCGTGGTCCGGCAGGCGCAGCGCGGGACGCCGGAGCAGCGCCGCGACTTTGCCCGTGCGCCGCAACGCGCTATCGCCGACGCGCTGGGCGATGGGAATGCCGGCCCTGGGCTGTTCATCGAGACACAGCAATTCTCCCAGCGCGTGGCGAGCGTCGATGTATGGCGAAAGCCCGTGCTGCCATGGATCAAGCCCAAGTCTGACAGCTGGCTGCCCGAGCGCTTCGGCCTAAGCATCGGAGAGGGTGTTGAGGCGCGCACGCTCGAAATTGCACCTGATCAGGTCGAACGAGTGCAGGCCGCGGCGCAGCAGGCTGTGCGAGACAATCAGTCGAGCTTCACCTTCGCGGGTGAGGAAGTGCCTGCAACGCAGTCGACGCTGGCCGCGCTGGACAGCCTAGCTGCGCTGGTCGCCGCCGCGTTGGCACCTCGATCGCACAAAGAGGACGCAGCCCCGCCCGCGCTTGCAGGGCGCTATTTCCTTCAGGTGCGCGACAATCTGGAGGACGTCGGCTACGCCCCGCTCGTGCCGCCCGCGCTGGCGAGCGTTGCCCCGCCGCCGGACATGCCAATTGCGCTGACCACTACGCCGAAACTCCATCAAGAGGACGGCTTCCGCTGGCTGGTAGGCTGCTACCTGGCGGGGCTGCCGGGTGCCTTGCTCGCTGATGACATGGGGCTCGGCAAGACGTTCCAGGCGCTGGCCTTCCTCGCTTGGCTGCGCGGCCAGGAACCGCATCCCAGACCGGTGCTCATCGTCGCCCCGACCGGGCTGCTCGCCACTTGGCGCGCCGAGATCGCACGACACCTCGCGCCCGATGCGCTCGGTCGCGTCGTTGGTGCCTATGGCAAGGGACTGTCGGCGATGCGTGACGGGCCGGGGCGCGACATCGAACTGGGAGACAGTCGTATCGATGTTGAGGTTTTGGGATCCGCAGGGGTGGTGCTGACTACCTACGAGGCGATGCGCGACTACCACCTTAGCTTCGCGCGGCTGCGGTTCTCAGCAATCGTCTACGACGAGGTTCAGAAACTCAAGAACCCGGCCAGTCAGATGACCCGAGCCGCAAAGACCCTCAATGCGCGCTTTCAACTCGCCATGACAGGTACCCCCGTCGAGAACCGGTTACAGGATCTGTGGTCGATTTTTGACGTCATCCACCCGGGTTTGCTCGGATCGAGTCGGGCGTTCGAGACAGATTATCCCGCCAATCCCGAGCGTCTGCGCGCGCTGCACGACCGGTTAACGTTGGCCGACGGCGGCCGCCCTCCGGCTCTTCTAAGGCGGATGAAGGACGATTGTCTGGTCGGGCTGCCAGCGAAGCGAATTGAGGCGCTGCCGATGCCGATGCCACCTGCACAGCGCGCCGCATATGACCGGGTGATTGCGCGTGCACTCGCGGTGAAGGGTACGGGCGAACGCGGACGGATGCTGGAGGTCCTAGCTGCATTGCGCGGCGTGTCGCTGCACCCCGTCGCGCCTGAAGAGGCAGCTGGCGGCGCCGACTACTGGGTGGATTCGGCGCGGCTTGCCACGCTGTTTGACCTGCTTTCGCGGATCGCCGGCGCGGGCGAGAAAGTGCTGATCTTTTGCGAGAGCCTGGCCATGCAGGCGATGCTGGCAGCTGAGATTGCGCGGCGTTTTGCGCTGGCGCATCCCGTCACGCGCATTCATGGCGGCGTCTCGGGCGACGCGCGCCAGCAGGCGGTGGACGTGTTCCAGACGCGAGGCCCCGGTTTTGACGCAATGATCTTGTCGCCGAAGGCAGGGGGGGTTGGCCTAACCTTGACCGCTGCGAACCATGTCGTCCACTTGTCGCGTTGGTGGAACCCGGCGGTGGAGGACCAGGCTACCGACCGTGCCTATCGCATCGGCCAGACCCGCGACGTTACGGTCTACCTGCCGCAGGCGGTGCACCCCGACCCTGCGGTGGCGCCAACGAGTTTTGACCTCAAGCTTCACGCGCTGATGGAGCGCAAGCGGACTCTAAGCCGTGGGCTTCTCGCGCCGGGCGACGATGCGGCAGATGCGGACGCGCTATTCGACGCGGTGGTGACCGATGCGGTTGCGGCCGCCCAAACTCCCGAACCGGAGCCGGTGCCGATAGTGGAGGCTGCGTCCGCACCTGTGCCGCGGCGTTCGATCTTGGGCATTAAGCGCCCTCTCGCTGCTACCCCCACATCGTCGCCCATACCGACCCGTGTCGCCCCAGCGTGGCCGAAGCGGGTCGTCTACGAGCCGAACGCGGCGCGCGACTTGACGATCTTTAAAGCCCCGATCGCGGCCGATCCGGTCCGCGAACTGATCATCGTCGATCCGTATGCCTGTGCCGGCTCACGGGCGCGCCAAGCGGGTACTGATTTCGCTGCGATGATGACGGGCGACGCACGTTCGCTGGATCGCGTACAGTTGGTGACCTACGACGCCGATGATGTCGACCTGCGTGATCCAGAAAGCAGTACGGCTCAATATGACGACATGCAGCGACGATGGCGGGCCCGTTTCGGTGACCGGCCCGTGCTTCATCATCAGCAACGTTCCAAACGCCAAGCTCGTGACCTGCATGATCGTGAGGTCCGGTCGATTACAACGGGCGGTCGCACGCTAATTTGGGACTTGGGCCGCGGCATCGAAGGCGTCATGAGTAACCGGTTCGGTTGCCGAGTGACGCTGACGGAAGAATAATCTTAAGCTACGCCGAGTAAGATTCGGACTCAGTTTTTCGAAACGCAAGGAAATCATCTCGTGACCGTGCTGTTCAAGTTGCCGCCGCAGGCCAGTAACGGTGACACCCTTATAGTGTCGGCAAAGCCATACAGAAATGTCTCCCTCGCCCCTGGCGACCGTGTCTTTCTATGGTGGTCGGAAGCGCAAGGGGGAGCTGGGTTGGTTGGTTACGGAACCTGTCTATCAACAACGTCAACGTGGGATAGCGTGGAGGCCGTTGTCGAGCCGGTGCGAGTGCGCGATGCTGGCTTTGGGTTTGGACGCGAGCGGCTTCGACCCTTTCGCGATGTTGCTGAAGATACGCCGGAAGCGACACTGGCAAAAATGCTCTACAAGCACTCCTTGAACAAGGTCGTCCAGATTAGCCCCTCCGAGGAAGCCTTCCTAGGAGAGCTTTTTTAACCCCGATCCGTCACAGCATCTGGCAGGTCGGCAGCGCGGACTCACCGAGCGGCGCGGGCGCGCTGCCGAGCGAGGCGCTGCTCGAACAGATGATCGTCGCCGCGCCGCAGATCCTCTCCGACCTGATCAAGAAGTGCCTTGGCGCGCTTCGTCGTTCGCTTGCGGAGTTCCTGTTCGACCAGCGCCGATTCCGCATCGTTACGTACGTTGCGCCCGATCTGCGCCTCCAGGGCGGCAAGCGACGCGAGGAACAGCGGACGCGTCACGCAAGATCATCCAGAAACTCTGATCCCGGCGTGATCCCCGATACCATCAACCGGTCACGCGCGCGCGTGCAGGCGACGTAGAGCAGATGCCGCTCCGTATCATATGCCGCTTCGAGATCGGCAGTGTCGCCGATCCCCGCGAGCCGCAGCGGATCGGGCAGCACGTCCTCGTCGCATGCCATTACCGTGACGGCGCAGAACTCCAGCCCCTTGGCGTCGTGCATGGCCGCGATGGTCACGCCGTCCTCGGCCCGCGCATCGAACCCCGCCGCAGTGACCGCGGCACGAGCACGCGCGAGTTGGCCTTGCCCACGCACCAGCACGCCGATCTCACCGGCAGCGATACCGACGTCGCGACACCGGGTCAGGAACGCAGCGACCTGCGTCCGCTCGTCTGCCGCGTCGGTGGCGAGCACCAGCTCGGGCGCCGGCCCGTCGAACACGGAGACAGTCCCGCGCCGTCCTTCCTCCACGCCGTCGAGATCGGTGATCGAGACTGGCAGCAGTCGATCCGCCGCCGCCCTGATCTGGTGCGAGGTGCGGTAATTGACCTTCAGCGCATGGCTGCGCCCGCGAATGTCGAGCCCGAGCTTTGCCCAACTGAACGGCAGGTGGAAGATGCGTTGTCCAATATCGCCCGCCAGGAACAACGCGTCGACGCGTCCGCCTGCCACGGCGGCGAGGAAGCGGATCTGCGCCACCGACAAGTCCTGCGCCTCGTCGACCACGACGTGCGTGAACGGCAGGTGCCCGCCGTCCGCCAGCCAGTCGGTCAGCCGCGCATAGATCATCGCCCATGTGACGAGCTTCTTGTCAGCCAGTCGCTGCCGCACGAACGCGAACACACTCCATGCCGCCTCGCGCTGTTGAGCGCCCAAGCGCGTCCGCCGGCCGATCCGCGGCAATGTGGCATAGGTCTCGGCATCGATGACGTTCCAAGCATCGACCAGCTCTTCCCATTCCTCGAACAGGAACGGCGCGGCATGCCCGCCGCCGAGCCCGGCCTTGCCGGCATCGACGATCGCCGCGCGGACCTGCGCCGGGGTCGCGCGACTGGGTTGTCCGAACGCAGTCGTATAAAGATCAAGCGCGGCCTGATCGAGCGCGCGCACCGCGATACGCTCGCGCAAGGCGGGTTCGGCCTCAGTCAGCACGTCACGCTTGCGCGATAAGGCCGCCGCAAGTGGCTTGGAGAACGTCGTCAGCAGCACCCTAGCGTTGGGCTGGGTCCGCGCGAGATACGCCGCGCGGTGCAGTGCGACGATCGTCTTGCCCGTCCCAGCGGAGCCCGACACGCGTACCGGCCCGGCCCATTCCCGTTCGACCAGCGCGCGCTGCGCCGGATGCAGGAAGACGGCCCAGCGCTCGAAGGGTTGGTCAAGCGCGGCGCGCAGCTCGTCGAGATTATCGACCACGCGGAAGCGTCGCTGCGCGTCGGGATGGGTAAAGGGGTCGGCACCGGGGGCCATCCGAACGGCAATATGGTCGTCGAGCCGGCCGCCGGTAAGGAAGTCCAACAGAGCCTCCGCCGCCTCGGCAGGTAGACTGTCGAACAATCCGTCCACGCTTGCCTCGTCCGCCTGGCGCACGGGATCGAGCCAGGCGCGCGGGACGCCGACATCGAGCAATTGATCGTCGGTCAGCGCGGTGAATGGCCGCTTCACCGGCACCGGTGCGGCCTCGACCTTCTCGGTGTAGACAAGACGCTCTTCGGTCCGCTCGATCACCTCGACGAACTGCATAGCGCCGGTACGCTCATGCGGCACGAGCGTACGCCGCTCGGCCCAGCGATAGGCGGCATCGTGGTGATCGACATAACAGAGCAGCGTCTTGTCGCCACTCTTGTGCAGCACGAGCCGGACGTCCTGCGACACACGCGCTGTCCAGAACCCGTCGGTCTTGTCCACGCGGTGCAACGACAGGCCATTGCCGGTCGGATCCTGCGCCAGATCGAAGGCGGTGATCTTTACCTGCTTCTGCTCTTGCGTAGTCAGGCGGGTAAGTGACTGGGTGAAGGTCGGCGCGTAGAGGAGGGTCATGCGAGCCGTCGCATCTCGCTGACGAGAGCCGCCAGGCGATCGGTCGCCGGCCCGGGAATACGGGCGTGAAAGGCCTGCGCCAAGGCCTCATAATACCATAGCGACCCATCCCTGCCGCCGGTGAAGCGCTGCCACAGCGCGTCGCCATGAACCGCGAGATCGGTGACGATCGCGCCTGCATTATGCGTCTTGTCCGCGAGGCTGACCTGTAGCGACGCAACGGGCTTGTGCGTCAGGCTTTCGAGATATGCTTCCTTGCGCGCACGCCATGGCGGCTTCGGTTCGGTATCGGCGTCGGTACAATGATCGACGATCTCGGCGACGCGGTCACCGAACCTTGCCCGGATCACCGCCAGCTGCGGCGCGCCACCCTGATCCTCGACCGCGTCATGCAGCAGTGCGGCAATCGCCTGCTCTTCGTCCGCACCATTCTCCAGTGCGATCGAGGCAACGCCGAGCAGGTGCGCGACGTAGGGGATAGCCGTTCCCTTGCGCCGCTGATCACGGTGCAGCTTGCTGGCATAGGCTAGCGCCTCATCGAAGCGATCGGTCAGCATGGTTCATCCTTCTCCGGCGATACGCGCTCGGGCGGCCGCTATAGCTTCGCCAGACCGTAACCAAGGGGCGCAGGGTATCACACCCCCACGACCTTCATCACTTCATCGCCAAGGTGGTTGATCACCTTCACGGCAACCTTCCCGCCCTCCGGCCGCGGGAACGGCCGCGAGCGCGTGCGCTTCAGGCTCTCCCACGCGTCGACGTCGATTTCTGCCTTCAGCGTCGTCTTCAGCGCCTTGTACGGGTCGTTCGCGCCGGGGAAATAGGCGTGGCGGACGAAGAAGCTCTCATAGTCATAGTCCGTATCGACGAACCACACGGCGATGTCGTCGGCCGAGGATGCTTCGATCTGGCCGCCCTTGTACATGTCGATCCCGGCGACCTCGATCGAGATGCAGCCATCCCCCTCGTCATGCACCTGGATGTCGGGCTCGCCGAACACGGTGAAGAGGTTGCCGGCACCACCGGTCGCGAGATCGGGCATGTGCAGATCGGGGTTGATCCGCGCCTGCAACACCGTCAGCGCGCCCATCCGGTCGAACTCGCTGGCATGCGCGTCGAAGTTGAACGCGGCGGCGATCAGCAGGTCGAAGCCCGCCTCCATCGCCTCGCGCGCCGCCGCGGTCAGGTCGGCGCGCGCGACGGTGCCATATTCGGGGCCGACGAGAATTGCCGCGCGGCGCTCGGGGCTATCCGCCAGCGTGTCGCTTTCGCCTTCCGATGCCTGGCGGACGCGGCCTTGCGCGCAGAGGAACTTGCCCGGCCAGGGTTTGAGCATCGTGAACACCAGCCGGTCGGCCTTGTGCGCCTGCTGCACGCCCGACTTGCGCAGGTTCTCGAGCACCATCTCGGCGAAGTCGGCGCTTTCGCTGGTCTCGCCCGGCTGGCGCCGTCCCTCGCTAGCCTCGAGCTCGTCGAACAGGCTGTCGTCGACGTCGACCGCGGCGACGCGGTGGGGCGACAGGCTCTCGACCGTGAACGGCCCGGCGACGCGGACGCGGCCCTTGTCGTCATAGGGCTGGTCGTAGAGATATTCGGTATCGGCCTTGGCAGCGATCGACGCGTCGATCTCGCGCTGGCGGGCGATGCGCAAGCGCCACCAGTCGGCGTGTTCCTCCACCAACATTTGCTGATCCCAAAGGTCGGCGGCCTCGGACGGCAGAGATTCCAGTGCAAAGTTGCGGTCCAGCAGGCGATTGAGCGTGGCCAGCGCTGCGGCGCGCGACGGCGCGGCGGCCGTGCCGTTGGCAGCGATCTCCCAGGCGTTGCGGGCAAGGAGAGGCCAGACGTCTCCCGCAACACGGGGCATTGTCCATTCTTCGAATGCAGGACGAGGAGCCTCCATCCAATTCGGCAGATCGGTGCGAGTGAGAGCGTCATTGATGCTGTCGCGCAGCGGCTCGAGCTTCGCCTGATACCCCTCCCATATCGCGTCGATCTCGGCATTGTTGGCGATCGACTTCAAGGTGATGTGCGGCACGCGCTTGTAGACGAAGCCCTGCCGCAGCCGGCCATAGACCGGCGTATCGGCGGGGACCGAGCGCGTCACCTCGCTTTCCTTGATCTGCCCCTCGCGGCTGTCGGCGAGCAGATACCAGGGATAGCGCGTGCCCATGATGCGCGCGCGCGCGAGCGCCAGCGCCACCCGCGACGTGTCGATCGTGATCCAGCGCCGGCCCCATTGCTCGGCGACATAGGCGGTGGTGCCCGAGCCGCAGGTGGGATCGAGCACGAGATCGCCGGGATCAGTGGTCATCAGGATGCAGCGTTCGATGACTTTCGTCGATGTTTCGACTACGTATCGCTTGTCTGATGCGAAGCCGGCGATGCCTGTATCGGGCCAAACATCCGATCCGGGGAAAGCAGCAAAGTCGTCAAAATATCGAACGTAGTAAAGTCCGCTAGCAGACGCACTTAAACGAGACGCCATTTTGAGACGGTTCATGCCTTGCTCGTTTGTTTTCCAACGAACCTTCTCGGACGGCCTTATTGTTTTTCCATCGATGTTGACTGGAAACCACGAGGCTGCGCCTTCGCCCTTGTCACGCCCCACACTCTGACTTGTGAGATTATCGATACGGAAAACCCGACTATCGGTAGGCAAAGCATCGACACCAGTAATTTCCGCTTTCGTCAAACTACGAGAGTCCAAATCCTGGAGTCGTAGTCGCGTATAAGCGCTTCCTCCCGCACCACCGACCTGCTTCACACTGTACGGCTGTCGAAATTTTAGACGTTCCTTACTTTTGGCGTAGAAAAGTAGAATATCGTACGTTCCGGGCAAGAACTCTGATGTTGCTCCAGCGGTTTTCGAAAATATTATCTGCGAAACAAAATTCTCGTCGCCGAAAATCTCATCCAACAATGCCCGCACGCGATGAACGTTTTCATCAGAAATCTGGACGAACACCGATCCGCTCTCGGTCAGCAGGTCGCGAGCGACGGTCAGCCGGTCGCGCAGATAGGTGAGGTAGGAGTGGATGCCGTCGGCCCAGGTGTCGCGGAACGCCTTCACCTGTTCGGGCTCGCGGCTGAAATGGTCGGCCTTGCCGTCCTTCACATCGCGGCTGGTCGTGCTCCACTGGAAATTGGAGTTGAACTTGATGCCGTAGGGCGGGTCGATATAGATGCACTGCACCTGCCCCTTGAGCCCCTCGCGCTCGGCCAGGCTCGCCATCACCTTGAGGCCATCGCCCAGGATCATGCGGTTCGACCAATGCTGGTCGTGCGCGTAGAATTCGGTCTTCTGCTCGGGGTCGATGCCGTTGAAATCGGCAAACAGATCGGGCGCCGCCTCGGGCTCGGCCTTGCGCTGCGTCGCGCGCCTGAGATCCTCGATCAGCGCCTTGGGGTGGATCTTCTCCTGGATGTAGAGCGGCGGTGCCTCGACGACGAGCTCGGACCAGTCCGCCACGTCCTTGCCGCGCCACACCAGCTGCGGGTCGAGATCGGGGTTGCGCCGCTCGTACGCGGCGAGGATAGGGCGCTTCACGTCGGCGGGGACGAACGCCTCGAGCTCGGCGGTCGGCGCGTTCTTGCGCGACGCCTCGTCATGGTTGAGGCTATCGACGCGCAGCGGCTTCGAAGGGGTGCGGGCCATCAGGCGACTTCCTCGATCATATCTTCTTCGTCGAGGGTCAGGCCGTCATCATCGGCATAGCCCTCGTCGGGTTCATAGTCGTCTACGGGCACCGGCTTGCCCTGCGCGCCGGCAGCAAGATCGGCGAGGGCAAGCTTGCGGGCCTTCCAGAACGCTTCGAAATCGTCCGCACGCAAGGTTGCCGGATCGATCAGATGCGATCGCAGTATGTCGTCTAGCGCGGCCGGGGTCAGGCCGTGCTTGTCCTCGATGCGGGTGAGATAGAGACTGGGCGCATTGCCGCCGACCGTGATGTTGGTCGTCTTCGACAATGCGGTCTTGTTGATGATGCTGTTGTACCGCTGGGGCGGAATACCCTGCTTTTCGCACCATGCGCGCGGGAAGATATGGTGGATGTCGAGCGCGTCGGAGAAGACCGTCATGGTCTCGACACCCTTGCCGGTGATGAAATCCCGACATCCGCTGCGCATAAGCAGGGCGTGGAAGCCCTTATAGGCGGCCGACAGACGCGAGCGCAGCGTGTCGAGACGCATTGCCTGGAACGACGTGTCGCCGACCGTGCGGGGTACCGGGCCGCCTTCCAGCCAAGCCAGCAATTCGGGAACGTCTCGCGCCACTTTCGTGTCAGTCGCGGAGCCGTAGAATTCGCCAAGGACGCCCGCCCAATACCATTGGGCGAGCTTGTCGGTGGCAACCGCGTTGCGACGATGCGGCGGGAGCAACGCGAAGGTCGCAGCGAGCGACACCATTTGCGGCGGATAGGGGACATCCCGGCCCCACAGGATCTTCTGCTCGTTCAAGAACTTCGCGACTTCCAGGAAGCCAGCCTCAACCGCATCGGCAAACTTCTGATACGCTTCGAGCGGCAGACCTAGCAGCGCCTCGCGTGTGCAGGTGATCGCGGGCACGTCCTTGCCGGTGGCTCCATCCGCGATCGCTTGCAGCCGCACATCGCGAGTGTGCAAGACGGTGCACGCCTGCAGGAAATCAGTCGATGCCAGATCGGCGAACACGCCCTTGGGCGGCACTTTCTCGCGCAGCCGTCCGAGCCGTCCGTGCTTCCGCTGGTTTCCCGCCCAGTCTTCGCGCAGATCGAAGCCCGAGGCGGCGTAGATCGCCGTGACCAGCTCGAATGCATCCAGCTTCTTGCCGCCGACGTTCACTTTTTCGAACACGGTACACACGGCTTCGCGACTATTGTCCTTCGACAGCTTGATGACCGGCATCGCGTAGGATTGGATGCGATTCAGCACGTCGTTCTGGAAGCGCTGGATCTCCTCCATGCGCTGCTCGCCCTTTGCCGTCCAATGGCTGATGCAGCCGAGTATCCACGACAGCGGGTCCAGCGTCTGGTTGAGCGGAAACAGCATCTGCTCGTATTCGGCCGCCGGCGAAGACAGGTCTAGCTCGACGTCCTTGCCGAAATTGGTTTTGCGGATCCGGTCGGGTGGGACCAATTCGATCGCGGCCTCCAGATCGGCCATCGGCGCCAGGGCACCTTCGATGCTCAGATAGAAATACCGCTCGACCACCTGCCCCTTGGCGGTTCGAACGCGCGCGGGTTCCTTCGAATAGATGGTCTTGTAGAGTGACGTCATGCGCTGTTGGCCGTCGAGCAGCAGATGCTCCGGCTCGACCGTCTCGACCGATGTTCCTTCGACGCCGCGCGGCTTGAACTCGATCGATCCGCCGCGCTCTAGCGTCAGCAGCGCACCAACAGGGAACCCCTTGGCGATGCTTTCGAGCAGCGAGCGGACGTCTCCTTCATTCCAGACATAGTCGCGCTGGAATTCGGGCAGTTGCAGCTTTCCGTCATGCACGCTCCCGAGCAAATCCTTCAAACTGGTCTTTGTCGTATCGAAGCTCACAATCCGGTACCCCCATGCATCGTCACGCCATCCAGCCACGCTTCGATCTTTGCCGCGAACTCGGTCCTGATCGTCCACACATCGGTGAACTCCGCGAACGCCCAGCGCCCCAGCGTGCCTATGTTGTTCACGCCCGGCACCCACAGAGTCCGCATCGTCTCCGCCTTGTCCTTGTCATCCTCGTCGCGTGCACCCTTGATCTCGATGACAAGGTTGAGCGGGTCGTCGGCGCCCCGCCCGTCATCGACACGGACGATGAAATCGGGACGGTAGCGGCGCGCCTCGCCGCCGGCATTGTAGGGGACCTCGAACCCGAGATTGTGGTTCTTAACCCACGCCAGCACGCGTGGGTGCGCGTCCGCCACGCGGCAGAATTCCGCCTCCCAGTCGCTGTCGATCACCGCGTAGTTGATGTGGCAGCGCGGACTCGTGTCGTAACGGTCCTTGCTGGTCATAAAGCTCACGTTCCGCGTACTGCCCTCTCGGTTGTACGGGTCCAGCAGCGCCAGCACGCGCCCGCCGCCTTCCTGTCCGCGCGAGATCGCTGCCATGATCCGGTCGGCAACGCGATCCGCGATGTTGTAGTACAGCAATTGCGCGGGCTGCGTGCCGCCCGAGCAGGTCAGATGCTCGGCCATCCAGCGCCGGACGATCGGTCGCAGCTGCAGGATCAGCGCGACCTTGGGCACGCCGCCGGCATCCGTCAGCCGCCGGCGCACAATCCAGTCGGCCAGCCGGAGTACGATCGTCGCGGTGCGTGCATCGGCCAGGTGATCCAGGGTTAGGTCGGCGGACTCACCGACGATGCCGGAATTGATCGTTTCGGTCGCGCCGACCAGGTCCGGCGTCAACTCCAGCGTGGAATCGTCGGTGAACGTGGCCGTCAGCGTTTCGGTTGGCAGCTCGGTGCGATAGCCTTCGACGCGCGGGAAGCGAAGCTCACTTGTATCGCGTTCGGGGCTAATCGCGTGAACGCGCTCCATATTGTCGGGTGGGCTGGGCTTGGAAATCACCGGCTGCGCGGTGAAATCGAACGGGATGCCGAGCACGTCGGCATATTCGACCTTGAACAGTCCGTCCGGTTGAAGCTGATAGGACTGGCGGCGCAGCGCGCGGCCGATCACTTGCTCGCACAGCAATTGAGTGCCGAACGCACGCACGCCCAGCACGTGCGTTACGGTATTGGCGTCCCAGCCCTCGGTCAGCATCGATACCGAGACGACACAGCGTATGCCTTCGCCCAGCGACCCCTTGCGACCGACGGTGTTCATCACCTCGCGCAGGATCGTCGCGTCGTCGATCTTCTCTGCCGCCTGGCGATCGCCGGTGCGCTGGATCAGCTCGTCCTTGAAGCGTGCGATCTCCGGCCCCGCCGCGGCGCGAAAGTC
>Ga0308163_10003011_pt1 | contig 14521 bp, 10 predicted proteins | sample PhyTR1_FD_201037 | JGI IMG/M metagenome (GOLD analysis project Ga0308163, IMG submission 201037) | Phyllosphere microbial communities from UC Gill Tract Community Farm, Albany, California, United States - DLSLT.R1 | ecosystem: Host-associated > Plants > Phyllosphere > Unclassified | place: USA...
GGCATCGCGAGTTTCAGGGTTCATCAGTGTGCTGCAAACAGATACACTTCTCGAAGCATCCAGCACATGAATGGCAGGACCCGAGTAGTTCGGAGCAATCTTCACTGCAGCATGTATCCTGGAAGTTGTAGCTCCACCAATCAGCAGGGGAATGGTAAAACCTTCGCGTTCCATTTCCTTTGCAAAGTGTACCATCTCATCCAGAGAAGGGGTAATTAAACCACTTAAACCGATGATATCTGCATTGATTTCTTTTGCTTTTCTGATGATCTCCTGGGCAGGTACCATTACTCCCATATCTATGATCTCAAAGTTATTACAGGCTAAAACTACGCCTACAATGTTTTTGCCGATATCATGTACGTCACCTTTTACAGTGGCCATTAACACCCTGCCGGCAGAGGAGCTCTGGTCACCGTCCGGATTGTCCAGTTTTTCCTGTTCGATGAACGGAAGCAGATAGGCAACGGCTTTTTTCATCACCCTTGCTGATTTTACTACCTGAGGAAGAAACATCTTTCCGGCACCAAAAAGATCACCTACGATATTCATTCCATCCATCAGCGGTCCTTCAATCACATGGATCGGGCGGTCGTACTGTTGTCTCGCTTCCTCAACATCGTCATCGAGGTATTCAATGATTCCTTTTACAAGAGAGTGGGAGAGACGGGATTCCACTGATTCTTTTCTCCATTCCTCGTCTTTTACGAATTCTTTCCCTTTTGATTTTACGGTTTCAGCAAAATCTACGAGGCGTTCTGTGGCATCATCCCTTCGGTTGAGCAGCACATCTTCTACTCTTTCCAGCAGTTCTGCCGGGATTGCTTCATATACTTCGAGCATCCCTGCGTTTACGATACCCATATCCAGACCAGCTTTAATGGCATGGTATAAGAATGCAGAGTGCATTGCTTCACGTACTGTATTGTTTCCTCTGAAAGAGAATGAAATATTGGAAACACCGCCGCTTACCTTGGCATGAGGCAGATTTTCTTTGATCCATCTTGCTGCGTTGATAAAGTCGACCGCATAATTGTTGTGTTCTTCTAAGCCTGTGGCAACCGTTAATATATTAGGGTCGAATATAATATCCTCAGCAGGAAATCCGATTTCATCTACCAGGATATCATATGAGCGTTTACAGATTTCTTTTCTGCGTTCAAAATTATCTGCCTGTCCCTGTTCGTCGAAGGCCATCACCACAATAGCGGCACCAAAATTCATGATCTTGCGTGCGCTTTCCCGGAATTTGTCTTCACCTTCTTTCAGTGAAATAGAGTTAACGATACCTTTTCCCTGTAAACATTTCAGCCCGTTCTCAATTACACTCCATTTAGAGGAGTCCACCATGATTGGCAGTTTAGAGATATCAGGTTCTGAAGCAATCAGGTTGAGGAATTTCGTCATTGCAGCCTCAGAATCAAGCATACCCTCATCCATGTTTACGTCGATCACCTGTGCACCGCCTTCTACCTGCTGACGTGCAACAGTAAGTGCGGCTTCATAATCGCCGCTCAGGATCAATTTCGAGAATTTTGGAGATCCGGTAATATTGGTTCTTTCGCCAATGTTGACGAACATGCTTTCGGGGGTAATAGTTATGGGCTCCAGGCCGCTCAGGCGCATGTAACGTGGAAGTTCAGGTATTTTTCTTGGGCTGATATTTTTTGCTTTGGCAGCGATGGCAGCAATGTGCTCTGGCGTAGTGCCGCAACAACCACCCACGATATTTACGAATCCATGCTCAATAAAGTCTTCAACAAGCGTTGCAGTTTCATCAGGCATTTCATCATAAGCACCAAATTCATTTGGCAGCCCGGCATTTGGATAGGCAGAAACATAACAGCCCGCTTTTGCAGAAAGTTCTTCTATATGGGGCCTCATATCTTTGGCACCCAGTGCACAGTTAAAGCCTATGCTCAGCGGTTTGGCATGAATAACAGAGTTTAAAAAGGCTTCTGCAGTTTGTCCGGATAAAGTTCTTCCCGAGGCATCTGTAATCGTACCGGAGATCATGATCTCAATTTTACGGCCAATTACTTCTTCATATTGTTTGATTGCAAAAATGGCGGCCTTTGCGTTGAGTGTATCAAATATAGTTTCGATCATGAGCAGATCGGCTCCGCCATCAATTAGTCCCCTGATTTGCTGATAATAGGCGTCAGCAAGTTCATCAAACGTTAAAGCCCTGAAACCCGGATCATTTACGTCGGGAGAAATAGAAAGCGTACGGTTTGTCGGGCCAATTGCTCCGGCAACAAAACACACGCGGCCGGGATGGGCAGCCATGAACTCATTGATGGCCTCTTTGGCGATTTTAGCACCTTCAAAACTCATCTCGTAGTCCAGCTCTTCCATCTGGTAATCTGCCAGGGAAATGCGCTGTGTACTAAAAGTATTGGTTTCTATAATATCAGTTCCTGCGTTCAGGTATTCTGTATGTATGGCTTTGATGATATCAGGGCGGGTAATGTTGAGCAGGTCGTTATTTCCTTTTACATCACATGGGTGATCCTTAAAGCGTTCGCCCCTGAAGTCTTCCTCAGTAAGGACATAGCGCTGGATCATTGTGCCCATTGCACCGTCAATAATTAAAATTCGTTTTTCGAGCTCTTCTCTAATGTTCATTATGAGGGATAATCATTGCCATTTGCTGTATGCCGGTTATTCTATCTGAACAACAGCATGCAGGAAATTAATTAAACAGGCTTAATCAGAATTCCGGCAGCGGATCGAATTACTTATCTTTCAGGAGCAGGCTTAACTGCTCGAGTAGAATGTAGCACCTTGTAAGCACAGGTTGCTAAGACTTCGCAGGGTCTAATCCCTCCGTCTTTCTTTATAAGCGTGTGCAAAAATGCAACAAAGAAAAATCAATTCCAAAAAATGCCCGGCTAAACACAATAAAATTGCAATTATAAGAAGAGGGCTGACGATAATCGCCAGCCCTCTTCACATTCAGTTTTTGAAATTATTTTCTTCCGCCAAATATCCTCAACAGGAACAGGAAAATATTGATAAAGTCAAGGTATAAGGACAATGCGCCCATGATAGCCAGTTTCTTAGAATCATCTGCGGCAATAGTATCGCCATTTTCTTCGATACCGGCACCTATACGTTTTAATTTTTGCACATCATATGCAGTTAAAGCAGTAAAGATTGCCACTCCGAAGAAGCTCATCATGTAGTCAAAACCAGAGCTTTGTAAGAACATGTTCACCACGCTTGCAATTACTAAACCAACAACACCGACCATTAATATCGGGCCGAATTTACTCAGATCCGTATCAGTGGTATAACCAAGTACAGCCATTAAACCAAATATGCCAGCTGCTGCGGCAAAACATCCGATTACTGATCCTGAGGTATACATCAGCAAAATAAAGCTTAAGCTCACACCTGTCAGTAATGAATACAGAATAAACGTGCCTAATAAAGCACCGTAAGATAGTTTACTTAGTCCGGCACTCATTAAAAGTACCAATCCTACAGGTGCAAACATCGCTACATAACCTAATATTGAAAGTTTACCGGTTTCCTGATTGATCAGGTAGCTCAGCATTTCAGGTGTATTAGCCATATAAACGGCAGCAAGTGTAGATATGCCCAGTGCTACGAACATCCATAAAAACACACTTGCAAAGAATTTTTTTGCAACAGTTCCTGTTTGGTTCTCTACAAAAACTGATTTTTCTGACCAGTTGTAATTATTGTTGTTATCCATTTTTTTAGAAATTTAAATTAAATATACGGGTAATAAACTACATGCAAAATTTATGCCCCTAGTCTTTTTGTCAGAATTTCTTCAACTTTGTGGAAGAACTGCAGTGGTTTGAGTGTTCTCCATGCCAAATCGTCCAGCTGCCCGCCAAAATTGATATAGTAATCAATATTGCTGCTCCTGAATTCTTCGATCACATGGGGATTGAAATTAATACCGGTGATCCAGCCCTCTTCCACATCCTGGAACCACTCTTCATAATAGCTGTCCTCAGAAGAATGGAAGTTCAGGATATTCTCGCCGATCAGTATAAACTTGTTGATGCCTTCATCGATCATCAGCTCCAGGATTTCCCTTTTCAGCAGCATAATATCATTTGATATTGCATCATTCCATTCCCCTATAAATTCAATAATCGCATAGTTATGGTCGTAATCCACGAACAGGACTTTGATATACAGCGTGCTGGAACCAAAATCGTCCCATTGCGGATGGATCAGGTAGTTGTACAGCTGCTTATCGAAATAAAACTCCGAGTATTCCGTATTAAAAAATGGCGAGCGGGGATCCTCTGCGGCTATGTAGTCATCCCGCCAGCGGTAATATGGTTCTATTTCATGCATAAGAGCTTTTTATTTAGTGCTGGCTTCAACGGCTTTCCTTACGCTTCCGTAACGGATCAGCAGATCTTCGGCCCGCTGGTAATCAATGTTCAGTTCGTCCATTACCATCTGTGTACCTCTGTCCACCAGCTTGTGATTGGTTAACTGCATATCCACCATTTTATTGCCTTTCACACGTCCCAATTTAATCATTACTGTGGTACTCAGCATGTTTAATACCAGCTTTTGGGCAGTACCTGATTTCATACGCGTAGATCCGGTTAAAAATTCTGGCCCAACCACAACTTCAACAGGGAAGTCACTTGCTGCGGCAACAGGACCGCCTTCATTACAGACAATACATCCGGTTAAGATTCCGTTTTCGCGAGCCTTCAACAAGCCTCCGATTACATAAGGGGTGGTTCCTGAAGCGGCAAGCCCAATCAGGCTGTCCTTTGAATTGATGTTAAATTCCTGCAGGTCAATCCAGGCCTGCAATTCATCATCCTCTGCATTTTCTACTGCACGTCTGATTGCGGTATCTCCGCCGGCGATGATACCAACTACTTCGTCGAAAGGAACACCAAAAGTTGGCGGGCATTCCGAAGCGTCAACCACGCCTAAACGGCCGCTTGTTCCGGCACCGATATAAAATAACCTGCCACCGTTTTTCATTCTTTCGGTAACAGCAATAGCAAGCTTTTCTATCTGGGGGATACATTTCTCTACTGCCAGAGGAACAGTTTTGTCCTCATTGTTGATGCCTTTAAGAATGTCAAGCACATCCATCTGGTCTATATCATTGTACTTTGACTCTTGTTCGGTTACACGTATCATAGTTAATATTTATTTTTTACGTAGCTGTAAGTAAATATGGTTTGATAAAAATCGTCAATTTCTTTGGAATGGTAAAATATGAATGAAAATATGAAACAATAATAAATCCGGACTCGTTTACATAGGTAATTGACAGTCTAATTTTATAGCTTTGTACAATTGCTCATACATGAAACCAACTACCCGTAAAAATCTTCTCATTGCACTTACCTATTCTGTGACATTAATAGGTGGAATGTTCCTGGGCTATAAGTTTTTAAAGGATCAGGGTTTCACTTTTCAGCGCAATGTGCAGTTTGCAGACAACAATTCGGAAAAGGTGGATGAAATCATCAATCTCATCAACAGGAATTATGTAGACGAGATTGATGCGGATACGCTCAGTCATCTGGAAATTGACAGTTTATTGCATCAGCTGGACCCGCACAGTGTTTATCTTCCTCCAGTTAAGCTTACAGACCAGTCGGAAATGCTCGAAGGTAACTTTGAAGGTATCGGAATAGAATATTATATCCTGAAAGATACCCTTCTGGTGACTAAAGTATTTAAGGATGGCCCAGCCGAGTCAGCGGGATTAAAACTCGGGGATAAAATCCTCAGGATAGACAGCCTGTATGTAAGCGGCCGCCATCTGAAGAGAGAACAGATGATGGGCAGGATCAAAGGTAAAAAAGGAACGTCTGTACAATTGCTCATCCTGCATCCGGGTTCCGGGCGCCCTGCAGGAATAAATGTGAAACGCGGACGGGTGAATGTAAGCAGTATCGATGCCGCTTATATGGTCAATTCCGATGCGGGATATATCCGCATCAGCGAATTCGGTGCGAATACAGATAAAGATTTTGTAGAGTCAGTAAAGGCGCTGAAGCAAAAAGGAATGAAAAAACTTATCCTTGACCTTCGGGACAATGGGGGTGGATATCTCACTGCAGCCACTGGTCTTGCCAATCAGATCCTTCCCGAAAACAAACTGATTGTATATACCGAAGGAAAACATGAGCCCCGTACCGACTATATTGCTACAGGTGGCGGAGAGTTTGAAGACGGCAAACTCGCAGTGCTGATCAATGAGAATTCTGCCTCTGCAAGCGAGATCCTTGCAGGTGCGGTGCAGGACCTCGACCGCGGAATAATTATTGGCCGCCGTTCATTTGGAAAAGGACTGGTACAGGAGCAGTTTCCCTTTGGTGATGGATCGGCTCTGAATTTAACTATTGCAAGATACTATACCCCCTTGGGACGCAGTATCCAGAAATCATATAAAAGAGGATACAATGCTTACCAGAATGAAATTGAAGACCGTTTCAATGATGGGGAGCTCACAGAGAAACCGCTGGCCTCGCGGGACAGCATCCAGAAAAATCTGGCATTCATCACCGGATCAGGGAAAAAAGTATTTGCAGGAGGAGGCATCCAGCCGGATATCTATGTGAAAATGGATACCGCAGGGATCAACAGGTTCTACAGCTTAATGATGGATAAAAACGTGCTGTTTGATTATGTATTTGATGTGCTGGCCAACCGTTATACAGCCGCATATCTGGAGCAGAACCTGAATAGTTTCAGCATCAGTGATGCCGACTACAGGGATTTTGTCAGGTATGTGCAGTCCAAAAATATCGTGATTGACAATAAACAGCTGACTTCATCCAGGCCTGTAATTTACAATGACCTTAAGGCATTGCTTTACAAGTATCACTTGGGAGATGATGGGTATTACAAGGCCCTGAACCTGAATGATAATATGATCAAGCAGGCGCTTTCCAGCCTGCAATAAACTTCTGAAGATCTGATGCAAAAAAAAATCCGGCAACGCTTTAACAGCTGCCAGATTCTATACTTAAACTTTTCAGATCTTATTTCTGTCTGAAATAGATCTGAATCGGTACGCCGTTGAAATCAAAATTCTCACGGAGTTTGTTCTCGATAAAACGTTTATATGGTTCTTTAATATATTGGGGAAGGTTACAGAAGAAGGCAAACATCGGTGATGTGGCATTGATCTGTGTAACATACTTCACTTTGATATATTTTCCTTTTAATGCTGGTGGAGGGTAGTTCTCAATAATCGGCAGCATCACATCGTTCAGTTTTGAAGTCGGGATTTTTTTACCTCTGTTCTTGAACACTTCCAGCGCAGTTTCTACCGCCTTGAAGATACGCTGTTTGTTGAGTACTGAAGTAAATACGATCGGCACATCAGTGAATGGCTGAAGTTTCTGACGGATCTGCTCTTCGAAAGCCTTCATCGTCTTGTTATCTTTTTCTACCAGGTCCCATTTGTTTACCAGGATCACAATACCTTTTTTATTTTTCTCTGCAAGGTGGAAAATGTTCACATCCTGCGACTCCAGGCCTTCCATAGCGTCTAACATCAGGATCACTACGTCAGCCTCTTCAAGGGCTTTAATCGTACGCATAACCGAATAAAATTCTATGTTCTCCTTTACTTTGGTCTTTTTACGCAGACCGGCAGTGTCGATAAACATGAACTCGTGGCCAAACAGGTTGTAATGGATATGGATCGAATCACGCGTAGTACCCGCAATAGGGGTAACAATATTTCTTTCCTGGCCCATCAAAGCATTGATCAGTGAAGATTTGCCTACGTTTGGTCTTCCTACGATCGTTAGTTTAGGTAATCCATTCTCCTCAATGACGTCATCCTCAAAGTGAGAGATTACTTCGTCAAGCAGGTCGCCTGTACCAGAACCGGTCATTGATGAGATAGAATAAATTTCTCCCAAACCGAAGCCATAAAATACGGCAGCGTCATTTTCAAGAGAAGTATTGTCAACTTTATTTACAACGATAAAAACAGGTTTTTTGCTTCTGCGCAGTAATTGTGCGATTTCGTCGTCCAGGTCTGTGATTCCGGTGATTACATCCACCATAAACAGGATTACCGACGCTTCCTCGATAGCAATAACTACCTGTTCGCGAATGGCTGCTTCAAAAACATCTTCTGAATTTGCAACATAACCACCTGTATCAATCACTGTAAATTGTTTATCAGTCCACTCAGCAACGCCGTAGTGACGATCGCGTGTTACACCGCTGAAATCATCAACAATGGCTTTACGACTCTCAGTTAAGCGGTTAAAAAGGGTAGATTTGCCTACGTTTGGTCTTCCGACGATTGCGATAATGTTTGCCATGTGTTGTTAATTGTAGTAATTATTAAGGGGTTGCAAAGGTAGGTTTAATTTTCGTACCCGAAACTTTTTAAATAGTTCTTTTTACTCCGCCAATCAGGAATGACTTTTACGAAGGTTTCGAGGAATACTTTTTGATTGAGAAAACGTTCCACATCCTTACGTGCTTCGGTACCTACCTTTTTCAGCATAGCGCCTCCTTTACCAATCAGGATGTTCTTTTGGGAGTCACGCTCCACTATGATCTCTGCACTGATTCTGGTGATCTTTTCTTCTTCCTTAAAGGCCGTGATCACTACTTCAGTACTGTATGGGATTTCTTTCTGGTAATTGTTGAAGATTTTTTCCCGGATGATCTCAGAAACAAAGAAACGCTGGGTCTTATCTGTCAGTTCTTCTTTATCATAATAAGCCGGATGTTCAGGAAGGTTTTCAAGTACCTTTTCCAGAATACCTTCGAGGTTGTATTTGTGCAGTGCTGAGATCGCATAGATATGCATTGGTTTTAACAGCTCCTGCCAGTAAGCTTGCTTCTCATCTACCTGTTCCTGTGTAGCACCGTCAATCTTATTGATCAGGACAATCATCGGAATGGTACTGTTGATGATTTTCTCCAGTACATCGTTTTCATCGTGCTGCTCATTTACGTCTGTTACAAACAGGATGAGGTCGGCATCACTCAATGCTCCTTTCACAAAATTCATCATGGAATCCTGCAGTCCGTAGCGCGGTTTTATGATCCCCGGAGTGTCAGAAAAAACGATCTGATAATTTTCTTCATTCACAATTCCTAAAATACGGTGACGTGTAGTTTGGGCCTTCGGAGTGATGATCGATAGTTTTTCCCCTACCAGGGCATTCATTAGGGTAGATTTACCAACATTTGGCTTACCTATTATGCTTACAAAACCTGCTTTATGCGACATCGAATATTTTTTAAAATAAATTTGCATTGCAAAGAAACGAAATATATCTTTGCAGACCAATTTAAAACAAAGGAAGATTAATTCTTTCACCGTTTTAAACTGATATAAAGTGCGGGGTGGAGCAGTTGGTAGCTCGTCGGGCTCATAACCCGAAGGTCATCAGTTCGAGTCTGGTCCCCGCTACCTGGAGAAGCAGCATCTGCAAAGATGAGTCGCTTTGAAAAGGCCCGTTCGTCTACCGGTTAGGACGCCAGATTTTCATTCTGGAAATAGGGGTTCGATTCCCCTACGGGCTACAAATCCCGTTTTGCGCTAAGTAGAACGGGATTTTTTTCGCTTAAAAATCCTGAGTTGTTCATTCGTATCCTTTTTACCGCCAAGCTCAAAATCTTTCACAACCTGGTATTTTTCATTTGTCCCCAGGTCTTTTTCAGTAATCTTTCTTTTAAGCAGGCGGATACTGTGTGCGGTAAAGCTGGCCTCAAATTTTCTATTTTCCCATTCTTTCCATGCCAGAGTGAACTGCTTTTCAGTCATGTTCCTTGCAATCGTCACATGAGGATCAGTCAGGTAAACCGGACTGATAAGTTTTATCCCTGATAATGTTTTGAATCTTAATGTCTCAACCATATTTTTAAGCGACCTGTACTCTTCCACATTAATGTATATGGTGTGGCGGGGATATTGTCCAAAACCGTTCAGAGTGATTTTCATAGCAGCACAATATGCAGCTGATACATCAAAATTTTTGACCAGATAATTTTCTGTAATTGGATGTTGTATAAAATGCAGCAGTGTGCAGTGGGGCTTTAATTGTGCTGCGCAGGTACATCCATACGAATTTGCAAATTCATATTTAATTTGAGTAATCTGGTTACTGATACGCTCCTCCGGAGAGATAACAAGTAAATATTTATTCAGCGGGTTTTCCATAAATCTTTTCATTTAGGGTCAGATTAGTAGCTAATAAAATTAATAAATGTTTCATTATCAAGTGTATGACCTGAAAAGGTTGAGAGGATTTATCTCATAAGTTTATTTTATAATTCGCGCTTTAGCGTCAGCACAGCTACTTCAGGCCACATACCAATCCTGCCTTTTAAGCCCAGAAATCCAAAGCCTCGGTTCACATACAGAAAGCGGTTACTCTTCTCGTAAAGTCCTGCCCACTGTTTGTACACATATTTGATCGGACTCCATTTAAAGCCAAATAATTCAATTCCGAATTGCATGCCATGTGTATGTCCCGACAAGGTGAGGTGGATATGCTGGTCATGATTGAGTGTAACAGCATCCCAGTGAGAGGGATCATGCGACATCAGGATCTTGAAGGCGTCATCTGGCACCATGGCTGTCGCCTTTTTCAAATCGCCATATTTGTGAAAACCGCCTTTGCCCCAGTTTTCAACACCTAACAGAGTTATCGTTTGTTCACCTTTTTTAAGGGTTACCGCCTCATCCAACAGCAGGCGGAAGTCGATTTCAGTATGCACTTGTTTCAGTCTTTTCAGGTTATCATCTTTAGCATCGGGTGTTATCCAGGGGATATAATCGCCATAATCATGATTTCCTAAGATTGAGAATTTACCCATAGGGGCTTTCAATCCTGCAAATGCAGGGATCCATCTGTCCATTTCTGAAGCCTGGTTATTGACCAGATCGCCGGTGAACAGGATTACATCGCTCCGCTGGGCATTAACAAGGTCAAGTCCTTTTTGCACACCTGCGGCGTCAGTAAAACTTCCGGAGTGAACATCTGTGATCTGCGTGATCGTGAAACCATCAAAAGTTTCCGGCAGATCCGGGAAATAGATTGTTTCACGTCTCACCCGGTAAAAATGTTTGCCGCGCGTAATACCAAACAAAACAGCAATAAATAATATAACTGCTGTTCCTAATGTTAGCTCGCTGACCCAGAGCGCCCTTGCTGGAAAACCGCGAAAGAGCCTTGTAATATCTTCAATCAGCAGAAATGGGAGCGAAAACAAGCGGGGAACAAATGCCAGCAACATCAGTCCCATGAGCCAGGTAATCAGTGTTTGCTGCATTTTTGAGCCTCTGCGGAAAAAAAATGCAGTAACTATGCCAGTCATTAATACCAGATCGATGAACCAGTAGGCCCAGCTGTAAGAGCCAGCATTTACAAGTGTTTGTACAGCCTGAAGAAAGTAGTAGTCAGTACCCAGCCACAGCAGGATAATCAAAGGGAGTCTTTTTGCCATTTGTATGATCAGATATGTTAGCATATCTGTATGCGTAGACGATTCAACTTCAAAAAGATTTTAAATTCATACTGACTTATTCTATTTACCATTATCTGTATTATCATAAATTATATGTTTGAATGCAGCTTCCGCCTGAGGATAATTTTGTACAATAACTATGTTTAATTGGGGTGTAAAGAATTTTAAATTTTATTATTTGATATAGTTGAAATGCTAATTTTTACTCCAGAATATAAGATAAAACTACTTCATTGAAGTACAGTAATTTCTTTTATATCTATACTATATTGTATTTTGTATGAATAGTAGAAAATATAACGAATATTTCATATCAAAAATAAATCTATAGACAATATTGTGTCTTTAAATTTAAAATTATAATATTTGGAAAATCTTATAATGATATGGCTAAATTATACCTCTTCGGCCTTCTATTGATCTCATGTCAACTCAGGGCACAGCAGTTCGGGCTGTTCAATACGAACACTTTATTTGATGCTTTTGAAAACCCCGCTCAAAAGGCATTTGTTTATAATGATTCCCGGCAGTACGCATCTAACTTTTTGCTGCCATACCTGGGCATCAATGCAAGTAATCGCGGAGACGCGGGTTATGCTTTGCAAAGAAAGCTGAACGATGGTGCTATTGAGACCCGTAATCTGCCTATAGGTACAGGCAGGCGAAATAAACTATTTGGTTCCTCTAATATTTACCTGCTGACTTTCAGAACCAGCCCGTTTTATGAAAACAATCAAGAGCTGGGTTTCTCCTGGCAACTGCGTTCAGATGTTTATGCAGATTATACAAATGAAACGTTAGTTGCCTTAAGAAACTATGGTAGGTTCAACACTTCACAGAATGAGCTGTTCAATGGGAACGGCTACGGACAGTCATACCATCAATTTAGTGCGAATTACAGGGTAGATTATGGAGACGGTATAGCCTGGGGTTTAAAATTCGGTATACTGAGCGGAATTACCTATAATAACGCAAACGTTACGCAATCGAGTTTAGCTGTAGCACCAGATCAGTTGGCTGTAAGACTTACCGGTAAATATAAAGCAAGCTTTCTGCTTACCGGGGAATTGCACAGGAAGACACTGCTGCCGGATTTTAAAAACCCAGGTTTATCGGCCAGTTTTGGCACCACTTATACCACGGCCGCTGATGTATTTATCATGGCAAATATCAAAGACCTGGGATTTATCCGCTGGAATAAAAACTCCAGTTTTGTACTGTTAAATAATGACCTGGTCACTTTAAATACCGGGAATAACGGAATCTCAAAGGATTTTCAACGTAAAGTGGTAAACCTGCTGGAACGTAACAATCTGCATAAGGCATTTTATACACCAACCAATGCAAAGCTTGATTTCCTGATTTCTAAAACATATGATTTTTACAGCCCTGACTTCATAGTTTCCAAGAATTTGTTTTATAATGGTGGTGATATAATTCTGGTCAATAATTTTAAAATGGAGGAATTTACCTTCAGTTTGTCACCAGCTTTAAACATGAACCAGTTCCTGCTGATCGGAGCTCAGGGTCTTTACCAGTCGCCCAACTTCGAGTTTTTCGCAGGGACGGATAACCTGTTAAAATCTGCTGTGATTTTTAGCAGTGCTTCCTATTCGCCAAAAGGAACAATCGGCGCTTCACTGTATATGGGAGTAGGTATAAAATTTGGCAGTATCGCAGGCCGACGATAGCACAGTTCTTATCGGCCAGAAGGTATAGGACTGCGAACCGATATCCCTTACCATAGGTAAATGCTAAATATTCTTGATACTTTTGACAGAGCGAAATCTCAATTGTAATAGGTTTTAACATTTAAAAAAGCAATGGGCGAAATTAAACGGCAGCGGGTTACAAGAGCGGATGGAAAGGCCATTAACCTGGTTCAGAGAAGAGGGCACCTGTCCTATTGCTACAATGCCTGCTGCTGTGGCAGAACTGACAGGGGATTTAGTGCGGTACCGGTAGATCTGTATAAAAGCGAGTGGCTAGGCCGTAAACTGCGGAATGTTGTACATATGACCAAAGGCGGTTGCCTGGGGCCATGCACGCTTGCAAATGTGGTCACCTTGCTTTTTGACGGCCATTCGGTCTGGTTTCACTCTATCAACAGTGACTGGCAGGTGACGGCTATATTTGATTATATCGATAGCATGGTCGCGGCTGACGGTTTCCAGGTCCCACCGGCAGAACTCAGTGAATATGTCTTTCAGTTTTACACCTGGAAAGGTACGGAGGTCCCTTCGCTTAGTAGCCCGGCCGACCAGGCAAAGGAAGGCATAGTATTTCTTTCTCATGCTGATACAGACCTGCTTAGCCTGCACCGTTCATTACAGTTTCTTCCCGAAGAATTTCCCCAGACACTGGGCATAAATCTTCTGGCCGTGAAAAGCGAAGCCCATATGGCACAGCTGCTTGACCGCGAAATCGCAGGGGCGAAGATCATTATCCTCAGGATACTGGGCAGGCCAGGTACCATTCCAGGATTCAGCGAACTGGTAAGCCGCGTGAAAAAACAGGGGCAACACCTGATCCTCGTTAGCGGTACCAGTGATTTTAATCCCGAATATGCTGCAGTATCTACTGTTCCACCGGATGTCTTGCAGGAAACCCTGAATTATCTGGATGCAGGTGGACAGGTCAATATGGTTTCCTTGCTGCAATTTTTGTCTGACCGGCTGCTGATGACCGGTTTTGGCTTTGATGCCCCGGTCATATTGCCGCAACATGGCATCTACCATCCTGACTTGCCTGAAAATGCAAGTCTTGAAGACTGGCAGCAGCGGAGAAATGCTTCATGGGCAACTGTGGGCATCACTTTTTACCGTGCACATTTTATGAGCGGCAACACCGCATTTATTGATGCCATGATCAGATCACTGGAAGATAGAAGTCTGAATGTGCTCCCGGTTTATACGGCATCTTTAAAAGCATCAGATACAAATACTGGATGGCCATCTGCTTTCCGGTTTTTTATCATAGAGAACAAAGTTATAATTGACGTACTAATCAATACAGTTTCTTTCGCAATGCAGGACGG
>Ga0308163_10003017_pt1 | contig 14508 bp, 13 predicted proteins | sample PhyTR1_FD_201037 | JGI IMG/M metagenome (GOLD analysis project Ga0308163, IMG submission 201037) | Phyllosphere microbial communities from UC Gill Tract Community Farm, Albany, California, United States - DLSLT.R1 | ecosystem: Host-associated > Plants > Phyllosphere > Unclassified | place: USA...
ACAGACGGGTCTCGCGGAATTTGCGCTCCACGTCGTATTCGCAGGCAAAGCCGAAACCGCCGTGGGTCTGCAGGCAGGCGTTGGCCGCTTCCCACGAGGCTTTGGCGGCGAGGTACTTGGCCATGTTGGCACTGGCGCCGGCGTTTTTGCCGCTGTCGTATTCCTCGCAGGCACGCCAGCGCATCAGGTCGGCGGCTTCGATCTCGATGTGCGCTTCGGCAATCGGGAACTGCACGCCCTGGTTCTGGCCGATCGGGCGACCAAACACCACGCGGTCGCGGGCGTAGGCTGCGGATTTTTCGATGAACCAGCGACCGTCGCCAATGCACTCGGCGGCGATCAGGGTGCGCTCGGCGTTCAGGCCATCGAGGATGTACTTGAAGCCCTTGCCCTCTTCGCCAATCAGGCTGTCGGCCGGAAGCTCGAGATTGTCGAAGAACAGCTCGTTGGTTTCGTGGTTGACCATGTTGGCGATGGGCTGAACGGTCAGGCCTTTGCCGATGGCTTCACGCAGATCAACCAAGAAGATCGACATGCCTTCGGATTTCTTTTTCACCTCAGCCAGCGGCGTGGTGCGCGCCAGCAGGATCATCAGGTCGGAGTGCTGAATGCGCGAGATCCACACCTTCTGGCCGTTGATCACGTACTTGTCACCCTGCTTCACCGCCGTGGTCTTGATCTTGGTGGTGTCGGTGCCGGTGGTGGGCTCGGTGACGCCCATCGATTGCAGGCGCAGTTCGCCGCTGGCGAGCTTGGGCAGGTAGTAGCGTTTCTGTTCTTCGCTGCCATGGCGCAACAGGGTGAACATGTTGTACATCTGGCCGTGCACGGTACCGGAGTTGCCGCCACAGGCGTTCACTTCTTCGAGAATGACCGAGGCTTCGGCCAGGCCCAGGCCTGAACCGCCATATTCTTCCGGGATCATCGCAGACAGCCAGCCCGCGTCGGTCAGCGCCTTGACGAAGGCTTCGGGGAAGCCCTTCTCTTCATCGATCTTGCGCCAGTATTCAGCCGGGAACTCGGCACACAGGGCGCGCACGCCTTCGCGGATGGCATTCAGGTCTTCGTTTTCGTATGGATTCATCGTGCTTGCTCGCGTCTGCCAGCCGCCCGAAGATAGCCGGGCCTGGCGATCTATAAGAAGAAGGATTCAGTCGAAGCTGACTTCCGCGCTTTGTGCGACCCCGGCTTCATTACCCGCCCAAAGCTGCGCTTTGCCGGGTTCGACAATGCGACCGCCAACGCGAAACGCATCAGGGACGTTCAGCGGCCGGACGCCGCGATAAGCGAAATGACGCACGCGCTTGCCGGGGTTGCTACGGATAAAGGCACGCAGGTTGAACGTGGCGATCATCGGGCCATGCACCACCAGGCCTGGGTAGCCTTCGGCTTCGGTCACGTAGGGATAGTCGTAGTGAATGCGATGACCATTGAAGGTCACGGCCGAGTAGCGAAACAGCAGGGTCGGGGTCGGCTCGACGGTCTCGCTCCAGTCGCCCTGGGCAGGCGGCTCGCCGCTGGTGAGCCTGGGCGGATTGGGTTCGCGGTACACAATGTCCTGTTCTTCGCGCACGCACAGTTCGCCGTGCTGCGAATAGTCGTGACGCACCGTCACGAACAGCAGCGAACCCGTGCGCCCGTGCTTTTCTTCAATATGCAGAATGGTCGACAGGCGATGGGCATCCGCGCCGACGATCAGCGGCTGGATGAACTGCACGCGGCCCCCGGCCCACATCCGATTGCGATTGTCGGCGGGAGGCAGAAAACCACCGCGCGCCGGATGACCGTCACCGCCCAGTTGCGCTTCGAACACCGGCTCCTGAAAAAAACACCACTGCCACAGCGGCGGTAGCGGGTCGCCATTGGCAGGCGTGGGCTCGCCAAAAGTGGCAGCAATGCGCTTGATCAGGTTGGGGCTCAAATGATCCTGCGCTTCCTCGGCTCGTCCGATCCAGGCACTGAAATCCACAGGCGAATCTGAAGCACTCATGGCAAGGAACCCTCTGCGTTTGTTGTTATTGGCAGATCATGGAAGCTGTGCGGCATTCTGTGAATTTGCATTTGCATATACCGGCGTTCATGTATGCTGAACGCCTCCCTGCAATGTCCGGACACAACCATGCACTTCGACCTGGCTGACTTGCGCCTCTTCATTCACATCGGTGAATCTCCAAGCCTCACCCAGGGCGCCCGCCGTGCTTTTCTCTCTCCTGCTGCCGCCAGTGCGCGCATCAAGGCACTTGAGGGTCAACTCGATACGCGCCTGCTTTATCGTGACAGCCGGGGCGTCGAATTGACCCCGGCCGGGCAACGTTTGCTCAAGCACGCGCGGCTGATCATGAGTCAGGTGGAGTACCTGAAGAGTGAGTTCACCCACTACGGCACAGACTCGGCCGGACACATCCGCATCTTTGCCAACACCACCGCCGTGACCGAGTTCCTGCCTGAAGTGCTGGCCGGGTTTCTCGCCAAACGACCCGGCGTGACGGTGGATCTTCAGGAGCGGTTATCGCGGGATATCGTACGCGGCGTGCTCGACGGTAGCACCGACATGGGCATCATTGCCGGCCCCGTCGAAGCCGCAGGCTTGCAGGTGATCCACTTCAGCACCGACCGCCTGGTGCTGACGGTGCCAGAAGGGCATGAGCTGGCGAAGCAGAAGGAAGTCACGCTCAAACAGACCCTGGCGTTTCAGCACATCGGTCTGCACGAAGGCAGCACGCTGTTGAGTTTTCTACGCGATCACGTCGAACGACTCGGGCAGACTCTTTCCTTGCGCATCCAAGTGTCGAGCTTCGAAGCGATTTGCCGCATGGTCGAAGCGGGCGTGGGCATCGGCATCATTCCCGAGTCGGCGGCGCTGCGGCACAGCAAGACCATGAAACTGGTGACCATCGACCTGGACGAGCCGTGGGCCGTGCGCGAGCGCAGCATTCTGGTCCGGGAACTGGACGCCCTGCCGGGGGTGGTCAGGGCGTTGATCGCGGTGTTGATGCCTAATCAGGGATCGAGTACAGCGCATTTGCTGCCGTCCTGACCTGCTACGTCCCCGGCAAGGGCAAGCGGCGAGCTAAAATCTAAGGTGCGACCCATTGTTAATGGTATTCAGAGCCGCCTGACAGCTACCTCATGAATAACAAATCCTATTGGTACCCTTCCGGGGGTGTTCATGTTAAGACTGAGTTGCTGTGTTTTCACAGTCGCATTAAAAACGACGCTAAATGGATTCAGACCTCCTTTATCAACCTGAATCTGCCCAACAAGCCCAACAGGATTTGAAGCGAAAGCTACAATTGAGAAAGGGTGTTCCGGGGTTGGAGGCGTCTCGGGAAATGGGTCTCGAACAACAATGGACATCGAATAACTCGCCCCAACTTTCAGACCGGAGAACGTCTGAAGCATCATATGGCCCGTTCCCGCCGCTGGATACATGAATCTGCAAGGGACGTCACGCACCATATCCCATGCATAGGTGGAACTTCCAAGCGCAGGTCCTGTTTCCCAACCGCCCCAGCTGTTGTTAACAAAGTTGGTGAACGCGTTAAGGGGGGAAAGCACAACGACACGCCATACATTGGAAGGCGTTGTCGAGCCGGGCACAGTTGCCTGGCAAGCGTGACTACCAACAGAGAGCCCTGTCAGTCTCGCCAACCATTTACCGTCAGCTCCTACCACCGTCGTCATAAGCGGCGAAAACTGATCGCTGATGACCAAAGTGGTTCCGGGGGTGGCCGTGCCAAACAGCAGCACCACCTCAGACTCATTTCCTTCGTTCTCACCAAGCGGTGTGCTCACTCCATCCGTTGCGCTGACGATGGTGGGGATCACCGATATGTCCACCTTCCAATCATTCGAAATGATCGATCCGGATCGAACGCTAAAGCTGTGCATGCCTGTCGCAAGGGCAGTGGCAGTGAAGCTCCAACGGGTTCCGCTGACCGTTGCGGTGCCCACCTTACGCTCCGCGTCCCAGATCTCCACCTCAGTTGGCCCTGGGCTGTGGGGTTGGGATGGAAGAGTTTGAACCTCAGGAAAAGTAAGACTGTCCATGTCTGATAACGCTCCTTCGTCAATGAGTTGCAGATAGCCTCAGCGTCAGAACTGAAGCACACGGCTTAACGCGAAGCTTATGCGCCATCCTTCACTTGGTCTACTGTCAATAATGACAGCAGAAGAGACAGGTCCAACCGATGGCGCTCAGTGCTGCTTTCATTCAAAACCTCAGATCCACACATCGTTCTGCGCAGTCCGCTCGTTGGTGTCGTCGCCGGTATTGATCACACCGGCCGGCTCGATCAGCATCAACTTCACTTCCTTTTCGGCATAGGGTTTGTGCTCCACGCCTTTTGGCACGACGTACAACTCGCCAGCCTTGAGCTCGACGAAGCCGTCACGAAAATCGATGCGCAGGCAGCCTTCGAGCACGATGAAGGTTTCGTCTGTGCCGGCGTGGCTGTGCCACAAAAAATCCCCTTCCAGACGCGCCAGCTTGAACTGGTAGTCGTTCATTTGCGCAACGACCTTGGGCTGCCATTGCTCGGTAAACAGGCTGTATTTCTGCGCGAAGTTGATAGCGTTGCGGGCGGTTGAGGGGATAGACACGAGGGCGACTCCAGACAGTTCGTAGAGCCGTCAATTTAAGGCGCACGCGCGGGCAACGTCTTGTACGTTATTGCAAAACAACGGCGGACCTCTTTCAGACAGACTCCACCAGCAGGTGACTCAGGTAATAGTCGTTCCCTATGCCGGACGCTTCATGGCTCATGACAGAAACCGTCACCGTTGTGCTATTGGCAATAAACTCACCGCCAAACGTTATTGAACCGTAGGGGGGTGTAAACACACCAGTGACCGCGCCGGCAGTACTGGACAACGATAACTTGGCCAGTGCGTATTGCGGTCCCGGTGTAATGATTTGCCCTGCGCCCACTTCAAAACGGTATCGCGTTCCCACATGCAAGCCTGAGATTGTCTTTTGCAAGGCAACCCCTGCGGAGGCATTGTCAGGCGTCACGTTATGTAACACGTAGTGCCCTGGAAACCCACTCAATGGATTAAACACCCATCTGCGGCCCGCCGGCCCCGGAACCCAACCACCCCAGTTTTGGTTCTGGAAATCATTAAAATCGCGGAAGGGCAACACCACAGTCACGCCCCATGAGTTGGAGTCAGCCGTGCCCGAACGCGCATGAAAGAGATGATTGCCGATAGACAACGCGCTGGGCACGTTAAACGTCCATTGCCCATCGACAGCAGTGACAGACCCCAGACTGTTCACGCCATCGTAGATAAAGACCTCAACTTCCTTATTGCCTTTTTCAGAACTTGCCACAACGGAGTCAGTGTTCATTTTGAATCTCCTAGACGGTGGTGCGGGTCATTCATGCCGTCTACTGGCATAACGCTAATGATGACACCGGCTGGATCGCGATCAACTGTCAGAACTGACAGTTGAACGCGGGATTTCAAGTAACGTATTGAAACGAAAGGAAGGAATGCTGAGCGGTTGTTTAGAACCATTGGCGATGACTGCCATTGCTATATCGGCAATTCAGTAAGACGCCTTCGGCTTGTACGGGCCAGGCACACAAACGCGCCCATTCTGTGACGCACGTTCACAGCAGGTGTGCCCGTGAGGGGCTTTTTCCTCCCCTGGGAGCGGCTTAGTCTGCCTTCAATCCTGGACACCCAAACATTCAGCAACCCAGACCTACGACCGTGAGCAGACGCCGATGAGCACACCCGCCAAGCCAGACGAACTCGCCATTCCCTATCAATTGCCGCAAGTGCCGTACATGACGCCAGACATGGTGCACCCTGGCGTGCTCACCACCTGGCTCGACGACGACAACCTCTGGGTGCCGGTGACCAGTTCCGTTTCATTCAAGCCGCTGCTGCTCAGCACCACCGGGGGCTATTACATCAACCTGCTGCGCGTCCGCCAGAGTGGTGTGCTGTCCCGTCATCGCCACAGCGGCGGGGTCCACGCGATCGTGTTGAAAGGTCGCTGGTATTACCTGGAGCACGACTGGGTCGCCGAAGAAGGCTCTTTTGCCTACGAGCCGCCAGGTGAAACCCATACCTTGTTCGTGCCGGAAGACGTCGAGGAAATGATCACCTGGTTTCACGTTCAGGGCGGCTACACCTATGTCGATCCTCAGGGTGTCGCGGTCGGCTACGAAGACGTGTTCACCAAGCTTGAAGCGGCACGTAAACACTACAAATCCCTGGGCCTGCCTGACGATTACATCGAGCAGTTCATTCGCTGAGTGGTGCCGCGAGAGACGACAGGCGCGCCGTGGGCGCGTGTGTTGTTCGAGGGTCGAAATACTGGCAGGCTGCATGGCAAATCACTGGCGGTCGCGAGAGGCAGATGGATAACTATTCACAGATGCTGGCGTTCATGTGGGCGACCGAACACGGCAGCTTTTCTGCCGCAGGGCGCGCGCACGGGCTGACCCCATCAGCGGTGAGCAAGCTGATCACTCGCCTCGAAAACCGCTTGCAGGCCCGGCTTTTCCAGCGCGGCACACGCAGCCTCACCCTGACCGAAGAAGGCTCGGCCTACCTGCTCAGCGCGCGCGAAGTCATCAATGCCATGGCCGAAGCGGACTCGCTGGCCGAAGCCTTTCCGAAGCGGGTCAGCGGATCGCTGCGCATCCACACCATGACCACGTTCGCCAAACACCAGATTCTGCCGTGGCTGCCGGAATTCCTGTCCACTTACCCCGGGCTCACCGTCGACATTCAGGTGGGCGCGCAGTACGTGGACACCTTCGATCAGGGGCTGGATATCGCGATCCACAGCGGCGTGTTGCCTGACTCGTCCCGAGTGGCGAAAAAGATCGGAGAAAGCGCGTGGATCACCTGCGCGTCGCCCGCGTACCTGGCGCGACGCGGCACGCCGTCCCGGCCGCAGGACTTGCTCGCCCACGACTGCTTCAATTTTGGTTTCACCAGCGCCTGGAACAACTGGCGATTCTCGACACCGGAGGGCGTGGTGACGGTGCCCATCGCGCCCAAGGCGGCGTTCGCTCAGGGAGACCTGTTACGCGAGATGGCGCTGGGCGGTGCCGGGATCGTGCGCCTGGCGCAGTTTCACATCGGCGAAGACATTCGTGCCGGGCGACTCGTCCCGTTGCTGAACGAATTCGACCTGCCGGACAAAGAGCCGCTGTACCTGATCTATTCGAACAGAAAGCACCTGAGCCCCAGAATCCGCGTGTTTCGCGATTTTCTAGAGACCAGGCTGCGGGAGTCGCCTTGGGATTAATGCCAGGCATCCGCGCGCCTGAGCGCAGGCACAGAGGTCAGAACGTCGGCGGCGAAACCGCGCTGACCACCACGCACACTTCATCGAAGGGGTTTCTCATCCGGTGCGGCAGACGGCTGTCGAAGTAGTACGCGTCCCCGACCGACAGGACCCGCACCTCATCGCCCACAGTCATCTCCAGCCGGCCTTCGATGATGATGCCGCCCTCCTCGGCTTCATGGGAGTAAAGCTCTTCGCCTTCCTGGCCGGTGTCGGCACCGGGTTCGTAGCGTTCGTGCAGGATCATCATTGAGCTGTTGGTCAGGTTGGCGCCAACCTGTCGATAAGACAGCATTTTGCCGTCGGCCAGTTCGACCAGCTCGTTGGCTTTGTAGAACACCGCGCGATCGACCACGGCGGAGTCTGAAAAAAACACGCTCAGGGTCACGTTGAGTGGCTTGAGCAAGCGCTTGAGGATACTGACTGACGGGCTGGATTTGTCCCGTTCGATGATCGACAGCGTGGCGTGAGGCACGCCTGCCAGTTCGGCGAGGCCGCGTATGGACAAGCCCCGGCTTTGTCGGAGGGCCTTGAGCCGGGCACCGACGGAGGCGGTTTCTTCGCCCGCGATCTCGTCTTCAGGCGGCTCTTCCGGCGCGTGGGGGTTGCGGCTGATCGCCGGCGTATCGGTCACGGTGTTATTCCTCGAATGAACGCGACACATCACGGCGCTGCCGTGCTGTGGTTTGCGCGCGCGCAATGCCAAGGGAATCGCGGCGCACCATGTTGGGTATTTCGCACCAACACGCTTCACCTGACAAGCGCAAAAGTAACAGGCGGGAATCGCGCTCGGTCTGGCAAGGCGCCGTCTGGCGAGCGGGCAGGCGATAGCGGGCGCGGAAATTAGTGTGGACGAATATTAAATTTCAGGCATGAAAAATCAATCGCTTACCGGTCATCCGGGCAATTTCAGTTTTCAGAGGCACACGAAAATAAAACTTGCGTCGCAGATTTCGCAGTGGTAAAAATTTTTACCACCACAACACACACCATCTGCGTCGAGGTTCCAAATGCACAAGAAGCACAAGCCGTGCCACGCGTTAGCCGCTCTCGCGTTTGCCGTCGCCGGTCTGGCCGCCGCACAGACTGCAAGCGCCCGTGACCTGACCATCGTTTCCTGGGGAGGAAACTTTCAGGACGCGCAACGGGAAATTTTCTTCACGCCGTTTGCCCAGCAAACCGGCAAGAAAGTCCTCGACCAAAGCTGGGACGGTGGCGTGGGTGTCCTTGACGCCAAAGTGAAAGTCGGCAACCCGAACTGGGACGTCGTCGAAGTGGAAGCCGAAGACCTGGCGCTGGGTTGCGATTCTGGGCTCTACGAAAAAATCGACTGGGCAAAAGTCGGCAACAAGGCTGACTTCATCCCCGAAGCCGTGAACGACTGCGGCGTCGGCGCAATCGTGTGGAACACCGGAGTGGCGTGGGACGGTGACAAGCTGAAAACTGCACCGACCTCGTGGGCCGACTTCTTCGACACGCAGAAATTTCCCGGCAAACGCGGCCTGCGCAAAGGCCCTAAATATTCGCTGGAGTTCGCCCTCATTGCCGACGGCGTGAAGCCTGCCGATGTGTACAAAGTGCTGCGCACCCCTGAAGGCGTGGACCGCGCGTTCAACAAGCTGAACAGCATCAAATCCAGCATCGTCTGGTGGGAAGCCGGCGCTCAGCCGCTGCAGATGCTGTCCGCGGGCGACGTGGTCATGAGCTCTGCATACAACGGCCGCATCACCGGTTTCAACCGTAACGAAGGCAAGCACTTCAAGTTCCTTTGGAACGGCAGCGTGTCGGCGATCGACTCCTGGACCGTGCTCAAGGGCAGCGAAAACAAAGCGGCCGCCATGGACTTCATCGCGTTCGCCAGCAAGCCGGAAAACCTGTCCAAGCTGCCGAAATTCATCGCCTACGGCCTGCCCAACACGAAAGCCAACGAGCTGGTGCCGGCAGACTTGAAAGCCGACCTGCCGACCACGCCAGACAACCTCGCCGCCGCGCTGCCGCTGGACGTCGAGTTCTGGGTGGACAACACCGAGTCGCTGACCGAGCGTTTCAACGCCTGGATCGCTCAGAAGTAAGACTCACCTTCCCTGCCGCCCGCTTCAGGGCGGCGGTTTCACCCCTGAACGATCCCGCCTCGCGCTGTTCGCGAGGTGCGGTCACTGTTTGCTTCTTCATTTTGCGTGAGCAGGCAGATGAGTAGCGAAAACGGATTCTGCCTACTCCCTGATGAGGGCTGCGACATGAAACACCTGGTCAGCTTCAAGAACATACAAAAAACCTACGACGGCTTTCGTCCTGTCGTCAAAGACCTGAACCTGGACATCAAGGAAGGCGAATTCGTCACCCTGCTCGGCCCTTCCGGCTCGGGCAAAACCACCAGCCTGATGATGCTGGCCGGTTTTGAAACGCCGACACACGGCGAGATTTTCCTGAAAGACAAACCGCTGCATAACCTGCCGCCGCACAAGCGCGACATCGGCATGGTGTTTCAGAACTACGCGCTGTTCCCGCACATGACCATTGAGGAAAACCTGGCGTTTCCGCTGTCCGTGCGCAAGATGAACCGCATCGAGCGTGCCGAGAAAGTCCGTCGCGCACTGGACATGGTGCGGCTCAACGATTTCGCAAAACGCTACCCGGCGCAAATGTCCGGCGGCCAGCAACAGCGTGTCGCCCTGGCGCGCGCACTGGTGTTCGAGCCCAAGCTGGTGCTGATGGACGAACCGCTCGGCGCGCTCGACAAGCAACTGCGCGAACACATGCAGCTGGAAATCAAACACCTGCACAAGCAACTCGGGCTCACGGTCGTCTACGTGACCCATGATCAGAGCGAAGCCCTGACGATGTCGGATCGCGTGGCGGTGTTCAACGACGGCGTGATCCAGCAGATCGACAGCCCGGCCGCCATTTACGAAACCCCGACCAAAAGCTTCGTGGCGCAATTCATCGGCGAGAACAACACGTTGCTGGGCACCGTGCTTTCCAGAGACACGACCCACTCCAGCGTTCGCCTCAAGGACGGCAGCATCGTGCAGGCGATCACGGTGACCGACGCGCAACCGGGCGAGTCCGTCGCGCTGTGCATCCGCCCTGAGCGGGTGATGGTCAGCGCCGCCGGAACAACGCCTTTGACCGCGCGCATCCGTGAGTACATCTACCTCGGTGACCACGTGCGGATGATCACCGAAATTGCCGGCCAGCCTGACTTCATGATCAAGCTGCCGACCGCGCAGATGGACAGCCGCTGGACCGTCGGCAGCTCCATTTCTCTCTCGTGGGCGCCAGAGCATATTCGCGCCCTCGACGTCATCCAGCACTGAGGCGCCGATCATGAGCCAGACCGCCACACTGCTTTCGGGCGATGAAGAGACCTTCGACCTGAGGGCCAAGTTGCGAAAGTCCCAGCGCGCCTACAAGCTGAAGTCCCTTGCGCTGATCGCCCCGTTATTCCTGTTCGTGCTGGTGTGCTTTGCGTTCCCCATCGGCACGATGCTCAGCCGCAGCGTCGACAACCCTGAAGTGAACACGGCGATGCCGGCGACGACTGCCGCCTTGAGCACTTGGCAAGGCAATGCCCTGCCCGATGAACGCACGTACGTCGCGTTGATCAAGGATTTGGCCGACGCCAAGGAAAACGGTCAGATTCTCGCGCTGAGCAAACGCCTGAGCTACGAGATTCCGGACTACCGCACGGTCATCACCAAGACCTTGCGCAAGCTGCCGGCCGACAGCGCAGCATCGAAACGCGACGCGCTGATCGAGATCGACAAGGCCTGGGGCGACGTCACCTACTGGAAAGCACTCAAGCAAGCTTCGTCGAAACTGACGCCGTATTACCTGCTGGCCTCGCTGGATCATCGCTTTGATTCGGCGACGGGCAGCATCGTCAAGGCCGACCCCAATCAGTCGATCTACGTCGATATATTCGCCCGCACTTTCTACATCGGCGCCATCGTTACGGTGCTCTGCCTGTTGCTCGGATTTCCCGTGGCGTACTGGCTGGCGATCCTCCCGGAAGGCAAAAGCAACCTGTTGATGATCTGCGTGCTGCTGCCGTTCTGGACCTCATTGATCGTGCGCACGGCGGCGTGGATCGTGCTGTTGCAATCGGACGGTCTGATTAATCGCACCCTGATGTTCCTCGGCATCGTCGACGCGCCGATCCAACTGGTGTTCAACAGAACCGGCGTGATCATCGCGATGACCCATGTGCTGCTGCCGTTCATGATTCTGCCGCTGTACAGCGTCATGAAAAGTATTCCGTCGAACTACGTGCGTGCCGCCATTTCCCTGGGCGCTCATCCGTTAGTGGCGTTCTGGCGCGTCTATGTACCGCAGACCTTCGCGGGGCTCGCGGCGGGCGGTTTGCTCACGTTCATTCTTGCCATCGGTTACTACGTGACACCTGCATTGGTGGGCGGCGCTGCCGATCAGATGGTCAGCTACTTCGTCGCGTTTTACACCAACAAGACCGTGAACTGGGGCATGGCGTCGGCGCTCGGCAGCTTGCTGCTGATCGCGACGCTGTTGCTCTACGTGGTGTACGGCAAGCTCACCCAACCGTCCCAGGCGAGGTAATCGACATGTTGCAGCCATACGCGTCTCCCGCCGAAAAGCTCGCCCGGTTCGCTCTGGTGTCGGCGTCCATCCTGATCCTGCTGTTCCTGATCGTGCCGATCCTGGTGATCATTCCGCTGTCGTTCAATTCGTCGTCGTTCCTGACGTACCCCATGGACGGTTTTTCCATGCGTTGGTACGAGGAGTTGATGTCTTCGCAGGACTGGCAGCAGGCGTTCAAAAACAGCTTCATCATCGCGCCCGGCGCCACGTTGCTGGCGATGGTCTTCGGCACCATGGCGTCGGTGGGTCTGTGTCGGGGTAATTTCCGCTTCAAAAGCGTGGTCATGGCGTTCCTGATCTCGCCGATGATCGTGCCGCTGATCATCGTGGCGGTCGGCCTGTACTTCTTCTTCGCCAAGCTGCAACTGCTCAACAGCTATATCGGTCTGGTGCTGGCCCACGCCATGCTCGGTGTGCCCTTCGTCGTCATCACGGTAAACGCCACGCTGCAAGGGTTCAACACCAATCTGAGCCGCGCCGCTGCAAGCCTCGGTGCCCCGCCGTTGACCGTGTTCTTCAGGGTCGTATTGCCGCTGATTGCGCCGGGTGTGATCTCCGGCGGGCTGTTTGCGTTTGCGACTTCCTTCGATGAAGTGGTGGTCACCCTGTTCCTGGCCAGCCCGTCGCAACGGACTTTGCCGCTGCAGATGTTCGCCGGGATCCGGGAGAACATCAGCCCGAACATCGCCGCCGTCGCCACCATCATGGTCGTTCTGTCGGTGTTGATGTTGTTGACGCTGGAGGTGCTGAGGCGGCGCAACGAAAAACTCAAGGTCAAACAAGAATAAGCAGGCAGCAGGTCCCCTTAGGCCGCTTTGAAGAAAACCACGTGAAGCCTCCCGGACAACTTTCGGGACGGCAAACTACTGTCCAGATTCAGAGGTTCAGAATGGCTAACTTAGTTGGCGATGTATCCAGCGCTGCCCGCATCCTCCCGGAATTGAACGGCGAGAAACTGTTCATTCATCACGGTAAGGGCGCGTATCTCTGGGACGACAAGGGTCGCCAGTACATCGACACCGCGCTGGGTTTCGGCGCGGTCTTGCTCGGGCACGCCAATGACTCGGTTAACACCGCCGTGACCCAGGCCTTGGCGGACAGTGCCGCGCCTTCCTGGGCCCATGTCCGCGAACACGGCTCGGCCACAGCGCTGGCGCAGCACACCGGTGCGCTGAGCAAAGTGATGTTCACCAATTCTGGCAGCGAAGCGGTCCACCTGGCCTGCCGCGCGGCGCGGGCGTACACCGGCCGCAGGAAGATTGCCAAGATGGCCGCCGGTTTCGATGGCTGGTTCGACGACGTCAGCTTCGGCAACGTGACGTCGAACGAAGCACGCTTCAGCGACGGCGAACGCCCCACGACCGAGCGGACCACGCTGCTGCGCTTTAACGATTTCGAGGATGTGGAGCGACTGTTCGCCGAGGATCCGGACATAGCAGCGGTCATTCTGGAGCCGATGCTCGCCAACGCCGGCTGCATCATGGCGCTGCCGGGTTATCTGAAGCACGTGCAGGACATCGCCCATCAGCACGGCGCGTTGGTGATCTGCGACGAAGTGCTGATGGGCTTTCGCCTGTACGCAGGCCTGGCCGGGTTGCGCGAAGGGCTGGACCCTGACTTGGCGAGCGTCGGCAAAGCCATCGGCAATGGTGTTCCGGTGTCGGCGGTGGTCGGCAAGCCCGAGATTCTGGCGGGTTTCGAGGAAGGTCGCGTGGCGCGCGGCGGTACGTTCAGCGGCAACCCGCTGGCCTGCGCTGCCGTGACCAGCACCTTGGCGCAGCTCGACGAAAGCGACTTTGAGGCGCTGATCAAACGCGGCGACGCGCTGCGTCAGTCGATTGAAGCCGCCTTCAAAGCCCAGGGCATCACGGTGGTCACCAGCGGCTATGGAAACGTCTTCGGCATCTGGCTTTCAGCGGATGCGCCGGTGACCTATGAGCAAGCGGCGCACAAGGCGAACCCTGCATTCACCACCGCGCTTCACCTGGCGCTGCGTGAAGCGGGATTGCTGATGATGCCTTCGCCGTATGGACGGATTTACATTTCGTTCGAGCATACCGACGAGGTGATTGAAGCGATGAAAGCGGCATTTGAAACCGCTGCCGCGAAAATGAGTGCGCATTTCTTCGACAACTAGCGCCGACCGTCGCAACACAGGTGCCATGGGTGACCTGCGTTCCGATTAGCACATTGGGTATCAGTCGTATCGGGGGCCGTGGCTAAGCCCTCGACACACGCCACAGCTTATTTGGGAATAACACAGAGAGCGCCATGAGAATAGTGCTCAAGATCCTGGACATCCAGAAGACTTGTGAAGTTGTATCCCCAGTATCGGCCACCTAACAAATCATGGCCGTAATACTCGGAACTCCACCAGAAACCTCTGTCGGAGGGCCATCCCACCCTGCAATCAACCTCAATTGATCTCAATTCGTTGCGACTTGGCAAGTGACCTCCTGGGCGCTGATATTGGGTTGCGCCGTCCCAGATAAAGTGGCCGATATACTCCACCTCACTCATACCCGCCAGGGAAAGAGTAAACGCTATCGATTTCCCTGCGCTGTCCGTTACTGAAACAG
>Ga0308163_10003018_pt1 | contig 14507 bp, 17 predicted proteins | sample PhyTR1_FD_201037 | JGI IMG/M metagenome (GOLD analysis project Ga0308163, IMG submission 201037) | Phyllosphere microbial communities from UC Gill Tract Community Farm, Albany, California, United States - DLSLT.R1 | ecosystem: Host-associated > Plants > Phyllosphere > Unclassified | place: USA...
GAGAATTTCCAGGCGATTCTCACCCACCAGTTGCGTGCGTTGGTCTACCGTGTCGAGAATGCCGGCCATCAATGACTCCTGGGCTTGTTCTGATGAATTCACTAAGAGGGGTTATCGGCTGTTTATGGCGAATCTTGATCCCCGCAAAAATCGCCATCAAAATGCCATGCGCAGGCATTGATGTCACATTAACATCATGCTTTACTGACTCGGTGACTTCATCTGCTACATTCTCTTCTGGCGCGACCACGGTTTGCGCCACAGGTTCCCGCGTGTAAGGGATTCCCCTAGGAACAATCAGGCCCAACCTGATGTTCGCAATATCCAATAGCCATTAATGTGACGCCATTCTCATTGCATGAACGGAGTCAGGCTATTGTGTGCGATCGCAGGTCAGTGGAAACCCACCCTCTGGAAAACCTCAGTCAGTGCACTTGCACAGTGGGGCGCGATCTCCCGACGATTCACGAACGTCGACACACACGGCATTCCCTCATCAGACATGACGCTGTGGAGATAAGCATGCCAATCGACCGTAAAGACTGGGCACAACGCTTTCCCGAATTTCTCGTCGAGGCGCAAACGCTCCTGGCCAAGTCCGAAGAGTGCCTGAGCCATCTGCAACTGATCAGCAACGACAAAGACGCCATCGACTGCATGCTCGGTACCCTGCTCAAACTCGCGAGCCGGGCCGAAGCCTTGGCGCTGGAAGCAGTTTCCGAGTTCTCCCTGCACATTCACAGCCTGCTCAATCACGCACCTGAACATATCGATCTGCACGCACAGGCGCTCGACGCGCTCAAAGACTGCTTCACCCTGATGGCATGGCAAATCGAACTGGTCGACCAGAACACTGGCCAGTTGAGCCTGGATGCCAGCGAACAGACTTCCCTGATTGAAGCCTTCGCATTTCAGGTCGGTCAAAGCCAGTTTCAACCGCCGCTCTCGACTCAGTCGCCATTGCTCGCGCCCTACCTGGAGCGTCAGGCCTGATTTGCCGCGACCCATGCGCAAATCGAAGCCGTAGATCCGAATCGCTGAATATCGCAATTGAATAGTTCATGCCTGCCAGCGACCAGCCGAATTAAATAATCACGCCTGACACCAGCGGATATTTTCTCGCGGCCTCAGGGTTTGCCTGTGTCCGCGTAACGAGCAACTTCGGGCAATATCGATATCTATCGAGTGCATTAAAGCGAGCTTTTTTCCATTATGGAACTCACGTCCAACATGGCGTCTTTCCTGACTCAATGGACATATATGGCAACGCGACCAACGGTATCTTAAGTGGTATTATGCCGGCCACTAGTTGCTTTCAATTAATGGCACAGTGATTGAATGACAGACATCCAGCGAAGTTGGCGGTCAGATATCGTTCACTGAGCCTCGTTAAAATCAATCACATAATTGACAGTATTTTCAGACAGAGACCCGCCAGCCACCGGCCGGTCTACCCGCAGCGAACATCCATTGGCTCCATCCGTTATGTACGCCAGCCTCAAGTCGATCACTACATGGCCACCCTCCCGGGAAAATGCACGCCGGTTCACACTCATATTGTGTGTCATCGCAACCGTCGGCTGCCTGCTGACCTATGGTTTTTCAGCGCCACTGTCACTGGGTTTGCTGCTATTGAACGTCGCAGCCACGGCTTGTGTCTGGGTGCAATATCGACTGTCACGCAAATCGATCAAGTTCCAGCCCCAGGAACTCGCGGACCGCTTGCTCGAAGTCCAGGAAAACGAGCGGCACCGACTCAGCCGCGAACTGCATGACGACATCGGCCAGTTGCTGACCGCCGCCAAGCTGCAAAGCGAATGGCTGAAGAAACGCCTGCCGCCAGACTTGCAAGAGCAATGCTCGACGCTTTGCGACACTCTGGACGAAACCCTTAACAAAGTGCGCGATGTTTCGGCCATTCTCAACCCGCGTCAACTGACCAGTCTCGGGCTGGAAGCCAGCCTGCGCGCGCACTTGCTCAAGACCCTGACCAACACGCCCGTGCACTGGAGCCTCGACTGCCAGCAGCGGCTCAATGGCATCCCGGAAGAAATGGCGGTTGCCGCCTTTCGCATTACCCAGGAAGCGGTCACCAACATTCTGCGTCACGCGCAGGCCAAAAACCTGCTGATCCGCGTACAACGCCTGCCACAAGGCCTGACGTTGTTCATCAGTGACGATGGTCTGGGATTTGCGCCTGCAGCCGATCCGGGGCGCGAAGGACAGCGTGGCATGGCCGGGATGGCCGAAAGAATCGAACAGTTGGGCGGCACGCTGAACGTCATCAGCGAGCCGGGCAAAGGCACTCAAATCGAAGCACTATTCCCCTGGGCGCCCCGTGCACTCGAGCGGGCCAGTACGAATAAGGTTATGCGTTGACTTGTAACTTACTTCTGGTGGACGACCACTCGCTGATCAGGGCCGGCGTGCGCGCTCTGGTACTCGACATTCCCGGTTACGCGGTCATTGGCGAAGCCAGCGATGGCTCACAGCTGCTCGAAATGGTCGAGCAACTGGCGCCCGACATCGTGCTGCTGGATATCTCGATGAAGGAAACCGGTGGACTGGAAGCCCTGCAGCGGCTCAAGCGGGTGCGCCCGCAAAGCAAGGTGCTGATCCTGTCGATGCACACCGATCCGGCGCTGATCATGCAGGCGCTGGAGTCCGGCGCGCACGGTTATCTGCTCAAGGACACCACGGCCACCGAGCTGGAACATGCGCTTGAAGCGCTGCGCAACAACGAACGCTACCTGAGCCCGGCGATCGCCCATACCGTGATCAACCAGGCGCTGACCCGCACGCAGAAAAACCAGCCGGAAGTGGCCGACTCGCACAACCTGACGGCACGTCAGCTGGAAATCCTGCGGTTGATCGTGCGCGGCAAATCCACCCGAGAAATCGCCAACGGTCTGGGCCTGAGCATCAAGACCGTCGAAACTCACCGTTCGCAGATCATGAAACGCCTGCAGATCTATGACGTGGCGGGTCTGGTGCTGTTCGCGGTACGCGAACAGATCATCAGCCTGGACGACTGATCGACCGTACACCACCCAACAGCGGCGAATGCTCGGGCAAGTGCACCTGCAAGGCTGCGGGGCGCGCCTCGAAGCGCAGGCTCTCGCCCTCCAGCGGCTCGCCATCCAGATTGATGCTCAACCCCTCGGCGACCTTGATCTCGACCCAGGGCAAGCGGGCCCGGACAAACATATTGTCGAGGCCAAAGCCATCAGTGAGCAGATTCTTCAGCGTACTCACCAACTCCTGTGGCGCCGGCAGGATACTGATATCCAACAGGCCATCGTCAGCCAATGCCTGCGGACACAACACGTGCCCGCCGCCCGCCTGGCGACCATTGCCGATGCCCAATGCCAGCAGCTCGCCACTCCAGTGGAAATCCGGCCCCTGTAATTCACCGTAGGCCGCATGCAATTCGCTGAACCGCGACAAACCGGTGAACAGATAGGCGGCCCCGCCGAGCACTTTTTTCAGATCCTCAGACGTATTGGCCGTGACCTGGCTGCCGAAGCCGCCCGTCGCCATATTCAGGAAAATCTGCCCACCGACTTCGCCCAGATCTATGTCACGCGCTGGCACATCCAGCAGTTCCAGCGCCTCGGCCGGCTCCAGCGGGATCCCTGCAGCACGGGAAAAATCATTGGCCGTCCCCAGCGGCAACAGCACCAGACTGGCCTGATGCGGATGTGCGGCAAGCGCTTCGGCGATATCCCGCAGCGTACCATCCCCGCCACCGGCGATGATCTGCCGGTACCCGCCAGCCAGTGCCTCTTGCACCAGACGTTGAGCATCACCGGCCTCCCAGGTCAGACGTACCGCCACCTCCCAGCCCTGCTTGCGTTTTCCTTCGACGGCGGCGCGAACCGCCTCATTGAGTGCCTGCTTGCCATGCAGAATCAACAGCGCCCTGCGTTCACTCATAATGGTCACTCCCCACGATTGAATCGGTCTGAGACATCTTGACCACTGGCGCACGCAAAAAAGCCGCAAGAATCACTTTTAATTCAAGCGGCTGATCTGTTGCGTCCTACAGGGCGGTATTTTTTCTTACAACATGTGAGGAATCGGCTCAATTGACCCGTCGCGATCATTGATTCACCGTGTGCAGGTGGTATCAATCTTCGATTTAACAACACAAGGATGTGCAGGTAATGAGTGGATACACCCTCGGAACGGGTAACAGTTTGAATGATGGAAAGGTTAGCGAGCTTACATTTGAAACTGCCGACGGACATTTCCATGCATAGCCATGAAGCCAGAGTCTCAACGAGTCCGGTGGCCCCTCTCACCGAAAGTCGCGCCAGCCACAAATCCGATTTCAAAAAAAGCGCCAGAACCACCGGAGAAGTCGATATGGAACCGCGCGTGACCGAACTGGAAACCCACCTCAAATACATTCGCCGGGATATGGATGAAGTCCGCAGCGATGTCAAAACCATCAAGCACCGTCTCGCCTATTCGGCGGGGGCAACAGCGGTGGTGTTGGGACTGCTGGGGTGGGTCGCCAACAGCCGGTTCGATCAGTTGGTCACATTGATGAGCCATTGATTGGGGAATGCAGGCATCGACGCGGTATCGGTCGAGCCTGCACTTGCAAGACGGGGCTCAGCCGAGCAGATCGCTCAGAGGGATGAAGACAACTTGATCGTCTTCTACCAGCGTGCGCCCCTCCAGCACTTCTACCAATCCATCCGCCCAGGCAGCGCTGCGCAGCACGCCAGAACTTTGATTGCGGTAGATGATTGCCCGTCCCTGTTCGAGTCGGCCGCGCAAGTATTCACGCCGATTGCCCGCCACAGACCAGACAAACCCTGCTGGCACCGAGAACTTCAGCGGTTCGACATCCTGCACACCCTGACGCCGCAACAGATAAGGCCGCGTGAGCAGGGCAAAGGTCACCAGCGTCGAAGCGGGGTTACCGGGCAGACCAATGACCGGCACATTACGAAAATGGCCGAACGTCAGCGGTTTCCCAGGTTTGATTGCCAGTTTCCACAGTGCCAGCTCGCCCTCTTCTCTCAGTGCGATGCCAAGAAAATCCGCTTCGCCAACCGAGACTCCACCCGTGGAAAGGATCAGATCGACATCCTGCAACTCGCCCAAGCGCGCACGGGTGGTGGCCAGATCATCCGGAAGAATGCCGGCATCGACCACCTCACAACCCAGACGCTGCAGCCAGCTGCACAATACCACCCGATTGCTGTTGTAGATCTGGCCCGGGCCCAACGCCTGGCCTGGCTCGACCAGCTCATCTCCGGTAGACAGCACCGCCACCCGCACCTTGCGCACCACATTGAGCCCGGCGCAACCCAGCGATGCCGACAAACCTTGCTCAATCGGCCCCAACCGCGTGCCTGCTGGCAGGACCAGCTCACCGACGGTGGTTTCCTGGCCTTGCGGGCGTATGTTCTGGCCAACGCTCATGGCTTGGGTGAAACGCACCCGGCCATCGTCCTGAACCTCGGCGTTTTCCTGCATCTGCACGCAATTCGCTCCGGCAGGTACAGGCGCACCGGTAAAGATTCGCGCACAAGTGCCGGGTTCCAAAGGCTCGGGCGCCTGCCCGGCGAACACCTTTTGGCTGACCGGTAGCGGCTCGCCCGTCCAATCGGCGAGATTCAGGGCATAACCATCCATGGCGCTGTTTGGCCAGGGCGGCAGGTCCAGTGTGGAGATCAAGTCTTCGGCCAGCACCCGCCCCTCAACGTCAGCCAACGGCAGGAACTCACGCTCGACAATCGGCGTGGCATCGGCCATTGCCAGCAGGCGGGCCAGTGCGTCTTCGACAGGCATCAGGCTGCCGGTCTTGCCCGGCTTACCCACGGGATTCACAAGGCGCCGCCTGCTTCAGGTGAGGCACGAAGTTGCACGGACGGTGCCGCGAATCCAGCTGCTCGGCCAGAATGCCATCCCAACCGGTGCGCACCGCGTTGGTCGATCCGGGCAGGCAACACACCAGCGTGCCATTGGCCAGACCGGCCAGTGCCCGCGATTGCACGGTCGAGGTGCCGATGTCAGCGACCGAAATCTGACGGAACAACTCGCCAAAGCCATCGACTTGTTTGTCGAGCAGGCACGCCACGGCTTCCGGTGTGCTGTCACGCCCGGTGAAACCGGTGCCGCCGGTAATCAGCACGACCTGCACCATGTCCTCGGCAATCCAGTGGGCAACTTGCGCGCGGATTTTGTACAGGTCATCTTTGAGCAAAACCCGTTCGGCCAAGCGGTGGCCGGCAGCGGTCAGGCGGTCGACGAAGACCTGGCCTGAGGTGTCGGTTTCCAGGGTTCGGGTATCGCTGACAGTCAGCACTGCAATGTTCAGCGGTGCAAAAGGTACATCGGCCTTGGCTTTCATTAGGCTCGTCCAGTTGTAGGAGAAACAGCCCGGTGTTATATCACAGCGCCTGAATTTTTCGCCGCCCTGCTGGAGAGCTGCCATGACCTCGAACACGCCATTGCCCCCCTGCTCCATTCTGCTCCTGGCGGGCGGGCGCGGTCAGCGCATGGGCGGCCAGGACAAAGGCCTGGTCGAATGGCAGGGTGAGCCGCTGATTGCGCATTTGCAGCGCAAGGTGCGGCCGCTGACCGACGATCTGATCATCTCCTGCAACCGCAATCGTGAGCGTTATGCCGCCTACGCCGACCAACTGGTGAGCGATGAAGAAGGCGACTTTCCGGGCCCGTTGGCCGGCATCCTCGCCGGACTCAAGGCCGCGCGCTTGCCACATCTGCTGGTCTTGCCCTGCGACGTACCGCGCATTGACGCCGCGCTGTTGCACGACATGCGCGAAAGCGCCGCGCGGTTTCCTGAAAAACCTTTAATGTTGCGTCATGACGACCACTGGGAACCCCTGCTGTGCGTGATTCCGGTGGCCCTTTTACCCGCGTTCGAAACCGCCTGGAACGCCGGTGAACGCAGCCCCGGCCGGGTCATGCGCAACCTCGGCGCCACGGCCCTGCAATGCCCGGACAATGACCCGCGCCTGGCCAACCTGAACACCCCCGAACTGTTAAATGCGCATAACACTGTGTCAGACTGACAGCATTCAAGGAACTCTCAGGCCTTGTATACGTCTCAAGCTCAGTAACCAAAAGTATTCCCATTCGGAGACACACCCATGACTCAACGGACCCTCGCCACTTTCATGCTCGCACTGGGCCTGGCAACGCTCGCTGGTTGCTCGTCGCCAACAGTGATCACCTTGAATGACGGTCGCGAAATCCAGGCCGTCGACACCCCTAAATACGACGAAGATTCGGGCTTCTACGAGTTCAAGCAACTGGACGGCAAAGAGACCCGTATCAACAAGGATCAGGTTCGTACCGTTAAAGAGCTGTAAGCTTTACGTCGACACCGGATACAGAAAAGCCCGCATTGCTGCGGGCTTTTTCATGGGCGCTGGAAAAGGAACGGCATCACCACTGCAGGGTGATCTGGCTCTCGAATGACCGCTCTTCACCCGTCACCGGGTCGACAAAGCGCAACCCCTGCGCCAGCAACTTCAACGGATTGGCATAGTCATCCTCAACGTCTTTCAACACATCCGGGTAAAACGGATCGTTACAGATACTCGCCCCCAGCGCGGTCATGTGTACCCGCAGTTGATGCTTCTTGCCGGTCACCGGGTACAGCCCGTAGCGCCACAGCTCGCCGTTCTTTTCCCGCACCTCCACCGCCGTTTCGGTATTGGCGACGCCTGGGCCTTCCTGCATGCGGAAGAACGGTTCGCCATCGATCAGACGACTTTTGTGCACAAGGGGAAATTCCAGCGCCGGCAGCGCACGGGCGATCGCTTCATAACGCTTTTCGATCTGCCGGGTCGGGAACAACGACTGATAGGCCGAACGGGTCTGCGGATTGGCCGAGAAGATCACCAGCCCCGCTGTGTGCCGGTCGATGCGGTGCAGCGGCACCAGATGCGGGTTGTCCAGGCGCCGGATCAGTCGGCGCAACAACGTCTGCTCGACGTACTCGCCGGCCGGTGTCACCGGCAGAAAATGCGGTTTGTCCGCCACCACCAGATGTTCGTCCGCATAGAGGATCGATTCCAGTACCGGAATTGGCTTTTCATCCGGCACTTCACGGAAGTAGTGAATGCGCAGGCCTTCCTTGTATGGCAGGTCCAGCGCAATCGGTTGGCCCTGACCATCCAGCACCCGCCCCCGGGCGATCCGGTCCAGCCATTGCTCGCGGCTGATCGCACTGAAATGCTCACACAGGCAATCAAGCACGGTCAGCCAGGTGCCCGGCGGCAGGTAAAGGGTACTGGCCTGATTCTGCGCAGCGGAAAATGTTGGTGTGGACATACGGAGATTCGAACCCTCAATGCAGGTCGGCATTATCCAACACTGAGCGATACGAACCTAGCGCAGATTCCGCCATTCGCCTCAGGCCGGGATCGCTTTCAGCGCTGCGGCTTCGGTGAATTCCTTGAGCCAGCGCAGCACATCGACCGCCTCCCAACGCCCCGGGTCATACAAGGCGTACAGCAGCCCCTGATAGCCGACAACATCCAGTTGTTTGTGATAACCGGCACGCTGGAACAGCGCCTCGATTTCGGCGAAGCAAGTATTGAAATGCAATTTGTTGAACGGCGTCTTGCCCTCCGTGACCAGCCCGTCCAGGCGCAGCTCGAGGACCGCCTCGCGCACCACGTCAACCGACATCCGGTTCACGCTGTTCTTCAACTGTTCGACATTGACCACGGTTCGTCCCTCTGACTGCCGGATTCACCTGCTCAAGTCATGAAAAGCAGCAGGTCAACCCAATTACTGTATAGGCATACAGTAACCGAATAATCCGCAAAGTGCCAAGGGATGGATGCACGGTCGCGACCGGCGGAAGACAGTGGCACGCCACCGGGAAACGGCTCAGCGTAGGAATGCCACCACCTGATCAGCGTTGAATGGCCAGCCCAGTTCTGCGCCATTATCCACCCGGCGCAGCAGCGGAATCCGCAGGCTGTAAGCCTCGTACCAGGATTCATCGTCGGCAATATCCACCAGCTCCACCAGCAGACCGTGCTCGACAAAAGGCATCAATTCGGCCTCTGCCAACTCGCACAGATGACATCCCAGGGTGCCGAACAACTGACATTCAGGAGGCATGATCGCTCAACCGGAAAAATGAGCGTTCATTCTAGGCCCGCCTCGAAAACCCGTCGAGCCGCGGCTGCCCAAAGGACCGGACACGGCGTCAGATACGCAAAACCCTGACGCAAATCAGTCCGCAAAAAAGCCAATCAAGCAATGCTCCCGCGCTTTTTGCCTCTACGCTTGAAAAGCCTGAGCCTGTCATCGGAGTGTCTTGTGTTTGCCAACCTGCTGATCATCCTCGCGTCGTCCCTGGTGATGATTGCCCTGTTCCGCCGTCTGCGCTTGCCGCCGGTGCTGGGCTATCTGTGCGTGGGTCTGATGGTCGGGCCGACCGCATTCGACTGGGTCAACGAGAGTGAACACCTGCCTGACGTGGCCGAGCTGGGCGTGGTGTTCCTGCTGTTTTCGCTGGGCCTGGAGTTTTCCCTGTCGAAAATGATCGCGCTGCGTCAGGTGGTGTTTCGCCTGGGCAGTCAGCAAGTGTTGCTCAGTACTGCGTTGCTGGGCCTGGTGTTGATCCTGCTGGGCATGCCGGTGACCCCGGCACTGTTGCTTGGGGCCGGGCTGTCGTTGTCGTCGACGGCGATTGTCACCAAGGAGCTGAGCAGCCTGGGTGAGGTGTTCAGCAGTCACGGGCAGAACGCCGTCGGGGTCTTGTTGTTTCAGGACGTGGTCGCGGTATTGCTGCTGACGCTGGTGCCGGTGTTCGCCGGGAGCAGCGCACAAGCCTGGTATTGGGCCTTGCCACTGACCCTGGCAAAGACCGTGGTGCTGTTTTTCGGTTTGCTGCTGGCCAGCCGCTGGTTGCTGCCACGGCTGTTTCATGAAGTGGCCGCCTCGCGCTCGGCGGAATTGTTCGTGCTGCTGGCGCTGGTCATTGTGCTGCTGACCGCATGGCTGACGCACCTGCTGGGCCTGTCCCCGGCCCTCGGTGCATTTCTGGCCGGCATGCTGCTGGGCGAAAGCCACTACCGCCACCAGATCGAGGCCGACATCCGGCCCTTTCGCGACATTCTGCTCGGGGTGTTTTTCGTCAGCATCGGCATGCTGATCGACTTGCAACTGTTTGTCAGCCACAGCGTGCTGATCATCGGTCTTACCCTCGGCCTGATGCTGATCAAGGGCTCGGTCGTGGCGCTGCTGGTGAAGTGGCGCGGCAGCGATCACGAAACCGCCTGGCGCAGCGGCCTGGCCCTGGCGCAAGGGGGTGAGTTCTGCTTCGCGTTGATGGCGCAGATGCAGCAAAACAAGATACTGCCTGCCGAGTTGGGCGCCCTGCTGTTGGCGGCAACATTCTGCTCCATGCTGCTGACCCCGCTGTTACTGCGCGCGGCGCCGAAAATTGCCTTGCGCCTGCATAGCAAGCCGAACCAGGAAGCGCAAATCGAAGAGATCAGCGCGCTCAACGCCGGCCTCGACCAGCATGTGGTGATTTGCGGATACGGGCGGGTCGGCCAGTCCATCGGCCGTTTCATGCGCAATGCCAATCAGCCTTACATTGCTCTGGACAACGACCCGGTGCGGATCCAGGAAGCCGCCGTCGGCGAAAGCAATGTGTATTACGGCGACTCGTCTCGCACCGATCTGCTGATCGCCGTCGGACTGTTGCGCGCACGACTGGTGGTAATCGCCGTGGATCAATGCGACGTTGCCCTGCATATTCTCAAGGAAGCACGCCGCCACAATGATCAAGTGCCGATACTGGTGCGCACCCGCGACGATAGCCAATTGGCCGAGCTCAAGGCGGCCGGCGCCACCGAAGTGGTGCCGGAACTGTTGGAGTCGAGCCTGATGCTCGGCTCTCACGCACTGATCCTGCTCGGTCTGCCAGCGCGGCAGGTACAGGAGCGAGTCGATCAGGTGCGCAGTGACCGTTATCGCCTGCTGCACGGGTTTTACCCCGGTGCCGACGATGAGGAAACCTAATCCTGACTGACCGCGCCGATCTTGTGCAGCGACAGGTCGGCGCCGTAATACTCCTGTTCCTGACTCAGGCGCAGACCGTGCAACGCCTTGATCAAACCGTAGACGGCAAATCCGCCGATCAGCGCGACCACCACGCCAAGCGCGGTGCCGATCAACTGGCTGATCAGGCTGACACCACCGAGGCCTCCGAGCGTGCTCTGGCCGAAGATGCCGCAGGCTATCCCGCCCCACACCCCGCACAAACCGTGCAACGGCCAGACCCCCAGCACATCGTCGATGCGCCATTTGACTTGCGCGGCGGTAAAGCACCACACAAACAATGCGCCGGCAATCGCGCCGGTGACCAAGGCACCGACCGGGTGCATCAGGTCGGAACCGGCGCAGACCGCCACCAGCCCGGCTAATGGGCCGTTGTGCAAAAAGCCCGGGTCGTTGCGCCCGACGATCAACGCCGCCACCGTGCCGCCGACCATCGCCATCAACGAGTTGACCGCGACCAGACCGCTGACACCCTGCAAGGTTTGCGCGCTCATCACGTTGAAGCCGAACCAGCCGACAATGAGAATCCACGAACCCAGCGCCAGAAACGGAATGCTCGACGGCGCGAATGCCACCAGGCGCCCGTCGCGATAACGCCCGTTGCGCGGTCCGAGCAACAGCACCGCCGCCAGCGCCAGCCAGCCGCCCATGGCATGAACCACCACGGAGCCAGCGAAATCATGAAACGCCGCGCCGAATCGGGCCGTCAGCCAGGCTTGCAGACCATAGTTACCGTTCCAGATCATGCCTTCGAAAAACGGGTAGATGAACGCTACGATCAGCGCCGTCGCGCACAGCTGCGGTACGAACCGTGCACGCTCGGCGATGCCGCCGGAAATGATCGCCGGGATCGCTGCAGCGAAGGTCAGCAGGAAGAAAAACTTCACCAGACCGTAACCGTGATCGGCACTGAGTACCGCCGCCGGTTGCATGAAGGTCACCCCGTAGGAGATCCAATAGCCTATAAAGAAATAGGCCAGGGTCGAGACCGCGAAGTCGCTGAGAATCTTCGACAGCGCGTTGACCTGGTTCTTCTGGCGAACCGTGCCCACTTCAAGGAAGGCGAAACCGGCGTGCATCGCCAGCACCATCACCGCACCGATCAGAATGAACAGCGTGTTGGAACTGTGAACCAGCGTGTCCACAGCGCTTTGCAGATTTTCCATAAAGAGGCAGACCTGAAGGCTGAAAAAGGCACCAAAGCGGTTCGCGCGGACAATTCATGCACCAAGTTGCGCCTTGCGCGGCACCGCACTGAAGCTGCGATGAACCACTTTGGCGCACCAGGTCGATGTCCTGACACGAACCAGGATTATTTGAGTTAAGGTTTTCCTGCATGTACGCCCGCCAACAGCGCACGGCGACTGCAGGACGCACCACGACATAGCAAAAGCTGTACCAGTCATTTGTACTGAACCTTCGCGCAAGGCTCATACTCGAACGCTTCAGACGTCACTTACGGAGATCCACCCATGGCCAGCATCAAGGCAAAGACTGCTCAAGAAATCCTGATGAACGACTTCCAGACTCTGGTCGCCGACACCGAACGGTTGCTCGAGCACACCGCGACGCTGGCGGGCGATCAGGCCGATGAGCTGCGCGAACAGATCCACGACAGCCTGCTGCGCGCTCGCGAAACCCTGAAGCTGACCGAAGACACCTTGCGCGATCGCGGCCAGGCCGCCGTCACCGCCACCGAAGACTATGTGTCGGCCAACCCTTGGCAATCGGTGGGCATCGCCGCCGGGGTGGGCTTTCTGATTGGCCTGCTGGCCACTCGGCGCTGATCATGTCGATCGGCGAATCCGGCCTGGGGTCGGGCACCTCCTCCTCCACGCGGCGTCTGGGCGCCGCTGTTCTTGGTTTGCTGCACAGCCATGTCGAACTGTTCGGCATCGAGCTGCAGGAGCAGAAGGCACGTACCGTCAGCCTGTTGCTGTTTGCAGGTCTGGCGCTGGTGTTTGCGTTGCTGTTGCTGGTCGGTCTGTCGACGCTGGTGCTGATTGTGTTCTGGGACACTTACCGCCTGCCCGCCATCATCGGCCTGTGCGTGTTCTACACCCTGGCGGCCGCTTTCTGTGGCTTGCGCCTGAAGGCTGCAGTCTTCGATGAGTCTTCACCCTTCCACGGCACCCTGGAAGAATTGGCCAACGATCGGGAGCGCCTGTTGCCATGAGCCTGCCTGAACTGCCCCACAACAGCTCGCGTCGGGAAATGCGCAAGGCGCTGATCCGCCTGCGCATGGAAATGCATCGCCAGGAAATCCGCCATGAGGCCGGGCAAGTGCTGCAACCCTTGCAGCGCATGCGCGGCATGACGCAAAACCTGCAAGACGGTTTCGGTATCAAACACGCGCCGCTCTGGGGCGTGGCGGCGGTCACGCTGCTGGGATTCATCACCGGTAAAGGCGCGAAAAGCAGTGGCGTCGGCGGTCTGACCCGGCTGATTCGTCTGGGCACCAGCCTCGGGCCACTGATCAAACTGGTGATGCAGAGCTCAAGCAAACGCTGAGCCCGCGCATCTGGCTGCATTCTTGCAATACCCGCGGGATGAACCTCTTTTATCCGGAGGTTCAATCCCGCGCGCCTACCTGGTCGGCGGGGTTCATCCAGAACAAGAACGACTAAGGAGGCCCCGTGATCGACGGGCAACCGCTCGCCTGCTTTCAGCCTTTCATCGATACCGCCACCGGACGCATTGCAGGCGTCGAGGCACTGGGTCGCCTGCGTCAGGCTGACGGCCAACTGGCCTCGGTCGGACCGCTGTTCGCCGACCCGCGCACACCCGCCGTTGCCCTGCGTCGCCTCGACCGCCAGATTCGCGACAATGCCCTGAGCCGACTGCATGAAGCCCCCGCCGAGTGGTTTCTCAGCCTGAACATGTCGCCGCGCTGGATCAGTCGCCTGCGCGCGGATCAGCCGTTGCCCAGCCTCAAGCAGATGCTGCGCCACGGCGTCGATCCGCAGCGCATCGTCTTCGAGATCACCGAACTGGGTGGCAACAGTCAGCGCCTGGCTGAAGTGGTCGCCCGCTATCGCGAGGCCGGTGCGCGCATCGCCATTGACGATTTCGGCGCCGGCTATTCGCAGCTCGACCGGGTGTTGGCCTTGCAGCCGGACATTCTCAAACTCGACATGCGCCTGTTTCAAGCCGCAGCGTTGGGCGGGCCGAGCAGTGACGTGGTCAAAGCGCTGGCGCAGATGGCCGAGAAGACCGGCTGCTGGATCATTGCCGAAGGCGTGGAAACCGAGGCACAACTTAATTTCGCTCTGGAATGCGGCTCGCGATACGTCCAGGGATTTCTATTCGCCAAGGCGCAGGAAGCCTTCTATCCATCTGACGCCTTCGTGCAACGCTTCGCCGAACTGCGCCAGCGCTACGTGCGGCAGAAACTGGCCGAACGCGGACGTCTGATGCAGATGCGTCAACAG
>Ga0308163_10003022_pt1 | contig 14498 bp, 10 predicted proteins | sample PhyTR1_FD_201037 | JGI IMG/M metagenome (GOLD analysis project Ga0308163, IMG submission 201037) | Phyllosphere microbial communities from UC Gill Tract Community Farm, Albany, California, United States - DLSLT.R1 | ecosystem: Host-associated > Plants > Phyllosphere > Unclassified | place: USA...
TCGGGCGCGAGCGCCTCGGGCGTGGTGATGCCGGTGCGTTCGCAGTAGCGGCGGATGTACTCGTTCTCGGTCGGGATGCCGAGGCTGGCGACATCGACGCCGCCCAGGCCGCGGAACGCGCCGGGCGCGATGTGCCACGACATGCAGTGGTAGCTGAAGTCCGCCAGCGGATGGCCGAGCGTGGAGAGCTCCCAGTCGAGCACCGCGATGGCGCGCGGCTCGGTGGGATGGAACATCACGTTGTCGAGCCGGTAGTCGCCATGCACGATCGAGCCATGGCGCTCGTCGCGCGCGCTCGCCGGGATGTGCGTCGGCAGCCATTCCATCAGATGGTCCATCTCGGGGATCGGCTGGGTGACGGAGGCCACGTACTGCTTGCTCCAGCGGGCGATCTGGCGCTCGACGTAGTGGCCCGGGCGACCATAGTCGGCCAGGCCCTGGGCGCCGAAGTCGACGCTGTGCAGCGCGGCGATGACGCGGTTGAGCTCGTCGTAGATGGCGGCGCGCTCGGCCTTGTCCATGCCCGGCAGGCTCTGGTCCCACAGCACCCGGCCGCTCTTGAACTCCATCACGTAGAAGGCGCGGCCGATGACCGATTCGTCCTCGCACAGGCACAGCATGCGCGGCACCGGCACGTCGGTGCCGGCGAGGCCGCCCATGACCTTGTACTCGCGCTCGATGGCATGCGCCGAGGGCAGCAGCTTGGCCACCGGACCGGGCTTGGCGCGCATCACGTAGCTCTGCGTCGGCGTGACCAGCTTGTAGGTCGGGTTGGATTGCCCGCCCTTGAACATCTCGACCGTGAGCGGACCCCGGAAGCCGTCGAGGTGCGCATCGAGCCAGGCGGTGAGGGCATCGACGTCGAACGCGTGCGAGCCGGTGACGGCGCGCGTGCCGACGAAGTTGTCGAAGTCCTGCCGGGTCTGTTGCTGCTGCTGCTGTTGCTGGCTCATGCCGCGAGTCCTTCCGTGGCCGAAGCCGGGTTGCCGATGATGATCAGGAGTCGGATTCGGCGATCCGCAGGAGCGCGGCACGGTCGCGCACCACCAGGCCGCCCGGCTCGATGCGGATCGCGTTCTCGCGCTCCATCGCCTTCAATTCCTGGTTCACGCGCTGGCGCGAGGCGCCCAGCAGCTGCGCCAGTTCCTCCTGCGCCAGGTGCAGGCCGATGCGCATCTGGCTGCCGTCGGCCAGGCTGGGCACGCCATAGCTGCGCACCAGGTGCGTGAGCTGCTTGGCCAGGCGGGCGCGCAGCGGCAGCGTGTTGAGGTCCTCGACCAGCCCGAAGAGCTGGCGGATGCGGCGCGCCTGCAGGCGCATCAGTGCCTCGTAGAGCTCGACGTGCGTGGCCAGGATCTTCTGGAAGTCGGCGCGCGCCACGTTCAGCGTGGTGGTCTCCCCATGCGCGTAGGCATCGTGGGTGCGCCGGTCGCCGTCGAACATCGCCACGTCGCCGAACCAGATGCCGGGCTCGACATAGGTCAATGTGACCTGCTTGCCCGAGACGGTGGTCGAGCTCACCCGCACCGCGCCCTTGGCGCAGGCGATCCACTGCTCGGGCGGGTCGCCGCGCGCGGTGAGGAGTTCGCCGTCCTTGTGACGTCTGACGTAGGCGCATCGGAGGATGTCGTGGCGAAGCGAAGGCGAGAGGGAGGAGAACCAGCGGCCACCATTGATGGCCTCGCGTTCGTCGATGTTAAGAATGGGTTCGTCCATGGGACTGTCTTGTGAGTGACTGGTGCGGGATTGCGGCGGGCCGGGCCCTCATGGGTAGCGCGGCTTCTCGCGCGCCAGGAAGGCCTCGATGCCGATGCCGGCGTTGGGATGGTGCAGGTTGCGCACGAAATGGTCGCGCTCCTGCGCGAGCTGACCGGCGAGCGTCGCGCCGGGGGCCTCGGTGAGCAGTTCCTTCAGGCTCGCCAGCACGTTGGGCGCGCGTTCGTTGAGACGCTGTGCCAGCGCCAGTGCCGTGGCCAGCGCCTGGCCGCTGTCGGCGAGCTGGTTGACCAGCCCGGCCTCGTGCAGGCGCTGCGCGCCCAGGCGGTCGCCGCACATCAGCCATTCGCCGGCGAGCTGGCGCGGCAGGGCGCGCGCCAGGTGCCAGCTCAGGCCGCCATCGGGCGTCAGGCCGACGTTGCTGTACGACGCCGCGAAGATCGCGTCGCGCGCCGCCACCACGAAGTCGCAGGCCAGCGCGAGCGAGAAGCCCGCGCCCGCCGCGGCGCCCTCGACGGCGGCGATGACCGGCTTGGGGAAGGCGCGGATCGAGTCGATCCAGTTGTGCAATGCGTCGATGCTCTCGGCCTGCACGGCGGGCGCCTCGCGCCGGTTGTCGCGCAGGCGCTGCAGCGAGCCGCCGGCGCAGAACCAGGCGCCTTCGCCGACGATGACGACGCTGCGGATCTCGGTGCTGCCCTCGGCGCCGTTGAGCGCCTCGATGCCGGCGGCGTAGATGGCCGGGCCGAGCGCGTTGCGCTGGCTCGGGTTGGACAGGGTCAGCACCATGGTGCGGCCCTCGGTGGTGCTCTTGAGTTCGGCGGTCATGGGGTGGCTCAGTCTTCCTCGTGCATCAGGCTCAGGCCGAGGGCGCCGCGCCGGCGCAGCCACGGGCTCGGGCGATAGCGCGGATCGCCATAGACGGTCTGCAGGTTGAACAGCACCTCCAGCATGTTGGTCGGCCCGTACAGGTCGCCCATGGCCAGCGGGCCGCGCGGATAGCCCAGGCCCAGGCGCACGGCGGTCTCCAGGTCGGCCGGCGAGCACACGCGCTGCTGGCACATGTCGGCGGCGATGTTGACGATGGTGCCGATCACGCGCTGCGTCACGAAGCCGCCGCTGTCGCGGATCACGCTGACGGCCTTGCCGTCGCGCGCGAACAGCGCATGCGCGGCATCGCGCATGTCGCGCCGCGTGGCCGGGTTGGTGGCCAGCACGCGGCGCCGTGTGGCGGCATCCTCGACCAGCAGGTCGATGCCGACGGTGCGCGTGGCGTCGAGCCGTTCGACGGCGGCCACGGTGGTGACGTCGAAGCCCAGCGGCGCGACCAGGATCAGTGCCGACGCCGAGGGCGTGGCGCCGGTCTCCAGTCGCGCGCCGAGGGTGTGCACCAGCTTGATCAGCTCGGCGCGCCGGGCCGCGCGCGGCGAGATCCAGACCGTCGGCGGTTCGTCCACCACCGGCGCCGGCGCCTCGGGCGCCACCTGCTGCACGCCATCGGCATAGTCGTAGAAGCCGTGGCCGGTCTTGCGCCCGAGCGCGCCGGCGGCCAGGCGCTGCGCCGTGATCACGCTGGGGCGGAAGCGCGGCTCGTCGTAGTACTGGCGATAGATCGATTCCATGACCGGATGCGAGACGTCCAGCGCCGTCAGGTCCATCAGCTCGAAGGGGCCGAGGCGGAAGCCCGCCTGGTCCTTCAGGATGCGGTCGATGGTGGCGAAATCGGCCACGCCCTCGCCGACGATGCGCAGCGCCTCGGTGCCGAAGCCGCGCCCGGCGTGGTTGACGATGAAGCCCGGCGTGTCCTGGGCCTGCACCGCGCTGTGGCCCATCTCGGTGGCATAGGCGGCCAGGCGCCGGCAGACCTCGGTCGCGGTGCGGAAGCCCGCCACCACCTCCACCACCTTCATCAGCGGCACCGGGTTGAAGAAATGGAAGCCGGCGATGCGTTCCGGATGCGCCAGCCCGGCGGCGATGGCCGTGACCGACAGCGACGAGGTGTTGGTCGCCAGCGTGGCCGTGGGGCCGACCACCGCCTCGAGTTCCTTGAAGATCGCCCGCTTGACGCCGAGGTCCTCGACCACCGCCTCGACCACGAGGTCGCAGTCGGCCAGGTCGGCCATCGAGGCGGCGACCCTCAGGCGCGCGCCCTGCGCGGCGGCCTGCGCCTCGTCGAGCCGGCCTTTCTCGCGCAGCTTGTCCCACTGCGCGAGGACCGCGTCGCGCCCGCGCGCGGCGGCGCCTTCGAAACTGTCGAGCAGCAGCACCTCGCTGCCGGCCTGCGCGGCGATCTGGGCGATGCCGCGGCCCATGGCGCCGGCGCCGATGACGCCGATCCGGGAATATTGAAGGGACATGGTGAACAGGGAGGAATGAAGAGGAGGTTGGGAACGGGAGTGATCGGAGGGGTGGGAACTCAAGCGGATACGACCCGGGTCGGCCGATCCTGCGCGATATGCGCCGCGCGCGCATCGGGACCATCCTGGGCCTGTGGCCCGGTCGCCGCGCGGGTGAGGCGTTCGCCCAGGAAATCGATGAAGCTGCGCAGCTTGGGCGCCATGTACTGCCGGCTGGCGTAGACGGCGAACAGCGTGACGGGGGGCGCGCTCCAGCCGGGCAGCACGCGCACCAGGATCCCGCGCGCCAGGTCCTCGTCGACCAGCCATTCGGGCAGGAAGGCCAGTCCCATGCCCGCGCGCACGGCATGCAGCGACAGCGTGGTGTCGTCGGAGCGCAGCACGGGCGACAGCTGCAGTGGCGCGGAGCGGCCGTCGGGACCCTGGATCGCGTGGCCCTCGAGCTCGACATAGCTCGGCACGATGGCGCCCTGGCGCGCCAGGTCGGACGGCAGCACCGGCGTGCCATCGCGCGCCAGGGCGGCGGGCGCGGCCACCAGGTGGAAGCGCACGCGGCACAGCGGCCGGGCGATCAGCGCCGGCGAGGGCTCCTGCGTGGCGCGCAGCGCGAGGTCGTAGCCATCGGCGGCCAGGTCGACCTTGCGGTTCTCCAGGTGCATGTCGACCAGCACCTCGGGGCAGCGCTGGCGGAAGGTGGCCAGCGCGTCGGCGAAGCAGGGCGTGGCGCACCACACCGGCGCGCTGACCTTGAGCCGGCCGCGCGGCGCCGCGTGGCGCTGGCCGATGGCGGCCTCGGCGGCATCGAGCATGTCCAGGGCCTGCGCGCTCTGCGCGTGCCAGGTCGCGCCGGCCTCGGTCAGGCTCAGGTGCCGGCTGCTGCGATGGAGCAGCCGCGCGCCCAGCGCTTTCTCCAGCTGCGCGATGTGCTTGCTGACCATCGGCGCGGAGATCGACAGCCGATCGGCGGCGATCGAGAAGCTGCCCGCATCGACGACTTCGCGGAACACGCGCAGGCTGGTGAGCCGATCCATGATGATTTCTTGCCAGGAAACGAAAGCATGAATAGTAGGCCATCGATTTCCTCAGGGGAAATACCTAGACTGGCTGCAACCAGGAGCCCCGCCATGACCATGCCATCTTCCGCCGCCCCGCCGGCCCGCGTGCTGCCGACCTACTTCATCTCGCATGGCGGCGGCCCGTGGCCGTGGATGAGGGAGCAGAGCGGCGCCGCCTACGACCGCCTCGCCGCCTCGCTGGCCGACATCCCGCGCCAGATCGGCCACGCGCCGCGCGCCATCCTGATGGTGTCGGCGCACTGGGAGGCCGATGCCTTCACGGTGCAGGGCCACGCCGCGCCGCCGATGATCTACGACTACGGCGGCTTTCCGGCCCATACCTACGAGGTGCGCTATGCCGCGCCCGGCGACCCCGCGCTCGCGCACCGCGTGCGGTCGCTGATCGCCGGGGCCGGCCTGCCGGCGGCGCTCGATGCCGAGCGCGGCTTCGACCACGGCACCTTCTCGCCGATGGCCGTGATCCGGCCCCAGGCCGACGTGCCCGTGGTGCAGCTGTCGCTGCGGCGCGGCCTCGATCCGGCCGAGCACCTGGCCTTGGGCCGGGCGCTGGCGCCCTTGCGTCGCGAGGACGTGCTGATCATCGGCAGCGGCCTGAGCTATCACAACCTGCGCAACTTCGGCCCGCGCGCGAAGGACGCCTCGCACGCGTTCGACGACTGGCTCGACCAGGCGGTGGTGCGCACGCCGCCGGCACGACGCGATGCCGCGCTCGTGGCCTGGGAGCGGGCCCCGGCCGCGCGGCTGGCGCATCCGCGCGAGGAGCACCTGATCCCGCTGATGGTGGCCGCCGGCGCGGCCGAGGGCGAGACCGGCGAACGCATCTATCACGAGGACGCCTTCATGGGCGGCATCGCGGTGTCCAGCTTCCGCTTCGGCGCGGCGCGCTGAGGCGAGCCGGCGCAGCGGCGTGGACGACCCCGGGCCGCTGCCCTCGGGGAGACGGCCACGCCGTCCTGTCGTGCGTTTCGCTGACACGTCCATCCGCCTCGAACCGACGCGCCTCCCGTGCGGCGCGACACGATGGTCATGGCTCGTTTCCTCCCATGAACCATGCCCTCCGAGAGAACCCGATGGACTCCAAGTCACCCGCCAAAGACAAGCAGCAGAAGATCACCACCGACTTCGACGACGTCGTCAACATGACCGCCGCGCAACTCGGCAAATGGCTCAGGACCCGCGAGTCGAAGACCGTCGGCTGGTCGGCCTCGGGGGCAGGCGAGTCGGTCGGCCACCGTTCGGGCCGGCGCATCGTGGACATCCTCGGCAAACGCAAGGACAAGCGCACCCGGGCCGATCTGCAGCACATGGCCAAGGTGGTGGGCTATGTGCACCGGCACCTGGCGCAGCGCCCCGAGGGCGACATCGAAACCACGCCGTGGCGCTATTCGCTCATGAACTGGGGCCACGATCCGGTGAAGGATTGAAGGCTTTCCGACGCGCCCCGGGGAGGTGAGGAGCGACGTCGCACCGAGAAGCGCTTGCTTCGGATCGGGATACTGTATAAAAATACAGTTAAATCCTTCATTCGATCATGGCCTTCCCTTCACTCGCTCCGAAAGTCCCGCCGCCGCTCACGCGGTCCGACGTCTGGCGCGGTGACGAACTGGCCACGGCCGAGACCCGGGTGGTCTCCACCGGCCATGTCGCCCTCGATGCGCAACTGCCCGGGGGCGGCTGGCCGATCGGCGCGCTGACCGAGGTCCTGCAGGCGGTGCCCGAGGCCCAGGTCTGGCAGCTGTTGCTGCCCGCCCTGGCGCTCGCGGTGCGTCGGCATGGGGGCCGGGTGGTGCTGGTGGGAGCGCCGCAGGTGCCCTTCGTCCCGGCCATCGCCGCCGGCGGATTGCCGGCCGAGACCCTGTTGTGGATCCGTGGCGAGGGCGCCGTCGCCCGCTCCTGGGCCTGCGAGCAGGCCCTGCGCTGCGCCGACGTCGCGGCCGTGCTGGCCTGGCTGCCCCAGGCGCGCGCCAGCGACCTGCGCCGGCTGCAGCTGGCGGCGGCGCAGCACGAGAACCTGCTGTTCGTCTTCAGGCCCGAGGCCCAGGCCCGGATGGCCTCGCCGGCACGCTTGCGACTGCGCTTCGTGCCGGTGTCCGTGCCGGCGCAGGAACGCCAGCGGACGCGGCTGCAGTCGTGGTCGACGGACGACGACTTCGATCATGCGGGCGCGCCCGATGCGCAGCCGCGTCGGGGGGGCGGCGTTGCCGGCCTCGCCGGTCGGGCCGTCCATGCCGTCCACGCCGACCAGGCCGGCCGCATGGAGGTCGACGTGCTCAAGCGTCGCGGTCCGCCGCTGGCGACGCCCCTGGCGCTGCCGGCCCGTGGCGAGCGGCTGGCGGCATTGCTGCGTGCCACGCTGCGGCGCCGGCGCGGACGCCAGGCGCCCGCGCCCTCCGACATCCCCCATCCGCAGCACCTCGAAGGAGGGCCGCTCGATGCAGTGGATCGCATTGCGGTGGCAGGCTGAGATCGCGGCCGCGCCACCGGCGGACGCGGAGCCGGCGACGGTCCCGCCGCCGGATGTCGGCCACGCCGCGCCATCGCCCATCCTGTCGCCCGAGGCCCTCGGCTGGTGGGCCCTGCAGTTCACGCCACGCGTGGCCTGGCTCGACGAGGCGCTGGTGCTGGAGGTCTCGGCCTGCGAACGCCTGTGGGGCGGACGGCAGCAGCTCCTGCGCCAGCTCGACGCCTCCAACCCGGTGCCGCTGCACCGGCTGCAGAAGGTCCTGGGCGCCACCGCGCCGATCGCATTGGCGCGCCTGCGCCTGTTCGCCAGCGGGCGCCAGCCACCGGCCGACATCCCCGCGGCCCTGCCGCTGCACACGCTGACGGCGGCGCGCGACCGGCTCGACCTGCTCGCGCGCATGGGCTGCACCACCTGGGGCGACGTGGCGGCGCTGCCGCGCGCCGGCCTGTCGCGGCGTTTCGGCCCCGGGCTGCGCGAGGCGCTCGACGTCGCCTGGGGCCTGCGGCCGGAGCGCCATGCCTGGCTGACGCTGCCCGAGGCCTTCGAGCAGAAGCTCGAATTGCCCGCCCTGGCCGAGACCGCGCCCGAACTGATGTGGGCCGCGCAGCGGCTGCTCGGCGCGCTGCAGGTCTGGCTGCGGTCGCGCCAGCGCGGCGTGCGCGCGATCGAGCTGCAGTGGACGCTCGACCGGCGGCGCCGCGAGGGTGTCGAGCTGCCGCCGCACCAGGCCATCGTCGTGCGCACCGCCGAGGCCACGCAGGACATCGTCCACCTGCGCCGGCTGATGGGCGAGCGCCTGGCCCTGACGACGCTCGCCGCGCCCGCGAGCTGGCTGTGGCTGCGATCGCTCGACACCTCGCCCTGCGCCGGCGCCAGCATCAGCTTCCTGCCCGAGGACAACCGGCCGGGCGACCGCCTGCACGAACTCGTCGAGCGCCTGAGCGCGCGGCTGGGCGCGCAGCAGGTGGTGGTGCCGGTGATGCGCGCCGACCATCGCCCCGAGCGCATGCAGCACTGGCAGCCGGCGTTGCGCGCATCGCAGGCGCCTCGGTCGCCGCCAGCGCCGCAAGCGCCGGCGGGCGCGGCGGAGGCGGCGGCGCGGCGGTCCGCGATCCTGCCCGCCGCGGGCCTGTGGCCGGCCTGGCTGCTGCCCGAGCCCTTGCGGCTGGAGGTGCTCGACGGCCAGCCCTGCTACCAGGGACGCCTGCGCCGGCTGGCCGGGCCGCAGAAGCTGGAGACCGGCTGGTGGAGCGACGAGGACGATGCCGGCGCCACGCCCGCGCCGACCCTGCGCGACTACTACATCGCCCACAGCCCGGGTGCCGGCCTGGTCTGGGTGTTCCTCGAGCGGCAGCCCGGCGGCGGCGTGGCGGACGACGCGCGCTGGTTCCTGCAGGGCCTCTATGCCTGAGCTCACCGACAAGCAGCTGCGCGCCCGGCGCGCGCCCCGCCTGCGGGTGGTGCCCACGCCCGTGGCCGATGTCGCCATTCCCGCCGATGCCGTGCCGCCCGACTATGCCGAGCTGCATTGCCTGACCCACTTCAGCTTCCAGCGCGGCGCCTCCAGTCCCGAGGACCTGGTGACGCGCGCCTGGCAGCTCGACTACCGCGTGCTGGCCATCACCGACGAATGCTCGGTCGCCGGCATCGTGCGCGCCCACGTCGGCCTGCGCGATCACCTGCGGGCGCTCGACGAATGGGAGGAGCGCCATCCGGAGGCGCCCAAGGCCTGGCGCAATGCCGACTTCCGCCTGCTCTACGGCAGCGAGTTCCGCTTCGAGCGCTTCACGCTGGTCGCGCTGGCGCACGACATGGAGGGCTGGGGCCGGCTGTGCGAATTCATCACCGCCGCGCGCACCACCGAGGCTCCCAAGGGCGACTACCGGGTGCGCTGGCCGGACCCGGCCCGGGACGCCGGCATGCCGGACGGGGAGGGCGAGGAGGGCGTCGGGAGCGAGGCGGGCGAGGCCGGCGATCCCGCCTCGCTGCGCCATTGCGAGATCCTGTTCGTGCCCCGGCGCGAACCGGGCGCGATGGTCGATGCCGCGCGGCTGCGCGCCGACGTCGAGGCGGCGCGCGGGCTGTATGGCGAACACCTGTGGATCGCCGTCGAGCTGTTCGACGAAGCCGACGACGACCTCTGGCTGATGACCCTGGAGGAGGCCGGCGCGGCGACCGGCGTGCCGCTGGTGGCGGCCGGCGACATCCACATGCACGCGCGCGAGCGCAAGCCGCTGCAGGACGTCGTCACCGCCATCCGCCTGGACCGGCCGGTCGCGGCCTGCGGCTTCGCCCTGCATGCCAATGCCGAGCGCCACCTGCGCCCGCGCGAGCGGCTGCGCCGGCTCTATCCGGCCGAGCTGCTGGCCCACACCCTGGAGGTGGCGCGGCGCTGCCATTTCGATCCCGACCGGCTGCGCGACCACTACCAGTACCCGCGCGAGCTGATCGGCGGCGGCGAGACCCCGGCGCAGACCCTGACGCGCAAGACCTGGGAGGGCGCGCTCGAACGCTATCCGCCGGAGCGCCACGCCGATGGCATCCCGGCGCGGGTGTGCGACCAGGTGCGGCACGAGCTGGCATTGATCATCGAGATGAAGTACGAGATGTTCTTCCTCACCGTCGAGGACATCGTGCGCTTCGCGCGGTCGAGGCGCATCCTGTGCCAGGGCCGGGGCTCGTCGGCCAATTCGGCGGTGTGCTACTGCCTGGGCATCACCGCCATCGATCCGGCCAAGGGGCACCTGCTGTTCGAGCGCTTCCTCAGCCGCGAGCGCCGCGAGCCGCCCGACATCGACGTCGACTTCGAGCACCAGCGCCGCGAGGAGGTGATCCAGTACATCTATGCCAAGTACGGCCGCGACCGCGCCGCCATCGCCGCGGTCGTGATCCGCTACCGCTCGCGCAGCGCCCTGCGCGACGTCGGCCGGGCCCTGGCCGTGGATGCCCGGCTGATCGACGATTTCGCGCGCGACCACCACTGGTTCGATGCCGCCATCCTGGACGAGCGCATCGAGGAGGCCATGGCGCGCGTCGGCGTGCGCGAGCGGCCGGCGCGCATCCGCCAGTGGCTCGCGCTCGCGCGGCAGCTCAAGGACACGCCGCGCCACCTGAGCCAGCATGTCGGCGGCTTCGTGCTGACGCAGACCCGGCTCACGCGGCTGGTGCCGGTCGAGAAGGCCTCGATGAAGGACCGCTCGGTGATCCAGTGGGAGAAGGACGACCTCGAGGCCATGGGCATGCTCAAGGTCGACGTGCTGGCCCTGGGCATGCTGAGCGCCATCCGCCGCGCCATCGACTTCACCAACGCCTGGCGCGGCACGGCGCTCGAGATGCACCTGATCCCGGCCGACGACCCGGACGTCTACGACATGATCTGCCGCGCCGACACCGTCGGCGTGTTCCAGATCGAGAGCCGCGCCCAGATGTCGATGCTGCCGCGCCTGCGCCCGCGCTGCTACTACGACCTGGTGATCGAGGTGGCCATCGTGCGGCCGGGGCCGATCCAGGGCGGCATGGTGCATCCCTACCTGCGCAACCGCGAGAAGCTGCGCCGCGGCCAGCCGATCGACGACCCCTATCCGGCGCTCGGGCCGGCGCTGGCGCGCACCCTGGGCGTGCCGATCTTCCAGGAGCAGGTGATGCAGATCGCCATGATCGCGGCGGGTTTCTCGCCCGACCGGGCCGACCGCCTGCGGCGCGCGATGGCGGCCTGGAAGCGCGCCGGCGGCGTCGACGTCTTTCGCGACGAGCTGGTCGAGGGCATGGTCGGCAACGGCTACGACCGCGTCTTCGCCGAATCGGTCTTCAAGCAGATCGAGGGCTTCGGCGAGTACGGCTTCCCGGAGAGCCACGCGGCCAGCTTCGCCCTGCTGGTGTCGGCGAGCTGCTGGCTCAAGCACCACGAGCCGGCCTGCTTCCTGGCGGCCCTGCTCGACGCCCAGCCGATGGGCTTCTACTCGGCCTCGCAGCTGGTGCAGGACGCGCGGCGCCACGATGTCGAGGTGCGGCCGGTGGATGTCACGGCCAGCGGCCTCGACAGCACGCTGGAGCCGGCCGCGCGGCCGGGGGCGGGCGGCCATCCGGCCGTGCGCCTGGGCCTGCGGCGCATCGCCTCGCTGAGCGAGGCGGGCGCGCGCCGGCTGCTGGAGGCGCGCGCCACGGCGCCCTTCGCCGATGTCGAGGACCTGGCCCTGCGCGCCGGGCTCGACGGCGGCGACATGGCGGCGCTGGCCGCCGCCGACGCGCTGGCGACGCTCGCGGGCCACCGGCGCCAGCAGGTCTGGGAGGCCACCGCGCATCGCCGCGCGCCGCCGGGCCTGCTCGCCGGCGTGCCGATCCACGAAGCGGCGCTGGCGCTGCCGGCGGCTTCCGAGGGCGAGGAGATCGTCGGCGACTATGCCGCGCTCGGCCTCACGCTGCGGCGCCATCCGCTCGCGCTGCTGCGCCCGCGCATGGCGCGCCTGCGGCTCCTGAGCGCGCAGGAGCTCGACCGGCTGCCGCACGGCCAGGTGGTGCGCGCCTGCGGCATCGTCACCATGCGCCAGCGGCCGCAGACCGCGCATGGCACCCTGTTCGTGTCGCTGGAGGACGAGACCGGGATCGTCAACGTGATCGTCTGGCGGGACCTGGTGGAGGCCCAGCGCGAGCCGCTGCTCAAGGCCAGGCTGCTGGCCGTGCGGGGCGTCTGGCAGCGCGACATCGAGACCGGCGGCCGGGTGCGCCATCTGCTCGCCCATGGCTTCAGGGACCTGACGCCCTGGCTGGGGCGGCTGGCCGACCATCCGCGCAGCCGCGATTTCCATTGACCTCGCAAGCCCAATTCCCTGATCTCGACGATGCATCGTCTTCTCGTTAACCTGTACCCCATGTCCTCGACAGCCACCTGCCTGCGGCGCGACAGCGCCGACATTCCCGTGAGCCCGCCGGTGCCGATTCCCGTGCCGCCGATCACGCCGCCCCCGTTTCCCGCGCCGCCCCCCGAGGGCGATCCGTCGCCCGGCGGACCGCCGGTGACCGATCCCGGCGGTGCCCCGCCGGTGGTCGAGCCACCGCCCGGCGCGCTCAACCTGGGCCGCATCCACGCGCGGCGCCTGCGCGACGTCCATCGCTCGGCCGGCTGGCCGTGCTGCGACACCATCGAGATCGACCTGCTCGCCGCCGGCCTGCTGGAGCGCCGCCAGTCGGCGCTCGGGCACGAGACCCTGCGCGTCACCGATCGCGGCATCGCCCACATCGCCAGCAGCCTGGTGGTCAACCGCGCGGCGCTGTCGGCGCACGAGGCGCTGGTCGAGCAGGTGGCGCGCGAGATGACGCGCGCCGGCCGCATCGCCTGGCGCGGACTCGGCCTGCGCGCGCGCCTGCCGCCGAAGAACGAGGGCGAGCCGCCGCGCTGGTGCATGGCGCGCCCGGATGTCTTCTCGATCCGCAACACCAGCGTCGAGGCCTATGCCCAGCCGGTCGTGCACGAGATCAAGGTGCGCCGCGCCGACCTGATCGCCGACCTGCGCAAGCCCGACAAGCGCGCCGCCTACCTCGACCTGGGCGGCGAGTGCTGGTACGTGCTCGGGCGCGACGCGCGCGACCGCCCGATCGGCTCGCCCGACGAGATCCCGGCCGAATGCGGCGTGCTCATGCTGGAGGCCGGTCGCCTGGTGGTGGCGCGCGCCGCCGTGCACCGGACCTTGCCGCGCATGCCCTTCGGCACCTGGATGGCGCTGGCCAAGGCGCAGCCGGTGCGGGGTTTCGACGACGACGCGCAGGGCATCCTGCGGTCGCTGGACGAAGAGGAAGAGGCACTGCACGTCCTGGGCTAGGCCGGTGCCCTAACCCGGGTGGCGGCATGCCGCATCCCCAGGAAGGACGATGGCGGCGGCCGGTCCGCCCGACCACAATCGACGCGTCCCGCCACTGTCCGATGCCGGCTCCGACGCCTCGTGAATCCTGCCGACACCGAACCGCCACCCACCGCTGAAGACGCCACGCCCGGCCGGCCCGCCACGGACGTCGCCTGGTTGGGGCAGGGACTCGAGGCCCTGGTCGAGCGTTTCCCGCACATGGATGCCGGGGTCGCCGGCGTGGCCGCGCCGGTTGGCACCGGGCACGATGTCGACCTGGTGATCGTCGGCAGCGGCTATGGCGCGGCGCTCACGGCGCGCGAGTTCGCGGGCAGCCGGGTCGAGACCGCCGATGGCATCGGCCGGCCGCTCTCGATCTGCATCCTGGAGCGCGGCGCCGAATATCTCCAGGGCGCCTTCCCGTCCCGCTTCGCCGACCTGGCGGGCCACGTGCGCTTCAGCACGCCGGGCCGGACCGCACCGCGGGGCCGGCCGCTCGGCCTGTTCGACCTGCGCCTGGGCGGCGATGTCTCGGTGCTGCTGGCCAATGGCGTCGGCGGCGGCTCGCTGATCAATGCCGGCGTCATGCTGCGGCCGGCCGACGACGTGATGGACGCATCGCCCTGGCCAAGCGCATTGCGCGCCGATCCATTGCGCGCCTGCGACTACGACACCGTCAGCGGCTGGCTGGGCGCCGGCACGGCGGCCGCGCCCAACACCGTCGCCGGCACCGCGTCCGCCGGGCTGGACAAGACGGCGGCCCTGGGTCGCATCGACGGCGCGGCGCGGCCGGTGCCCCTGACGGTGGCCTTGCGGCCCGGCACGCGCACGGTGGCCGGCGTGCCCCTGTCGGCCTGCGTCGGCTGCGGCGACTGCGCCACGGGCTGCAACCAGAATGCCAAGATCTCGCTCGACGTCGGACTGCTGGCGCAGGCCTGCCACGTCCCCGGCGTGGCGCTCCACACCGGCGCCACGGTGCTGCGGCTGGAACGGCCGCCACCACCCGCCGGTGCGCCGGCGGAGGCCGAGACCGAGCCCGAGGGCTGGG
>Ga0308163_10003023_pt1 | contig 14495 bp, 13 predicted proteins | sample PhyTR1_FD_201037 | JGI IMG/M metagenome (GOLD analysis project Ga0308163, IMG submission 201037) | Phyllosphere microbial communities from UC Gill Tract Community Farm, Albany, California, United States - DLSLT.R1 | ecosystem: Host-associated > Plants > Phyllosphere > Unclassified | place: USA...
CGCGTGCCGGAGCAGTGCCGCCGATGCGGTAGGCTCTACGAGTTGCCCAGCGATGGGACAGCGGGCTGTGGCGCAGCTTGGTAGCGCACTTGACTGGGGGTCAAGGGGTCGCAGGTTCAAATCCTGTCAGCCCGACGGATATGCCTCGGAAGGACCTCACGGGTCCGGCCGGGGCATTCGTCGCATCTGGGATCGCCCACCAACTGGGGGCAGCGGACATCGCGCTCCGAGAGGTCTGCGTACGTGCGTGACGCCTAGATTCAGATGGTGCCCGAATCGCCTCCTTCTCCTTTTGCTTCCCCGTCTCAGGAGGCTTCGCCTCGTGAGCCGGAATCACCGATTGATTCGTCCCGTCCTATCTGGTTCCGTGTGCATCCGCTGGTCGTGGGCGCTACCGGAGGGCTAGCCGGCTTGATCGTCGGAGTTTCGCTCTTCGGTGTCGGGAGTGCGCTCTCCGATGCCGCTGAGGCCAGCAGGAAAGCTGAGGAACGCGCCACTGCGGAGGAGGCCGTCGCCCGGGACCAAGCAGCGCGATCCACGCTTCTCAGCAACGCCGTGGCGTCATGCAATGTCGACTCGTCGCAGGCTGAGATCGGGGATGGCGGATTGACCCTCGACCTGGAGAACCGGGGCCAAGACGACTACGCGGGAGTGAGCAGCGCGGATCTGTGGTGCTTCGTCGATGAGATGAAGACGCCGGCGAGCATCGTCTCGCACATGGAGCAGACGACTTCGATGGACGGCCGACAGGTGGAGGAGTTCGACGGCATCGAGGTGTCCTGGTCGTACCACCCCGACCGTGGCATGGACTCGATCTGGACGGTGTCACGCTCCAAGTGACCGGAGGAGACCCGGCGCTGGCCGTGGGAGGACGCCTGTCCAGCAAGAGGCTCCGACGCTCCATGGCCGAGGTCGGACGTCCGTGTTCTCCTCTGCCCATGTCCTGGGCCTCTTCCGACGCTTCCCGGCGGGTCATGCGCTCGAACAGGCGTCGTGACACCGCTCCTGAGCTAGCCGTGCGGCGGATCCTGCACGCGGAGGGCATGAGGTACCGGGTCGACTTCCGAGTGGTGCGCGAGACCCGGAGCCGGGCTGACATCGCCTTCACGAAGCAAAGCATCGCCATCTTCATCGACGGGTGCTTCTGGCATAGCTGCCCGCATCACCTGCACCTCCCCAAGGCCAACGGCGACTACTGGATCCCGAAGCTCACGCGGAACGTCGAGCGGGATGCGGAGGTGACCGCCGTACTCCGAGGCTTGGGTTGGACCGTGCTGCGGTTCTGGGAGCACGAGCTGGCGCGGGAGGTGGCGGACCGGATCATCGCTGCGGTCGAGAAGGCGCGATCGTCGACGTCGACGGAGAGGGATGCGCACGATGCCGGTCGTGGCAGCGGATCCCAGTAGTCCCGGCCCCCCTTTCACCCCCACACGAGGGCTTACGCCCGCGAGAGCGCGCTCATAGCCTCAGGCGTCGTCACTCGACGGCACCACCTGCCGCCTACCCCTTCGTCGCGGCACGCACCCGAGGAGCACCATGCCCGACGTCCCCTCCGCTGCCCCTGCTGGCTGGTTCCCCGACGGATCCGGCCAGCTCCGCTACTGGGACGGATCCGCGTGGACGCAGCACGTCGCGCCGATGGTGCAGCCCGCCACGCCGCAGGTGCAGGCGCCGAGCGCCGCGGCGCTGGCCGCCGTCGCCGCCGCGCAGCAGGCCGAGCAGGCGAAGGCCGCTCGCGCCGCGGATGCCGCGCGGGTCCAGGCCGAGCGCGCCGCCGTCGCCGAGCAGCAGCGGACCGCGAAGGTCGCGCAGCGGGAGGCGACGATGCAGGCGAAGGCCGCGGAGCGGGATGCGGCGGCCCGGGCCAAGGCCGAGCGGGCGGCGGCGACCGTCGCGATGCCCGCCCCGACGCCTGCGCGCTCGAGCCGAAAGGCGGTCGCGGCGCCGGTCGCGCCGGCTGCGCCGACGGCCGTCCTCAGCGACACGCGCCCGGGGATCCACCCCGCGGCGACCTGGATCGTCACGTCCGTCGCCGCGCTCGTCATCCTCCTCAGCGCCGCGGGGGGCGGCTTCCGGGGCATGTTCGTGTCCCTCGGCCTGGTGGCCCTCGCGGCCGCTCTCTACACGGTCGTGTTCGGCCGTCGCGGGTTCGTCCCCGCCCTGACCTCGCGTCCGCGGGGCACCGCGACGGCCGTCGGCGCGGTGCTGCTGCTCATCATCGGCGCTGTGCTGCCCGCCGGGGGCTCGGGGTCGGCCCCGGCGCCCGCGCTGGCTGCCGTCGCCACCGCGACCCCCAGCCCCACCCCCACGCCGTCGGCGACGCCCACGCCGGTCGTCCACGTCGTCGAGGATGTGAGCGCCAAGAGCGCGACGGACGCCCGCACGCTGCTCCGCGAGGCCGGCTACGTCGTCCAGTACGTACTCGAGTCGGGCGAGGTGCCCAGCGCCACCGACGGCATGACGGTCACGTCGCAGAGCCCGGCGCCCGGGGCGCGCGTCGACGCCGGATCCACCGTGACGCTCACGCTGCTGGCGCCCGCCCCGGCACCCACCGTCGCGCCGACGGTCGCGCCGGCTCCTGCTCCGACCTCGGCTCCCGCCGCGCCGGCCCCGAAGCCGGCCGCTCCGGCACCGGCGCCCGTGGCTCCTGCGCCGGCTCCGGCCGCTCCGGCGCCCGCTCCCGCTCCGGCGCCTGGTCGGACGATCACGGGCGGTGCGTTCTGCAAGAAGACCGAGGTCGGCAGCGTCGCGCAGTCCGACACCGGCAAGAGCTATCGATGCGGCCCCGACGCCGATGGAGAGCGCAACCGCTGGTACCCGATGTGACCGGCTGCCGGGCGACCCCGCACCGGCCGCCCACCCACCCTCACCGCACCATCCGCACCGTGACCATCTCCGCTCCCTGGTACAGCTGCCTCTCCACGCCGCCGTCGCGCACGAAGCCGTTGCGGCGATAGAACGCCTCTGCGCGCGGGTTGTCGTCGGCGGCCCAGAGGTAGGCGGGGGAGTCGCCGACGGACGCGTCGACGAGGGCCTGGCCCGCGCCCGATCCGTGGGCGGACGCGATCACGTTGATCGCGTAGAGCTGGAACGGGCGGGGCGGATCCTCGTCGCGCGCCGGACCCGAGAGGGCGAAGCCGACGATGCGGTCGCCGTCGAGGGCGACCCACGGCGGCGCTGCGGACGAGGAGGTCAGCGTCCGGCGCCAGTCCGCGGCCCGCGTCGCGACGTCGAGCCCGTCGAGGTACGACGCCGGGAGCAGGTGCGCGTACGTCTCCTGCCAGGTGCGGATGTGGACCGCGGCGATCCCGTCGGCGTCGGCGGGCACGGCGGGGCGGACGGTCGGCTCGGCGGGCATGGCGCCACGATACGGGTGCCGCCCATCCGCGGACGAGCCGTCCCTCCGCGGACGAGCCGGGAGCGCGGACGGCCGCAGGACGCGACGAGGGGCGGGGCGCATCCTCCCCGCCCCTCGCCCACCCGCGCCTATCGCGTCGTCGCGCGCTCCCGCTCGCGGAGCTCGACCGCGACGGATCCGGGCGCGTCGTCGTCGGCGGAGCCGGAAGCGGACCCGGAGGCAGCGCCACCCCGCCGCCGGTCGATCGCCTCCCGCGCCGGATCCTTCGCCGCGAGCGCCGCCGCGATCGTCAGCACCGCGTACAGGCCGATGTAGGCGCAGAGGATCCAGGGCGATCCGCCGCCCCACTGCAGGAACAGCACCGCGAGCAGCGGCGTGAGGCCCACCGAGAAGATGCTGCCGACCTGGTACCCGAGCGAGACGCCGCTGTAGCGGACGCCCGTGGGGAACTGCTCGGCGAACCACGCGGCCTGGGGGCCGTAGATCGAGTCGTGGAAGACGTTCATGCCGAGCGCGAAGACGAGCGGGAGGAGCAGCAGCGGGCCGGAGTCGAGGAACGCGAAGAACGGCCAGATGAGGATCCCGATGCCCGCGGCGCTCGCGATCGTGAGGCGGCGGCGGCCGACGCGGTCGGAGATCCAGCCCCAGAGCGGCGTGGTCAGCACGCTGAGCGCCGACACGATGAGCACCGACGTGAGCGCGACGCCCGAGTCGCCGCGCGTCGAGGCGAGGTAGGAGAGCGTGTAGACGGTGAGGATCGAGTAGAGCGCGGGCTGCACGAGGCGGAGGCCGGCGGTGATCAGCACGGCGCGCGGGTGCCTCCGCAGCACGACGCCGAGCGGGAAGCGCTCGACCGCCCCGGCGGCCTTGATGTCGCGGAACTCGGCGGCGTCCTCCACGCGGAGGCGGATCACGAGGCCGACGCCCACGAGCACCGCGCTGAGCAGGAACGGGAGGCGCCAGCCCCACGCGAGGAACGCCTCCTCGCCGAGCCCGAAGCGCGTGGCGGCGAAGACGCCGGTGGCGAGGAGCATCCCGCCCGCGGATCCCATCTGCGTGAACGCGCCGAAGAGGCCGCGGCGGTGGGCGGGGGCGTGCTCGACGGAGAGCAGCGCGGATCCGCCCCACTCGGCGCCGGCCGCGATGCCCTGCACGAGCCGCAGGAGCACGAGGCCGACGACGCTCGCGAGGCCGATGGTCGCGTAGGTGGGCAGGACGCCGATGAGCGTCGACGCGATGCCCATGAGCACGAGCGAGTAGACGAGCATGCGCTTGCGGCCGATGCGGTCGCCGAGGTGCCCGGCGACGATCCCGCCGATGGGCCGGGCGAGGAACCCGACCCCGTACGCGGCGAACGACGAAAGCAGGCCGACCGCGGGCGTCTGGTTCGGGAAGAACTGGCTGCCGAACACGAGCGCGGACGCCGTGGCGTAGAGGTAGAAGTCGTAGTACTCGACGGTGGTGCCGACGAACGACGCGCCGAGGACGCGGCGTCGGCGGCGCGACACGTCGGCGGGGGCCTCGGGCGTCTCGGGTGCGGCGGGCGGACCGGGCGGCGTGGCGATCGGTGCGGCGGATGCGGCGGGCGGTGCGGTGGTCATCGGGTCTCCAGCGGTGCGGCTGCGGTGCAGGGGGAGCGGTCCGGGCGGGGATCCGCTCGGGTGCCGCCCACCGTGGCCCGTGATCACCCGGCCGGGGAAGACCCGCGGTCACGGTGCGTAACGCGCGCCGGTCACGCGGCGTCACACGCGGAGGGAGCGGCGGAGCGAGCCGAGCGCGGAGCCGCGGCTCCGCGGACCGCGCCGCGAACACGGCGCCGAGGACCGCATCGCGAACACCGCACCGGCGGACGCCCCGCTCGCACGAGGGCGGCCGGCGGGCATCGCGCCCGCCGACCGCCCTCCCGGCGTCCGTCCCGATCAGTTCGCGACGGCCGCCGCGAGGTCGTACGCGTCGTGCTCCGTGCCCTGCCACACCGGACCGAGCACGTGGCTGCTGTCGCCGTAGTGCTCCGCGACGTTGGCGAACTGCGCACCGTCGGCGCCGTCGCCCGCGAAGACGGGGCTGCCGGAGGATCCGGCGTTCATGTCGCAGGGGAGCGCGAACTCCTCGACGGACACGCCCTCGGTGAGGCCGCCGCAGCGCTGCAGCGTCCGGCCGTCGAAGCGCCCCGTGGCCGGGTAGCCGTAGACCGCCGCGCGCTCGGCGTTCGACTGGTCGAACAGCACGGGCGAGGCGCCGACGACGCTCTGGATGTCGCGTCCGGACGCGTCCCTCTTCACGGCCAGGAAGCCGCTGTCGTCGAACTGGTCGCCGGCGTTGCGCTCGTACCAGCCGTAGGGGACGTAGCCGGTGATGACGGGCCAGGCGCCGGACGCCGACGGGCCGGAGTCGAAGCCCGGGTAGAACACCATGTGGTCGGAGAAGACCTGGTTCTGGGTGATGCAGTGGCCGGCGGTCGCGAGGGTCGACCGGTTCGCTGACTCGACCACGTTGGCCGTGCACGCGTAGCCGATGCCGGCCTGCATGTAGTACATCCGGCCGATGTGGGAGACGGGGGCGACCTGCACGGCGCGGGAGGAGTCGGCGGCGGCGTCCGTGCTGACGGCGTCGGTGCGGGCCGCGTCGGAGCGGGCCGCGTCGTCCGCGGTGGACGTGGACGTGAGCGCGTCCGCGTCGACCGCGGTGGCCCGGCGCTCGGGCGTCCAGAACGCGACGGCGTCGGCGGCCTGCGCGCTCGTGACGTCGACGGCGACGGACGCGGGCGCGTCAGCCGTCCCCGCGACCGCGCTCGCGATCGAGGAGCCGACGACGGCGCCGGACGCCTCGTCGGCCGAGGCCGCGGAGGCGACCCCGAGGAGGGCGGCCGTGAGGCCGAGGGCGGCGACGGCGGCGAGCGGCCGGCGCGCGGAGAGGGCAGGGCGACAGGGCATGCGGATCCTTCGGGCGGGCCACGGGGCGTGGCGGGGACGGCGCGGACGGGCGTCGGCGCCGGTGGTGCGCGGTGCGCGGTGCGGGTGCATGGTGCGGGCTGCGTCGTGCGTGGAGCGTGGTGCGTGCTGCCTCGTGCGTGGAGCGTGGAGCGTGGAGCGCGCGGCGTCGTACGCGGTGCGTCGAGGCGGATGCGGCCCCGCCGCCGTGCGTCCCGCGCGCCGGCCGGAGCCCGCGCCGACCGTAGCGACGGGCCCGGATCGGCCGGGCCGGTCCTGCACAGCGCGCCGGCGGGCGCCCATGTGACGGACCGCTACGCGCACCCGACCCGCATTTCCCCACCCGTGCGACGCTGGGATCCCGACGAGAGGATCCCCATGCCCGACGCCCGGCCCCCGCTCCGCTTCGCCGCCTTCGTGATGAACACCGCCAGCCACATCCAGCACGGCCTGTGGCGGCACCCGGACGCCCGGCAGCACGAGTTCGACGACGTGCGGCTCTGGGTGGACCTCGCCAAGACGCTCGAGCGCGGCCGCTTCGACGCCATGTTCTTCGCCGACGTCGTCGGGCTCTACGGCCCGGGCGACGGCGCCTACGACGTCAACGCGCGCGAGGGCCTCCAGTTCCCGAGCAACGACCCGTCCGTGCTGATCTCCGCGCTCGCCGTGAGCACCGAGCACCTCGGCTTCGCCTTCACGAGCTCCGTGCTGCAGGCGCACCCGTTCGACTTCGCGCGCAAGGTGTCGACGCTCGACCACATCACGGACGGCCGCATCGCCTGGAACGTCGTGACGAGCGCGCTCGACGGCGCCGCCCGCAACTTCGGGCACGACGGCCTGGAGGACCACGACGCCCGCTACGCGTGGGCCGACGAGTACCTCGACGTCGTCTACAAGCTCTGGGAGGGCTCGTGGGACGACGACGCGCTCCAGCGCGACAAGGCGCGCGGGGTGTTCTCGGACGCGTCGAGGATCCACCGCATCGACCACGAGGGCCCGCGCTACAAGGTGGCCGGCCCGCACCTGTCGTCGCCGTCGCCGCAGCGCACGCCCGTGCTCTTCCAGGCCGGATCCTCGCCCGTCGGCCGCCGCTTCGCCGCCCGGAACGCCGAGGCGCAGTTCATCCTGTCGTCGACGCCGGAGAAGACCCGCGCCCTCATCGAGGACACCCGGGCGCTCGCCGTGGACGCCGGCCGCCGGGCGGACGACCTCTCCTTCTGGCTCGGGCTCTCCTTCATCACGGGCAGCACGGAGGAGGAGGCGAAGCGCAACGAGGCCGAGATCGACGAGTACCTGAGCGCCGACGGGTTCCTCCTGCACTCCAACCTCGGCTTCGACCCGAGGACGGGCGAGCAGCTGGATCCGGCCACCCCGCTCAGCCAGGTGGAGACGCAGGCCGGGCAGAGCCACCTGAACTGGCTGCGCGAGGCGTCGCCCGACCGCGAGCCGACCATCGCCGACCTCGCCCGGCTCTCCGCGAAGCTGCGCGGCCGCGTGGTGGGCACGCCCGAGCAGATCGCGGACGTGCTCGCGGGTTGGCAGGAGGCGGGCGTCGACGGGATCAACGTCATCAACTGGACCCTGCCCGGCAGCTACGAGGACTTCGTCGACCACGTCACGCCGGTGCTCCAGGAGCGCGGCCTCCAGCAGCGCGAATACGAGCCGGGCACGCTCCGGCACAAGCTCACCGGGCGCGACCGGCTGCCCGCCTCGCATCCGGCGGCGGCGTACCGGGGCGCGTTCTCGTGACGGTCGCGGAGGCGGGGACGGCGACCGGCACCTCCACCGCCGACCTGCGGGCCGAGTTCCTGCCGCTGTTCGACCGGATCCGCGCGGGCGCCGTCGCCCGCGAGCGCGCCCGGGACCTCGCGTTCGACGCGGTCGCGCTCCTCCGGGAGGCGCGCTTCGGCGCGATCCGCCTGCCCGTCGCCGACGGCGGGCGCGGGGCCTCGCTCGCGCAGCTCACCGAGCTCGTGATCGAGCTGTCGGCCGCCGACGCGAACGTCGGGCACCTGCTCCGCGGCCACTTCGGCTACGTCGAGCTCGTGCTGCGCCGGCCGCCGGGACCGGCGCGAGAGGAGTGGATCCGCCGCATCGCCGACGGCGCCGTCGTCGGCAACGCCACGAGCGAGCAGACCGGCACCACGCTCGCCGACATCTCCACGACGCTCACGGAGCGCGACGGCCGCTGGATCCTCGACGGCACCAAGTACTACTCCACCGGCACGCTCTACTCCGACTGGATCTACCTGGCCGCGGGCCGCGCGGCCGCCGACGGCGTGGAGCGCGTGACGCTCGCGATCCGCACGGATGCGCCGGGCGTCACGGCGGTCGACGACTGGGACGCGTTCGGCCAGACCCTCACCGCGAGCGGCACGACGACCTTCGACGGCGTGGAGGTGGATCCGGCGACCGTCACCGCGTACCGCGAGGCGCCGCTGAGCCACATCCAGGCCTTCTACCAGCTCTACCTCGTGGCGGTGCTGGCGGGGATCGCGCAGGAGGTCGAGCGCGACGCGGTCGACTTCGTGCGGAGCCGCACGCGCACCTACATCCACGCGACCGCGGCCCTGCCGAAGGACGACCCGCAGGTGCTGGAGGTCGTCGGCCGGATCTCCGCGGCCGCCTTCGCCGTGCGCGCCGCGACCCTCGCCGCTGCCGCGCTCCTCGACGACGCCGTCGCCACCGCGCCGCCCGGGGAGGCCCTCGACCGGCCGACGCTCGATGCCGCCGAGGACGCGGTCTACCGCGCGCAGGTGCACGCGGTCGACGAGGTGCCCGCCGCCGCGACGCGGCTGTTCGAGGTCGGGGGAGCGTCCGCGACCTCCGGCGGTCGCGCGCTCGACCGGCACTGGCGGAACGCGCGCGTCGTCGCGAGCCACAACCCGGCCGTCTACAAGGCGCGGGTGATCGGCGAGCACGCGGTCGCGGGCCGCGGCCCGGTGGACGCGTGGGCGGCCTACGAGAAGGTGGGCGCGACGGCGTTCCCGCGCTGAGGGCCGCGACGCGCGTCGCCGTGCCGCCCGACCTGGGGGAGTCCGCGCGCCCGATCGCGACCGGCGCCCTCGGTACGGTGGAGGCGCGGCCGCGACGCCGCGGGACAGGGGATCCATGACGACGCACGCGCCCAGCCGGCCGCAGCTGGACACGACGCCGCTGACCGGCCGCATCGACCGCGCCGACCTCCGCCGGTTCCGCCGCGAGTTCACCGCCCGGTTCCCGGTGCTCGTCTCGCCGCTGTTCGCGCTCGGCCGCATCGCCCAGGGGATCCTCGCCGTCGTCTCCATCCCGCTCGGCGGCGTCCTGCTCCTCGCCGGCGCGCTGGGAGCGATCTTCACGGACGACCCCGAGACCCGCGGCGACGCCCTCGGCATGTCCGTGTTCGCGCTGCCGATGTTCGGCGCCGGCGTCTTCTTCGCGTGGCGCCTCGTCCGCACCCGCCGACGCCGCAGCCGGATCCGCTCCCACTACCGCCTCGCCCGCTTCGGCCGGGTCAACGGGCTGAGCTACGTGCCGGGCCCGATCAGCGACGCGCACATGGGCGAGGCCGCCTCCCGCGGGATGTACGTGACGCGCGTGATGCGGCCCCGCACGGCCCGCCCGGTCGAGTTCGGCAACCACGAGCTGAGCAGCGCCTCGAAGGCCGCGGGCATCACCCAGTACGGCGGCTACGCGATGATCGGGCTCCGACGCGAGCTGCCGCACATCCAGGTCATCTCGACCCGCACGCGCCTCCGCCGCGCCATGACGCCGACCCTCGACGTGGCCCGCGGCCAGCGCCTGGAGCTCGAGGGCGACTTCGACCGGCACGCCGCGCTGTACTGCCCCGAGGGGTACGAGCGCGACGCCCTGTACCTCTTCACGCCCGACGTGATGGCGGTGCTCGTCGACCGGGTGCGCGGCTTCGACGTGGAGATCCGCGGCGACCGGCTGCTGCTGCGCTCGCCGGCCGACATGGTGACGCTCGATCCCGCGCGCTGGCGCGACGTGATCGACGCGACCGCCGCCCTCATGGCCCAGGTCGACCGCTGGGAGCGCTGGCGCGACGACCGGCTGCTGTCGCTCGAGGGCGAGGAGGCGTCGGTGCTCACGGCGTCCGACGAGGCGCTCGCTGTGCCGCCGCCCGGGAAGGCCCGTCGGCGCACCCGACGCTCGCGCGGGGTCGCGGCCGCCGGACGCCGCCTCCGCAACCGGCCGACGGTCGGCCTGCTCCTGCTGATCGCGCTCGCCGCGGCCTTCTTCGGCGCCGGCTTCCTCATCACGACGCTGCCGTGACGGGCGAGCGGGCGCTCACCCGGGCGCGGCTCGACACGGATCCGCTCACCGACCGCATCCGGTGGGGCGACCTCCGCGCGTTCCGCCGCGGGTTCCGCCGCGCGCACCCGGAGGCGGAGGGGATCGGCGTGAAGGCGCGGACCGCGCTCATGGTCGTCATCGCCGGCGCGAGCGCCCTCATGGTGGTCCTGCTCGCGGGGATCATGGCCGAGACCCTCCAGGAGGGCGCCCCCGATGCCGCGAGCGAGGCGGCCTGGCAGGCGCTGATCGGCGCGCTGCCCGCGATCCTGCTGGTCGTCTTCGGCAGCTGGGTGATCCGCTCGCGCGAGCGCCGCGGCGGCTACCGCGCGCACCTCCGGCTCGCGCGCTTCGCCGAGGCGAACGGCATGACGTACCTGCCGGGGCCGATGTCCGACGGGCACTTCGGATCCGCGCGCCGCTACTTCGACCTCACCCGGGTGATGCGGCCCACCTCGGCCCCCGGCGTCGAGTTCGGGAACCACGAGATCGTCACAGCCGGTCGGCGCGAGGGGGCGCCGCGCTTCGGCGGGTACGCGATGATCCGGCTCGCGCACGAGATGCCGCACATCCGCGTGATCTCGCGGCGGGGTCCCCTGCGGCGGGCGCTGACGATGATGTCGCGGCCGGAGCGGGAGCAGCGCCTCTCGCTCGAGGGCGACGTCGACCGCCACTTCGCCCTGTACTGCCCGGCCGGCAGCGAGCGCGACGCGCTCTACCTCTTCACGCCCGACATCCTCGCCCTGCTCATCGACCGGGTGCGCGGCCTCGACGTCGAGGTCGTGGGCGACCGGCTGCTGCTCACCTCGTCCGACGACGTCGTGACGCGCGACCCCGAGCGCTGGCGCGACGTGATCGAGGCGACGACCGCGCTGGTCGCGAAGGTCGACCGGTGGGAGCGCTGGCGCGCCGACCCGATCGAGCGTCCCGAGGATCCGTCCGCGCTCGAGGCCGTGCTGCGGGCGATGGGCCTGCCGGAGCCGGACCGCGCATCCCGCCCGCGGCCGGTGCGCCGACTGCGGATGACGCCGACGCTCGGCGGCGTCATCGCGGTGGGCGTGCCCCTGCTCCTGTTCGCGGCCGGGATCGTGGCCGTGCTGGTGCTCGACTGACGGGGATCACGCGCCCCGAGCGGCCCCGACCGCGCGCCCTCGCGGGGAGGGCGCGCGACCCGCGCGGGATCAGCCGACGTGCGCCTGGGCCGCTCGGTAGGCCGCCTCGATGACGCGGTCCCACACGGGCGCGACCACGAGCGGCTGGTCCTCCAGTCCGCCGGATAGCACGCTGTACTGGCGGGCGCCGGGGCCCGATCCGTCGAACAGCGGGGCGCCCGACGCGCCCTCCTTCATGTCGCAGTCGAGCTCCTGGCCGGACTGGCCCTCGAGGTGCGTGGCGCGGGCGGTGCCGCTGCAGAGGTACGGCGCGTCGCCCGTGAAGCGGCCCGACGCCGGGTAGCCGATGATCGTCGTGTAGTGCGTGAGCCCCTGGTGGAACTCCACGGGGGAGGCGCCGACGGCCTCGGTGAGGGTGCGCCCGTCGGGGCTGCCGACCGTGAGGAACGCCGTGTCGCGCGCCGGATCCAGCGTCTCGCGCCAGCCCGCCGCGAGCGTCATCGAGGTGACCGGCCACACGGTGTACGGCTGGCCCTTCATGTAGCCGGGCACGAAGACCATCCTCGACGGGTCCTTGCCGGGGAACGCGCAGTGGCCCGCGGTGGCGACGGTGAGGCCGTTGGCGGACTCGACCGCGTTGCCCGTGCAGCTCATCTCCTTGCCGTCCACGACGTACGCGACGATGCCGATGTGCGGGACGGGGTCGACCTGCTGGGCCACCGGGATCACGGGGCGGGCGCGGCGCTGCTCGAGGGCGGCGGAGGTGGTGAGCTCGTCCGCGGACGGGGTGTCGTCCGGCGAGGTCGGGGTGCCGGTCACGCGCGTGAGCTCGGGCGAGCCCGCGCCCTCGAGCCGCTCGGGCGTCCAGAAGGCGACGGCGTCGGCCGCCTCGGCGGCGGAGCGCGTGACGGTCGTGGGAGCGGGCACGGTGTCGTCGGCGGTGGCGGACGAGGCGGGGGAGACGGCGACGAGGGCGAGGAGGCCCGCGGCGCCGGCGGCCACGGCGAGGGCCGGGCGGCGGAGGAGCGTGCGGGCGAGGATCCGTGCGGCGGTGCGGGACGCGTGCGTCATGGGCGGCCTTTCCGTGGGGGAGCGACCGCCGGTCCGGCGGCCGAGGCACCGACGGTATCCGTCGGCCGCGCCCCCGCGCGCGGACGCCGAACAGCCGGCCGGGCGGGCGGGCGGCCGGGCGGGCGCGCCGGGCCGCCTTGCCGAGCCGACGGTGCCCCCGCGCGCGGGCGTCGCACGGGTCGGCTGGCCGACGGGCGCACATCCGCCGCGCGTCAGACTGGGGGCATGACCTCGCGCCCCGCCTCCCGCCCGACCGACGCCGATCAGCGGACGGCGGATCCGCGCATCGCCCCGGACGGCGGCCGGCGCTCGATCCCGCGCACGCTCGCGCGGATCCTGCTCGGCCTCGTGCTGGTCATGGCGGGCACCGGGCACCTCACGGTCGCGCGGGAGTCGTTCCAGGCGCAGGTGCCGACGTGGCTGCCGATGGATCCCGACTTCGTGGTGCTCGCGTCGGGCGTCGTGGAGATCCTGCTCGGCCTGTCCCTCGTGCTGCTCGGGCGCTGGCGGATCTGGGTCGGGCTCGTGGTGGCCGCGTTCTTCGTCGCGATCTTCCCCGGCAACATCTCGCAGCTCGTCACCCGCACGCCCGCGTTCGGCCTGGAGACCGACGCCGCCCGCGCGATCCGCCTGGTGTTCCAGCCGCTCCTCGTGATCTGGGCGCTCTGGGCGACCGGCGCGTGGTCCGCCTGGCGGAACAGGCGCGCCCGCCGCTGACCGGGGTCGAGCGGCGGGCGCGGCGGATCCGACGGGATCGGCGGAGCGTGCCTAGAGGCCGAACCGGAGCGTGTCGGCTCGACCCTACGCGCGGGCCACGCCGACGCGCGAGAGCAGCGCGGCCGTCGCGGCCTTGACGCCCGTCTCGATCGTGCCGGCCATGGTGGGCGCGAACTGCGGCGTGTGGTTGCCGGGCGGCGGGGTCGCCCCGCCGAACGCCTCGGGCTCCACGCCGCCGAACGCCCAGTAGACGGTGGGCACGCCGATGGCCTCCCCGAGGATCCCGAAGTCCTCGCTGCCCATGATGGGCGGCGACTCCCTCACCATGTCCTCGCCGAGCTGCGCCGTCAGCGCCGCGACGACGCCGCGCGTCGCCTCCGGGTCGTTGCGGTTGAGCGGGAACGACACGATCTCCTCGATCTCGGGCTCCGGGGCGCCGCTCGCCGTGGCCTCCGCGAGGATGATCCGCCGCACCGACGCCAGCACGCGCTCGCGCACGGCCGGGTCGAAGGTCCGGATGCTGAGGCCGAGCACCGCGTGCTCGGGGATGATGTTCTCCTTCGTGCCCGCCTGGAACGTGCCGACGGTCACGACGGCCGCGGCCTGCGGGTCGATCTCGCGCGCGACCACCGTCTGCAGGCGGAGCACGATGGCGCTGGCGGCGACGATCGGGTCGATGGAGTTCTGCGGCTGCGAGCCGTGCGCGCCGCGGCCCCGCACGGTGACGCGCCAGGAGTCGCTCATGCTCATGAACGCGCCCTCGCGCGTGGCGACCATGCCGACGGGGAGCGGGAAGACGTGCTGGCCGAGGATCACCTCGGGGCGCGGCGCCCTCTCCCAGAGGCCGTCGGCGAGCATCGCGCGGGCGCCCTCGCCGGTCTCCTCGCCGGGCTGGAACACGAAGACGATCGTGCCGGCCCACGCGTCGCGGTTCGCGGCGAGCGCCTGGGCGGTGGTGAGCGCGGCGGCGACGTGGAAGTCGTGGCCGCAGCCGTGCATCGTCGGCACCTCCTT
>Ga0308163_10003024_pt1 | contig 14494 bp, 10 predicted proteins | sample PhyTR1_FD_201037 | JGI IMG/M metagenome (GOLD analysis project Ga0308163, IMG submission 201037) | Phyllosphere microbial communities from UC Gill Tract Community Farm, Albany, California, United States - DLSLT.R1 | ecosystem: Host-associated > Plants > Phyllosphere > Unclassified | place: USA...
ATGTTAATTTCGGAGTTGGATGGTATTATATTGATAACAGCGATTTCAATATAAGAAATAATTTAAGTTCTGAAAATAATTATATCAGTTATGTTGGCGGTTCTACAAATTTGTCTTACACCAATTTATTCAATAAAAATATTAATCTGAGTGCTTGGATGAGTGTTGATAATCAGAATAATGGAAATTCTGTCGCAAATAAATACAACTACTTTCACAACTTCTCTGTGACCAAGATTTTCCCTGGAGCGCAGATAGAAACCAGTCTGCAGTTTATGAATATCTTCAAAAGACCAAGTATGACGACGACGACTTATAGTCAGATTGGAACATTCAAAAACTATAACAGATGGGATTGGTACGGTGTTTCTCTCACATTCGTTAAACGTTTCGGAAATCAAAAGGTAAAAGAAAATACCAAAACCGATGTCGAGAAAAACTCTGGCGGAAGTAAATAGCAGATTGCGATTGGCTTTTAAAATATATATTATTAAAGAGAACGGCGATTGTCCGTTCTTTTTGTTTTATAAAGTTGAAGTCTTAGCTGAATGAAACGCCTTTCCGAACCTTTAAAATATTTTCAATAAGCTCAAAAAAATCTTTGCGGGCTTTGCATTTAATTTTCGCAAAATACCAAACTTTAATACAAATTTCACATCTCAAAACTTTTGAAAGCCGTAAATTTGGGCTGAATAAAAAGTTTTTAAAATGCTAAAGAAATTTTCGATTGCAACGGTTGCTTTTCTGTCTGTAATCACCCTGAATGCACAGAAGAAAAAAAATACAGAACTAGAAAGACCAAAATTGGTAGTTGGTTTGGTGGTAGACCAGATGAGGTGGGATTATCTTTATCGTTATTATAACAAATTCGGGAATGATGGTTTTAAAAGACTTCTGAATTCTGGATATTCTCTTAACAACGTTCATATTCCTTATGTTCCAACGGTTACGGCTTTAGGACATACTTCTATTTATACAGGTTCTGTACCTGCTATTCACGGGATTGCTGGGAATGATTGGACAGATAAAGAAACCGGGAAAAATGTCTATTGTACAACCGACGAGAGTGTAAAACCTGTTGGAACAACCAATGCAAAAGTAGGAAGTCATTCTCCTAAAAATCTTTGGTCAACAACGGTTACGGACGAGTTAAGGTTAGCAACCAATTTTCAAGGTAAAGTAATAGGCGTTTCTTTGAAAGACAGAGCTTCTATTTTACCTGCCGGTCATACACCAACTGGTGCTTTTTGGTTTGATGATTCTTCTGGAAATTTCATTACAAGTACTTATTATATGAATGACCTTCCGGAGTGGATAAAGACTTTTAATTCCCAAAATCTTCCGGATAAATTGGTAGCGAATGGATGGAACACATTGTTGCCAATCAATCAATATACAGAAAGTTCTCCCGATAATTCTGATTGGGAAGGCTTGTTGGGAAGTGCAAAAACACCGACTTTTCCTTACAGTAATTTACCAGCAGATTACCAATCGAGAAAAGATAATATCCGATATACGCCATTTGGAAATACTTTGACATTGAAGTTGGCCGAAGCTTCCGTAGAAGGCGAAAAGTTGGGAAGTGATAATATCACGGATATTTTAGCAATCAACCTTGCATCAACGGATTATGCAGGACATAAATTTGGACCCAATTCCATCGAGGTTGAAGATGTTTACCTTAGACTTGACCAAGATTTGGCAGAATTTTTCAAATATCTTGATAACAAAGTTGGTAAAGGACAATATACAGTTTTCCTTTCCGCAGACCACGGCGGTGCACATTCTGTAGGATTTTTGCAGGAGCATAAGATTGCTACAGGTTTCTTTGGAGAAGGAATGGAAAAAAATATGACTGCAAAATTGAAAGAGAAATTTGGAGTTGATAAATTAATTAATGGCGTTGATAATTACCAAATTTATTTTGACAGAAAATTGATTTCTGATAACAAATTAGACCTTGAAGCCATCAAAACTTTTGCAATTAGCGAGCTTGAAAAAGACCCTACAGTTTTATACGCAGTTTCTACGACAAAAGTTCAGGAAGCTACAATTCCGGAACCTATCAAACAAAGAATCATCAACGGAATCAATAGAGAAAGAAGTGGCGATATTCAATTGATTTCTCACGATTCTATGCTTCCGACTTATGCTAAAAAAGGAACAACACACAGCGTTTGGAATTCTTACGATGCTCATATTCCATTGATTTTTATGGGCTGGGGAATCAATCACGGAGAAAGTAATAAACCTTATTTTATGACCGATATTGCGCCGACTGTTTCAGCTTTGTTGCATATTCAGTTCCCAAGTGGTAATGTTGGAAACCCAATTACAGAAGTGATTGGTAGATAATTTTAAAGTCAAATAAAACCCAATATTGTCATTCCGTAGGAATCTAAGCAAAGAGATTCTCACAGAATGACAATTTTTTATTGAATAAAAATCTTCAACTTTGATAAGTTTTACGCCTTTGTGAACTTTGTGTTTAAAAGACAATTAATTAGTTATGAATTTGAAAGAAAAAGACATCTTCGATTTGCTTAATGAGAAAGCAGAACTCTACAATTCTCCGAATTTTATTACTGATGACCCGATTCAAATTCCGCATCGTTTTTCTTTGAAACAGGATATTGAAATTGCAGGATTTTTGTCTGCAAGTATTGCTTGGGGAAACCGGAAATCGATTATCAATGATGCGAGTAAAATGATGAGTCTGATGGGAAATTCGCCGTACGATTTCGTAATGAATTTTACTGATTCTGATTTAGATAGAATTCCGCAAAAAGCAATTCACAGAACTTTCAATCACGAAGATTTTATTTTTTTTCTAAAGAATTTTCGTCGAATTTATACTCAATTTGAAAGTCTAGAAGATACATTTCTAATCAATGAAAACGAAATCAATTTCTCTCATTCTATCGAACGTTTCAGAAATCATTTCATATCAGAAAAACATCGAGGACAAAAACACGTGAGTTCGCCTTACAAAAATTCGGCTTCCAAAAGATTGATTATGTTTCTTCGTTGGATGGTGCGAAAAGATAAAAAAGGCGTCGATTTTGGAATTTGGGAAAAGATTGACCCAAAGTTTTTATCCGTTCCATTGGATGTTCACACCGCAAATATTTCCAGAAAACTTGGAATTTTAACCAGAAAACAAAATGATTGGAAAGCGGTTGAAGAATTGGATTTGATTCTCAGGAAATATAACTCTGACGACCCAGCGGTTTACGATTTTGCTTTGTTTGGTTTAGGCGTTTCGAAAGAATTTGAATAATAAAAATCTCGCAGATTAAGCTAATTTGGCAGATTCTTAATGTAAAATCTGTTTAATCAGCAAAATCTGCGAGCAATTTTTTTGCCTCTGTCTTTTTAGCAAAAAATTTTTTTGCCTTTGTCGTTCAAAAACTATTTCAAGATATCATTAATCTTAGGATAATCCGATATCTTCCTAAATTCAAAACGATTGCTGTTCTGCAAACCAGAAATAAACAAATCAAGTTCCTTAACCGAATCATCATCCTGAAGATATTGGTCGTGCGTCAGAAAAACCAAATGTCGCGAAGTCTTTTCCAAATCATTGAAAAAAATGCTGTCAATACGTTTTGCCATTTGTTTGTGAGAACCTTTCAGTTTCATTTTGTTGTCTGGTTTCCATTCCAAATCCCATCCAATCAAAGTGTAGCCCGCTCTTTGTAATTCATCTGCAGACATTTTTGAAGTCTTGATATCGGTGTTATCGATTTTGGCTGTTCTCCAGATATTTCGTCCCGGCGTTCTCGCATATTTATTTTTGAATTTCAGGCTATCTTTTGCGCGGTCAAAATCCTGAATTACTTTATCCGGATTTTTATAAAATTCAGAATATTTGTTGCTGGCGTGGGAATAGCTGTGGTTTGCTAATTCTACAAGTTTGTTTTCTTCCAGATTTTTCAGTCCGGTTGCTTGGGTTTTGCTGTCGTATGCATGCTTGCCAACGATGAAGGATGTTACCGGAATCTGATATTTGTTGATGATTTTCAGGAGATTTTCTGTTCCTTTATTTGGTCCATCGTCAAAGGTAAGATAGATATAGCGTTTCGTTGGGTCGTCGGGGATTTCTGGTTTTGTGGAAATGACTTTTGCTGATTTTGGGATAATTTCTGATTCTTTTTCTGAATTGTCAATCTGCTCTTTTTTTGATTTTTTGTTGCAGGAATTCAAAAAAAATACTGTTGTAGAGATTAAGGCAACAGTCCCAAGAAAAACCAAATGATTTGATTTTTCAGCAAAAGTTTTTTTCATTGTAGATAAATGATTTTAAATTGTTAAAAAATGTTAATTAAGTTAATTTTTAGGATCAAATCTAATGCCGAATTTTGAAATTTTTAATTATTTATGAAAATATTTTTATTCTGACAATCAGTTAGTTATGTTTTTTTTGTTTTATTGTTTAAGTCTGAAAAAATATTATGTTAAAATTAAACTCGTTTAAAACTTGGAAATTATGCAGCCCGACTTTAATGGAAATCCTTTTTGCGTGTACTAAAGTTCTATTTGTAAACAAATCGTGAGCAAAAAGATTGGCTTCGTCGAACCACTTCGTTAGGTTGGGAGTTGAAGGCGGAAATAGCTGCCCAAATAATTACAACTATAGATTTTATTGATGTACATCAATGTGATGTCAAGATTTAAGGTCTTATTTTTGCTGGAAGAAAAACAATATTAATTTAAAATATTATCTATGAAAAAATTAACAGTATTAGCATTGGCAGGCGCTGCCTTGATGTTTACAGCTTGTAATGACAAAAAAGAAACAGTGAAAGATGCACAGGAAGTTGCAGCAAAAACTGGTGAAGCTTACAAAGTAGACTTAGCTACATCTAAAGTAGATTGGAAAGCTTTCCACAAAGGTGGTTTCGCACCAAGATGGGGAACTCTTAATTTGAAATCTGGAGAAATAACAGTTGAAAATGATGCGGTAACATCTGGAGATTTTGTAATTGATATGACTACTTTAAAGGTTGACCCAGCGTCTGTAACTGAAGCTGATAAAAAACCAGCTGATTTGGAAGGCCACTTGAAAAGTGCAGATTTCTTTGATGTTGAAAAACAACCAACTTCTGATTTCAAAATCACTGCTGTTGCTGATTTGGCTGGAGAACTTCCAAAAGATGCTGTTGCCGGAGCTAACAAAACAGTGAGCGGGAATCTTACATTGTTAGGAAAAACGCTTAACGTTTCTTTCCCTGCGAAAGTGACTGTTGCTGAAGGAAAAGCTAGTGTTGAGGCTAAATTTACTGTGAACAGAGCAGATTGGGGAATCAAATTCGGGACTGATGAAACTGACCCAGCTGAATGGATGATTAGCAAAGACATCGAAATTGGAATCAATGTGAATGCAACAAAATAAGTAAATCGTAAAAATAAAAAGGAAGAGACTGAGTCGAGAGATTCAGTCTTTTTTTATGATTTGTAAAGCACTTCGACTCCGCTCAGTGTGACAAATTTTCGATATGTCAGTCGGTTGTCATCCTGAGGTTCTCGAAGGATATAATTAAAATAAAAGAACCGACTCTTTAGAAGCCGGTTCAGTAGATAAAAACATCTCATTTTTTAGTTAGACAACAACAAAAAAGGACAGCCGACAATGCTATCCTTTAAATTTTTATATCAAATTTAATTTGAGTAATTCCGATTGGGTCAAAAGCAAATTTTGTGTTCATTTCCTAAATCTCTATTGTAAATTTAGAAAGAAAAACAATACGAAATGTAAACTGAATGTTAAAATTTCATACTTATCCACATTTTTTTGTGGATAACTTATCATTTCAGCTCTTTTTGCACTTATAAATAATTTGATATTTTTGTTCCATTACAATCTCTTTATAAAATATCACATTTTATCAAGCCCGAATCTGTGAAGGCTTGAGATGTTAAGAATCGATTTTTCATTGATTCTTAAAAATTCTATTTTCCAACAATAATATAAAGAGAACATAATGAAACTACATAAAATTGCCGTGATTGGCGGTACAGGAAAAGCGGGTAGCTTTCTTGTAAAGAAACTTATTGAAAAAGGTTTTCAAATCAAATTACTATTAAGAAATCCTGAAAATTTTTCAATTCAAAATCCTTTAATCGAAATTGTAAAAGGTGATGCGAGAGATTATGCTTCAATCAATGAATTAATAGAAACTTGCGACGCTGTAATTAGTACAATCGGTCAGCCAAAAGGAGAAAAATCAATATTTTCTGATTCAACAAAGAATGTTATTCAGTCTATGAACTCTAATGGAACCAAAAGATACATCCTGATAACAGGTTTAAATGTCAATACTCCATTTGACAACAAAAATGAAAAAGTGAAAATGGCTACGGAATGGATGTATCAGAATTATCCTGAAACAACTTTGGATAAACAAAAAGAATATGAACTTTTGACGAAAAGCAATCTCGATTGGACTTTGCTAAGATTACCTTTGATAATTCAGACTGATGAAAGTTTTGAAACTGAGACCAATTTATATGATTGCATTGGCGAAAATATTAGTGCCAGTGATTTATCGGAATTTTTGATTTCTCAGATTGATGACGAAATTTATTTTCAGAAGAGTCCGTTTTTGTATAACCTATAAAAGAAAGAGAGTCGTAATGACTCTCTTTTTTATTTTAATTTCTCCGCAATATATTTCGCAGTAAAAGACTTTTTCTCTTTAATCAAATCTTCCGGTGTTCCTGTGAAAACAATTTCTCCACCGTATTTTCCGGCATTGGGACCAACGTCGATAATGTGGTCGGCACATTTGATAATATCAGGCTGATGCTCAATTACTACAACGGAATGTCCTAATTCTATCAATGCCTGAAGCGATTTTAATAATTTTTTGATATCGTGGAAATGCAAACCTGTTGACGGTTCATCAAATACAAATAACGTTTTATCTGTAGTCACACCTTTCACAAGGAAAGACGCCAACTTTACTCTCTGCGCTTCTCCACCGGAAAGTGTGGAAGAAGATTGACCTAATTGAAGATAACCTAAACCAACATCCTGAAGAGGTTTTAATTTGGTTGCTATTTTCTCTTCGTGGTTTTCCTTGAAGAATTCCAACGCTTCGTCAACCGTCATATGAAGGATATCCGAAATATTTTTCTCGTCGTATTTGATTTCAAGAATTTCTTTTTTGAAACGTGTTCCGTGACAATGTTCGCATTCCAGCTCGATGTCCGCCATAAACTGCATTGAAACGGTAATCACACCATCACCTTTACATTCGTCGCAACGTCCGCCGTCTACATTGAAGGAGAAATGCTTTGGCTTCAAACCTTGAACTTTCGCTGATTTTTGTTTTGCAAAAAGGTCACGGATGTCGTCATACGCTTTCAGGTAAGTCACTGGATTGGAACGCGACGATTTTCCAATCGGGTTTTGGTCAATCAATTCAATATTCTGAATCAATTTTGAAGGAAATGCCACCGAATCATAATCCGCTTTTTTTCCACCCATTCCAAGTTGAATTTGAATGGCATTTGTCATCACTTCTTTCATCAAAGTCGATTTACCACTTCCGGAAACGCCTGTGATAACGGTCAGACATTCTAAAGGAACATTGACATCTACATTTTTCAAGTTATTTTGACGAGCGCCTTTTATCTCGATGAATTCTTTTGTCTTTCTTCGTTTTGCAGGAACTTCAATTTCCAATTCGCCATTCAGATATTTGGCGGTCAAAGTATCGGATTTCATCATTTCCTTATAATCGCCACTGAAAACCAAATCTCCACCAAGATAACCCGCTTCCGGACCAATGTCAATGATGTAATCAGCTTCCCGCATCACATCTTCATCGTGTTCTACAACGATAACAGTATTTCCTAAATCTCGAAGTTGTTTCAAAACTCCAATCAAATTTTCAGTGTCTCGGGAATGTAGACCGATACTCGGCTCATCCAGAATATAAATCGAACCAACCAATGAACTTCCCAAACTGGTCGCCAGATTAATTCTCTGACTTTCTCCGCCGGAAAGCGTATTCGAAGTTCTATTTAACGTTAAATATCCAAGACCAACTTTCGTCAGAAACTCCAATCTCGTCTCGATTTCGTAGGTTAGTCGTTTGGCGATTTCTTTGTCGTGGTCGTTCAGTTTTAAAGATTTGATTAATGGAAGCAATTCATCCAAAGGTAATTCAATCATCGACTGGATATTATGTCCATCGATTTTCACCCAGCTTGTCTCTTCACGCAATCTCAAACCTTCGCAATCGTGACAAAGTGTTTTACCACGGTAACGGGAAAGCATCACACGGTACTGAATTTTGTATAGATTTTCCTCCAGCATTTTGAAAAAATTATCAATGCTTGGGAACGTTTTCGTTTTGTCACCTTTCCAAAGATATTGTTTTTGTTCTTTGGTCAATTGATGATAAGGCTTATGAATGGGGAAGTCTTTGGCTTTTTTGATGAAATCTTTTTTCCATTCGCTCATACTTTCGCCTTTCCAGGAAGCAACTGCATCCTCGTGAAGTGACAGGTTTTTGTTCGGAATGACTAAATCCTCGTCAATCCCAATCACTTTTCCGTAACCTTCGCAAGTCGGACAAGCGCCATAAGGATTGTTGAAACTGAAATAATGGACAGTCGGTTCATTGAAAACAATGCCGTCCAATTCAAATTTATTCGAGAAATCTCTGACTTTTCCTGTGTCCGTATTTTTTAATGAACAATAGCCGTGACCTTCGTAGAAAGCCATTTGGATAGAATCTGCCAAACGTTGCAGAAAATTCTCATCTTCCTCATAACTGAATCTGTCAATCACGAGATTAATTATCATATCCTTTTCCGGCGTGAATCCGAAAGATTCTAAATCCTCAATTCCCGCCAAATTTCCATTCACTTCCAACCTTGTGAATCCTGAAACCTTAAGCGTTTTCAGTAATTCAGCAAATGTTTCTTTTTCGAATGTCAAAGGTGTCAACAATAAAAAAGTAGAATCCTTTTTGGAAGACTTGATGAAATCAATCACATCCGTTACGCTGTCTTTCTTCACTTCTTCCCCGGAAACTGGCGAAAAAGTTCTTCCAACTCTGGCGAACAGCAATTTCATATAATCGTAAATCTCCGTAGAAGTCCCAACCGTAGACCGCGGATTGGACGAAATCACTTTTTGCTGAATTGCAATTGATGGCGCCAAACCTTTGATATCATCAATTTTCGGTTTTTCTAATTTTCCCAAAAACTGACGCGCATAAGAACTCAAACTTTCCACATAGCGCCTTTGTCCTTCGGCATAAATAGTGTCGAAAGCCAAGGAAGATTTTCCACTTCCAGAGACACCTGTAATCACAATCAGTTTGTTCTTTGGAATCAGAACATCTATGTGTTTCAGGTTGTTAAGGTGTGCGTTTTTAACGAAAAGAAATTTTTTGATATCGATGTCGGTTGTTGTAGCCATAGTAAAAATGAGACCCACAAAATTACGGAAATTATATCGAATTGGAATATGATTTTGGATTTAAACTATTAAGATTTTCTTAATGAATTTAGCAACTTAACTCAGGCTAATCTCTATATTTGCACCCGATTATCTGAAAGGAAATTAAGCTATGAAAAAAATAATTACGGCTTTATCAATCGTTGTTTTGTCGATTAATGCATTTGGACAAAATCAAGAAAAAGAGATTGATGAGGTCAATTTACAGGGTCGGTTTTTATCGATTCCCTATAATGATGTGAATGAAAATGTGACGGTTATTACCAAACAACAAATCGAAAACAGTCCCGCGACGAGTATCGATGAACTGTTGCAGTTCCATTCGGGGTTGGATATCAGAAGGCGTGGTTCCAATGGTGTTCAAAGTGACATTTCGATTCGGGGAAGCTCGTTTGAGCAGGTTTTGATTTTGATTAATGGCATCAGAATGAATGATTCTCAGACGGGTCATAATACATTTAATATTCCGTTTGATATTTCGGCGGTGGAGAGGATTGAGATAATGAAAGGTTCATCGGCAAAACTCTATGGACAGAACGTTTTCGCTGGTGTCATCAACATTGTTACCAAATCTTCTTCGGAAGAAAAAGTGACCATCAAAGCGCAGGGTGGCGATTTCAAGACTTATGATTTGTCGGCTTCGGCAACGTTCGGCTCAGAGAAATTTACCAATCTTTTGACGCTGAGCAATGGCGCTTCGGATGGCTACAGATTCAACACCGATTATAATATCCGCAATTTCTTTTACCAAAATAAATTAAAACTGAACGAGGGAAGCGTTAGCCTGCAGGCTGGTTTTTCCGAGAAGAAATTTGGGGCTAATGGTTTCTATGCATCGCCTTCAGCGATTAATCAATATGAAGAAACGCAAGCTTCGGTGGTGAGTTTGCAGTATCAGCAGAAGTTCAATCAATTGTCTGTCAACTCCAGTATTTATTGGAGGAGAGGGCAGGATATGTACCTCTACACGCGCTCAAATCCCGCAGGTTACAGAAATATGCACATCGGAAATAACGTCGGCGGAACAGTGAATGCGAGTTACGAATCATCACTTGGAACCACCAATGTTGGCGTGGATTTCCGAAGAGAATTTTTGTCCAGCAACAATCTTGGAGAACGCAAAAGAGATGTGACGCAGGTCTTTTTTGACCATCAGTTCAAATTCTTTAATCAAAAACTGGAAGTGAATCCTGGCGCAAGTTGGGCGAATTATTCGGGAGATAATTTCTTTTATCCCGGGATGGATGTTGGCTATATTTTTAATCCAAATCATAAAATTTTTGGTGCCATTTCGAAAGGTTTCAGAATTCCGACTTTCACGGATTTGTATTATGTGAGTCCGACTGAGAAAGGAAATCCTAATTTGGTTCCTGAGTCTGCGGTGTCTTCAGAAATAGGTTATCGCTTCCAGAATCAGAAAATATTGGCGAAAATCAGTGGATTTATTAGAAATACTAGCAATGGTATCGACTGGCTGAAACCAACTCCGGAAAGTATCTGGACTGCAGAAAATGTCGGGAAAATCAATCTGAAAGGTTTAGAAACTGAGTTTAAACATCAATTATTTGACTACTTAAATTATAGATTGAATTACACTTATCTTGATAATCAATATAAAAATACGGAGCTTTCCAGATATGCTTTGCAGAATTTGAGACATCAATTCGTTGGCGAAATCGATGTTAAATTTTTGAAATTTTTCAGCAATCAGTTGATTTACAGATATACGGAGCGCGTGAATCTCGGGAGTTATAATACCTTGGATGAACAGCTTAATTTCCGATACAAAGACCTCAATTTCTATGTCTTAATTAATAACCTGACGAATGCAAAATATGTGGAAACCAATCTGGTTCCGATGCCTGGAAGATGGTTCCACGTTGGATTTACTTATCAGATTAAAATGAATTAGTTTAACACAAAGGCACAAGGAATTTATTTATAAATATGGTTTAAGGCACAAAGAATTATTTTCAATAATTAAAAAATTTATTTTTCCCAGTGCCTTAAAGCATCATCCAAATAAAAGAACATTGTGCCTTTGTGTTAAACTCCCACTTCCTTAAAATTTAAAATAACCTAAATTTGCAAAAAATTATACAATGGCACTTTACCTGGAATTCAATTTTAAAATAAAACCTCTCCAGCCCTGGAACGAAATATTGATGGCAGAACTGATAGAAATCGGTTTTGACAGCTTCACCGAAGAATATGACGGGATTCTGGGATACATCCAAAAAGACCTTTTCAAAGAAGAAGATTTGAAAAATATCTACCTTCTCCAAAACGAGGAGGTGGAGATTTCTTACACCTACGAAGAAATGCCGAATATCAACTGGAATGAGGAATGGGAAAAGAATTTTTCGCCGATTAATGTTGAAGATAAAGTGCTTATCCGAGCAGAATTCCACGAACCCAATCCGCAAATGCACGAGATTGTGATTCAGCCAAAAATGTCTTTTGGAACTGGTCATCATCCTACGACGCATTTGATGATTCAGCAGATGTTGGATATGGATTTGGAGAATAAAAAAGTGTTGGATATGGGTTGCGGAACTTCAGTTTTAGCGATTTTTGCCAAACAAAAAGGCGCGGGTAGAACTGTTGCGATTGATATTGATGAATGGTCTGTGGAAAATTCCAAGGAAAACGCAGTACGAAACAATGTAGAACTGGACATTGAATTGGGAACTGCTGATAATTTGGGTAAAGAAAAATTCGAAATAATCCTGGCGAACATCAACCGAAATATCTTGATTTCCGACATTCCGACTTACGTTTCGGTTTTGGAAGATGGCGGAAAATTGTTGCTGTCCGGACTTTGTTTCTTTGATGTGGACGATATTCTGGAAGTCTGCAACGAGCAAAATCTTAAGCTTGAGAAGAAAATCCAGAGGGAAGAATGGGTTTCTTTGTTGTTGGGTAAATAAAAATTTTATTATAAAGTAAAAGCCTCTAAAATTAGTTTTCGAGGCTTTTTTTATTTGCGTTCATCAGTAGATAAAATCGCATAACCATAATTATCTGACCAGCCAGATTTAAGTGGAAGCAATTGTCTTGTATGCGCTTCTCTCAGCATTCCAACTTTTTCTAAAACACTGAATGAACCAATATTCTCAACGGCACAACCAGCTTCAATCCTATGAAGTTTCAAATCCTCAAAACCAAATTCAACAATTTTTCTCAAGCTTTCCGTTGCATAACCTTTATTCCAAAATCTATAATCAAACTGAAACCAGATTTCCGCATTTCGATAATGTTCTTTTCCCAAATTGATTCCAATCAAACCAATGAATTTTTCATTTTCTATCAAATCAATCGCAAAAGTGAATTTTTTCGGTTTATCATCATTATTTTCAGTAATCCAATTCTCAACTGTGATTTTAGTTTCGCTGAGGTTTTCGGGAATTTTAGCAGTGTTATATCTGGCAGTTTCTTCTAAGCTTTGTAAGTTGTAAACGTTCTCAATATCATTTTCAGAAATCGGTCTTAAGCTAAGTCTTTTCGTTTTTAAAATGACATTCATCTACTTCTGCGGATATTTCTGAATCAAAGCCTGCAAAATCGCCAAAGTTTCCGCATCCATAAGTCCACTGTAATTGCTCGGTCGGAAGTGAAATTGGAACGCCTCAATTGTTTGTTTTGTTGTTTTGTCCCAAGCGCCATTTGCGGTTAAATTATAACCAAATTGAACCAGTTGCTGTTGGATTTTGGAAACGAATTCAGGATTGTTGTATTGTATATTAATATCGTTTGTCGTTAAGATTTGATTGAGGAAAGTCTGTTTTGCGGTTTCGTCATACCACATTCCGATTTGATATTCATCATATAATCGTTTCCAGGGAAACATCGGGCCTGGATCTTGTTTTCTCGTTGGCGCAATGTCTGAATGACCCAAAACATTGGTCGGCGGGATATTATAACGTGTCACAATATCCTTAGTCAGCGACGCTACTTTCTTGAATTGATTCTCAGGATAAGGAGAGAAAACACGGTTGTTAAGAGAATCTGTAGTATAGCCAAGATTCACGATTTCAATTCCAATAGAAGTATCGTTGAGGTTCTGATCTTTTCTCCAATTGCTGACACCTGCGTGGTAAGAACGTTTGTTTTCGTCCACCAACTGATAGATTTCTTTATCCGGCAATGAGTTGACCAAGTAATGCGCGCTCACGGATTGTTGGGTTAATGTGGTAATAGATTTTTCATCATTCAGAACAGTATAATGTAAAATCACATATTTCTGTCTGAAGTTTTGACCGATGGCCGGGAAATAAGTTTTCACAATTTTGAAGCCTGCAGGATTGGCACTTACGATGGAACCATAACTTGCAGTATTGTCATTCTTCGTAATATCCGCAATATTGACTCTGTAGTATTCGCCGTCCTCTTCTTTTATTTCTGGTTTTTTTACCTGAACAGTTGGCTTAGGAGCGTTGGGAAGAGTAGTGTTAATTTTTTTTGCAGTTTTTTGTTGAGTTCCACAGGAAATAATTAAGGTTCCTAAGGTTATGAGATATAATGAATTACGCATTGGAGTCTATTTTAAGTTTATTTTTATGATTCAAAAATATGAAAAAAAATAAATAAAAAATTTTGGTAGTTACGCAAAAGTCTTCTATATTTGCACTCGCAATAACGGGATAGTATATGTCCCTGAAACTGCAAGGAGAGTTGCCTGAGAGGCCGAAAGGACTTGTTTGCTAAACAAGCGAACTGGAAACGGTTCCAAGGGTTCGAATCCCTTACTCTCCGCAACAAAGATGGCTATTCGGGGCGTAGCGTAGTCCGGTCATCGCGCCTGGTTTGGGACCAGGAGGTCGCAGGTTCGAATCCTGCCGCCCCGACAGTTTTTAGTAATTTTCGAAAAAATTACAAATGGGTGCGTAGCTCAGCTGGATAGAGCATCTGCCTTCTAAGCAGACGGTCTCAGGTTCGAATCCTGACGCGCTCACAAATTAGAGATCCTTTATGGTCTCTTTTTTTTATATCATTTGACTAATAGTCTAGATCTGA
>Ga0308163_10003027_pt1 | contig 14476 bp, 13 predicted proteins | sample PhyTR1_FD_201037 | JGI IMG/M metagenome (GOLD analysis project Ga0308163, IMG submission 201037) | Phyllosphere microbial communities from UC Gill Tract Community Farm, Albany, California, United States - DLSLT.R1 | ecosystem: Host-associated > Plants > Phyllosphere > Unclassified | place: USA...
AGATCGACAGCTGCCGCATGGGCGGGCTGAACGAGGTCTTAGCCGTGCTGCTGATGGCGGCGAAATACGGTCTGCCGGTGTGGCCGCATGCCGGCGGCGTCGGACTTTGCGAATATGTGCAGCACCTGTCGATGATCGATTTCGTCGCCGTGTCCGGCACCAAGGAAGGCCGCGTGATCGAATTTGTCGATCACCTGCACGAGCATTTCATCGACCCCTGCGTCATCAAGGACGCCGCCTATATGCCGCCCTCGCAGCCCGGCTTCTCCATCGAGATGAAGCCGCAGTCGATAGCGGAATATACGTTCAAGGGATGAGATTAAGTAATGCCCCGTGCGTTGCCTGAACACACGGGGCATTACGATTCTGTTTTAATGCGTCAGTTTCCCGTACCTGACGCCGGTGGATTGATTTCCACGGTTGCTGTGAGGCCGGAGATCAGCCGGGCGCCTTCCGGCACGTTCTCGAGGTGAATGCGCACGGGTACACGCTGCGCCAACCGCACCCAATTGAAGGTCGGGGTAATGTTGACCAGCAGGCTTGAGCTCGTTTCACGCTCGCGGTCCTGGATGCCAGCCGCCATGCTTTCAACCCGACCGGTCAAAACACCATTTTGACCCATGATCCGTACCGTCGCGCGATCACCTTCGCGGATCCGCTGCAGCTTGCTTTCCTCGAAATAGGCTTCGACCCGCAGCGTATCGGTATTGACCACCGCCACCGTTGCCGTGCCACGGTTGACGTAATCGCCGACCTGCAGCGCGAAATTGCTGACTGTGCCGTTGACCGTCGACTTTACCTCGGTCCTTGCAAGATCGAGCTTGGCAATATCGCGGCTGGCAAGCGCCTTGTTGTACGCAGCCTGATCCCGCTCTTCCGTCGAGATAGCCGATTCACGGGCCTGTTCGGACGCCGATTGACCGAGCCGCTCCTGGCGTTGGCGTTCGCGGGTTGCTTCATCAAGTGAGGCCTTGGCCTGGGCAAGGTCGGCCTCGGCCTGCGCCAGCGCCAGTTCGAAACGCTTGGCATCGACCTTGAACAGCACGTCGCCCTTATGAACCGCCTGATTGTCTCTCGCCATGATATCGCTGACCGGGCCTGAGACGTCAGGCGCAATCAACGCGACATCGGCGCGCACGCGGCCGTCACGAGTCCAGGGCTCCTCCATATAGTAGATCCAGAGGTGATAGGCCGCGAAGGCGGCAGCGACGACGATGACCAGGGTGACCAGCACCCGGCCCAATGATTTCAGGATATTCATGCGACATACCAGCGTGTTAGAAAGGAGAGACCTGCGATCAGCAGAATGAAAAGGGCGATGTCGAACATGCCGCGATGCCAGATGAAGGCATAGGCCCCAAGGGCCGCCAGGACTTTGCGGATCGCCATGCTGATCAGCAGCGCGACCAGCATGATCACGAACAGGCGCGGCACGTAGACACCGTAGATATCAAATTCAGTGGGCATGGGTATTACTCTGCGGCAAAGGAAACGGGTTGAGACTCGGCCAAGCCGAGGCGTGGCGGCGTGGAACCGGTGAACAGCACGCGCCTGATGCCGACAAGTGCATCAGTCACGGCGCGTCCGGCTTCACCTTCATTGCGCATCACCGAGTCCAGCGCTTTATCTATGCTGGCGCGCAGATCCGCGTCTTCGGGCAGTTTGCCGAAACGCTTCAGCAGGCGTCGATAATGCCCAGCGATACGGCCAAGGATATCAGAGACCAGAGCCGCGCTCTCACGGCCAAGCGCTGGCCGCTGCTGCTGCAACGTCACCACGTTGAAGCCGAGGCGAACATCGGCGAACCCATCGACATCGGCGAGTTCGCGCACGTTGAGCGCTGCAAGGCGTGGCACAAGCTGGCCAAGCCGGTCGAGGCTGCGGCTCGACAGCTGGTCGACATCGCTTGAACGCTCGCCGGACGCCGTATCGGCAAGATCGCGCCAGCCGGCCTTCATCAACCGCCGGGCCGCCAGTTCGGCACCAAACGGTTGCGCCGCCGTCACCCAGAGCTGGGCAAAACCAATGCCAAGGATGGTGGCGAGGCCGCCATTGGCAAAACTGGTGAGATCTGCGGAATATTGATCCTGGATGGCGATCAAAGTCGCACTGTTGACCGCGAGCAGCATGAAGAACATGCCCATCTGCGGGTTCGTCATCGCAAGCCCGATGAACAGGAACAACGGCGCCAGCGTCAGGGCGAGCATTTCGAAGGAATTGACAACCGGCAGGATGGCGAACAGATAAATGAAAGCCACCGCAATCGACAATACTGTCCAGATCAGCATCCTGCGGATCATCAGAGCCGGTTGATCCTGTGCAGCGAAAAACGAGCAGGAAACGGCAACCATCGAGACAAAGCCCGCTCCTTGCGCCCAGCCGCTGAAGATCCAGAAGGCGCAGGACACGAGAATGCCCGCAATCACAACACCGACCTTCATCGCCATCAAGGCGTGATCGAAATGCCGGGAGCCGCTCAGCACCTTGCGAGTGTGCAGAAGACGCAGCGTGTCCGAGGTGCGACCGCCGCTGGCGATATGATCACGCAAAGTCAGGCAGTCCTGCCAGAGTTCGACGACATCCTTCAGCCGGGTCAGCATGCTGGCAAAAACCAGGTCTTCCCAGCAGTTCAGCCGATCGCGGCTCTGTATGGCATCAATCCGCCTTAGGAGATCATTGCCAGCCAGTTCGGTCTCGACGCCTCCGCCGGCCTTGAACCAGTCGGCAGTGTCGTTGAGCAGGGTCACGACCTCGTCGTCCAGTCGCGACTGCTGCTTGACGGCGTGCAGTCGATCGGCCAGCGAAGAGAATACCGGCAACAGCATCAGCAAACGGCCACGCAATTCCTTTGCCTGACCGACCACGTCCTTGGTGCCGGGGTCATAGCTCAACTGGCTGATCATCAAGTCGAGACTGGCGACATCTGAGGCCAATTGCTGGCGCTTCAGCGGCGTCGAAGGCGTGGCGCCCTCGCCGCGCAGAATGTCTTCGGCCCAGGTTCCCGCATCACGCAGCCAGACATTGATCCGGTCGCTGAACAGACTACCGATGCTGGCGGGAAAGACGATCTGATTGACAAAGCTCGCGCAAAGAATGCCAAGCGTGATTTCTTCCGAGCGCGCCAGGGCCACATCGAAGATGGCGCCGGGATCGCTGACGCTCGGCAGCGCGATCAGCGGCAGCGTATAGCCGGCCAGCATGAACACATAGGACCGAGCAGAACGATCGAGCATCGAGATGAACAACAACGTGCCGGTCCAGAGCGCCACGACGAGCGACAGAAGCTCGGGCGCGTTGACGAACAGCGGCACGAAAATCACAGCTGCAGCAGCGCCAAGCAGCGTGCCGAGCACACGGTACAGCGCCTTGGATTTGGTGGCGCCTGCAAAGGGATTGGACACGATATAGACCGCCGACACCGCCCAATAGGGCCGCGACAGGTCGAACATCAGCGCAATATAAAGGGCCAGCATGGCGGCAGCGAAGGCCTTGCCGGAAAATACCCAATCTCTCCAGGTCGGTGCCACCATAGCCGTCAATCCTTCCTATCGAGGCTGGCACGAAGATCCGTGCAGCGGCTCTGGAATACCAGGAGAACGCGCAGCGCCGCTTCAAGATCCTTGCGAGACACGCCTTCGAGCACGCCGGCCCTTCCCTCATCCAGCACGGCCTCGATCTTTGCAGCCATGCGCTCGCCTTCTGGTGTCAGCCATAGACCCTTGGCACGCCGATCGGTCGGATCATCCTTGCGAACCACCATGCCCGATGTTTCCAACTGATCGAGAAGCCGCACCAGCGATGGCCCTTCGATGCCGACCTGTTCGGCAAGGGCGATCTGCCTGATGCCGCCGCCCAGCCGTCCTATCCACACCAGCGGTGAGGCGCAGGCCTCGGAAATGCCGTGCTTGGACAAAACCGCGTCGATCGACCGGCGCCAAACGCGGGCAGCGGTAAACAGTTGGCTGGTGAACTGCCGGTGCAGATCGTGATTTTGGCTGTCTTGCTCTTTTGTCATGAGCACTACATAGCACTTAAATAATTAGCTTTCAAACTATATTGATAAAAATAATGCCGAACCTACCCAGTCCGGCATTTAGCAAGGGATCGGCAACCAGAGCTATTGGTTGCGCAATCGGCCCTGCATAAGATCAATCACGGCGCGTGCGGCCTCCAAAACATTGGTGCCAGGCCCGAAGATGGCCGACACGCCATGGTCGAGCAGGAACTGGTAATCCTGGCGCGGGATGACACCGCCGACCACGACGATGATATGGGCTGCGCCGGCCGCCCGCAACGCGTCGACAAGCTGCGGCGCCAAAGTTTTGTGGCCGGCCGCCAGTGACGACAGGCCCACGACATGCACCTTTTCGGAAATGGCGAGCTTGGCCGCCTCTTCCGGCGTCTGGAACAGCGGACCGGCGACCACCTCGAAACCAATATCGCCGAAAGCAGCGGAAATCACCTTCGCGCCGCGGTCATGGCCGTCCTGTCCAAGCTTGGCGACCAAGATTTTCGGCTTGGTGCCAAGGCTTGCCGCAAAATCCGAAAGCCGTGTCACGACCGTTCGATACTCCGGATCTTCGGCGTAGCTATCGCCATAGACCTGCTGCACCACCTTGGGCACCGCCGCGTGATCGCCAAACACTTGCCGCATCGCATCCGAGATTTCGCCGACCGTGGCACGCGCGCGGGCAGCTTCGACGGCAGCGGCCAGAAGGTTGCCTTCACCGGTTTCGGCGATCCGGGTCAATGCTGCCAGAGCCGACGCAACCGCCTTTGGATCGCGCCGACGCTTGGTCTCTTCCAGGCGCTTGATCTGGCCAAGGCGCACGGCGGCATTGTCGATGTCGAGAATGTCGATCTCGTCTTCACTTTCCAACCGATACTTGTTGACCCCGACGATCACCTCCTCACCGCGATCGACGGCGGCTTGGCGGCGGGTGGCAGCTTCTTCGATCAGGCGCTTCGGCAGGCCATCGGCCACGGCCTTGGTCATGCCGCCAAGCGCTTCGACCTCCTCGATCAGAGACCAGGCCTTATCGGCGAGGTCCTGCGTCAGGCTCTCAACATAGTATGAGCCAGCCAGCGGGTCGACCACCTTGGTCACGCCAGTCTCATGTTGTAGGATCAACTGGGTATTTCGGGCGATGCGGGCGGAAAATTCCGTCGGCAGCGCAATGGCTTCATCGAAGGAATTGGTGTGCAATGACTGCGTTCCACCCAGCACCGCAGACATCGCCTCGAAGGCGGTGCGGACAATGTTGTTATAGGGGTCCTGCTCGGCCAAAGACACGCCCGAGGTCTGGCAATGGGTGCGCAGCATCAGCGAAGCCGGCTTTTTCGGCTGGAATTCCTGCATGATCCGCGTCCAGAGCAGACGGGCGGCGCGCAGCTTGGCCGCCTCCATGAAGAAATTCATGCCGATGGCGAAGAAGAACGACAGCCGACCGGCGAATTCGTCGACATCGAGCCCCTTGGCCAGCGCGGCGCGCACATATTCGCGGCCATCGGCCAGCGTGAAGGCCAATTCCTGCACCAGCGTCGCGCCGGCTTCCTGCATGTGGTAGCCGGAAATAGAGATGGAGTTAAACTTCGGCATCTCGCGGGCGGTATATTCGATGATATCGGCGACGATCCGCATCGAGGGTTCAGGCGGATAGATATAGGTGTTGCGAACCATGAACTCCTTCAGAATGTCATTCTGAATGGTTCCAGACAGCTTGTCGCGCGACACGCCCTGCTCCTCGCCGGCAACAATGAAATTGGCGAGGATCGGAATGACCGCGCCATTCATGGTCATCGACACCGACATGTCACCAAGCGGGATGCCATCGAAGAGGATCTTCATGTCTTCGACACTGTCGATCGCCACGCCCGCCTTGCCGACATCGCCCTCGACACGCGGATGATCGCTGTCGTAGCCGCGATGGGTGGCCAAGTCGAAGGCGACAGACAGCCCCTTCTGACCCGCAGCCAAATTGCGCTTGTAAAAGGCGTTCGAGGCTTCTGCGGTGGAAAAGCCGGCATATTGCCGGATCGTCCATGGCCGCCCGGCATACATGGTAGCGCGCGGACCGCGCGTGAATGGTGCAAAGCCCGGCAGCGAACCCAGGTGCTCCATGCCTTCAAGGTCTTCGGCCGTATAGAGCGGCTTGACGGCGATGCCTTCAGGCGTCTGCCATGTCAGGCTCTCGGGCGAAGCTTTCAGTTCCTTTTCGGCAAGAACCCGCCAATCTTCAATGGTCTTCTGCGTCATGGCCTATTCCCCCTCGCTTAACGTAATGACATCGGATTGACGGCAATGCTACTCAGTAGTATTTCTTACAGGATTATCAAGGAGCTTATCGATGACCGTAAAAGCGTCCGTCTCCCTCTCCGACCAGCAGGATGCATTCGCTCGCCGCTTGGTGGAACAGGGCCGGTTCTCAAGCGTAAGCGCCGTCGTGCAGCAAGGGCTGGAACTGCTTCGGGAGCAGACCGAGATGAAAGAGGTGGAAACGGCGGCGTTGCGGGCTCTGATCGAGGAGCGGCGCAAGGGGCCGTTTCTGGATGAGGACGAAAGCAGTCGACAGATCGAGGCGATAATCGCTGCGAAGAAAGCGCAGTATGGGCTTTGATGTCGTCCGCTCCACTGCCTGCGACCAGGATCTCGATCTGATTTTCGACCATCTGGTGGAATCGTATTTGTCGCTGGGCGACGATCTGCGAGCCGCTTTCGAGCGCGCCGCCGCCCGCGTCAGAATGATCGACGCGGATATGAAGGCTCTTGGCCAGGCGCCGCATCAGGGCAGCTTGCGTCCGCTCATCGCGCCAGGCCTGCGCCAAGTCACCAAAAACCGCGCGATTTTCTATTTCGACGTCGATGAGACGCGCCGGGAGATTCGGATTCTCGCCGTGTTCTTTGGCGGGCAGGATCATCAGCGGCACATGCTGGCGCGGCTCGGCCAGAGCAAGCGGGACAGTGACTGATCCCTTGGCCAAGCTGCGCCACTGCATCACTCGAACTCCAGGATCAGTTCGTCCACGGCAAGGCTCTGGCCCGGCTTGGCGGCAAGCCGCTTGACGGTGCCGCGTCGCTCTGCCTTCAGGATATTTTCCATCTTCATCGCCTCGACCGTTGCCAGCGGCTGACCGGCCTCGACCACATCGCCTTCGGCAACGGCAATGCCTGTGATCACGCCCGGCATCGGGCACAGCAGCATTTTCGAGGTGTCCGGCGGCAGTTTCTTCGGCATCAGCCGAGCCAGTTCGGCCACACGCGGGTTGCGAACATGGGCGATAACATCGATGCCCCGCCAGCGCAGGCGAAGGCCCATGCCCTTGATATCGACCTTGATCGCGGCAGAAGCACCATCAATGGTGATCTCGGCCAGCGTTTCGCCCGGCTTCCAGCCGGTCTCGAGCGACAAGCTCTCGCCCGTCTTGAAATGCACCCTGCCCTCATCCAGCGTCAAAGCATGGGCATCATCGCCCAGCGTTACCACCCAATCGCGGCCAAGACGGCGGGGATGGTTGCCGAGAATGCCTGAGATTTGAACGGCGCGGCTTTCCCTGATGTGGTGAGCGACAGCGGCAAAGCCGGCAAGAATGCGAGCGCTGGCCGCATCCGGCGTGACGCCGGCAAATCCATCGGGAAATTCTTCGGCGATATAGGCTGTCGTGAGACGGCCAGCACGGAACCGCTCCTGCCCCATCACGGCAGAGAGGAAAGGCAGATTATGACCGATGCCTTCGACTTCGAAAGCGTCGAGGGCCTTGGCCATGGCATCGACCGCCTCACCGCGGGTCTTGCCCCAAGTGCAGAGCTTGGCGATCATCGGGTCGTAATACATCGAGATCTCGCCGCCCTCAAAGACGCCGGTATCGTTGCGCAGCACCGTACCATCGGCCTGTTCGCCCTCCTGCGGCGGGCGGTAGCGGGTCAGCCGACCGATCGACGGCAGGAAATTGCGGTAGGGATCTTCGGCATAGAGCCGGCTCTCGATCGCCCAGCCATTGAGCTTTACGTCCTCCTGGCGCAGCGCCAGCGTTTCGCCATTGGCAACACGGATCATCTGCTCGACCAGATCGAGCCCGGTCACAAGCTCGGTAACAGGGTGCTCGACTTGCAGCCGAGTATTCATTTCGAGGAAATAGAATGTGTTGGCCTTGCCATCGACGATGAATTCAACCGTGCCGGCAGAGTGATAGCCAACCGCCTTGGCCAGCGCCACGGCCTGTTCGCCCATCGCCTTGCGCGTCGCCTCATCCAGAAACGGCGACGGCGCCTCCTCGATGACTTTCTGATTGCGCCGCTGGATCGAGCACTCGCGCTCACCGAGATAAAGGCAATTGCCGTGCTTGTCGCCGAGCACCTGAATTTCGATGTGGCGTGGCTCGGTCACGAATTTTTCGATAAAGATGCGGTCGTCGCCGAAAGCGTTCTTAGCCTCGTTTTTCGAGGACTGAAAGCCTTCACGAGCCTCCTCGGCATTCCAGGCGACCCGCATGCCCTTGCCGCCGCCGCCGGCAGACGCCTTGATCATCACGGGATAGCCGATACTGTCGGAAATCCGCACCGCTTCATCGGCATCGGCGATCAGTCCCATATGACCGGGCACGGTCGAAACGCCAGCTTCGGCCGCAAGCTTCTTCGAGGTGATCTTGTCGCCCATCGCTTCGATGGCTTTCACGGGCGGACCGATGAAGATGATGCCGGCCTTGTCCAGAGCCTCGGCAAATCCAGGATTTTCGGAGAGAAAACCATAGCCGGGATGCACGGCATCCGCACCCGTTTTGCGGATCGCATCGAGAATCTTGTCGATAACGATGTAGGACTGGTTGGAGGGCGCCGGTCCAATATGCACGGACTCATCGGCCAGTCTGACATGCAGTGCTTCGCGGTCAGCATCGGAATAGACAGCGACGGTCTTGATGCCGAGCTTGCGCGCCGTCCTGATGACGCGGCAGGCGATTTCGCCTCTGTTGGCAATGAGGATTTTCTGAATGGCCATGGTCAGATCTCAACCCCGTCATCAAAAGCCTGCGGAAAATTCTTCCGGGCGAGCTTCTCGTTGATCTTCAGCTTGGCGGTGTACGAAGCAGGGTCGAAACCGCGCTCGGCAGCCAGCAATTCCCGGCCGAACAACCGGCAAAGCCGCTCGCCATCCAGATTACCGCGCTCGAAGGGCTCAGCACCGAAATACTCCCAAAGCGCCTTCACAAAGCCGATATCCGCCAAGGCAACCGTCTGGTCCATGGTGCGGTGGCGCGGCATGGAGACCAGCTTGGTGACATCGGAATTGGCGCGGCGCAGGGTGAACTGCCATTGCGTACCAAGAAGACCAGCCGGGAAGCCGCGATGCTTCGGCATTTCAGAGGTTTTTGCCATTATGCAGCTTCCATCGCATTACACCTCGAACACGTCGTCGAAGGATTCCGGAAAGCACTGGTGCTCCATCGTCTTGATCGGGATCGGCATGACAGCAAAGGAAAGGTATTCACTTGCTTCCTCCGAGATCCGACTTTTCATTGATCACAGAAAGATAAGCTGGCGGAACGCTATCCGTCAGCCATACGCCGTTCTCTGCCTGATAGAACTTGTACCCGTCAGTATCCATTTGTCCTGCCATCACAGACAGGACAATGGGCTTGCCATGGCGCTGCCCAACGCGATGTGCCGTCGCTTCATCGGCAGAGAGATGTACTTGCTGTCGGCTGAGGGCTTTCAATCCCTCGGCCAGAATAGCGTCAAGGAAGCGTGTTGCCGTACCATGAAACAGAAGGACTGGCGGCCTGATGGGCGCGTGACCGAGATCAACCTTGACGGAATGGCCTTGAGCAGCCCGGATTTTCTGACCATCCTCAGAAATCGTGAACCGCTTCTTGTCGCTCTCACTCACAACGGCTCTAAGGAGCGCTTCATCGAGTACATGACCGGCGCGATTGGCCTTTTCGATCAATTCATCAATGAGGGCCCAGCCCTGCTCGTCGAGATGCAGACCAATATCCTGAGGCGCATGGCGCAAGACATAACTGAGGAGTTTGCTGGTTTTCTCCGTCATTCTTACACCTCGAACACGTCGTCGAAGGATTCCGGGAAGCTCTGCCGCGCCACCTTCTCGTTGATAACAAGCATGGCTTCATAGGACAGAGGATCGAAATCCTTGTCGGCAGCGACGACCTCGCGGCCGAACAGCAGGTTGAGGCGGGCGGCGTCCAGATTGCCGCGCTCAAAGGGTTCCGAGCCGAAATAGTGCCAGAGCGCATGCAGGAAAGCGGCGTCGATCCGGTGTTCCTTGGTGCCGGGCCGGGCACGGCGCGGCAAGGCCTTGATCGGCGTCACGCCTCTCGGATTGGCGCGACGAATGATGAATTGCACTCCGGTGCCCGGCATTCCCGTGGGAAAGCCCCGGTGTTTGGTCATGTCGGGAAGGTTGGCCAAGGGTGTCTCCAGTCTCTGCTGTCGCTATGTTTGTTATTGGAGGGGAAGCCCCTCGACCGCCTGCCTCTTCTCGTTCGAAAAGAGGCAGGCGGCGTAGGATCAGATGGTCAGGCCATTGAAGTCTGAAGCGTCATGGCGTTCTGGCAGGAAAGTGCCAGGATCGCCCGAGGCCTTGTTGACGACAACGCCGCGCTTGACGCCAGGACGTGCTGCGACCTGCTTTGCCCAGCGCACCACATGCTCGTATTCATGGGTGGCCAGGAACGTGCCGGCGTCGGGATAGGACTGGTCGAGCGCCAGGCGTCCATACCAGGGCCAGATCGCCATATCGGCAATGGAATATTCAGCTCCGGCTACAAAGGCGTTATCGGCCAACTGGCGGTTCAGCACGTCGAGCTGCCGCTTGGCTTCCATCGCATAACGATCGATCGCATACTGGATCTTAACCGGCGCGTAGGCAAAGAAATGACCGAAACCGCCGCCGACGAAGGGCGCGGACCCCATCTGCCAGAACAACCAGTTCATCACTTCTGCCCGGGCGCGAGCATCGGTCGGCAAGAAGGCGCCAAACTTTTCGGCGAGATAGACGAGAATGGAACCGGATTCGAACAGACGCACAGGCGCGCCGCCGTCTTTCGGCTTGTGATCGGCAAGTGCCGGGATCTTCGAATTCGGATTGACGCCGACAAAGCCTGAGCCGAACTGATCACCCTTGCCGATCATGATCAGCCAGGCATCGTAGTCTGCTTCCTTATGGCCAGCCTCGAGCAGCTCCTCAAGAAGAATCGTTACCTTCTGGCCGTTGGGCGTTGCCAGCGAATAGAGCTGCAGCGGGTGCTTGCCAACCGGCAGTTCCTTATCGTGTGTCGGACCGGCAACCGGGCGGTTGATGCTGGCGAACTGGCCGCCATTGCCGGTGTCTGCAGCCCAGACCTTCGGCGGCTGATAGCCGGCAGGCAAATTGTTTTCCGGCGGAAATTTGGTGTCACTCATGGCGTCCTCGCGTGAAGCGTTATGAAAGTTTGCCCAGGAAAAGTGGGGAGCGTTTCCCGAAATGACAAACGACAACAAAAAAATATAGGACCTGCGAGGTTCAACTGAACCAGCCAGACCCTAAAGAGGGATCGTATCGTGCTTTTTCCAATGCGTCGTCAGCGACTTCCTGCTGAGCGACGCAAAGGCACGAGCGATACGTTTACGCGAAGAATGCGGCATGATCACCTCATCAATGAAGCCACGTTCGGCCGCAACGAAGGGATTGGCGAAGCGTTCCTCGTATTCCCGGGTTCGCTCAGCGATCTTGTCCGGGTCGGAAAGCTCTGATCTGTAAAGGATTTCAGTCGCGCCCTTTGCCCCCATGACCGCGATTTCCGCTGTCGGCCAGGCATAGTTCACATCTGCGCCAATATGTTTCGAGGCCATCACGTCATAGGCGCCGCCATAGGCCTTGCGGGTGATCAGTGTCACCATTGGCACGGTGGCCTCCGAATAGGCAAACAGCAGCTTGGCGCCATGCTTGATCACGCCGCCATATTCCTGCGCCGTGCCGGGCAGGAAGCCGGGAACGTCGACGAGCGTCAGGATCGGAATGGAAAAGGCATCGCAGAAGCGCACGAAGCGGGCGGCCTTGCGCGACGAATCGATATCCAGGCAGCCGGCGAGAACCATGGGCTGATTGGCGACGACACCGACCGTCTGGCCCTCCATCCTGATAAAGCCGATGATGATATTGCGGGCGAAGTCGGCCTGAAGCTCGAAGAAATCGCCCTCGTCGGCCAGCGCATGCACAAGCTCCTTCATGTCGTAGGGCTTGTTGGAACTGTCGGGGATCAGCGTGTCCAGCCGCATTTCGATGCGGGCCGGATCGTCGAAAAAGGGACGGACCGGCGGCTTTTCGCGGTTGTTGAGCGGCAGGAAGTCGAACAGCAGCCGCACCTGCTCCAGCGCTTCGATATCGTTCTCGAAAGCGCCGTCAGCGACAGAGGATTTTTTCGTATGGGTGCCGGCACCGCCCAACTCTTCAGCCGTGACGATTTCGTTGGTGACCGTCTTCACCACATCGGGGCCGGTGACGAACATGTAGGAGCTATCGCGCACCATGAAGATGAAATCGGTCATGGCGGGCGAATAGACCGCGCCGCCCGCGCACGGGCCCATGATGACCGAGATCTGCGGAATGACGCCGGAGACTTCGGCATTGCGGCGGAAAACTTCGGCATAGCCCGCCAGCGATGCCACGCCTTCCTGAATGCGCGCACCGCCGGAATCGTTGAGACCTATGACAGGCGCTCCGACCCGGGCCGCCATATCCATGATCTTGCAGATCTTCTGGGCATGGGTTTCCGACAGAGAGCCGCCGAGCACGGTGAAATCCTGGGAGAAGACATAGACCTGGCGGCCGTTGATCGTGCCCCAGCCGGTCACAACGCCGTCGCCGGCAATCTTCTGCGCATCCATGCCGAAATCCACCGCCCGGTGGGTGACATACATATCGTATTCTTCGAAGGAGCCTTCATCCAGCAGCACGTCGAGCCGCTCGCGCGCCGTCAGCTTGCCCTTGGCGTGCTGGGCGGCAATGCGCTTTTCCCCGCCGCCAAGACGGGCCTCGGCACGGCGGCTTTCAAGCTGATCCAAAATCGTCGGCATGTGATCCTCATCCTCTGTCGCGGCGACCTTAATTGCATCCGGCTCGTGAGAAAACCATTGATAAGGTGTGCTAGTGAATTTATAAAATTGTTAAATTGAAAATGTGAATTTGTGAAATGGCCACAGGCAAACTGTTCATCGGCAAGAAAGTCCGGGAATTGCGGCAGGCCCGCAACGCCACGCAGGTGCAATTTGCCGAGCGGATCGGCATTTCCACCAGCTATCTCAACCAGATCGAAAGCAATCAGCGCCCGGTGTCGGCGACGGTGCTGCTGGCATTGGCGGAAAAATTCCAGCTCGATATTGCGGAATTGTCGACCGGCGAGACCGACCGGCTGCTATCGGCCCTGTCCGAAGCCCTGTCCGATCCGCTGTTTGAGAGCTACCGACCGACGCCGCAGGAATTGAAGCTGATCACCCAGAATGCGCCGGGTATTGCCCATGCGCTGATCACCTGTCACCAGGCCTATCGCCGCAAGAGCGAGCAATTGGCCGGCATGGACATCAACCCGGATCGATCAGGACTGACGGAAACCACGCCCTATGAAGAGGTGCGCGACTTCTTCCATTTCGTCGACAATTATATCCACGACCTCGACATCGCCGCTGAGCGGCTGGCAGCCCGCCTCAACATTCCCGACATCAATAGCCAGACGGCACTGGCTGACCATCTCCTGCGCGATTTTGGCGTGCAGACCATTCACAACGACGGCGGGGACGAGGCGCTGCGCAGCTACGATCCCGAGCGCCGCGTCCTGAAACTCAATCCCTATGCGCCAGTGCAGACTCGAATCTTCCAGATGGCGGTGCTGCTGGCGCAGCTTGGCGCCGCCGACAATATCGATGCTGTCGTGCGCAAGGCCGGCTTTCGCAGCCAGGAAGCCGCCGAAGTCTGCCGGGTCGGGCTGCAGAACTATTTCGCCGGCGCCTTGCTGATGCCCTATGGCCGGTTTCTCGAAACCGCCCATGACCTACGACACGATATCGAGCTGCTGGCTGCGCGCTTCGACACGTCTCTCGAACAGGTCTGCCATCGCCTATCGACCCTGCAGCGGCCAGGGCACAAGGGCGTGCCGATCTTCTTTGCCCGCATCGACAGGGCCGGCAACATCACCAAGCGCCACAGCGCCACCAAGCTGCAATTTGCCCGTTTCGGCGCCGCCTGCCCGCTCTGGAATGCCCATCAAGCCTTCGAGGCGCCGGGACGGATCATCAGGCAATTGGCCGAAACGCCCGACGGCATGCGCTATCTCTGCCTCGCCACCGAAGTCACCAAGCGGCTCGGCGGCTTTCGCGCCGTCCAGACCCGCTATGCGCTCAGTCTCGGCTGCGAGATCTCTTACGCCGATGTCTTCGTTTACGCCGACGACCTCGACCTGCGCGAAAAGACCAGTTTCGAGCCGATCG
>Ga0308163_10003028_pt1 | contig 14460 bp, 12 predicted proteins | sample PhyTR1_FD_201037 | JGI IMG/M metagenome (GOLD analysis project Ga0308163, IMG submission 201037) | Phyllosphere microbial communities from UC Gill Tract Community Farm, Albany, California, United States - DLSLT.R1 | ecosystem: Host-associated > Plants > Phyllosphere > Unclassified | place: USA...
GCGCAGCACTGCAGCGACAAATTCCCCCGGCGATGGCAGCATGGTGCGAAATCAGCCCTGTTTGACGGCGCGGCGGCGAGCCACCAAGCCCATCAGGCCCAAGCCGCCCAGCAGCATGCCCCAGGTCGACGGCTCAGGCACGGCGGCGGTCAGCGACACGCTGTCCAGCAGCAGGAATGGCGGCGCGCCCGGCGAACCCTGGGCCAGGAACGACAGCACCTGGCTGGCGCTGCTGGCGGTGAAAGTCATGCTGGAGGTGTTCCAGCCGCTGAAGCCGCCACTGGCGATGCTCAGGGCGCTGCTGTTCTGCGTCGTGTTGCCGAAGCCGACCTGCCAGTAGTTATTGCTATTGGCGCCGTCAAAGCCGACTTGCTGGGCCAGCGCGTAGTCGAAATTCAGCGTGTATGTGGTGCCGGCGGTCAGGCCGGTGACGGTTTGCGACAGCGTGCCTGGCCAGTATTGCGCGTCCGAAGCAAAGATATTGCCGCCGTTGGCCGACTTGGCCCAGCCGTTGTTCTCGCTCTTCAGCCAGATCGCCGAATCCCAGGTATTGGCGATATTGCTGTTGAGGACGAAGTTGTAGCCGCCATCATTGCCGTTGCTGCTGGTCCAGCCGGTCAGCGTGCTGCGGTCAGTAGCATTGGTCACGCTGGACGACAGCTGCTTGTTGGTGCCGTTGGTGGTGTCGGTGAAATTGCCGTTGGTGACCAGATTGGTCGCGGCATTGGCAGCGCCTGCGCTCAGGGCGACAATGGCGGACAGGGACAACAGAAGGGATTTGATGCGCATGGTGCGGACTCCAATAAATTGTGGACAGTAGATAAAATTACTGACGGCAATTTTTTTGGGCCGACTATAGCTTTGCGGTAACTTTTTGATCCGCATTAACTATTTGAATACGGCAATTCTATCAGAAATCCACGCCGCTGCCATTCTTCCTTATGAGATTTTCGGATAAGCTAATTTGGTAAACGTATTTACGGTAAACTACCGCCTTTCTGTACTGTGGAATAACCATGCTGCAATGGCTGAAACACTACCGGCGCGATCAACTGCCAGGCGACATTAGCGCCGGGCTGGTGGTGGCGATGATGATGATCCCGCAGGGCATGGCCTACGCGATCGTGGCCGGGCTGTCGCCGGTGGTCGGCATCTACGCCAGCATCCTGCCGCCGATGCTCTACGCGCTGTTCGGCAGCAGCATGACCCAGTCGGTCGGCCCGATGGCCATCATCTCGCTGATGACGGCAGCGGTGATCGGGCCGCTGGCGCCAGCCGGTTCGGCACTGGCCGGCGTGCTGGCGGCGCAGCTGGCGCTGGTGTCCGGCGTGGTGCTGCTGCTGTGCGGCCTGCTGCGCATGGGCTTCCTGGCCAATTTCTTTTCGCGCCCGGTGATGAGTGGCTTTACGGTCGGCTCGGCGATCGTGATCGCTTTCGATCAGGTGCCCACGCTGCTCGGCGCCGAGCTGCCGACGGTGCATACGCCCAGCGCGGTGCTGGGTGTCGGCGCGCTGCTGTTGCTGGTGCTGGCACGCCAGTATCTGGCCAAGCTGCTGAAGCGCTGCGGCCTGCCGCCGGTGGCGGCCGATATCGGCGCCAAGCTGGCGCCGATGCTGGTGGTTTTGGGCGGCATCGTGCTGATGTCCTGCACCAGCCTGGCCGAGATGGGCGTGCGCACCACCGGCGCCGTGCCGGCCGGCCTGCCGCACCTGAACCTGGCCTCGTCCAGCCAGCATTGGGGCGCCTTGCTGCAACCCGGGTTGCTGATCGGTTTCATGGTGTTCTTGATGTCGATGTCCGGCGCGCAGGCGCTGGCCCTGAAACGCAATGAAAAACTGGTGAGCAATCACGAACTGGTCGGCCTGGGCGCGGCGAATGTGGCCAGCGCGCTGTCGGGCGGTTTTCCGGTGACCGGCAGCCTGTCGCGCTCCGCCGTCAACTTCGCGGCCGGCGCCAACACGCCGCTGGCCAGCCTGATTACCGCCGCGCTGCTGGCCTGCGCATTGCTGGCGCCGACCGGCTGGCTGGCGCTGCTGCCAATGCCGGTGCTGGCCGCCACCATCATCGTCGCCGTGCTGGGCATGCTGGAGATGGGCATCCTGCGCACCGCCTGGGACTACGATCGCGGCGACGCGCTGGCGTGGGTGGCCACCTGCCTCGGCGTGCTGGTGATGGGCGTGGAAGCGGGCGTCATCATCGGCGTGGCGCTGTCGATGGGTACGTTGATCTGGCGCGCCAGCCGGCCGCACATCGCGGTGCTGGGACGCATCGCGGGCACCGAGCATTTCCGCAATATCGAACGCTATCCGGCCGAGACCCAGCCGGAATTCCTGATGCTGCGCATCGACGCCAACCTGTTCTTCGGCAATGTGGAAGCGGTCAACGAACGCATCGAATGCGAACTGGCCACGCACCAAAGCGCGCGTGACCTGGTGCTGGTAATGTCGGCAGTCAGCTCGATCGATACCACCGCGTTGATGGCCCTGTCGGAACTGAACCAGAGCCTGAAGCGGCGCAACATCGGCTTGCATCTGGCGGAGGTGAAAGGGCCGGTCATGGACCGTCTACGTAATAGTACGTTGTTGCAGCAATTGAACGGCAAGCTGTTCCTCAGCACTGCCAACGCCTCGGATCGATTACATACGCATAAGGATGTTGCTTGAGCGCAAATATGCATGGACTTCATAGCATTTTGAACCTATGATCCAAGTAGTAACAACGCAGATTAACCCCGCCAAGAATGGTTTTCCGATGTTGGTCCGACTTGCTCGCCGTGCAGGAAAAGTATCGATCGCCGTCTTTGTCAGCGTCACGCTGACGGCGGTGGTGACGCTGGTCCTGACCACCTTTGCACTGTATTTCTATCAGCAGGAACGCGTGCAGCGCTGGGAGCAGTTGCGCAAGACGCTGGCCAACAGCGCCGACGAACTGGCCGCTGCCGTGGCGCTGCCGGCCTGGAATTTCGACGAAACGCAAATCGTCACCATCATGAAGAGCGGCTTGAGCAACCGCGACCTGCACGCCAGCGCGGTGGCGCCGGTGGCCAGCAACCGGCCGTTTATCCTGACCCGCAACGAACAGGCGCAGCTGGTGCCGGCCGAGCGCTTGCCGTCCGATCCTGAATTGCTGTCCGAGCAGCGGCCGATTGTCGCCGGCGGGCAGAATATCGGCACCATTACCGTCTACGCCTCGCCGGCGCTGCTGATCGAGCAGCTGCGCCAGCGCCTGTACACCATCGCCGGCATGATTTTCGTGCTGGATGTGACGCTGGTGCTCAGCCTTTACCTGCTGCTGTGGCAACTGATCCTGAAGCCGCTGACCAATATCGAACGTTACGCGGCCAGCGTGAAGGCCGGCCAGAATCCCGGCGCCGCACCGCCGCGCGACTGGTATTCCGGCGAACTGAAAACACTCAATGCGTCGATCCGCGACATGGTGCAGCTGATGGAGAGCCGCTATGTCGCCATGCACGTCAGCGAGGAGCGTTTGCAGATCGCCTCCAGCGCGGCCGCCATCGGCATCTGGGACTGGAATATCGTCACCGGCATGATGGTGTGGGACGAGCAGATGTACCGGCTGCACGGCATGGAAGGCCGCAAGCTGGATAATCCGTTTGAGGCGTGGCGCAAGATGGTGCACCCGGACGATTCGGTGCCAACCGAAATGCTGCTGCAGCAGGCGCTTAACGGCACCGCCGAATTCGATATCGAGTACCGCCTGATCTGGCCGGACGGCTCGGCGCATTACATGAAGGCGGACGGCATGACCTTCCGCGACGGCGACGGCCATGCCATGCGCATGGTGGGCGTGAATTACGACGTGACCGCCAGCCGCCTGGCCGAGCAGGAATTGCGCCGTCACCGCATCCACCTGGAAGAGCTGGTGGCCGAGCGCACCAATGCGTTGTCGGTGGCGGTGCGCCAGGCGCAGGCGGCGAACCGCGCCAAGTCGACCTTCCTGGCGAATATGAGCCACGAGTTGCGCACGCCGCTTAACTCCGTGATCGGCTTCTCGCGCCTGATGGCGGATTCGAAGAATATGCTGCCGGAAGAGAAGCGCAACCTGGCCATCATCCACCGCTCCGGCCAGCACTTGCTGACGCTGATTAACGATATCCTCGAACTGTCGAAGATCGAGGCTGGCCGCGCCGTGCTGCAGACCGAAGTGGTCAACCTCAACGACATGCTGCAGGAAGTGATGGACATGATCAGCATGCGCGCGATGCAGAACGGCGTGGAGCTGGTGCAGGACAGCGCCGGCCTGCCCGCCAGCGCGCGGGTGGACGGCACCAAGCTGCGCCAGGTGCTGCTGAACCTGATGTCGAACGCGGTCAAGTTCACCACCCAGGGCAAGGTTACGCTGAAGGTGCGCGGCGCGTCGCGTAACGGCCAGTGCGAGCTGGCGTTTGCCGTAATCGACAACGGCCCGGGCATCGCGGAGGAAGACCAGGCGCGCGTGTTCGAGCCGTTCATCCAGGCCGACGGTCCCGGCGCGAAAGAGGGCACCGGCCTGGGCCTGACCATCTCGCGCGAATTCGTGCAGCTGATGGGCGGCACGCTGGCGCTGCAATCGGCGCCGGGCAAGGGCGCGACCTTCTACTTCACGGTGTCGGTACAGGTGGCCGACGAGGCGCCGGTAGAGAGTCGCGACGAAGTCAGCGCGCTGGAGCCGCAGCAGCGCCGCCGCGTGCTGGTGGCGGATGATAACGCCGATGGCGGCGCGCTGATGGAAAGCTTGCTCAAGCCTCTGGGCTTCGATGTCGCGGTGGTCGGCGACGGCGTGCAGGCGCTGGCCATGGTCGACGTCTGGCAGCCGGACCTGGTGTTCATGGACTGGCGCATGCCGGGGCTGGACGGCCTGAGCGCCACGCGCCAGATCCGCGCCAACACGGAAGGTCCGCAGCCGGGCATCGTCATGCTGACCGCGTCGGCCTTTGCCGAGGAGCGCGAGGAAGCGCTGGCGGCGGGCGCCGATGAATTCATGCGCAAGCCGGTCGAGCAGGAGCAGTTGTATGCGGTTCTGGAGCAGCAGTTGAACCTGCAGTTCGTGCGTCGTCACCGCGTTGCCGCGCGGCGGGCGCCCCAGACGCCGCTGGAACGCAGCGATGTGCAGCGCCTGGACCCGGTGCTGCGCGACGAATTGAAAACGGCCTTGCAGGAGCTGAACCTGGCGCGGGTGGCGCTGCTGCTGGAGCCCCTGCCGCCGCAACTGGCCGATGTGGTGGCCCGCATCGGGCATATGCTGCAGCTGCACCAGTATCCGCAACTGTGCGCCTTGCTGGACCTGGCGGATAATGCGTTGGAGCCACTGGCCTGACCGGTATATGATAGCGAGAGCAACCTTCAGTAGTTGACCAGGCGAGAGACTTTTACATGCACCGGGATTTGTCGGAACAACACACCAAGGGCGAAGTGCTGATCGTGGAAGACACGCCGGCCTCGCTCAAGCTGCTAAGCGACCTGTTGACGGACGCCGGCTACTACGTGCGTCAGGCGCCGAATGGCGAACTGGCCCTGTGGACCGCGCAATCGCGGCCGCCGGAGCTGATCCTGCTGGATGTCCGCATGCCCGGCATCGATGGTTTTGAAGTGTGCCGCCGCCTGAAAGCCACGCCGGAGCTGAGCCAGGTGCCGGTGATCTTCCTGTCGGCGCAACACGATACCGACGACAAGGTGCGCGGCTTCGCGCTGGGCGCGGTCGATTTCGTCGCCAAGCCGTTCCAGGCCGAGGAGATCCTGGCCCGCACCGACGCCCATGTGCGGCTGGGCCGCGCGCAGAAGGCGCTGGCCGAGGAACGCGCGCTGCTGGAGGAGCGCGTGGTAGAGCGCACCGCCGAACTGGCGAAGGAAGTGGAGCAGCGCCGCGCCAACGAGGAATTCCTGCGCCTGGCCAGCCAGGTGTTCGAGGCGACGCAAGACGCCATCGTGGTGACCGACCGCGAGGCGCGCATCGTCGCCACCAATCCGGCCTTTTCGCAAATCTCCGGCTACACCGCCAAGGAAGTGCTGGGCCAGAGCATCGGCCTGCTGCACGCCGGCGACCAGGACGCCAGCTCCTTCGACAGCATGGTGCAGTCGGTGCTGAAGACTGGCCACTGGTCGGGCGAGATCATGGCGCGTCGCAAGAACGGCGACACCTATCCGGGTCTGCTGAGCGCCTCGGTGGTGCGCGACGAGCAGGGCCATGTGATCAATCACGTGGCGGTGTTCATGGACATTACCGAACGCAAGGCCGAACAGCACCTGATCGATTTCCTGTCCAACCACGATGCGCTGACCGGCCTGCCGAACCGCCTGCTGGCGCGCCAGCGCTTTGCGCAGACGCTGAGCGCCGCCCGCCGCGAAGGCCGCTGCGTGGCCGTGATGTGCCTGGACCTGGACCGCTTCAAGAGCATCAACGACTCCTATGGTCACGACATCGGCGACAAGGCGCTGCAAGTAGTATCCAGATACCTGAGCGAGACCGTGCGCGAAAGCGATACGGTGACGCGCCAGGGCGGCGACGAATTCCAGATCATCGTCCCCGATGATGCGCAACTGACTGCCACCATGGCGCTGGCGCAGAATATCCTGGCCGGCTTGCGCAAGGAACTGGTGATCGACGGCCAGCAGATCACCGTCACCTCCAGCATCGGCATTGCGGTCAGCCTGACCGATGGCGACAGCTTCGATGAACTGGTGCGCAATGCCGATACGGCGCTGTTCCGTGCCAAGGAAATCGGCCGCGACAACTATGCCTTCTTCACCGAGCGCATGGATACGGAAATCCGCGACAAGCTGGCGATCCAGAGCCAGCTGCGCGGCGCCATCGCGCGCGACGAATTCGAAGTCCACTACCAGCCGCAGGTCTGCCTGAAAACGGGCGCGATGGTCGGTGCTGAGGCATTGCTGCGCTGGGATAGTGCAGTATTGGGCAAAGTGCCGCCGAACCGCTTCATCCCGCTGGCCGAGGAATATGGCCTGGTCAACTCCATCGGCGAGTGGGTGCTGGAGAGCGTGTGCGCGCAAATGAAGGTGTGGGACGATCAGGGCCTGGGCCAGATCAAGGTGGCCGTCAACCTGGCGGCCGGGCAGTTTGCCAACGACGCCACCGTGCCATATGTTGAAAACACGCTGCGCAAATTCGGCGTTTCGCCGGCCTACCTGGGGCTGGAGATCACCGAAGGCACGGTGATGGGCGATCCTGACAAGGCAGTGGAGTCGCTGCGCCGACTGAAGGACATCGGCGTCAGCATCTCGCTGGACGACTTCGGCACCGGCTATTCCAGCCTGAGCTACCTGAAACGCTTCCCGATCGATGTGCTGAAAATCGACAAATCCTTCGTCGACGACGTCACCACCAACAGCGCCGATGCGGCGATTGCGCTGTCGGTCATCTCGCTGGCACACAATTTGAATATGCGTGTGATAGCGGAGGGCGTGGAAACCCGGGAACAGGTGCAATTCCTGACCGGTCGCGGTTGCGACGAGATGCAGGGTTACTTCTTCAGCCGTCCGCTCAATGCCGAAGGCTTCACTGCGCTGCTGCGGGAACGCCGTAATTTATTGGAAATGTAATCAACCTTTTCTCTGGAGCGTTATGGAAAAGAAGTTCAGCACCGCCATCGCGGGTGCATGCATGTTGTTGTGTTTGAGCGCGGCCAGCGCGGCCGCTCCCGCCGTCAAGGCGGGCCCCTCGGATGCGCAGTTCAAGGCCGTCTACACCCAGGAATGGAAGTGGCGCACCAGCCAGAAACAGGAAGACAGCGAAGATGACGACGACAGCGGCGTATCGCCATCGCTGCCGCGCATCGACCTCGCCACGCAGAACAAGCGCCTGGCGTATTGGCAGGACGTAATGAAGAAGCTGGACGGCATCAAGGAAGCCCGCCTGTCGCCGCCAGAACGCATCAACTACCAGGTGTACAAGGCGCAGATCGCCGCCTTTATCGCCGCCCAGCAGTTCAAGGAATACGAAAAGCCGCTGAATGCCGATACCGCGTTCTGGTCGAATATGGCCGGCACCGCGCGCCGCACGATGACCAAGGAAAAGGAATTCCGCGACTACATCAAGCAGCTGGCCGATGTGCCGCGCTACTTTGACGACGAAATCGTGAATATGCGCGCCGGTATTGCGCGCGGCTTTACGCCGCCGAAGGTCACCCTGGTGGGCCGCGATTCATCGATCACTTCGGTGAGCGACGCCAAGTCGCCGCAGGATACGGTGTTCTACCTGCCGTTCAAGAAGATGCCGGCATCGATACCGGCCGACAAACAGGAAGAACTGCGTGCGCAGGTGGTCAAGGCCATCGAGACGTATGTGATCCCGGCCCACAAGTCGCTGCTGAAATTCATGCGCGAAGAGTATGTGCCGGCCTCGCGCGAGGAACTGGCGGCCGAGAGCCTGCCGGACGGCAAAGCCTACTATCAGTCGAAGATCGTCGAGTTCACCACTACCTCGATGAGCGCCGACCAGATCCACAATATCGGCCTGGAAGAAATGGCCAAGATCCGCGCCGAGATGCTGGACGTGATCAAGCAGGTCAAGTTTGAAGGCGACCTGCCGGCCTTCCTGCAATTCCTGCGCACCGATCCGCAGTTCTACGCCAAGACGCCGGAAGAGCTGCTGATGCGCTCCGCCTGGGTGGCCAAGAAGTTCGACGCCAAGGTGTCGCAATACTTCGGCTACCTGCCGCGCCGTCGCTTTGCGGTGATTCCGGTGCCGGACGACCAGGCGCCGTTCTATACCTCGGGCCGTGGCGGTCCGGGCGTCTACCTGGTCAACACCTACAACCTGCCGTCGCGCGCGCTGTACAGCATGCCGGCGCTGACGCTGCACGAATCGGCGCCGGGCCACGCCTTCCAGATGCCGGTCGCGCTGGAGCAGAAGGGCCGTCCGCCGTTCCGCAATGCCTATATCTCGGCGTATGGCGAGGGCTGGGCGCTGTACACCGAGCGCCTTGGCGCGGAGATGGGCATGTACGAAACGCCGTATGAAACCTTCGGCATGCTGAGTTATCAGGCCTGGCGCGCGTCCCGACTGGTGGTCGACACCGGCATCCATAGCAAGGGTTGGACGCGCAAGCAGGCGCAGGACTACCTGCGCGGGAATACCGCATTGTCCAATCACGAGATCGAAACGGAAGTGGATCGCTACATCTCGTGGCCGGGCCAGGCGCTGTCCTACTACCTGGGCGAAATGAGCATCATCAACGCGCGCAAAAAGGCCGAGCAGGCGCTGGGTCAGAAATTCGACATCCGCAATTTCCACGACACCGTGCTGCAACTGGGCTCGGTGCCGCTACCGGTGCTCGAAGCGCGTATCGACCTGTTCATCGCGGAAGGCGGCAAGAGCCCGTATCCCGACCTGCAGTGACTATCTGACGATTTTCCTTGAAAAGCTGCGGGTAGTATGACAGCCGTTACGCCCGCAGCATGTCGTTGGCAATCCAGTCCAGCACTTGCGGGCGGTGCGGCTGCCAGCCTAGTTTGCGGGCGCGCTGGCCGCGCACGCGGCTGTTGGAGCCAAGGCCGTAGGAAGCCATTTCGTAGCCCCATTCTTCCTTGGCTTCGTCAAGCGGCCAGTCTTGCGGCTCGCCCATCCCCAGCGCTTTCGCAATCGCCGTGCTCATGTCGCGGAACGATGCTTCGCCGCTTTCGACAAAGTAGAAGGCGCCGGCTTCGGTCTTTTCCAACGCCAGCAGGTACAGGTCGACCACATCGTCGATATGCACATTTGACCAGATATTGCGGCCCGCGCCGACGTGGCGTACGATGCCGCTCTTGCGCGCTTGCTTGAGCAAACGTGGCAGCTGCACCGAGTCGCGCGGCAGCGCGCCGTGGCCGTAGATCAGCGTGTTGCACAGTACCGCCGAACGTACGCCCTGATTGGCAGCGTCCAGTACCAGATTATCGATGGCGACGCGGGCGGCTTTGTCCGGGGTCGGGGCAGGCAGCTTGTCTTCGTAGTAGATCTGGTCCGTGCCTTCACCGCCAGAAGCATCGCCGACAATGCTCGATCCGCTGGTGTGCAGGAATACCTTGCCGGTACCGGCCAGGGCGTCGACGAACGCTTCGACCGCTGCGCGATTGTCGCTGCTGGCGGCGTTGATGACGGCGTCCGCCGCTTGCGCCTGCGCGATCAGCAGGTCGCGATCGGTCAGTGAACCCAGCACGCCGGTGACGCCGATCTTTTTCACTTCTTCCAGTTGTTCCGGCTTGCGCACCAGGCCAATAACTTCATGGCCGGCCTTGACCAGGCCCGCTGCAATCGAACTGCCGATAAATCCGGCCGCGCCGGTGACGAATACTTTCATGTCCTGCTCCCGTTTTCATTTCCAGAAGCAGATAGTATGGGGATGCGCACCTCGCGCACCAATAGCGCTTGGCGCAAAGCTCCCTTGCGTGAGTTTCAATAATCGGGGTGAAAGCAACTGGCCACGCCATCCAGCCATCCCGCCATCAAGGCAAATGGTCGCCCCGTTGTCTTGCCAGCGCTTTCACGGCGGCGGCGTAGCTGCGGCTGGCGCGCAGCGGAGCGCCGTGCTTCAGGTGCAGCAGTGTGTCGCCGTTGGTCAGCGCTTCGACCCTGTCGACGCGGTTCACCGCCACGATCACGCTGCGGTGTATGCGCAGGAACTGGCGCTTATCGGGTTGCGTAACAAAACGTGAGATGGTGTCTCGTAATAGATGCTGTTCCGCGCCGGCCTGCAGGGCCACATAGTTGCCCTGCGCCTCGATCCAGTCCACCTCTGACAACGGCAATGACATCAGCTCACCGCGCCGCTTCACGTCCACATGCGTTAGCACTGTCGGGGCGACAGCGGCGGACGGCTCGGTGCGCCCGGCTGGCTCGCAAAGGTGTGCTGGTCGTGACCATTGCCTACCGCCTGGGCGTTCTGGGTTTCCTGGCCCACCCGGCGCTGAGCGCCGAATCGCAGCACGGCTCGTCTGGAAACTATGGCTTGATGGACCAGATAGCGGCGCTGCAATGGATACAGCGTCATATCGCGGCCTTTGGCGGCGACCCAGAGCGCGTCACCATAGCCGGGCAATCGGCGGGCGCCATGTCCATCAGCGCGTTGATGGTCTCGCCGCGCGCAAAGGGCCTGTTCCAGCGCGCCATTGCGCAGAGCGGTGGTATTTTTGAGCCCTTGCAGCTGGCGCCCGGTTATTTGCTGCCGAATGCCGAACGGGATGGCGCCAGTTATATGAACGCGCTTGGCGCTGCTGATATCGAGGCGATGCGCCGCTTGCCAGCCGGACGGCTCATTGATGCCGGTCGCGCCAGCCACCCCGTGATTGAGCCGTACCTGCTGCCCATGTCGCCATACGATGCCTATGTCCAGGGCCGTTATCACGACGTACCCTTGTTATTGGGCTCGAACAGCGATGAAGCGAGTGCATTGGTTGATGTGAGCAACGTACGGGCCGACCGCTTTGAGGCCGATATCAGCGCCAGCTTCGGCCCTTTGCCGCCGGCGTTACTCACGGCCTATCCGCATATCACCGACGCGCAGGCGCGCGCGGGCCGGCTGGGGCTGGAACGTGACCTGCGCTTTGGCTGGGATATGTGGGCTTGGGCGCGCTTGGCGCAAAGCGGACGCAGTCCGGTTTACTACTACAGCTTTGAGCAGCGTCCGCCGTTTCCAGCGGATTCAATTTACGCAGGCTGGGGCGCCAGTCATTTCGCTGAGCTGTGGTATATGTTCGACCATTTGTCGCAGGCGCCATGACCGTGGCGCGACGCCGACAAGCGACTGGCTGCTGCGATGTCGAGCTACTGGGTGAACTTTGCTTCCACCGGCAATCCCAATGGCCGCGGCATTCCGCACTGGCCTGCCTTCGATGGCAATACCGGGCGTGTGCAACGACTGGGCGCTCCGATCAGCACAGGTCCGGTGCCGGCGCTTGAGCAGTTGCAGGTATTTGATGCGGTGTACGGCGAACTGCGTGGCAAGCCGTTTGGAATGCGCTAGGCAGCATCGCTTGCGACGCTTCCATCATCAGAAATAGACGGTGGCGGTGATGGTGGATTTATAGGTATCAGGTTGCGGCGTAGCTTGCGCCGGCACCACGCCGTAGACGGTAAGGTTTTGCACGACGCCGCTGCCAGTGCCGGATTTGGTGTCGGTGCCTTGCGTGTTGCCCCAGTTACCGCCGCCAGCCGTCATGTTGAGGTTGAAGTTGACGGTGCTGGTGTTGGCGCCGGTGCCGCTCATGACGCGTGACGCGTCGGTGGAGCCGGTGCCGCTGCCGGCGTTCAGGCCGACGTTGTACGGGGTGGTATTGGTGCAGGTGATTTGCAGCGCGGTGTTGACGTTGACCGCGGTAGCCAGCACGCCTTGCGACTGGCCGAAGTCGAGCGCATTTGCGGCGATGGTGCAGTCGGCGATGATTTTCATCGTCACGTCGAAGGTGTTGTTCTTGCTGCCGTTGCTGTAACTGGCGGCGCCGCCGATTTGCGGGGCGAGCAGGGCGAGGATGGCGGTTGCTGCGGCGATGCGGGTGAGGATGGTGCGTGCCATGATGTTCTCCAGGATGTAAGGGCGCAAGACGAGAGCTGGCCGCTACGCTGGGGCGGTATTTTTAAGACTAGGGAAACTTTAGCGCGGGCTTGGGCGCTGGAGAGGTATTGCTTGTCGCGTCGTCAGCTGAGTATGGGGCTGGCGGCGGAGTGGGGCGAGGCTTAGAAGTAGACGGTCGCGGTGATGGTCGACTTGTAGGTGTCCGGTTGCGGCGTGCTCTGTGCTGGAACTACGCCAAAAACGGTGTGCGTTTGTGCGGTGCCGGTGCCGGTGCTGGACTTGGTGTCGGTGCCTTGCGTGTTGCCCCAGTTGGTCGCGCCGGAAGCCTGGTACAGGGTGTAGGCAACGGTGCTGGTATTGGCGCCGGTGCCGCTCATCAAACGTGCTGCCGTGGTCGAACCGGTGCCGGTGCCGGCGTTCAGGCCGATGTTGTACGGCGTGGTGTTGGTGCAGGTGATGTTCAACGTGGTGTTGACGTTCACCGAAGTCGCCAGCACGCCCTGCGATTGGCCAAAGTCCAGCGCGTTGGCAGCGATGGTGCAGTCGGCGATAATTTTCAGCGTGACGTCGAAAGTGATGTTCTTGCTGCCGTTGCTGTAGGTGGCTGCACCGCTCAGCAGTGGCAGCATCGTGGCGCCGACAGCGGCGGCAAGTGCAACGCGGGTCAAGGTCTTGCTCATCATGATGATCTCCCAGTTGAGTTAAGTGTTGCGCGTCTTTGGACAACTTTTGTTTCCGCGCTTCAATGAAACCAATTATTCCCCAACTGTTGAAAACATGCTTTTGCCGGACGAGGCAATACTTTTGGCAGCGTAGAAATCCGCAAAATAATTTGCTGTGCGGCACTTTTTTACAACAGCCAACTCTTGCTCACGTGAAAAAGCTTATGTTTGCAGCCGCACTAACATGGTGCGTAGCGCAACCTTATGGTGCATGTAAAGCCGGGCTAATGCTTTTTATGCTGGCATGGTGATTGCATAGGACAAGACATTATTTTAAATGTCATGTCGTTATGCCTGATTGCACCCTATCGCGAGACCTTGCCGCCAGCCACAGCGCCTGGCAGGCCAGCCTCACGCTGGGTTTTGCCGATGACCAGGGCACGACCCGGCTGCTGGACAAGATGCACTACGGCCCGTTGCGCGTGCAGAAGGCGCTGTATCCGGAAGATCGCAAGGTGTGCCAGGCCATCATCATCCATCCGCCGGGCGGCGTGGTCGGCGGCGATCAGCTGGACATCGATATCGGCGTGGGCGACAACGCGCATGCTTTTATTACCACGCCCGGTGCGGCCAAGTGGTACAAGGCAAATGGCAAGGTGTCGCGCCAGTCGGTGCATCTGCACGTTAATGAACACGCGGCGCTGGAATGGCTGCCACAGGAGACCATCTTCTTTGATACCGCCGACGTGCTGCTGGAGCAGCAGGTCGAACTGGCCACCGGCGCCACCTTCCTGGGCTGCGAGATCCTGTGCATGGGCCGGCGCGGTTCGGGCGAGGTATTCAATAGTGGCCGTATCCGCCAGCGCAGCAGCATTCGGCGTGAAGGACGGCTGATCTGGTGGGAGCAGGGCGACATGCTGGGCGGCCGCCTCGATAGCCCGCTGGCCTTGAACGGTCACACCGTCAGCGCCACGCTGATCGCGGCCGGCAAGCCGCTGCCTGCTGCGGTGCTGAACGACCTATTGTCGCAAATACGCGCCGACATCGCCGCCGATGGCGAGCACCGTTTCGGCGTTACGCACACCAAGGGCGTGCTGGTGGCGCGCCACCTGGGCGATGACAGCGAAACCGCGCGCCGCCTGATGCTGACCGTGTGGCGCCGCTTGCGCCCGCACCTGCTGGAGCGCGCAGCCGTGACGCCGCGCATCTGGCAAACCTGAAAGAGAATATGGATCTGACGCCACGCGAAAAAGACAAGCTGTTGATTTTTACCGCAGGCCTGGTGGCGGAACG
>Ga0308163_10003030_pt1 | contig 14456 bp, 9 predicted proteins | sample PhyTR1_FD_201037 | JGI IMG/M metagenome (GOLD analysis project Ga0308163, IMG submission 201037) | Phyllosphere microbial communities from UC Gill Tract Community Farm, Albany, California, United States - DLSLT.R1 | ecosystem: Host-associated > Plants > Phyllosphere > Unclassified | place: USA...
CCAGAACGGGGCTGGCTTGTCTGGATTTTTTATCATAGGTTGTCCAGCAGATAATTACATTAATTTTCTTTAGTACCTTGGCAGCTTTAAATGGCTCCCCATCTGGATTTTCTCCTGCTATTGCAGGGATTGTGCTGCCCTCCATCATCTGGCTTGCTACAGTAATCTCCCTTAACAGTTTCTCTCCAACCTTGCTCTGCTGAACATTCCTGTCTAATCCATCAAAAATCTGTTTATAGGTACGGGCATGAGTTTCTACAAGGCCAAGCTGGTCTAGAATGAAAGGAGTATTTTGTGAGTCAGGATACCTTTTTGCAAAAACCTTAATGGCTTCAAGTTCTACAGTAATCTTTTTAGCTGACCATAAACTTAGTAATTCACTTTTTTGCAGAATATTTTTAGTTGTTGCTTCATCAAACTGTTTTGTTACTATCGCCAGGCTATCAGTAATACTTTTGCTTGTCTGCTCTTTGATTTTATAGTAATCTATCAGCTGTGCATTTTCTTTTATAGAACTTGCAGAGACCGGATAGGTTCTATCACGTTTACGGTCAGCATTAACCTGGTAACTGCCTTTTCCAAGATAGATGAGGAAGCTGAATGTACCGGTTGAATCTTTAAGCCGTATCAGTGCATGTTGTGCACTACTAAGGTTTAACCTCAACTGGTGCCTGGTGTTCTCAAGGTTATCTGCCGCCAATATTGTATTGGTTACAGGATCGTAAATTTCAATTACAGCATTGGGGCCGTAGTTTTTAGATTGAACGTTAAATACCGCTTCACCTTCATTACAGCCAGAGATAAGTAAGAAGAACAAGAGTATAAGTGGGAGCTGTTTCATATAGAGAATTTGATATCACCTAATATAACGAAAACTTTAGTTATGTCAAGTTTCAATTTTTATATGAATGCTGCTGATATATTTTATGTTCTCTTGAAATTAATATAATCGGTATTAAGTGGCTCTATACCATTTTTTCTCATCTCTGTGGCAATTTGTGCACGATGATAGGTGCCATGGTTTAAAACGTGGATAAGGATATCATGTCTGGTGTTTTCAAACTGCTTGCCGGTGGAGTTTTGATAGCTGATAACTTCAGATAAGCGTATCTCGGGGAACAGTATCTGTTCGTGCAGCTTAGCGGAAGCGTCTTCGTGCATGTTTTTACAGATTACAATCGAGTGTTCGTCCCAGGCACCAAACAGTTGAGGTGCATTGTGCAGCCTGCTTAGCCACACATTCTGGGTATTTACGATGTGGCTGAACAAGCGCAGGGTATTAGCAGGCATGTTACTATGTTCAGTGAAAAGCCGAATAATTGCCTGATTAGCCCAATTATTGTATAACCATAATTGATATAGGGTATCCATTTTCTGATTTTAGGTAATGCAATATAGCTGTAGCTCCCGAAAATAGTTTCATCAGGCAGATAAAATATATATTTTGTTCCTTTTATCTGACTAAGGAAGTATTGCGGTGTAACAATGGAACAGGATTGTAATCAAATGTTTAATTAAAAACAAGATTATGAAATGGAACTTTAATTTTCGAAAAAGTCCTCAGGGAGAGCGACCGCAAAAATCGAAAAAAAGAGAATGGCTGGATGCCGTGTTATTTGCTGTGGTTGCAGGTACACTGCTTAGAGGTTTGCTGTTTTCAGCTTATGCAATACCCTCAGGTTCAATGGAAGGCTCATTGTTAACAGGCGATTATCTTTTTGTGAGCAAAATAAGCTATGGACCCAGAATGCCTTTTACACCTGTGCAAAATCCCTTTACAGAATCTACCATTACCAAATATGATATCAAAACTTATTGGGACGGGATACAATTATCTTATCATCGTTTGCCGGGCCTGATGGATATTAAAAGAGGCGATGTAGTGGTATTTAATAAGCCTGAGGAAGCCGATCCAGTATTTGATAAACCTGTTGACGTAAGGACTAACCTAATTAAGCGCTGCCAGGCAATAGCAGGCGATGTATTGCATATTGTAAATGGACAAGTCTTTATAAATGGAAAAGCAGCGCCCAGTCCTGAGAAAATGCAGACTTCGTACACCGTTGTTAATGATGGAAATGCTATAAACCCCGACCTGTTTCAGGACCTGGGAATAGAAGTACAGCAGCAGCTTGACCTGAATACCTTTACTATGGTTATTCCGCAGTCTTCTCTCGCTGCATTTAAGAGTAATTCTTTTATCAAAAGCGTAACAGCGGAAGTTGCAGCTGCAGGAACCTATGATGAACAGATATTTCCGCATAATACGATGTTTAAGTGGAACCTGGATAACTATGGCCCACTTACCATCCCGAAGAAGGGAATGACCATCAGGCTGAACGATTCAACTATGGTTTTATACCGCAGGGCGATTGAGCTTTATGAAAACAATAAAGTGGAAAAGAAAGGTCAGGAGGTTTTGATTAATGGCAAAAAAGCCGATCAGTATACCTTTAAAATGGATTATTACTGGATGATGGGAGATAACCGTCATAATTCACTGGATTCAAGATTTTGGGGATATGTGCCGGAGGACCATGTGATTGGTAAAGCTATGTTTACCTGGATGAGTATTGATTCTACCAAATCTTTGCTTCATCAGATACGATGGGATAGAATCCTGAAGGATATCAAATAATTTTAAACACAAAAAAGGGCGCTTGCGCGTCCTTTAAATTATAAAGGCAATATTTAACTCCCCGGGTTAAGGATTTGCCTTTATAATATTAACGTTTGTTAATACAATAGGCTCTCCTCCAGTATTTTTTTGTTTAACAGCGGCTAACTCTGGCTCCTTTATTTTTATTGATATCTGTTTTAATGTTGCAGGAGCGGTCTGTACTGGATTGGGGTTTCCATGAATGATAACTGACTGGAGTTTTTCATTTGTGCCCGACTTTTTTTGTGCAGGTTCTACCGGCGGCGGCGGGGGCAGACGTTTCTTAGTAACTTTAGGTGGTGGAAAGCGTATTACTTCAATTTTAGGTTCTGGCGGTGATGCTTTTGCTGCATTACCTGCAGGTTCTACCGGCGGCGGCGGTGGAGCCAGACGTTTCTTAGTTACTTTTGGCGGCGGAAATCGCACAATCTCGATTTGAGGTGCAGGGGGCGACGATTTGGCAGCTTTGCCTGCAGGTTGAACTGGTGGCGGAGGTGGAAGCCTTTTAACCTTAACCTTCGGATTGACTGTTTTTCCAATAATTTGCACATTCTCCAGTTTATGGTTGCGAAGCTTACCCGTGTCTTGCTGTAGTGACTTCTGGGGTAAGAGGTCTAAAACTGCATAGTCTTTTGAAAAGGCCATGGTAGATGCAGCCACAAGACCCAGCGTGATAGGTGCGAGCAGCAGGAGCCGGTACTTTGCCAGTCTCCCTGATTTTTCTTTGTTTAACATTTTGATTCTCCTTTTGATTAGTGATTGATTGAATATTTGGTTTGATAATTTGGCGGGTACAACACCAAATGAGTTTTCGATTAAGAACAATGCATAATCGTGTTTCTGAAGCTCCGACGCGGTAGTTAGTTCGTCTGCTATATATTCATGTATAAGTTTAATATCCTGTTTTATCATATATACTACCGGACTAAACCATGAGATAATCTGTAGCAGTTCAAAAAATAAGATATCAGCACTATGGTTCTGGCTGATATGAATCATCTCATGCTTTAGCACAGTCTTCTTTTCAGTTACATTTGGATTGATGAAAAGGATATTGAAAAATGAAAAGGCCGACTGCTGGTTATCGAGCTCTACATAAACTACATTGTCTATCTTTTTTCGCCTCGCTTTGAAATAAATCTTAAAAATAGCTGCCAGGCTGATAAATATTCGTAACAGGAATACTGCTGCAACTATAAGATATACAGCAGATATAACCGTAGGCGGATTTAACCATACAGCTGCACCTTTTTCTAATTCTACTGCGTTTACCACCATCCGAGCCGATTCCGGTCTGCTAAACAGGCTGTATACGGAACTTACCTTAAGCAAAGGCAGAAGAAAGGAAATAAAGGCTGAGAGGATCAGGAAAAACCTGTTAAGGGTATAAAAGGTTTCCTGATGTAAGCACAGCCGGTAAAAGCCATAAAAAACGGCCAGATATAAATTTGCTTCAAGTAAGTAATACAGCCAGTTCATCATTTCTTGTTTTTAAGTTCTTCGGCCAGTTTGATTAGTTCGTCGAGTTTTTCCACATCCATATTCTTTTCCTGTACCAGGAAAGAAACCAGGCTTTGATAGGAATTCTCAAAATAGTTATTGAGTACCTTATCAAATGCAAAATGTTTGTACTGCTCTTCCGTGATCAGCGGATAATAGATATGGGTGTTACCTATTACTTTGTGATCAATAAAACCTTTGCTTTCCAAAACCCTTATTACGGTGGAGACAGTATTGTAGGCAGGTTTTGGGGGCTGTATTTTATCTATCACATCTTTAACCAAACCCTCTTCTATTTCCCACAGGATCAGCATGATCTGCTCTTCTGCTTTTGTTAATTCTCTCATATATGTATTGCTTATTTAAAGCTACAACTATTTTTATAGTTTCCAAACTATAAAAATAGTTTAATGCATAAACGTCTGTTATACAGGTTGATAATTTTTGAATGAAAGAGGATTGGGGAGCTTGTCCGTATTTAGATAAGAAAATAGGTGCGAAAAAGGATAGGAGAGATCCTTTAAATAAATGATGACCGCAGGAGGGGGCGGTAAAATTAAACCCGGTAAACTAGTACCGGGTTATACAACCCGGTACTAGTTTACCGGTGTTTCTTCTGCAGCGACAGGCTGATCAATCAGTTCATGCACTTCAGCTACTTTATCTACTTTAATATCTTTAGCTAACTTTCTCGCAAGCTGAGAAGCACCTTTCTGGATATCTTTGTTAAGTTTCTTAGAATCCTGGCCATACTTACCGGTTATTTCCTGTAAACGGGTAATCAGGTCTGTTTTAATATCTTCCCGGATTGTTTTCTTCGCTGACTTAACCAGGGCTTTTAATTTCTTTTTTTTCATATCAACAGGCGTATTATCAAATAATTATGAATTACTGCCGCTATTGGCAGTAGTTATCAAATGTACTTAATGTTAACATCTGATTAACATTATGTTTATGTTAAGCTAATATAGGAACTTAACATTGACTTGAAATAAGGAAAACCTTGTTGTAAAGCAAAATCACACCCTTGAGTAGTAGGACCGGCAACAGGCGCCAAATAGATGAATGGTTATATGATCAGGATTGTAATGTAGGGTAAACACTGTTTGAATTACTTGTTATTCTACTTTCTGCTGAAGCACTTGCCAGTGCGGCCATTAGGCTCTCCAGATGGATAGGTTTTGATAAATAATCGTTCATCCCCAACCTCAGGCATTCATTTTTATCTTCCTGCATGGCATTAGCAGTCATGGCAATAATAATGGGCTGCCGGATAGCGGAATTACGGACGGCGACTGTAGCCTCCAATCCGTCCATTTCGGGCATTTGTATATCCATCAGAATTACATCATAATGCTGTTGAGTTATGCAGGAAATTACCTCCAGCCCATTTGACGCAATGCCTGGCTCATAGCCCAATTTGTTAAGTATCCTGCTGATCAATTTCTGGTTGATGACATTGTCTTCAGCAATCAAGATATGCAGTGGGTTTATAGAACCAAATTCTTTATTAAGAAGACCTGGTTTTTCAGGTTTCAGTTTTATTGGCTGCGTTTGATGCAAACTGATCTGTATTACCTGGTATAGATGCTGCTGTTTTACCGGTTTGGTAAGTATAGAATAGAAAAGGTGTGGATACTTGTTTTTGGTTTCATCACCGATGGAACTTAGCAGGATAACGGGGAGGACCGGATAGTTTTCCCTGATTAATGTAGTAAGCTGCACACCATCCATCTCTGGCATCTGCATATCGGTTAAAACCAGGTCGAAAGGCTGATGGTCTAAGAGGTCGAGTGCCTCTCTTGCTGAAGATGCCATAACCGGAATAAGTTTCCACTGCTCAAGCTGCATTTGCAGGATTTTACGGTTGGTCTTATTGTCATCAACCACCAAAACCTGTTTGTTTTCATGTAACTGAGTATAGATCTCTTCTTCCTGAGCTACAGTTTTAGTGCTGATTTCTGCCTGAATGGTAAATATAAATGAGGTTCCGCTGCCAGGTTCGCTCCGTACTTCGATATGGCCTTCCATCAGATGCACCAGGCTTTCACTTATAGCCAGCCCTAAACCCGTGCCCCCATATTTACGTGTAGTAGAAGAATCTACCTGAGAAAAAGCCCTGAATAGCTTGGTAAGCCTGTCGGCGGGTATCCCGATCCCCGTATCCCGTACTTCGAATGACAATTCTATCCTATTGTTCTCACCAACTGTTACAGGATTAATTGCCAGAAATACCTCGCCCTCAGTGGTAAATTTTATAGCATTGCCAATAAGATTAATTAGAATCTGCTTTAGCCGCATACTATCTGCAATAAGATAGGGTGATATCTCGCTATTAATCTGATAGATCAGGTCTAGGTTTGCCAGGGCGGCCCTGCCCGCAAACATATCCATAACTTCTTCTATGCACTGCCGCAAATGAAATTCATGCGGATCAAGTTCTAGTTTTCCTGATTCTATCTTTGAAAAATCCAGTATATCATTGATAACATTAAGTAAAGTTTCGCCACTGATTTTGATGGTGTCTACATATTCAGACTGCTCATGGTTTAAAGGCGTATCCTGCAGCAAGGATGACATGCCCAAAACGCCATTTAATGGGGTACGGATCTCATGACTCATAGTAGCCAGGAAAGTGCTTTTTGCCTGGTTGGCTTTTTCTGCTTCCTGTCTGGCCAGCTGTTCCTGCTCGCGCTGCGCAAGTAATTCTTCATTGAGCACCTGCAGCTCTTCAGATTGTTCCTGCATTTCTTCCGACTGTACCTGCAGCTCTTCATTGAGTTCCTGAAGTCTGGCAGACTGTATTCTTAGCCGCTCAGACCCCTTATTAAGGTTATCTATATAGTTTTTTAATGTTCTTTTCAACAGGCTGAAATCTGAATTTAGCTTTTCTATTTCCACACTATCAGGCATAATTCCCTTTCCTGGCTCTGCTGCCTGTATATCTCTGAAATCGGAATTGATAAAGGCAGCCATCCGCTTGTTAAGCTCAGTAATATCCCTGGTAAGGTATTTTGAAAGGAATACACTCAGCAGCAGAACCAGAATGACTACCAGAACCGATACAATAATCATGAGCCAGTTAAAAAAGACCTGCAGCTGATGTGTTTCTTCTGATAAAATATCATTGGTAACAGCATATTGCCTGTCGAAGGCCGCAATAGACTGCTGCGTTTTAGGAACGATGCCTACTGCTTTATTGATTCCCAGTTTTTCGGTATATGCTACCAGGCTGCTGAAATCTTTTTTATACCAGTACAGAATTGTGTGTAGATTCTGCTTTGCTGGCAGATGCAGTAACAATGAATCTGCTTTACGGATAAACAATGTGGCATAACCCATTTTTCCGCGGATCATGTAGTCCTTTTCATGGCGTCGCAACTGAAGGATATCAATTTTAGGCACCTTGCCTGAGTTTTCCAGCTTGTGTGCATATTGCCTCATTTCACCTTCCAGTCCGTAATCTTCAAACCCTTTGTTTAAATACATCGTTTTGAGTGATGTACCAAGTAACAATGTGTTTTTACTTAAAGTTATAAGGCTATTTACGGGCTTCTTCAAATTCAGACGCATTTTAGCGGCCTGTAGTTTCAGGTTTTCAAGATCTTTTATAATCAATTGCTGATGTTTCAGAAACTGATCTATATCTTTTTGATGACCGCTTTTATAAAAGTCTGCTTCATGAAAACCTGATAGCATGAATTTCTGCAGGTGGCCGGTGCTTTCAAGGTATTGGATTTGTATCTGCGTTAAATTAGCAGAAAGCAATTTGGTTTTACTTTGCTGATGATTGATATACAGGTAGGTAGCAAGCCAGATAAGAACGACCGGAATAAAAGAAAAAAAGCTTAAAAGGAGCCTTGCCTTAAAAAACCTTAACCGCTTGATGTTGAAGAAACGCACAGACAAGCATACGAAAGCCCTGCAACCTCAATGTTACAGCAATGTTAAGCTTAGGCTTTATTTCTTTATTAGGATTTTAACTATCTGTGTTGTTTAACGGATAACTTTTACCTGTGCGGGTTTAATAATAGTTGTTTTAACCTGACCGTTGGCCAGCTTGATATGTTTTACTTTAATTAAGCCATAGGGCGTAGGAAAGCTGCCTTCAGCAAATTTTAAATCACCCAGGTGGGGTTGTACTCTTACCACTTTGCAGCCGGGTGCAACAACCGATATGCCCAATACATGTTCTGTTAACCAGGGTGTAGGACCTGATGCCCATCCATGTGAGAGACTGTGGCGGAAACCTATATAGCAATAGGCACCATATGCACCATGGATATCAATCTTTGCTTCGGGTACCAATTCATCTATAGGTGCTGCGTTCTTTAACCAGTCCATGTTAAAATCTTCCCAGAAGGTGGTGGCGCCCATGCTGATCATTGCACCCCAGTATTCCCTGATTACATCCAGCGAACCCTGATAATCTCCGGCCCGGGCTTTTGCCTGCAGCATATAATAACCAAAAAAGGTAGAGAAGTTTTTAGTGCCGCCAACTGCAATTACCTCATCATTTGCCTGTTTTGCGGGCATTAAGCCAGATAAGGCCAGCAACGCAGCTGCCTGCTTACTCTGATGATGTGCCGGAATATGCTGTCTGAGTTTCTGAACTGCCTGTATACAATTTCCAGCCGTGGATTGATCGTGCAGCACAGTGGAAAGATCGGCCCCAGCAGATAGAGCCATCACCATCATGGCTTGCAAACCAGCGTGTATAGCTACAGGGTCTCCGCTTGAAGGCCAGTCGAGAAAACGCTGACCATCTAATACTTCACTGTTATTCTCATCAATCTTCTTACTTAAAAGGTTAAGCAATTTAGATAGGTAGGGCTGTTGTGCCCGCAGGTATTTAAGGTTTCCGCTGTGGTAGTACCAGTCCCGCTGGTTAATAATCCACCACATGGAATAGGCACTGATTCCGTTCATCCATTCTGGCAGAGGGGTAATTTGCTTGGCGAAATCCAAGCTTTTAGGTACAACAGGGTGACTGCCAAACACAGCATTAATAGTAGATATTTCCGGATTTAAATCTCCAACCCATACCAGACGGTCGCGTTTGACTCCATCCCACAGATAGTTCTGCATATTAAGCTGCACAGTATATGCCCCCATTTTCCATATTTTGTTGAGCAGGGGGTCGCTGCAATTAAAAGAGCCTTTATAGGCTACATCGCGATATTTGGAGATGGCCCGTACTTCTTTCAGTATCAGTGTAGTTTTTTCTCCCAGCACATCTATCCGCGCAAAGCGAAATCCGGTATTTCCAATTTCAGCTACGCCCAGCCATGGCAGTAAGGTTTCGAAATCTCTGATGGCATGGTCGTTTGTGGCCCCGCCGGTACCGCCCACATCAGACATAGTCTCGCTTACCGATTCGCCAAAGCGGATGCGTACTTTAATAGGTTTATTACCGTTCCAGATACCCGTAACAAGTTGCAGGCCGCCCTGCAGCTCTTTTCCGAAATCTAAAAGTATACTTGTTTTTTCAGTTTCTGTGTTTTTAAGTATAGCCAAAGGCTTGCCACTTAGCTCTGCCTGACCAGTGCCGGGCTGCAGCAGGATTTGCTCATTGCTGAGCGTGCCGGTTTTCCAGACAATGCGGGTAGGGCTGACATACCTGGTAGTAAAATCTTCCGTTTGGGCGTCTGCCTTAAAGAAACAACCACAGTATACTACAATAAGGGCAGCTCTGGCTATAGTTTTAAACATTATTTCCATTTAAACAGGTAAGTACCTGAAGTAAGTTGTATAGTGTTTTCGATATTCACTTTGCCATCAATTTTTAGTTCAAGGCCTGTCATTTCGGGTAGTTTTACCGTTGCAGTAGAATTTGCCGGGACTACCACCTTATAGCTCATCCCTTTTCCTTCACGTTTCCAAGATGAGATAATTTCGCCGAATGGGCTATTATGTCTGGCTTCAAAGTGCTCCATGCCTGCTACAAAGTGAGGTTGAAGGATTACATTTTTAAATCCTGGCTGTGCGGCATCCGGGCGGATGCCACCCAGGCCTTTATAAATCCATGCTCCTATTTCACCAAACATGATGTGGTTTAAAGAAATATCACTCTCTGCCTGGATATTCCAGTTTTCATATAAAGTTGTGGCTCCATTTGCAATCCACCAGCCCCAGGAAGGATAGGTTTTTTGTGCCGCTACTTTATAGGCAACCTCTGCATATCCATTTTCTGTTAAAGCATTGAGGATAGCTTTCTGGCCTAACAAACCTACATCGAGGTGAAAGCCATCTGCCTCTACTTTTTTGGCCAGGTTCTCTGCTACTTTTGCCTTCATCTCTGTCGGAACCAGTCCCCAGAACAACGGCACACTCAATTCTGTCTGCACACCTTTACCATAAATCCCTGTGGTTTTATCAAGATATTTGGCATTAAAGGCATTTTTAATTTTCTCTGCCAGGGCACTATAGGTTTGATAATCTGCCTCATTGCCTAATATTTTTGCTGCTTTGGCCAGGATTACTGCATCAGCATAATAATAACAGGTAGAAGTTAACTCTACAGGTGAGGTTGATTTAACTGGAACCCAGTCTCCGAGGCCCCAGGTGGTTAAACCTGTAGGATATACTTCATTGATATGATCTACATATAATTTGATATTCGGATAGCAGTCTGCAAGCAGTTTCTGGTCACCGTAAAACAAATAGATATTCCATGGGATGATGGCAATAGTGCTGGTCCAGTCTGGACCATTACCCCATTCATAACCCCATCCATCAGTTGGGATGATTGAAGGCAGTACACCGTTAGGCTGCTGCTCATCGCGGTGATCGGCCATCCATTTTTCGTAAACCGTGATACCATCAAAACTGTATAAACCGGTTTCAATAGCAATCTGCGCATCACCCGTCCAGCCATTTTTTTCCCTTTGCGGACAATCGGTAGGATAGCCAAAAAGATTTGAAAGATAGGAGTTGTTGGTGGCAGACCAGATTTTATCAATTACCGGGTTTGAAGAAGTTACAGCTCCGGCAACAGGTACATCGCTATGCATAAAATAACCTGTAAGGCTTTCTTTCTGAAGCGTAACCGGGGCAGAGCTGGTTACTTCAACATACTGAAATCCTTTATAATTGAAATGCGGCATAAAAGTTTGTTTGCCTTTTCCGTTCAGTATCACAATATCGGTCTGAAATGGGTCTGTGTTATCCGTTGGACGGTAATGGGCATCAATATTAGACATGTCTACATGCCCGTTTGGATACAGCCGTTCTCCATGTTTAAGTCTTACTATAGTCCCAGCGGTACCGTTAATGCTGATCTGGCTTACGCCGGATATATTTCGACCGAGATCAAACAGATAGGTAGTATCATTAAATTTCCTGATTGATTTGGCAGTGATCTTTTCTACGTTACGAATAGGATGCATAGCCTGCGCTACAATATTTGAAGAAGGGGCAGAGCGGAAATATACATCTTTCCATTTGCTGTCGTCGAAATCTGTGGTGTTCCATCCGGGCTGCTCCAATCTGGCATCATAATGTTCAGCGGTATAAATACTATTAAAAATAACCGGGCTAAGCGCTGTTTTCCAGCCTTTTCCAGAAGTAATAGTTTCAACTGAACCATCCTCATAAGTAATTCTTAAATCCAGACAGAAAGTTGGCCTTGCGCGCCAATTGGCTTTATGGAAATCCCATACTGCGGTACTCTGATGATTGTACCATCCATTTCCAAGCAATACACCGATGGCATTAGTACCATCTTTAAGATTATCGGTCACATCATAGGTAACATAAAGTGTTCTTCTGTCAAAACGTGTGTACATCGGGTCCATCCGATGGTTGCCCACTTTTTTGCCATTGATGGATAACTCATATAATCCTGCAGCAGCAATATACGCCCTGGCTGATTTAATATGTTTTTGTGCGGAGAAGGTTTTGCGGAAATAGGGTGCTGGCTTAAGTTTGATATCTGAAACATCTGAAATCCATGAACCTTTCCAGTTTCTCATCTCCATCAGGCCGGTTTCAAAACTGGCAATGGCGGATGTAGATTTCTTTTGCTGCTGATCTGCAATGGCCACACACCAATAATATTTTGTATAGGGCTTAAGTTGTCCGGTATAGTTTATGAGGCTGGACGACGATTGTATCCATCCGGTATTCCATATTATTTCCTGTTCTTTTAATAAAGCTGCTGAATCTGTACCTACCAGAACGCGGTAGGCAGTTTGCGCGGCCCCTTTGCGAGTATCGGCCATCTGCCAGCTGAACCGTGGTTTTTTTGCATCAATACCGATAGGGTTAGCCAGATATTCTGTTTCTAATTTAACAGGCCGGTAAATTAGCTGTCCGGAACTTTCAGCAGATAACATAAAGATAGACGTTGAAAATAACAGTAATGCTTTGTAAATAGTCCTCATTAAGGTGTGTGTTTTCTTGTTAAACAGGAGGCTAATATATAATTATTTTATAAGCTATATCATTTTAGTAAAGCGAACTTCTCATCTGCTTACTGCCCCCCTCAGGGGTTATTTGACGGAATTGGTAATCTTAAATATGACAAATTCCGGCCACAATTAATAGCCTGTGCCCAATTTGAGCTTTTTCATTGCTCTGGAGGGAAATATTACCTGGAGCATATCTCAGTTAAAATATTACAAAATATATGACTAAGCGGATAACTTTACGAGATGCCTACCTGCTTATTCGTTTTTATAGCTCAGCAGGTGCCCTGGTAGTTTTTTAGTAGGTTGATTTTAGCTGCACGTATCCGGAGTAAGTGTCAGGTTATCAATTCTTAGTGTAGAAATTACATATTATTAATATTATCGTGGGCGTAGCTGGAACTTTATTTTGTGAACTATGTCCCAATTTCTTTATGGCCATTGTTAATTCGGAATTTTTACAGGTAATCAGTATAATTTCCTTTTCTGTCGAAGCCATGAGATTATCAGATAATCTCTGATGAAATTTGTACTAACCAATAACCAGATACTCTCAAATATTTAACCTATGGCGACAATTAAACCTTTCCTGGCCCTGAGGCCTCAAGATGTGTATGTAGATAAAATGCTCTCCTTGCAGCCATCTTCTTTTTCTGAAAAAGGAAAAGGTGCGATTGCACAAAAGCTTGATAATGGTTCTGATGGCAACCAGAGTCTCACCAATGCAAATATTCTGGGCAACCTCCGGAAGATGATTGGCGAAGGCGATTTTTATCAGGAAGAAAACCCCTGTATCTTTATCTACGAAATAACCGAAGGCGGTTCTGTACAGACAGGTGTATGGGCAGTAACCCATCTGAACGATTTCGAAAATGGGCATATCAAAATACATTCTTCAATGATGGACTGTTATGCAGCTGGACTTACTAATTACAGAAACGAAGTGGGGCTGGAAGGCGGGCCATTGCTGATTACACACCGTCCAACCACACCAATCAGAAAACTGCTACAGCAGATTAAATCGGCGGAAGCCAATTCTGTATACTATTCTAACAAGGTCTTTCACCGCATCTGGTGCATCTACGATATGAAAACTATCAGGATGCTTACAGCATGTTTTTCTGAATTGCAGAATGTGTACCTGGCCGACGGGCATCACAGGCTGGAAGCTGCGGTAAGGTACCGGGAGATGAAAAAGGGCATGGTAAGTGAAGACAGTAATATTAATTATATATCGTCATTTTACCTGGCCAGCGACCAGATCAGGATCAAAGAGTTTCACCGGGTAATTATTCCTTCGGAGGATATTTATATAGAGCAGGTATTTCGTGATTTGAAAAGGTCATTTTCAATTACCCGTTCGGCACGGAATGAGCCCGTTATACCTGGCCGGAAACATGAATTTGGATTATTTATAGACGGAAGATGGTATAATATGATCTGTAAACTGAAGGATACCGGTGGTTTACCCGATGCCTGTATGCTGCAGGAAATGGTTTTTAAGCCTTTCTTTAAAATTGAAAAGCCGGAAACGGACCAGCGGCTGATCCCGGTAGGCGGTGCAGGTGCTGTGGAAGAGATCGGAAAGATTCTCGCAGAACACCCTAATGCGATAGCCTTTACATTGGCAGCAATTGATGCGGATCAGCTCATTGATATTGCACAGCGGGGACTGCTCTTACCACCCAAATCTACCTGGATAGAACCTAAAATACCCTTCGGGTTATTGCTCCGACAATTATAACGCTCAAATAAGATGATACCCTGCCAGCCCCGGCAGGGTATTTCTATTTAAAGGGTAGATGTTAAAATAGCTTAATAACTGGATAACCTACGTATGGCTTTTGATGTGCAAATCTCTTTTCTTTATATTAACCAATATAAATTTA
>Ga0308163_10003031_pt1 | contig 14454 bp, 10 predicted proteins | sample PhyTR1_FD_201037 | JGI IMG/M metagenome (GOLD analysis project Ga0308163, IMG submission 201037) | Phyllosphere microbial communities from UC Gill Tract Community Farm, Albany, California, United States - DLSLT.R1 | ecosystem: Host-associated > Plants > Phyllosphere > Unclassified | place: USA...
TCTCGCGATCTGGCCCTTCGTATTTTCTGGTGCGGCTGGCAGGAATCGAACCCACGACCCCTTGGTTCGTAGCCAAGTACTCTATCCAGCTGAGCTACAGCCGCCCGAGGCACGCATTATAGCAGCGCCATTTTATTTCTGGAAGTCTCAAATTATTTCACGGCAACAAAGTCATCTGGTAGATTGGCTGCAGCGCACATTGATCGGATGACCATGCCAGGCTTTACCTGGGCCGCCTCCAGCGGCCTGTTTCGTTTCACCTTCTTCCTGCTGCTGGCGCTGGCCCTACCGGTCGACGCCAGCCAGCGCAACCTGCGCTTCGAGCGCCTGTCCGTCGAGGAAGGCTTGTCGCAGCACTCGGTGATGAGCATCCTGCAGGATCGCCAGGGCTTCATCTGGTTCGGTACCCAGGCCGGCCTGCATCGTTACGACGGCTACCGGATCGTTATCTACCGCAACGATGCCAACGATCCCGAGAGCATCCCCGACAACTTCATCTCGGCGTCGTACGAAGATCCGGCCGGCGGCCTGTGGTTCGGCACGAAAGGCGGGCTGGCGCGGCACGATCCGGCGACCGGGCGTTTCGAGCGGTTTGCGCTGACCCAGCCGGGCCGCACCGTCAAGCGTTCGGTGGGCGCGATCGTGCCGGGGCCGGATGGCGCGCTGTGGCTCGCAACCAATGACGGCGTGGTGCGCTTCGATCCGCACACGGGGCAGCAGCGCAACCATGTGGCCGACCCGGACGACGCGGCGAGCCTGCGCGACAACCGTGTCAATGCGCTCGCGTTCGACGAGCGTGGTGCATTGTGGGTCGGCACTGCTGCCGGCCTGGACCGGCTGGACCCGGCAACCGGCCAGGTTGCGCACTTCGCGATGGCGCCGGCCGACGATGCCGAGCGCAATGCCGTGCTGGCGCTGTCGATGGGGCCGCGCCAGACACTCTGGATCGGTACTGCGGGCGGCCTCGAAGCCTGGCGCATCGACGGCGATGTGCCGCAGCGCCGCCGTATCGGCGCGGCCGACGGCATGCATGGCGCGCGGATCCGTACGCTGTACCACGACAGCGGCGCCCAGTTGTGGGTCGGTACCGCGGCCGATGGCCTGAAGTGGCTCGATCCGGTCAGTGGCCGCTTTACGGGCTACCGCCATCTGCCGCAGGACCGGCACAGCCTGTCCGACAACCAGGTCTCGGCGGTGCTGGTCGACCGCACGGGCACGCTATGGGTCGGCACCTATTTTGGCGGGATCAACCGCACCGACCTTGCCAGTGGCGGCTTTGCGCGCTTCGGCGAAACGGAAGGCATAGGCAGGGCCAGGGTGCGCGCCATCGTCGACGACCCGGCCGGGCGCCTGTGGCTGGGCACCAGCGGCGATGGCCTGATGCTGCTCGATCCGGCCTCGCGCACGACCCGGCGCTTCGGCACCGATGCAGTCACCGGCAAGGTCGTCACTGCGCTGGCGCTGGCCGGAGGGCGGCTGTGGATCGGCACGCCCACCGGTCTCGCGTGGCGCGACGCACGCGGCCGCATGGGCCGGGTCAAATTGGGCGTGAGCCCGGGCGCCAGCCATGTGCAGGCGCTGCGCGAGGGCCGCGATGGCACGCTGTGGGTCATGACGCGTGACGGTTTATCGGCCGTCGCGCCGGGCGCCACCAGCGCACGCAACTGGCGCAATGTGCCGGGCGACGCCACGAGCCTGGGCGACAACTACGGCTTCGCCCTGGTCGAAGACCGGCGCGGTGTGCTGTGGATCGGTACCGAATCGGGCCTGGAGCGCTTCGACCCCGCCACCGGCATCTTCAGCCGCTTTCGCCATGATCCGAATGACAATGCCAGCCTGCGCCACAGCCGCGTGTACCACCTGCTCGAGTCCAGGGCCGGCGACCTGTGGGTCGGCACCGCTGGCGGCCTGCACCGGATGGTGCAGGCGGGCGGGCGCACGTCGTTTCGCTACTACCCGTTCAGCAGCCTGGATGCGCAGTCGATCGGCGCCATCCTCGAAGACAACGACGGGATTATCTGGGTCAGCACGACCGCCGGCATCACGCGCGTCGATCCGGTCACCGGCCAGACCAAGAGTTATAACGCCAAGGACGGCCTGATCGACGGCGCGTATTTCGTGGGCTCCGGCCGGCACGGTGCCGACGGACAGCTGCACTTTGGCGGCGTGAGCGGCGTCACGTCGTTCAACCCGGTCGACGTGCACGACAACCCGTTCCCGCCGACGGTCGCCATTACCGACCTGCAGGTGCTGAACCGCTCGCGCGGGATCCACAACCTGGCGGCGCAACGCGAGATCACGCTGTCGTACCGCGACAGCGTGATCTCGCTCGAATTCGCGGCGCTGCATTACGCCGACCCGATGGGCAACCTGTACGCCTACCAGCTCGAGGGCTTCGACACCAATTGGGTCAATACCGGCGCCGGCCGGCGCTTTGCCACCTACACCAATCTCGATCCGGGCCGCTATGTGTTTCGCGTCCGGGCCAGCAACAAGGATGGCGTCTGGAGCAAGGAGGCCGCCACGCTCGCACTCACGATCACGCCGCCGTACTGGAAGACATGGTGGTTCCGCACGCTGGCCGTCGTGCTGGTGGTGACGCTGTCGTATTTCGCCTATCGATTGCGCATCGGCGCACTCGTGACGCGCCAGGGGCTGCTCGCGCGCGAAGTCGACGCCCGCACCGGGGAGCTGCTGCTGCAGAAAGAAGCGGCCGAACGCGGCAAGCGCGAGGTCGAACGCCAGAAGGAATCGGTCGAGCGCGCGCACCGCAACATCGCGCTGCTGTCCGAGATGGGGCGCATGCTGACCACGAACCTCGACCACGAGGCGATCATGCTCACGCTGTACCAGCATGTCAAGGCGCTGATGGATGCGCCGCTGTTCGGCGTCGCGCTGCGGCATGGCGAGCGCGGCGTGCTCGAGCTGCCGTTCGCGATGGCATTCGGCCGGCGCGAGGCGCCGCGCGAGCGTACCTTCGATCCGGCCGGGCACCTGCTGGCGCGCTGCGTCGACGAGAACCGCGCATTCCTGCTGGCGGACGTGGACGCCGAACTGCGCGCCTGCCTGCCGCACGCCCCGGACCTGGCGGCGGCGGTGGCGCTGGTCGTGCCGGCGAGCGCGCTGCCGATGCCCCGCTCGCTGCTGTGCGTGCCGGTGACGGCGGGCGAGCGCGTACTGGGCGCACTGACCGTGCAAAGCCTGGAGGCGGGCGCCTACGGCCAGGTCCACCTCGACATGCTCGGCACGCTCGCTGCCTACGTCGGCGTGGCGATGGACAATGCCGAAGCCTACGCGCGCCTGAAAGAAACGCAGGTGCAGCTGGCGGCGCAGGAACGCCTGGCGTCACTGGGTTCGCTCGTGGCCGGGGTGGCGCACGAACTCAATACACCGATCGGCAACAGCCTCTTGATGGCCAGCACGCTGCAGGAACGCACGCACGCGGTGGCAGCGCAGTTCGAGGCGACCACGCTCAAGCGCTCGGATCTGGCCGACTACATGGGGGCGGCGCGCGACGCGTCGCAACTGATCGTGCGCAGCCTGCACAATGCGGCCGAACTGGTAAGCAGCTTCCGGCAGGTGTCGGTCGACCAGGCCAGTGCCCAGCGGCGCCGCTTCGACCTGGCCCAGGCCTGCCACGAAATCGGCGCGACGCTGATGAATACGGTGCGCCTCGCCGGGCACCGGTTCGACATCGACGTACCGCCCGGGATTGCGATGGACGGTTTCCCCGGGCCGCTGGGCCAGGTGATCATCAACTTCGTCAACAACGCGATGCTGCACGCCTTCGATGGCCCCGGCGGCGTCATGACACTGACGGCGCTGGAAACCGATGGCCGCGTCGCGCTCACGTTCCGCGACGACGGTCGCGGCATCGACGCGGCCCACCTGGGCCGCATCTTCGATCCGTTCTTCACGACGCGCATGGGGCAGGGCGGCACCGGCCTGGGACTGAACATCGTCTACAACATCGTGACCACGCTGATGGGCGGGACAATCCGTGTGGTCAGCTTGCCGGAGGCCGGCACTGCCTTCCTGCTCGAACTGCCGCAAAAGGCGCCCGAGACCCTGGCGCCCACGGGCGCGCCCGCATCCTAGACGACGTTGGTCGGCGTGCCGGCGTGCCAGGCTTCGATATTATCGACCAGCATGTCGGCCAGCGTCTGCATCGCACCGAAGCTGGCCCACGCAATGTGCGGCGTGAGCAGGAAGTGCGGCAAGCGCAGGCGCAGCAGCGGGTTGTTCGAGCCGGGCGGCTCTTCGCTCAGGACATCGAAGCCGGCGGCGATCCGGCCTTCCATCAGCACATTGGCCAGCGCTGCCTCGTCGACCAGGCCGCCGCGCGCCGTGTTGATCAGCAGCGCGCCGGGCTGCATCAGACCGAGCTCGCGCGCCCCGATGATATGGCGCGTGGCATCGGAGAGCGGCAGGTGCAGGCTCACGACCTGCGAGGTGGCCAGCAATTCGTCCAGCGGCAGTTCGGTGACGCTCGAATCGGTGATCGGCGAGCGCGAGGTGGCAACGACGTCCATGCCAAAAGCACGTGCGATGCTGGCCACTTGCCGGCCCAGTGCGCCGTAGCCGACGATGCCCAGGCGCGTGCCGGCCAGGTCGCCGATCGGGTGGTCGAGCAGGCAGAAGCGGCTCGAGGTTTCCCACTTGCCCGCCTCGACGTCGGCCGCGTAGGCGCGCAGGTTGCGGCGCAGCGCCAGGATCAGCGTGAAGCAGTGCTCGGGCACCGACACCAGCGAATAATTGCGGATGTTCGCCACCACGATGCCGGCCGCGCGGCAGGCCGCCAGATCGACATTGTCGGTGCCGGTCGCGGCGACGGCCACCATCTTCAGGTCGGGCAGGCGGGCAATGGCATCGGCCCGTAGCGGCACCTTGTTGGTGATGGCCACGGTGGCGCCGGCCAGGCGCGCCACGACATCCTCGGCGGCGGTGGCGGCATGGTCCTCCCATGCGTGTTCGAAGGCGGGCACGCGGACATTCGCGCGCAGGCTGTCACGGTCCAGAAAAACGATTCGCTGCATGGTGTCCTTTCGCGGTTGGCGGCTTGCGATGATCATAACAGCCCCCGTCAGCGTGAGTTGCCGTACAGTGAATGACGCGCCGCCGGGCTACGCTGGCACGATCGAATTTCCCCTGGGGTTGCCATGACGGACGCGCTCAAAGCCTATAAAGCCAAACGCAATTTCGATATCACGACCGAGCCGGCCGAGGGTGGGGAGGCGGGGCAGGACGTGCTGACCTTCGTGATCCAGAAGCACTGGGCCAGCCGCCTGCACTACGACTTCCGGCTCGAACTCGATGGCACGATGAAGAGCTGGGCCGTGCCAAAAGGCCCCAGCTACGACACGCACGACAAGCGCATGGCCGTGGAGGTCGAGGACCACCCGATCTCGTACTCGGATTTCGAAGGCACGATTCCGGCCAAGCAGTACGGCGCCGGCAAGGTGATCATCTGGGACAAGGGCACCTGGGAGCCGCTGGAAGACCCGCGCGCCGGCTTTGCCAAAGGCAGCATCAAGTTCGCGCTGCACGGTCACAAGATGCACGGCCGCTGGACGCTGGTGCGGATGAAGGGCCGTGGCGAAAAGCAGCCGCCCTGGCTGCTGATCAAGGAGAAGGACGATTACGCGCGCCCGGCCGCCGAATTCTCGCTGGTCGACGAACTGCCCGACAGCGTGAAGGCGTTGCCGATGCCCAAGCGGGCCGCGCAGAAGGTCGAAGCGCTGCGCGAAGAAGCGAAGGCGGCGCCTGCAAAGAAAGCACCCGCCAAAAAAGCGGCAGCAAAGAAGGCTCCGGCAAAGCGCGCCACGACAAAGGACGCCACGACAAAGGACGCCAAGTCGCCGCTTCCCGCCAAATTCTCGCCCGAACTGGCCACGCTCGTCGATGCGCCACCGTCCGACCCTGAAAACTGGCTGTTCGAAGTCAAGTTCGACGGCTACCGGATGCTCGCGCGCATCGAGGACGGCGCCGTGCGTCTCATCACGCGCAACGCCAACGACTGGACCGACAAACTGACGCCGCTGAGGGAAGAGCTGGAACGCATGGCGCTGCCCGACGGCTGGTACGATGGCGAAATCGTCGTGCACGACGACGATGGCAAGCCCGATTTCGGCCTGCTGCAGGCGGCGTTCGATGGCAACGGCGCCGTCGACATCGATTACTTCCTGTTCGATGTGCCGTACTTCGACGGCCACGACCTGCGCGAAATGCCGCTGGTCGACCGGCGCACGGTGCTCGAACAGGTGCTCAAGAAAGCCAAGTCCGACAAGGTGCGGTTTTCCGCCGAATTCGGCGCCAACCCCGACGAACTGATCGTCGCCGCCTGCAAGATCGGCCTCGAAGGCGTGATCGGCAAGCGGCGCGACGCGCGCTATGTGTCGCGCCGCTCGCCCGACTGGATCAAACTGAAATGCGGCCGGCGCCAGGAATTCGTCATCGGCGGCTACACCGACCCGAAAGGCGCGCGCACCGGCATCGGCGCGCTGCTGCTCGGGGTTCATGACGAAGACGGCGTGCTGCGCTACGCCGGCAATGTCGGCTCGGGCTTCAACCACGCGACTCTGACCAGCATCGCGGAACAACTCGAGACGCTGCGCACCGACACCAGCCCGTTCCCGCCGCGATCCGTGCCAGGGCGGACGCACCACTGGGTCAAGCCGGTGCTGGTGGCCGAGGTGAGTTTCTCGGACTGGACGAGCGGCGGCGCCGTGCGCCATCCGGTGTTCCAGGGGCTGCGCAAAGACAAGCCGGCCAAAAACATCATTCGCGAGCAGGCGCTTCCGGTGGAGGACGTTGCTGCAGATGACGAGCCGGTGGCCGCGCAGGGCAAATTGCCCGCGTCGCTGAAGATCACCAACGGCGAGCGCGTGATCGACAAGGCGACCGGCGCCACCAAGCTGGCGCTGGTGCGTTATTACGCGTTGGTGGGCGATCTGATGATGGAACACCTGAAAGGGCGCCCGGTTTCGCTCGTGCGCGCGCCGGAGGGCGTGGGCGGCGAACTGTTTTTCCAGAAGCACGTCGACGTGCGCAAGATGCCTGGCCTGCGCGATCTGGATCAGGCGCTCGACCCGGAACACCCGCCCATGCTGGAGGTGGCCACGCCGCTGGGCATCCTGTCATCGGCGCAGTGGAACGTGGTGGAGATTCACACGCAGAATGCATTCAAGGGCAGTTACCTCAAACCCAACCGCATGGTGTTCGACCTCGATCCCGGCGACGGCATCAAGTGGCCCGAGATGCAGGAAGCAGCGCAGCTGATGCACGCCTTCCTGGACGAACTGGGCTTGCCGGCGTTCCTGAAAACCAGCGGCGGCAAGGGTTTGCACGTCGTGGTGCCGATCAAGGGCAACCACGACTGGGACACAGTCAAACGCTTCTCGCAGGCGATCGTGCACCACATGGCGCAGACGTTGCCGGAGCGCTTCGCGTTCAAGAGCGGGCCGAAAAACCGGGTAGGGAAGATCTTCATCGATTACCTGCGCAACGGGCAGGGGGCGACGACGGTGGCCGCATGGTCGGCGCGTTCGCGCCCGGGGCTGGGGATTTCGGTGCCGCTGGGTTGGGATGAGCTGGAGGCCCTGACGTCGAGCGACCAGTGGACCATCGCGAATGTGCACGAGCGGCTCGATGTAGGAAATACGCCGTGGCAGGACTATGCCACGGCGGCCAAGACACTGACCAAAGCGATGAAGCAGCTCGGGTTCGTGCCCTAGGGTTGGGACGAGCGCCTGCGCTAGGCTTCGTTCCTGAAGATGCCGCGCACGTTCATGGCCAGCAGCGCGACCTGCAGCGCGATGAGCGCCCACGCTTCGTCGTGCCAGCCCCAGACGATCCACAGCACGTTACTGAAGATGAAGGTCCAGAATCCCAGGATACGGCGCTCGGCGCGCTTGGCGCCGACCAGGTAGGCGGCAATCAGGCTCACGGCCATCGCAGGCCATTGGAGAAAGTCGATCAATCCGTCCATCCTCACGCCGCCTTCTTGCGCGCAGGCGCCTTGGTTGCTGACTTGGTCGCCGCCTTCTTCGCTGCTGGCTTGGCTGCCGGTTTGGCGACTGACCTGGTGGCCGTGGCGCGGGCTCCTGACGTCGTCGCCGCCTTGCGCGCACGTGGAGGTGGCTGGTCATCCTCGCTGTCCTCGTCGTCGGCCGGTTTGCGCGACTTGCGCGGTGGCGGATCGTCGTCATCGTCGTCGTCGTCAAGCGCCGCCAGCGCCGCCTTGGCCGGCTTCTTGCCAAGACTGGCCTGCAGCAACGCGACCAGGTCGATGACCTTGCCGGTGGTGCGCTTTTCTTTTTCCGGCTCGGGCTGCGTAATGGTCTTGGTCTGCTTCGCCTTGATCTTCTTCTTGACCAGTGCCAGCACGTCCTCGCGGTAACTGTCGTGGTACTGCGCCGGCGCCCAGTCTTCGCTCATGCCCTCGACCAGCGCCATCGCCATCTTGAGTTCCTTGACGGTGACGGACGCCGTCTTCGAATTGGGCGACGGGATCTTGAGTTCACCCGCGTCGCGCATCTCGTCCGGGTAGCGCAGCGTATTGAGCACGATCGTGTCGCCCACGCAGATCAGCGCCGCCAGATGCTGCTTGACGCGGATGACCACGTGCGCGATGCCGATCTTGCCCGCTTCGCGCAGCGTTTCGCGCAGCAGCGCATAGACCTTCGCGCCACCCTTGCCGGGTGCCAGGTAATACGGCTGGTCGTAGTAGATCAGCGGCACATCGCCGGCATCGACGAAGGCCTGGATATCGATCGTCTGCGTCGCTTCCGGATTGGCGCGGCGCAGGTCTTCGTCCGACAGCACGACATACTCGCCGTCCTCGTATTCGTAGCCCTTGACGATGTCGTCCCACACGACTTCCTTGCCATTGCCCTTGTTGTAGCGTTTGAACCCGACCGGCGAAAAATCACGCCGGTCGAGCATCGTCAGGTCCAGCCCCTTGGTCTCGACCGCAGGGTACATATCGACCGGAATGTGGACCAGTCCGAAACTGATCGCGCCCTTCCACATGCTGCGTGCCATTGCCTGCTCCTCGTTCTGCGGACGTTATTCGCCAACCACGCCGGTGACCGGCAACACGATGCCCGTGATGTAGCCCGAGCAGACGGGCGAGGCCAGGAACACATAGGCTGGCGACAGTTCTTCAGGCTGGGCCGGGCGCCGGTAGTCGGTGCTCGCGCCGAACTCGGTGATGTCGTCCGGGCCCTTGTCGGCCGGGTTCAGTGGCGTCCAGACCGGGCCTGGCGCCACCGCATTCACACGGATGCCCTGGTCGAGCAGGTTACCGGCCAGTGACATCGTGAACGCATGGATCGCGCCCTTGGTCGACGAATAGTCGATCAGCTTGGACGAGCCTTTCAGGCCCGTGACCGAGCCGGTATTGATGATCGATGCGCCACGCTTGAGGTGCGGCACGACGGCCTTGGCCATGTGGAAGTAGCCGAAGATATTGGTGCGGAAGGTTTCCTCGAACCGTTCTTCGGTGATATCGAGGATCGAATCGGCGTGCTCCTGGAATGCGGCGTTGTTGACCAGCACATCCAAACGGCCGAATGCCTTGAGTGTCTGCTGCACGGCGTCGTTGCAGAACGCGGGGTCCTTGACGTCGCCCGCGATCGTGATGCAGCGACGGCCTTCGGCTTCGATGCAGCGCCTGGTTTCTGCCGCATCGACGTCTTCGTTCAGGTACATCACAGCCACGTCGGCGCCTTCGCGTGCGAACAGCACCGCCACCGCGCGCCCGATGCCCGAGTCGGCGCCGGTCACGATGGCGGCCATGCCTTCGAGCTTGCCGCTGCCTTTGTAGCCCTCGGCCATGAATTTCGGCTTGCTTTCCATATCGGCTTCAAGGCCCGGCTTGGCCAGGTGCTGCGCCGGCATCGGCGGCGCCGGCTGGTTGACGCCAGTCTGGACAGCGTCTTTACTGTCGGATTCGGTCTTGCCGGCGTCGCGTGCATCCTGCTCTTGCTGGATGGCGCGCTGCTTCGCTGCCACGTCGTCTTGATGTGCCATGGTGATTCTCCCGTGAGTATGGATTCGTTCAAAAGAGTATTCGGTGCACACCGTGGTACGACGGTGCGCTCCCACACACAGGACGACAATTGCTATGCTTGGCACGCCCGCTTATGGCAAACTTGCTTTGCAGCCATGCCGGAACGGTGCGGCTGGACTCAATCTGGAGAATCAACATGCATCAAGAAGACGGCGCGCGTGACGACTTTACCTGCGTCTTCGTCAATCCGGTCGGCCAGCGCCGGGCCGACTTTCAGCACGGCTGCGATGGCATGTTTGCCAACCTGCGCGTCGCCGCCGGCGCAGAGCAGGCGCGCGGCCTGTTGGCACGCGAACCTGCCGACCTGCTCGTGCTGGATCTCGAACGCTGCGATCCTGGCGTCGACCTGCCGTCGCTGGGGGCCTTGATCGGCGCGCGCGCCGGTGCACCGGTGCTGGTGCTGTGTCCTTTCACGAACGCGCGCTGGCTGCCGGCGCTGATGGCGTTCGGGCCACTCGACTACGCGATCGGTCCGCTGCGCGCGCAGCAAACGCGCGCGCTGCTGGCCGCGCGCATGCGCACCGGCTTTGCCGTGGCAACGCCAGCTGCGCCCACGCCGATTGAAACTGAACTGCGCATGCTGCTCGCGCTGCGTACCGCCTGCCAGCAGGCGTTGGACGATGCCGACGACAGCGCCCGCTTTGCCGCGCGCCTGTGCGCAGCGCTGACCGGCTGGCCGGGCGTCGTGCATGCGGCGCTGTTCCAGCATCGCGACGGCGACCTGCACCTTGAGGGCGAGCAGGGCGCCGCTGGCCTGCATCTGGCGGCGCTGCTCGAGCACGGGGGCAGGCTCTTGCCGTCGCCGCTGCGCCACGCGTTCCCGGGGTTGCTGGCGGCGACGACCGGTGAATTGACGCTGGTCGATGCGCTCGACATGCTGGGCGACCCGGCGCTTGCCGCGCGTCTGGAAGCGTTTGGTGCGCGCATGGTCGTCGGCGTGCCGGTCCCGGGGCAGGGGCCGGGCGGGCCCATGGGCTCCCTGTGCCTGCTGTTTGGCGACGCGCGGCCGCTCTCTCTGGCGCAGTTGCAGGCGCTGGACGCCCTGGCCGGGCTGGCCGCCCACGGCCTGCGCATGGCCGAGGTCTCGCGCGAGAACGAGGCGTTGCTGGCGCGCGTCACGCACCTGGCCTCGACCGACGCCCTGACCGATCTGGCCAACCGGCGCCATGGCGAAGCCTTGCTGGAGCAGGAGATCAAGCGCGCACGCCGCTACCGGCTGCCGCTGGCGCTGATCGCTTTCGATATCGACCGCTTCAGCCATATCAACGATACCTTCGGTCATCCGGTGGGCGACCTCGTGCTGCGCACGGTGGCCGACACGGCGCGCGCGCTGCTGCGTGCCAGCGACGTGCTGGTGCGCTCGGGCGGCGAGGAATTCCAGGTCATCGCGTCGCACACGAGCGCCATCGACGCGCTGAAGATGGCCGAGAAGCTGCGCGCGGCAATCGAACAGGTGGAAATACCCGGATGCGACCACGTGACGATCAGCCTCGGCGTGGCCCAGCTGGGCGAGGGCGAAAGCGGCGACTCGATGGCGGTGCGTACCCACGCCGCATTGGCGCGCGCCAAACGGGCCGGCCGCAACTGCATCGAGCTGGCGATGTCCTGACGCGTTCAGGTGCAGCGCGCACCTTCGCGGTGCGCGTCGCTTGCAAAATAGTCGTCCCGCGCCAAGTAAGGACGCTGGCACGCATCGTGCTGTTTCATCAAGCATGCGCGATTGCACCCCCACCGATGCACCCACCGTCTTCCCCGCCTGGCAAGCCAGCCTGGCGCTGGGTTTCGTGCGCGATGGCGATACGACGCGTCTCGTGCGCCGCACGCACCGCGGCCCGCTGCGTGTGCAGAAGGCGCTGTATCCGGAAGGCCCTGGCACCTGCCACGTGATCGTCGTGCACCCGCCGGGTGGCGTGGTCGGGGGCGACCGGCTCGAGATCGACATCGACGCTGGCCCCGCTTGCAACGTGCTGGCCACCAGCCCCGGCGCGGCCAAGTGGTACCGCGCGAACGGCCGCGTGTCGCAGCAGACGGTGCGCCTGCGGCTTGCCGCGGGCGCTGCCATCGAGTGGCTGCCGCAGGAAACCATCTTCTATGACGCAGCGAGCGTCGACCTCGAACACGACATCGATCTGGCTGCCGGCAGCATCTATATCGGCAGCGAAGTGCTGTGCTTCGGCCGCGTGGCCGCCGGCGAAGCGTTTGCGCGCGGACGGATACGCCAGCGTACGCGGATCCGCCAGGATGGCCGCCTGCTGTGGTGGGAGCAGGGCATCCTGACCCCGGACCGCATTGCCAGTCCCCTCGGCATGCGCGGCCACGCGGTGTGCGCGACCTTTCTTGCCGTCGGTCGGCCCGTGCCCCCGGCGCTGCAGGCGCGCGTGCGTGCGCTCGACCCGCAACTGGCGTCGAGCCAGGTGAAGTCGGTGTTCGTTGCGCGTTATCTCGGCGACGACGGCGAGGCAGCGCGCGCCGTCATGGCGCAGGTATGGGCATTGCTGCGCCCCCATCTGCTCGACCGCCCGGCGTGCCCGCCGCGCATCTGGCTTACTTAGACTGGCTTACCTGAAACGGACCCGCCCATGGACCTGACGCCCCGCGAAAAAGACAAGCTGCTGATCTTTACTGCTGCGCTGCTGGCCGAACGCCGGCGTGCGCGCGGCCTCAAGCTCAATTACCCGGAAGCCGTGGCCCTGATCACGGCCGCCATCATGGAAGGGGCGCGCGACGGCCGCAGCGTGGCCGAGCTGATGAGCGAAGGCACGACGATCCTCGCGCGCGGCGACGTGATGGAGGGCGTGCCCGAAATGATCCCCGATATCCAGGTCGAGGCCACGTTCCCTGACGGGACCAAGCTCGTGACCGTCCACCATCCGATTCCCTAGCCGGAGCCCAGCGTGATCCCAGGCGAATACTTTCTCGACGACGGCGATATCGAACTCAACGTCGGTCGGCGCACGCTGACCGTGATCGTGGCCAACGCGGGCGACCGGCCGGTGCAGGTCGGCTCGCATTATCACTTCCATGAAGTCAATCCGGCGCTGCAGTTCGAGCGCGAAGCGGCGCTCGGCATGCGGCTGAACATTGCGGCTGGAACGGCAGTGCGCTTCGAGCCGGGCCAGCGCCGCACGGTGGAGCTGGTCGACCTGGCGGGCGAGCGCATCGTGCATGGTTTCCAGGGCCGCGTGTCCGGGCCGTTGCCTGCGGCCGTGCCTTTCACCCCAGGGGACGCATGATGGTCAAGCTCAGCCGCCAGGCCTACGCCGACATGTATGGACCGACCACGGGCGACCGCATCCGCTTGGCCGACACCGAGCTCGTGATCGAGATCGAACGCGACTTCGCGACCTACGGCGAAGAGGTCAAGTTCGGCGGCGGCAAAGTGATCCGCGACGGCATGGGCCAGTCGCAGCGTCTGCGCGAGGGCGTGATGGACACCGTCATCACCAACGCCGTCATCATCGACCACTGGGGCATCGTCAAGGCGGATATCGGCATCAAGGATGGCCTGATTGCCGCCATCGGCAAGGCGGGCAACCCGGATATCCAGCCGAATGTCACGATGGCCATCGGCGGGGCGACCGAGATCATCGCCGGCGAAGGCATGATCGTCACGGCCGGCGGCGTCGACACGCACATCCATTTCATCTGTCCACAGCAGATCGACGAGGCGCTGTACTCGGGCATCACGACGATGCTGGGCGGCGGCACCGGGCCGGCCGTCGGCACCGCGGCGACCACCTGCACGCCGGGCGCCTGGCATATTCATTCGATGCTGCAGGCGGCCGACGCGTTCCCGATGAACCTGGGCTTTTTCGGCAAAGGCAACGTCAGCCAGCCCGGCCCGCTCGAAGAGCAGGTCCTTGCCGGCGCCGTGGGCCTGAAGCTGCACGAGGACTGGGGCAGCACGCCGGCGGCGATCGACAACTGTCTGTCGGTCGCCGAACGGCTGGATGTGCAGGTGGCGCTGCACTCCGACACGCTCAACGAGGCGGGCTTCTTGGAGTCGACCGTGGCGGCGTTCAAGGGCCGCACGATCCACACCTTTCACACCGAGGGCGCCGGCGGCGGGCACGCGCCGGACATCATCGCGGCCGTGGGCTACGACAACGTGCTGCCGTCGTCGACCAATCCAACGCGGCCCTTCACGGTCAACACACTCGACGAGCACCTGGACATGCTGATGGTCTGCCACCACCTTGATCCGGCGATTGCCGAGGACGTGGCGTTTGCCGAATCGCGCATCCGGCGCGAGACCATCGCCGCCGAGGACATCCTGCACGACCTGGGCGCGATCTCGATGATGTCGTCGGACTCGCAGGCGATGGGCCGCGTGGGCGAGACGATCATGCGCACCTGGCAGACGGCGCACAAGATGAAGACCC
>Ga0308163_10003033_pt1 | contig 14450 bp, 11 predicted proteins | sample PhyTR1_FD_201037 | JGI IMG/M metagenome (GOLD analysis project Ga0308163, IMG submission 201037) | Phyllosphere microbial communities from UC Gill Tract Community Farm, Albany, California, United States - DLSLT.R1 | ecosystem: Host-associated > Plants > Phyllosphere > Unclassified | place: USA...
CGTGCCACCATCTGTCACAATGTAATCGAGGCCACCCATCCGGCTGTAGTTTTGTCGGATCGTATTAGTGCCCACAAGGCCTGCTCGATGACCGGCTTTCAGTCGATCATGCGCTAGTCGGAACCAATACACGCAGAAGTCGGCACGCCCGTCGATCTCGGGGTGAGCAACGCGCAGCCGCGCGAGATAGGCTGGGCCAAGTTCTTCTTGGAGCTTGTTTTTGCTCTGAAAAGGCGGGTTACCGATGATGGCATCCGCCTCCGGCCACCGGTCGAACATTGCATCACCGACACGGACATTGTTATCGAGATTGTCGAGGGGCAGCGCAGTTTCACCTTCGAAGCCTAGCTCGGAAATGCCCTTCCGGTAATCGCCTTCATTGTCGAACAGCTCGGCAACGGCCTCGTCATGCGCGAGCTTCTTCGCAAGCATTAGCGTGACTTTTGCTAGCTCGACGCCGAACGGATCGTTATCCAGCCCGTAGAATTGCAACGGGCTGATTGCGCTGATTAGCTTGGCCTGCTTATGAAACTGCGACGTGCTGATCGTGTCCTTCAACCGGATCATGATCCTTAAATCGAGTCGGGACATTTCCCGGAACGCGACGTAGAGGAAGTTGCCGCTGCCGCAGGCAGGATCGAGCACGCGGAATTGTCGCAACTCTTTACGCAGCGCCGTCAATTCGGCCATAGATTTTGCCGCATCGATGCGCGCTTGCCAGGGCCGCACGATCGTTGGCCCAACGATCCTTTCGATATCTGCCTCGGATGTAAAGTGTCGCCCGTGTTGATGCTGGGTCTTCGCACCCATGCTCTGCTCGAACAGGGTGCCGTAGATTGCCGGATTGACCTTAGTCCAAAGCTCGGAGGCCGCACCATTTTTGCCTCCGATCAACTCCAGCTCGTGGGCGTTGAGTTCAGTATCGACTGTTTTCGAAAACAGTCCGCCGTTGAAGTAGGGAACGCCCTTATAGCGACCGTGCTTGACGGGCGTCGGGCTATTCATCTGACGGAATAGCCCGTTGAGCAGGTCATGTGACGATTGGCCGTTCTCCAGGCATTCCCGAACGAGTGTGGTGACAGTGCTCGCGGGAAGAAGGTCGATGTCTTCAGCAAACATCGCAATTACGAGCTGGAGGGTAAGGCGCTGGGCGTCCTCACGTGAAAGCCGAGTTGCTTGGGGCCGTTGCGTTAGCTGTTTGTATAGTTCAGCCATCTGGTAGGCCGCTCGCTTCGAAACTGCCTCGCGATCGTTCGCGAAAACTGGGGTCTTCTCGACTGGGAACATGAAGTTCAACGCGGGATATCGGGTTTGAATGTCCGTCAGCGCGACTTGATCAACCGGTTCATTCAACTGTCGGTCAAAATCGTAAATCCAGAACTCGTCGAAATTGCAAAGGATAACGTAGCGAGGCCGGTTTGGAACGGCATTAAGCCAATACTCGAATGCTTGCCGGTAATGGAGCTGGAGCTTTGCCCCACGCTTCTTCATCTCGATCAGGAGGCGTGGCTTCCAAAGCAAGTCAGCAAACGACGTTCCCTTGCTATCGTTCTTTTTGATCCGCTGTTCAAGCGTAGCGCCAGCTTCCTTATGTCCCTTATGTCCGAACGCTATAAACAGCCGATCGAGGAAGACTTGAGCCTCACCCTTCTCATCACCCGTTATGTGGTCGCGAGCGTACTTTTGAAACTCGGTGAGTGCTTCTACAACTGCCGACACATGCCCCCCTAAACTTTTTAATTTGCAATTGACGACGCGCTTGCCTGACGCTCCCGATGCTTGCGCAACACGCGCTGCACGGTCGATCGTGATACACGGAACAGGCTGGCAAGTTGTGCAGGGGAGCCTTGGCCGGATTCCACTTTGGCGATAATTTCAGCCCGCTGGGGGCCGGTAAGGCTCGGCCGTCGTCCAAGGTGACGCCCCGCCTGACGCGCATGGGCAAGCCCGTTCATAGTACGCTCTCGGATCATAGCACGCTCGAACTCGGCGAACGCGCCTAGCATCTGCGTCATCAACCGGCCGGGCGCGGTGGTAGTGTCGATCGCCTCTGTCACGGATCGGAACCCTGCGCCTGCGGCGGTGATCGCCTCTAGCGTGAATAGAAGGTCGCGAAGCGAGCGCGATAGGCGATCGAGCTTCCACACCATGAACACGTCGCCGGGCTTCAACGCGCCGATCGCGCGCGCCAACTCGGGGCGGTCGGCTCGGCCGCCCGATGCCTCCTCTTGGTAGATGAGATTGCACCCGGCATCGCGTAGCGCGCGAAGCTGCGCGTCTATGTTCTGAGAGTCGCCTCGCGACACGCGGGCATAGCCGATTTCCATGCCTCATTCTGGCATGGGATTCTGACACCTGCAAACCCTGGAAATGCTGTGTACCGCGCTAACCACTATCCTTGACACAGTAAGGATTATTCCTTACCTTGATTAGCGTGGAGAGTGTAATGGCAACCGTGATCCAAGAGCGTAGCAAAATTACTGCCAAGGGCCAGACCACTGTGCCCAAAGCCGTGCGCCAAGTGCTTGGTGTCAGCTATGGCGGTGAGATCGCTTTCGTCGTGGATGAGCGCGGGGTTAGCGTCCAGCGCGTCGAATCCGAAGAAGCCGACCCGGTAATCACAGCCTTTCTGGGCTTCTTGGAGCATGACATGGTGCGCAATCCCCACAATGTCGTCGCGTTCCCACCCAGCTTGGCCGAGCGCATGGCAACACTGACCAAACAGGTTGAGGTCGATTTGGAAGACGACATCGGCGGACCGGTTGCGCTCTGACCCATGATCGTCGTCAACGGTTGGACCTTCTATGCGCACCCGCTGCTGCTCGATCAGCTTGAGAAGCTGATCGCGGCCGTTGAGAGAGCCAAGGCCAAAGACCCGCAGGGCTGGACCGGGAGCGCCAATGCCAAGACATTGGCCGCGGTACGATCGCTGATGTTCCAGACCGTTCCCAGCGACCCTACCCGTTCCGAATATCGCCAAGGCGGCACCCTCGGTGCTTCCCGCAAACACTGGTTCCGGGCGAAGTTCGGCAATGGACGTTTTCGCCTGTTTTTCCGCTACGACAGTCGCTCTAAAATCATCATCTTCGCCTGGGTGAACGATGAGACCACGTTGCGCACCTACGGCTCCAAAAGCGACGCGTATGCTGTATTCAAGGGCATGCTCGACAAGGGCAATCCGCCTGATGATTGGTCCGCCCTGCTTCAAGCGGCGTCAGCCGATCTCGATGCCAAGGGACGGAACCGTGCGACAAAAAGCCAGAGCCTTACGGATACGGAGCAGCATCATGCTCTTCAGCGAATGGCCGACCTCGATCAGGACGCCGGGCTCTTCGATGATCACGCTCCCCTCGATCGTCCTTGATCTCGGGATGCGCGCTTCTCCAGTTTCAAGGCGCTGACCATGAACTCACGATCAGAATCCGAAACCCCAGATAACGCCGCTGACCAGACGCCAGTGGAGACGATCGCAGTGCCAAAACACACCGCATTACAGCCAGGCAACCACGAGGCGTTCTTCGCTGTGCTCGACACGCCGCCCACCCCTACCAAGCAACTCCGTGCGACGATCGTGCGCCACCGCGAAACGATCGTCAGCCGGTGAGCCGCCGGAACACCGGTGTCATAACCGTCCGAGGCTGTTGAAAAAGTCGCTCTAGCTTTGGAAGGGGCGTTGGTTCGAGCAATATTCTTTTCGTATCCTGCTGACCGTCGCAACTCCTTGTGCGAAAGCGGCTACTTGCAAGTAATCATATTACGCGCGAGGTGGACGCACTGCCTGCTTGCCGAGTTTTTCAACAGTCTCGTCCGGTTGTGACACCAAGACCCCGATGCAGGCACTCGGAACCGCCGCGGCGAGACCCCAGGTCCATGTTCGTCCGTTGGCGCTGGGGACGACAGGTAAGTTGGATGATGGGCATCCCAACTTCGGTTCGCTTGAGATCCGTTTGTCATAGACACGACCGAGAAGTTGCGAGATCAAACATAAACAGTTTCATCCTACGGTCATGGTCTTTGGAACGGAGCAGAAAAGTGATGGCGACGCGGATAAATAATTTCGACGGGCCGGTAATCGTTTGATCTGGTTCAAATCTTCTAGCGCTGCGCGATGATGTCTCTGCCGCTTTCTCACGCCGATCGGCTCGATGCGGCGCGCCTACCGGGAACAAATGGTCCCTATTTTATCGGGCCGTTCATGCCGCGGGTCACGTTCTACTCGCAGCAAGTGCGCGCGCTTGAGCTGGCCCACGCCATGCATACGCTCGACGTGATCGATCCCGGTGAGCTCGTCGCGGTCGTGGGAGCAGGCGCAGCGGGGACGACCATAGCGCTTGCGCTGGCGCTGCTCGGCAAGCAGGTCACGCTTTACGATCCTGCCACTCAGGTCCTTTCGCTGCAAAGCGCATCTTCCCGGCTGCTGCATCCGCATATCTACGAATGGCCGCGCCTCGGATCACTCGAGAACAGGGCCGGCCTTCCCATCATGGACTGGACCGCCGCGAGCGGAGGTGGCGTTGTAACGAGTCTACGAACCGAATTTGCGCTAGCGCGCGCGCCCCTTGCCAACCTCGCCTTTGCCCCAGCGCACAGACTACAGGAGATCGTCCCGGAAGGGTCGGGCTGGCGGCTTCGCTTCAGCCGACCCGATGCTGCGGAGGAAGAGCGCATCGTCCAGCACGCCGTGCTGGCGATGGGCTTCGGCGACGAACGGCCTGCAGGAACGATCAATCCGCCCGACTACTGGCGTCCGGCTGCCGTCGGCACGGCCGCGAGCGAACCGATTGCAGGAGCAGCCTATGTCGTCAGCGGCAATGGCGACGGGGCGCTGACTGAAATGCTTGGCCTTCTCGTCTCGGACTTCGAACACGTCACATTCACCCGCCGATTTCTAGGCTTCTTCCGAGATGATGCCCTGCGCGTGGCCACCCAGACCGTCTTTGCGGCGGCTGCTCATCTCAGCGATGTAGAGCAGGCCCTCCGTGCCCATCTCCTGCCGCTGCTTGAGACCCACAGCATCCTCGACCGCCTGCGGCCGATGCTGCGGACAGACCGCAGCGTCACAATCAATTCCGATGGCCCACTCTTCTCCGCCGGCAAGGCGTCTCAACTCAACCAGTGCATGATTTTTGCTGTGCTCAAGGCGGCGGCGCTCGAAGAGATTACGGTCCGCCGCAGCACGGGCTTCGTCACCAACGGCTTGCAGTCGCCGGTTGGAGCGCAAATTACCGGCACCGTTCTCGACGGAAATGCTGACGTCACCCTCTACAAGCACGCGATCTTGCGACATGGCCCCGATACCGGTGCACGCTATGGCCCGGCGGGCGCGCTGATCGGCCAGTACCGTACCCATGTCGAAGGCCTGCTAGCGAGCACCCCGGCCCTGGCGGTACCGCCCCAACTCTCGGCGGCAACCTTCGCGCTCTTTGAAGGCCTGCGGATCGACAAGATTGCCGATCACGCCTCGCGGGTGATGCAGCACGAACTGGCGGCGACTAGCAGGCGCCACATCGAAATTTCGATCGATCCAGCAGCGCACGTTGTGGTCGAGCGCGGATATTTGCGGATCGCCGACATAGCTCATGAGTGCGAGCGTCTCACCGATCGCATCACGATAGACCTCCACGCGCTACCGAAGGACTTTGCCGATGCCGCCTGCTTGGTGCGGCTTGCCCGCTGCAGCGAGGGCAAGATCGAACTGCGCGTCGGATCGGCGGTTAGCAGCGCCTGGATGGCACTCAGTCCCGGCATCGCGATCGCGCCGGCACAAGTCTCAGTATCGGCGGTGCGCCAATATTCGCCCGGCGTAATCGGCCCAGCAGTCGACGCAAGCCTAGTCCGCGCGCTCGACGCCGCTATTCAACAAGCTGTGGTTACCGGCAATGCCCCTCCAATCGGACCGATTGCACCGTGCGTGCTCGCCGTAGTCAAGGCCACTTGGACGACGTGGGAAACTGCGCTCGCGGCCGATGCTGGCCTGCGCTACGACTTCCTGCGCTGGCTCGCCAACGTCGACCAAAGGGTTTCGAGTCCTTGGAACGGGGACCGCAGCACGGGCGTAATTCAGCGCATGGCCAACGCCCTAATCATGGTTGCGGCAACCCATGCTGAGGAGGCGATGGCGCCCAGCTCAGACGAGTTCGGCAACCTCAGCTTCGCGTCCAACGCCGTTGCGCTCGGCACAGGCTGCGAGGCGGTCGGCGGCGCGCACCTGTCGGTTCGCCGCCAGCCCGACGACTGGGGCGTCGACGCGCTTATACTATCGGCGGCGAACGAGGTAGTTGTCCAAGACCCGCCCGGGCGGGTTCTCGATGGAGGGACGCGGACGTCAATGATGACCGCCGCCCGACGGGTGCGGCCGGCGATCATCCAGAATGACGGCGCGTGGCGTGGCCGCCTGCAGCAGGGTCTCGATGCCTGGAAAGCCGCAGTCGCCGAAGAGTTTGCGGCGCTGCGCGCAAGACAGGACGCGGAAGTGACGGGAGTAATTTCATGATGGTCGAAGAGCTTCGCGAACGCTTGCGCCAAGCAGCGAGCAGGATGGGCTGGACGGCGGACGACGCGCCGGATTTCGTGGCGCCGCGCTTTCGCGGACGTGCGGACGAGACAACGGCGCCGCTTCCCGAAAAGGCGTACGGACTGCGGCTCGGCACCTACCCGGTCGTGGTCGCGCCCGTCACCTTGGGATCGGTCGAGGACATGCAGGCGTCGCTGCGCAAGCTTCACACGCAGATGGTGATCGCCCGGTCCTACATGCGCGCCGAGGAAGTAATCAACGCACACCTCTTTCTCTGTGCGGTAAACTCAGCGAGCAGCAGCGATTGGCGCAGTGTAATCGACCTTGCCGAGCGCGACGAAGCGGTCTGCCGCAAGGTCGTCTGGATCCCCGATACAGCAGCGGTTGACGCCTCGTTCGAGAGCTTCCGCTCGCGCACTTTTCTTGCCTCGCCTTGGGACGTGGCGGACGAGCGCCACGACGCTCCGCTCGACAGCAACCAAGGCCTTGCGCAGCGCATCCTCGTGCAGCACGGCCTGACCGACAAAGTTGCGGCAGCTTGGATCGGCGTTGTGGAACGCCTGCGCGAGGACCCCGAAACGATGGTGTCCCAGCTCGTCGCCGTCCGGAAATCCCTATGACTGCACTTTACCTTTCCCGTATCCAGCTCGCTGATTTCCGCAGCTTCGCCAAGCTCGACATCGCGCTGGCGCCCGAGCCGGGGGTCCTCATCGTCCACGGCACTAACGGTCTCGGCAAGTCGTCGTTGTTCGACGCGCTCGAATGGACGCTCACCGACGCCATCGACCACTTCCGCGTCGCCGACGGTTATAAGAAGGTCGGCACTTATCTTAGCCGTTGGCGCGACAAGCCGGGTCCGACCTCGGCAGCGCTCGAGTTCTCCGACGGCAGCCGGATCTCGCGCGAGATTGCCTCGGTCAAGGCGACAAGCTCATCGCTGACTGGATCGGTTACCGACGTCACCGCATTCCTGCGCGCGCCCGACTGGTCCCAGCCAATCACTGCACTCGGACGCTACTTTCTACTGACCCATTTTCTGGGGCAATCGATCGTCTCGCGATTAACATACCGCCCACCGAGTGAGCGCTTCGAAATACTCAAAGAAGCTTCTCAGACGGCTGAGCTTGAAGCCTTCGGGATCGCATTACATGGCAAGGGCTCGAACCTTGCTGCGCGCGCTTTTGGCAAGCGCATCGGCGAACTCAAAAGCGAGGCCAAGAACCTGCGTGAGCTGCTGACACTCGAAGCTCAACTTTGGGACGGCGCGCAGATAGCAGGCGCAATTGACGACGACACCGCCACGCTTTTCAGCCTGCGCATCACCAGCGGAATCGCGAAAGGTCTGACCGCGATATCGCCGGAAGTGACCCCATCTCTGCTCCCTGCCGCCTCGACAGATCCTCAAGACTTGCAGGCTGCGATCGATGCGCTGGATGCCCAAGTTCGCGGGCGTGACCTTGCTCTTACGCAGGCGAGTCAGTTGTTCCAACAGCAGCAGCGCTACGCCGCCGAACATGGACAAGCGACAGCCGGCGCCCTCTCCGGCCAGACCGAAGTCGAGGAAACTACATCCGCTACGGCACGCGTCGTCGCGGATGTAGCAAGGCTGACGGCGGACTTCGCGGTGGCAATGGGCGCACTGACCGCTGCCAAAACCGTTCACGCACAGCGTGCCGAGCTGCAACAGGCGCGCGCCAGCCACGCCGAACTAGCCGCTGCGCAGCGGCTAGCTGATCAGAACCTCAGCGTCGCTCGCGAGGCGCTCGCCAAAGCTGATAGCGCCTTTACCGCGCTTGAGCGACGGCATCAGATTGTCGGCCGCCTCGAACACGACTTGGCCGACCTCGACGCTGGACTCGAAAGGCAGCGCGCTGCGATTAATGCGGTCGATCGGTGGCTCGAGCAGTCTACGCGGATCGCGGGTTTGCAGGCAAACTTAGCAGCGCTCGAAGCGCAGAATGCCGATATCGATCAGTCGGTCACTAAGGCACGACTGGATGTCGAGACCGCGCGAGCCACCGCCACCACCGAGGCTTCCCGCGTCGCGGTGATGCAGACCTCGGTCAGCGAGATATCAGCTGCAGTCGCCGCAATCGCAGCCCATTTGCCTGCAGAAAGTTGCGCGTGCCCGGTTTGTGCAACGCAGTTTCCCGAACCGCAGGCATTGGCTGCACGGGTTGGCGCGGCGGCCGAGCGCCTAGCGCCGCTGCTCGCCGACCGGCACGATGCCGCACGCGCCGCGCAAGCGGCGTTAGATGCGGCCACTACGCAGCTCGAGACTTTGTTGACTAACCAGAGCCAGTTGCGCTTCCAGCGCTCAGAAATTACCGCCGAGCGGTTCGAAGCTGATTTGTTGATCGCGCGGGTGGGCTGGAGCGATCGTCCCGATACCGCCACCGCCGGGTCGCGGCGCGCGGACTTAGAGCGTGGCGTAGCGAAGTTGCGCGCCCGACAGGCCCGTCGTCGCCGCTGGATTACGATGCTGGCGCCGGACCCCACCGCGCTCGCGGCGATGCGTACCGAGATCGCACGACGGAGAGACGATTTACGTCGCGCGGAAAGCCTTGCCGAACGCGCCGCGGACGATGGCGCGGCGCGTCTCGCTGCCGCTGCGCAAGTCTTACATACGCGGCTAGACGCTCTCTATCCGGGTGAGCCCAAACCGAGCGATGCAGCGCTTGCATCTGACCTTGCCGCAACGCGCGAAAGCTTAAGCGCCGCTCAGGCAGAACATGATCGCTTGCGAAGCGAAGTTTCGCAGGCTCAATCCGTGGCAGGCGCTCTCCAGGCATCAGAAGCCGAGGCGCGCGCCAGACTTTCGCTGTGGCGGACACGCGAAACCGAAGCGCAGGAAGCGCTCGTCGCGGTCGGAGAGCGCTGGGTAAGCCTAGGCTGGAATGCCAATGGTGCTTCGCAGGGCGAGCTTGATGTGGCGGCCGACAGGCTGGTTGAGGCGCGTAGCGCGGTGGACGAGGCTAGCGAGCAGCTGAAGCGCCTGCGCGAAGGGCGTGAGGCCCGGATCCGCCAAGATGCCCATGGCGATGTGATAGGCCGTCTGGTCACCGAAGTTGACCTTGCACCTAACGCGACACGGTCAGCAATACTTCAAGCGGCCAATGCGCGGCTCGCTACCGCCGAAAGTCAGGTGCGCGAGACGGAGGAAACCAAGGATATCGCGGGGCTTGCCAGTGCCGATATTGCCGAGGCTGTCGAGGAGTTCAGCGCCGACTATCTCAAGCCGCTCGATGCGCTTAGCAACCAAATCAACCAAGCTATCCTGTGCGACCCGCGGGTCGGAGTTGGCTTTCACGTCAACAAGAAAAAGATCGAGCAAAGTGCCTCACTGACGGGCGAGCTGCCAGCAAGTCTTGGTAAGGTCGATCCTAGACTCGTACACAGCGAGGGTCAGATGGCTGCGCTAGCCGTAAGCATGCTCTGCGCCGCAAGCCTTACCTATCCCTGGTCGCGGTGGCGCGCGCTCGTGCTCGACGATCCACTCCAGCATAACGATGCCATCCATGCCGCCGCTTTCGCCGATCTGATCGGTAACTTAGTGCAGCATAAGGGTTACCAGGTGCTCCTATCGACCCACGACCTCGCACAAGCTGAGTTCCTACGGCGTAAGTTCGAGGCTCGACACATTCCGTGCGCCGGTCTTGATCTCTTGGGCCGCGGCAAAGAGGGGGTGGAGTGGACGTTTCGGCCAGCGATAGCTGCGGCGACACCTTCAGCTGCATCGGCCTAAACGGCGACACTCGGTCCGCTGGTGGCTCGACGTGCGCTATGTCAGCGGAAGCGACGCCAGCCGTTAAGCTGAACGTACGACCGAAACGCTTGTCAGGCGCCCGTTAACAGACAGCAACTCTTCACCGGAAAGCGTGTCAAAACCGAGCGGTTGTGACGCTCATTGCGGCCGAAATCTGGGCAAAAAGGTAGACCTATGTGCCTCTGGCCGTGGCAATCGTAGACCACCACAGTAGAAGCTTGGAAGGCTTCGACCTTAATCGGAATAGTGTCGCCAGCGAAGGAAGGGGAGAAGATGAAAGGTCTCAGGGTTCTCACCGCAATCTGCGTGATCGGAGCGAGCATCACGGCCTCGTCAGCCGAAGCGCAGCGAACAAAGGCAGCTCCCGCGAAACGGGCCAAGGCAGCGGCTCCGCAGAAACCAACCGTCATCAAGGTTCACTGCGAATGGGCGGATTTCGAGTTCGCGCCTGACGGCAACATCGCGGATGTCGTGGATCGCGACTTCAAGGACGACGTGAAAACCACCGTCGCTGAGCTGAAGGTTTCGCCAAAGACATACGTCATATCCTGGGATCGATCTCAGTATACGATGCTCGGGCCACGAACGCTTCGGCATCGTTACCTGATCAATCGAGAAACTGGGGAAACCAACATCCAGACAGCCGATGAGCAGCGAGGCATGCCCACCGTTCCTGGCGACCACGATCAGAAGTGTACGATCACCAGCTGATCGCAAAAAAGACCTATTCGTGCATCAATGCCTCCATCCAAGAATGGATGCGCACAAACTCATGCATGTTCCGCAACCCAGCGGCGTCTCTTGGAGAAAACGGTGAGTGGGAAGCGCTTTACCCGCTACTATCAGGACAATCGTTTCCGAGCGGCCATCGACGAGCAATTTGCGAAGGCAGACGCGATCGTCCAGGACGGGATCTGGATCATCTACGCTATCCATGATCCGTCAAAGGCTGATGAAATAGGCAACGAAGAAGATGGGCCTATCATCTACGTCGGCCTCACAAAGCGCTTTAGTAAACGCATCCGGCAACGCATGACCGCGGCAGGAACCGCAACCACAAGACCGCAAGATTACGTCGAGGGAATGTGCTATGACCTCATGAGACGAGGCCACGTTCCGCGCTTTAGCATCAGAGCTTATGAAGCCTCTGCTCTCGATGGTCTCGTTACCGAAACAAATACTGCCAACGCAGCTTTGGCTGCCGGATATCGTGTTTTAAACAGGTTGGCAGAACAAAAATCGGGCGGGCCGGCAATCACACGATCACAAGTACCTCATACGTGGTTGTGGCCTCTCAGCGTATCGGACGCCATCGGATCGCGTATCGAACTCATCGTCATCGACCCAGAGAGCAAAAGGCAAACGACCGCAGATTTGCGCTCATTCCCTTCGAAAATGCGACTTGCGGAAATAAGGTCCGCGCTCAAGGGGCGAAACCTTAGTTCGCGCCTCTACGTTTCAGAAAGCTGATGTTTGTGATCCATTGCCAGGGAACGACTGAAGCTGTTTAGGCCATCAACCAGGTGCCATCAGGCTCTTTGTGGACTACGTTCTTCCATAGATAACTTTCACCGCTGTCCTCGGCGGTGAACACGATGTCCAAGGAAAACTCGTTTGCTGCGACCCGCTTCCAGTTCTGAATGCGGGTCAGCGTGAGGCATCCGACCATGTCGTGATGCTTGATACGCTTGCCCGGCGACATTGAACCCGACCAGCCATTGAACATGGTGGTGCCTCGCGATCCCACGAATTTCGCGATCAGCCCGCGCGTGGCGGTATCATCCTGCACGCACATGAGCGTGACTATGTAGGGCCGAAGCGTCGGCAGGGCGGCTGCGACATCCGCCTTCAGCGTTGCCGGTGCAGAACCAAGCGCCTGGTCAACGCCCTGCGCCTGTGCCGCTGTCGGTTGCGCTAATGCCGAATTGATCGCGGCGTCTGCCGGAACTGCAAGGCCGGACAAGGCGGCGAGCGCAGCAACCAGCGATGCGGCTCGAAGTCGATGCGGTGTCCTCATCCGCAAACTCCTGTGCTGCTCGCTCACATGCGGTCCCTATCGGCTTAACGGCCTGTCTGTCGTTCCGGCTCCACACTAACAGTACATCGCGCCGCACTGCCCGCCTTGTTCGCACGTTTCCTGCACGCGTCCAGCGCCTTCTGATTAGCGACAACGATCCGATTGCCCGCCTTGATGTAATCGTAGACGTCTGGTGCCGAAGCCCGCATCAGGCGCTGACCAGCCTCCCATTTCGGCAGGCCGAGCGTGCGCGCCGCCATCCACTCGGGTACCTGCCATTTCGCCGGCAGCTCCCGTGCGACGATGCCAGGAATGATCGTCCATAGCAGCGCACCAATCGCCAGCCCCGCAAGGCCGGTACGAAGTACGACCCCCTTCTGCTCAGCAGCCCTGCGAGCCGTGTTACCGATGCCGTGAAGCGACACGACAGCGTCAGTCATCTTCTCGCCCGCACTAACGATCGTGCGCCTGTCCTCGGAACGGGCATCGGCACTGGCCGACACGATACTGGCCGCAATCTGGCGAGGTGCCATGCCGTCTTCGTTTGCCTTTTCCAACACCGCCAGACGCTGGTCGATGGCGCCGACCGCCTTTGTCATTTTCCCCAGCGTTTCGCTGTAATCCGGGATCTCTGGCACCTCGGCGCGCTCGGCTGCCAATCGCTCAACGGCGCGGCGCAACAGCGCCAGCTCGCCCCGCACACCTTCGAACGCCTCTGCTGCTGCATCCGGTTCGTGATCGTCGCTCATGTTGTCATCCCCCTTTACCGCACAAAACCACGAACCCAATCGTACCCGAAAGCGCGAACTCTCACCGGCTCATTCCCCGATCGCGTCCCCGATCAAGCGACGACGACAGCGCATCGCCGATCGACCGCTCGCTCTCCCGCTTCAGCGCCAGTTCGGGCGCGCGACGTCGCAACGCGGATTCCAGCTGCGGATCGCGGTGCAGCCCGCCTGCCGCCTTCTCCATCCGCTTGCGCAACCGCTCGGCGCTGGTGCCGTCTCCGGCCTGCTCCCTCTCGGCACGCGCCTGCTGCATCTTCTGCCAGCTTTCCACGAACCGGTCCGCGCGTGCTTCCGGATCGAGGCGCACACGCTGCTCCTCTGCCATGGCTCGTACTACCCCGCCCACATTGCCAGTGGTCGCCTGCTCAACAAGCTTTGGATCACGCCTGAAAGCTGAAGCAAGATCACGCGCGCTATCGGGTCGGATTGCATCCAGCCTGGCCCCGGCCTGGCGCATCGCGGTTTCCTGGTGCGCCAGCACAGGCAAACCCTTGGATTGCATCTGCTCGATGTCAGCGGCGACGCGAGCATAGCGCTGGATAGCCGTTGCCTGGGTCGGTTGATCGCTGATCAGCCGGGAGGTGGTGTTAATCGGCCCCTCTTTGCGGCCGTGGTTGCCCAGCGCAGGCTCGGAGCCGGTGTTAATCGGACCGCCTTCGCGGCTGGGGCTGCCAAGGGCAGGTTCGGAGCCGGTGTTAATCGGACCGCCTTCGCGGCTGGGGCTGCCAAGGGCAGGTTCGGAGCCGGTGTTAATCGCCCCCCCTTTTCCCTTCTCGGCAACCGGCTTCGGCCGGAAACCGGCGAACATGCCCTTTGCTCGGTCACGAACCTTCGCAACCATCTGACGGGCAAGTTCGGGAAACCGGATCTCGCGCCGATCAGCGAACGCCCGCGCCTGCTCCTGCTCGGGCCGGGCGTAATCGCCCGCCATGTCCTTGCCCCGGTCGCGCGACAGGGCGCGGACAAGCTGGCGCTGATCGGCGAAGTCGTCGCGGCCATAATGGAGCTGCACGTCGTCGCGGTGACGCGACATGCCGACATAGGCGCTGTGGCGGTCCATGCCGGGGGTGGCGAGGACATGTGCGCGATCGACCGTCACGCCCTGCGATTTGTGGAACGTCGCTGCATAGCCGTGATCGACATGGGCGTAATCCTTGGTGTCGAACGCGACCCCGCGCCCGTCATCGAGGCGCACCGCCATGCCCTCGGACGATACCCGTTCGATCGTCGCCAGCGTGCCGTTCTTCACACCCATGCCGCGCTCGTTGCGCAGGAACATGATGCGGTCCCCGGTCGCGAACTGACGCTCGCCACGTTCAGCCTTCACCGTCACGTCGTCGCCAAGGTCGCCGGATGCGCGCAACC
>Ga0308163_10003035_pt1 | contig 14444 bp, 14 predicted proteins | sample PhyTR1_FD_201037 | JGI IMG/M metagenome (GOLD analysis project Ga0308163, IMG submission 201037) | Phyllosphere microbial communities from UC Gill Tract Community Farm, Albany, California, United States - DLSLT.R1 | ecosystem: Host-associated > Plants > Phyllosphere > Unclassified | place: USA...
CCTCGATCACGACGCCGCCATTGACCGCCAACACTTTCGCACGGTCGCGGGTCTCGGCGCCGGTAGCGGGGTTGGTGCGCACCAGCGTGATCGTCTCGCCCACCGCTTTCTCCATCAGGCTCGACGGGCTCAGCAGATCATAGTCGAAGTTCTGCTCGACGATCGCGGCATCGGGCACCGTCAGCGATACCGTCTCCGGCCTGATCGACGCGCTCACGTCGGGAAAGCTCTGCCGCACCCGCCCGTCTGCCAGGGCCAGCGACCGCACGTCCTGCACCAGCGCGACGTCGTTATTGTAGATGGTGACCGACACGTCCCCCTGCGCGCTACCCGTGGTCGGCGAGTCGGCGGGGGGCGGCAGTTGCTGCGCGCTAGCCGCCGTCGACCCGAGCAGCATTGCCAGCCCATACGCTCGCCAGATGTTGTCGCGCACACTATTCTCCCCTGAGTGCGCGACAATGACGCGGTCGGATCGGAAGGGCAATGCGACAATGCCCCGGCTTAGCGCTGGAAAGGCGTGGGATCGTTGGTTGCTGCGTGATCAAGCAGAAGCCCAATCGACAACCGATCGCACCGAACAGACCGTACGGAATCTCCAATCGTACTGTCCTTGTCGAATTGGCTCAAGGGGTTAGCCGCCCAGGCCATCTGCTCAAGGTCTGCAGTCCACCCGATGCTCTGCGGTCAGCGCTCCCCGGAAGGTGGCACGTGGACCTTGCCGGGGACTTCATGACGACGGTGCGTCGTTGCGAAAGTTGGAGAGTCCCGACGAGCGGATTTGCGGCCGACACCGCGGAAGCGTTTGTTTTCGACCGAGTCCTGACAGCTCTCGACCACCGCCGGAAAGGGCTTGGCCGGGCGCTGATGACCGCCCTGCGCGAGGCGCGCCGCAATCCGACCCTGCCAGAACTGCTCGTCGCAACAGCGGATAGCGGACCCGACGTTCAATCTGGCGGTTTTCGTTCCAGACTAGGTTTCGAGAACCCGATCAAGCCATCAAGGCTCTTCCTGACGAGGTGGCGCCCCGACGAGACCTCATCGCCGCTCCTCCCGCGACAGCAACATATGTAATTCCCGGAGCAGTTTAGCGGCAATTTCCGCAGACTTCGGTGGACTTTACTTTACGGACAGCTAGCCACGCGCTCAGTTTTGAGAGGACGTAATTATGGGCGAACGGGTCGGGATCGCAGTGATCGGACTGAATGGCGCGGTGGCCACCACCGCGGCGGCGGGGATCGCGATGATCCGTGCGGGGTCGAACGACCTGTCGGGCCTGCCGCTCGCTAGCCGCGACGTCGACGGCATGGCAGCATACCGCGATCTCCATTTCGGCGGCTGGGACCTCAGCCATGACGACCTGGCGACCGCTGCGCTGAAGCACGGCGTGTTGAGCGAGAGCGAGCTCGCCAACGGGGCGTCCAGCCTGTCGGACATGCGGCCCTGGCCGGCAGTCGGATCGACCGACTTCTGTGCGAACATCGACGGCGCCAACAAGATCGCCGCGCCCGGCCACCGTGCCGCGGTCCAGCACATCCAGGACGATCTCGCGCGCTTCAAGACCGAGCAGAATCTTGACCGCGTCGTGATGATCAATCTCGCCTCGACCGAGCGCAAGGCCGATCTCGGTGCGGACGCGCTGACCAGCGTCGAGGGCTTCGAGCGCGGTCTCGATGCCGACGACGCCGCGATCAGCCCGGCGATGCTCTATGCCTATGCCGCGATTGCCAGCGACACGCCCTATGCCAATTTCACGCCGTCGGTCGCCGCCGACGTCGCACCGCTTGCCGAACTCGCCCGCCAGCACGGCGTGCCGATCGCCGGCAAGGATGGCAAGACCGGACAGACGCTGCTGAAGACGGTGATCGCGCCGGCGCTGCGTGATCGTGCGCTGCATGTCGATGGCTGGTTCTCGACCAACATCCTCGGCAATTCGGACGGCCTCGCGCTCGACGATCCCAAGAGCCTCGCGTCCAAGGTCGATACCAAGAAGTCGGTGCTCGACCAGATCCTCGGCTATCCGGTCGAGGATCACATCATCATGATCCATTATTACAAGCCGCGCGGCGACAACAAGGAAGCGTGGGACAACATCGACCTGACCGGCTTCCTTGGCCAGAAGATGCAGCTGAAGCTGAACTTCCTGTGCAAGGATTCGGTGCTGGCAGCCCCGCTCGCGATCGAGATCGCTCGCTGCCTGGCACTGGCGCAGACGCGTGGCGAAGGCGGCGTGCAGGACCAGATGGGGATCTTCTTCAAGATGCCGCAGACCGCCGACGGCGGCGAGCCGATCCACGCGTTCGGCGAGCAGCAGCTGATCCTCGACACCTGGCTCGACCGCCGGTGACGCTGGATGCGGCGCATCTGCCGCTGTTGCGTGAACTTGGCGACCTGAAGCGGATCCGGTCGGCGGAGCGCGAGGGGTCGATCGCCGAGCGTTTGTTTGCGCGCGGCTGGGCGGCGCTGGCAGCGGGCGATGCGCCGGCGGCGGTAATGCGTCGCACGGTCGCCGCTGCGCTCGCCGCGGCACGACTGGGCGATCTCGACCGCACCACGCTGGCCGAGCTTGGCCTGTCCAATGCGGAAGCGTGCGCCGTGCTCGAACGCGGGTTCGACGAGGTGGCGGTGTTGCTTGACCCGGCGCTCGCGGCGGCCCTCCGCAGCGCGCTGCCGGAGGGCGCACCGGCGGCGGGGCCTGTGCCGCGGTTCGTCATGCAGCTCGCGACACAACCGAGGGCGGGCGTCACCTGCCCGGGTCGGCCACGCCTGTTGCTCCAGCCGCCGGAGAACCATGCCGAGCACTGCCTGATCGTCGCAGTGTACGGCGTGCTCGCGGCGCCCGGTTACGGCGCGGATCCGGCGGAGGTGTTCCTCGCGTCGATGGCGCATCATTTCCACAATGCGGCTATGCCCGACGCGGGGTTCACCGGCGAAGTGCTGCTCGGCGACCTGCTCGACCGCGTGATCGACGCCGCGCGCGAACAGGCGATGGCGATGCTCGATCCGGCGGTGGCGGCGCAGGTTCGCGCGGCGATCGCGCCGATCGCTGGCGACGCGACGCCGGCGGCGCGTGCGTTCCATGCTGCCGACGTGCTCGACCGCGTGCTGGAGATCGAACAGCACACGCGCGCCGCCTCGGCGACGATGGACACGGTGCTGCATACCTACGAACTCGTCCATGCCGGCCCGGTCAAGACGTTCCACGACCACGTTCTAGCGGACGTCGGCCTGCTTTGACCTACCGCTCGCCCGTCACCGGACGGCCACTCGTCGCCGACACGCCGCATTCGCTCGCCGCGCCCGGAGAGCGCTGGCCAGTGGTCGATGGCATCCCGTATCTGCGGACCGACAGCGAGGGGCTGGTGGCAGTGGCGCTCGACCACCTCGACGCAGGCTGCCCGGACGATGCCCTGGTCGCGCTGCTGACGGATCAGGATGCGTGGTGGTCCGGCCCCGCGACCGATCTCGGCGAGCTGAAGCAGCTGGTACGCGAGCGTGACACGCTGTCGTTGCGCGCGGCGATGGCGTTGCTGCGGATGGGCCCTGTAGCGGACTATTTCGTGCATCGCTGGAGCGATCCGACCTATATGGCAGGGCTGGCGCTAGTCGAGGCGCATTGGCGGCAGCCGGGTGCCGCGTTCGAGCTAGCCTGCGGGATCGGCCACTATTTGCGCGAGCTCACCGCGCACGGCGTCGCGTGCGTCGGCGCGGACGTCGTGTTCTCGAAATGCTGGCTGGCAAAGCACTGGGTCGCGCCCAAGGCCGACTATGTCGTGTTCGACGCCGCCGCGCTGTGGCCGGTGGAGACGCAGACGTTTGACCTGGTCGCGTGTCACGACGCCTTCTATTTCCTGCCCGACCAGCCGCGGATCGCCCGGCTGTTGCGCGACGCCGTCGCACCCGCCGGCGTGCTTGCGGTAAGCCACCTCCACAACGCCGCCGTCTCTGGCGGGGCAATGGGACCGGCACGCGCGTCATCCGAATGGGCAGCGCTGTTTCCAGATGCCGTCGTGTATGACGAGCGCGAGTTGCGGCGCGCGCTGCTCGCAAGCGGTGCGCCCGTATCGACCCGATGGTCCGACGATCCCGCGATCGAGGCATGGTCGATCGTCGAGGCGGACGGCAGCGAAGCACGTCCGCTGACCGGCGGACTGGCGATGCCGGCCGCCGATGCAGTCCTGCAACCGAACCCGTTGCTCGATGGCGATACCCCGCACTGGCCCTCCGATCGCTACCGCGCGGAATATGGTGAGGCATCGACGTGGCTGACGGACTCCGGTGATGCGGCGCGGAACCGCCGTATCCTAGACCTGCCAGCCCGGTGGTGAGCATGCGCTGGGGCATCGTCGGCTTCGGCTGGGTCGCACGCGACTATATGGCCCCCGGCATCGCCGCGGCGGGCGGGACGCTGGTCGCGATCGCCGACCCCTCGCCGATGGCGCAGGCCAGCGCGATGTCGGGCGGGATCCTCGCTTATGATACCGCCGAAGCGATGCTGGCTGATGCCGCGCTCGACTGCCTCTACGTCGCCACGCCCAACAATCTTCACGCCGACCCGGTCCGCGCGGCCGTGGCGGCGGGCGTGCCGGTGCTGTGCGAAAAGCCGATCGCCGCGACGCTGGACGATGCCGAAGCCATCGGGTCGGCCGTCGCGGGGCACCTCTACGGCACCGCGTTCGACCAGCGCCATCACCCCGCACATCGCGCGATGGCAGAGGCGATCCGCGACGGCGCCATCGGCCGACCGATCGCGGTACGAATCGTCTATGCCTGCTGGGTCGACCCGAGCTGGTCGCCGTCCAGCGAAGGCGGCGGTTGCAACTGGCGCGCCGATCCGGCGGCCGCGGGCGGCGGTGCGGTCATCGACCTCGCGCTCCACGGCCTCGATCTCGCGGCGATGCTGGTCGACGAACCGCTCGCGCGCCTGCACATCGACCTGCAGCGGCGCATCCACGACTATCCGGTCGACGATGGCGGCATCCTGTCGGGTCGCACCGCAGGCGGCATCCTGGTCCAGAGCCATGTCGCCTATAACTGCCCCGAAGTGCTGCCCCGCCGCCGGCTCGAGATCCTCGGCGAGGACGGCCTGCTCGTCGCGACCGACACGATGGGCCAGACCGAGGGCGGCACCGTGATCCGCCGTAGCGCCCGCACCGGGGAGGAGACCGCCCTCCCCTTCGACGCCGCGCTGTCGCCATTCACCGCGCAAGCCGCAGCGTTTGCCGCCGCCGTCCGCGGCGACGCGCATGATTTCTCCATAGACCGGGACCTGTCGCTGATGCGTCTTTTCGACGCCGCCTATACCGAGGCGCGATCATGCCTCTGAGCTGGTATGCCTGCGCGCATTGTGGCTTTTGGCAGCGACATTTCGCGCCCGCCGACTGCCCGGTCTGCAACGATACGCGCAACGACCTGCCCGAGGACGGCTGGCGCTTCCTCCCCGAACAGGACGTCGCCGCGAGCCATGACGGCAGTTGGCGACAGGTTGCCGACGATCTCTGGGCCTTCTCCACGACACCGCATCTCGGGCTCGGCGGTACTGGCTGGCTGATCGTCCGAGAGGGCGGCAACATCGCCTTCGAGGCTGCGCCCTATTACTCCCCCGCGATGCTCGAACAGATCGAACGGCTCGGCGGCATACGCTATCTCGCGGCCAGTCACGCGCATGGCTATGGCGCGCTGTTCCAGCTCCAGCGCGACTGCGCGCCGGAGATGCTCGCGATCCATAAGGACGACCTCGGCATGACCAAGGCGTTCCGCGTTACGACGCCGTATGACGACGTGCTGGAGATCGCGCCGGGGTACACGCTGCATCACGTCGGCGGCCATTACGAAGGCCAGGCCGCGCTCCACGATGCGGTCGGCAAGCGCCTGTTCTGCGGCGACATGTTCAAGATCGACCAGGACGCCGCAGGCGTCAGCCACGCGATCTCGAGCCACAAGGCGTTCCACAAGGACATCCCGCTGACGCATGGCGAGATCCGCCAGTACCGCGACGTGATCGCGCCGCTCGCGTTCGACGCCGTCCTGACGCCGTTCGAATATGCCCCCGAAGTCGGTCGCGATGTCGCCGTCGCCGTGCTCGACGAGGCGCTGGCCCGTGCGCCGGGCGTGAAGAGGATTCCGCTATGACCCGCACCATCACCGGCCTGCCCGAACAGCTGGGCGCGGCCTGCTATTTCTATCTCGACGCGTTCCCTGCCGGGGATATCGTCGCGTTTCCGATCGACGGTATCGACCGCGTGGGCATCCCGGTCTGGGTGGTCGCGTTGTTCCCGGAGACTGCGGACCTGGACGGCATCATGCCGTACGGCGTCGGCTATGGCGCGACCGACGAGGCCGCGATCCTGGGTGCGCTGGGCGAAATCGCCGAGATGGTCTGGCCGACGCTGACCCTGTCGGCGCGCGGCAAGACGCACGGCAGCTATGCCGACCTCGTCCGTGAACGCGGCGAGCGTGGGATTGCCGATCCGCTGACGCTGTGCCTGCCCGCCGGCTCCCCGGTCGGCCGTGATACGCCGCTCGATTGGGTCGAGGCCAGGCGGTGGGCGGACGGTTCCAGCGTCCTCGTACCGATCGACCTCGCCGCCTATTCCGCCAAGGAACTGGCGCCCAGCTACGTGCCCTTCACGACGATCATCTCCAACGGGATGGGCGCGGGGCCGGACCTCGACTGGGCGATCGGCCACGGCCTGTGCGAGATCCTCCAGCGCGACGGCAACGGCCTGCTGTTCCGCGCGCTCGATCGCAGCGTCGCGATCGACCTCCCCGAAAGCCTACCCGCCGAGATCGGCGACCTGATCAACCGGTTCGCCGCCGCCGACGTCCGCGTGATCCCCAAGTTCGCGACCGACGAGTTCGGCCTCGCCAACGTCTATTGCGTCGGTGTCGATGCGCGCGAACCCGCGGTGCCGATCATGGCGACGGCGTGTGGTGAGGCAGCGCATCCCGACGCGGTGCAGGCGCTGGCCAAGGCGATTGCCGAATACGCCGCGAGCCGCGCGCGGAAAGCCTTCGCGCATGGCCCAATGGCACTCGCCGAGACGATCGCGCCGCGCGGCTATATCGATCGGTTCATGGCGCAGGCCGGCGGTGCCGCCAAATCGAGCGACGGCCGCGCGTTCTCTGAAATGCGCCGCTGGACCGATGTCGATGCAGCAACGCTGCGGGACTGGCTCGCCGACACGATGCTCGCCGAGCGCAGCCGCCGCGTCTTTGCCGACCTGCCCCGCGCGGACGTCCCCGATGCACGCGCGCGCGGGCGGTTGGCAAGGGAGGCGGTCGAGGCGGCCGGCTTCGACATCCTCTACGTCGACATGTCCCCCGCGGATGCCGAGGTCGCGGTCGTCAAGGTGATCGTGCCGGGCATGGAGGTCGAGACGATGAGCTATTACCGGATCGGCGAGCGCAACGTCGCCAAGCTGGTCGCGCTCGACAGCCCGCTGATCAGCTTTGGCGGCGAGGAAAGCGCAACCCGCCGACCCGTCCGCCTCACCGAAGAAGCACTCGCGCGGCTTGGTGGACAGCCGTTCTTCGATACAGCACTGGCGGACGAAATCGTCGGCCCGCTCTATCCGCTTTACCGCGAGCCCGAAGCGCATCACGTCGCCTGGTCCGAACGGGGCCTCGAGACGGAGGCGGCACGATGACGCTGCGGTTCGCCTACAACACCAACGGCGCGGCCAACCACCGGCTCGACGACGCGCTGCACCTGATCGCCGACGCGGGTTACGACGGCGTCGCGCTGACGCTGGATCATCACCACCTCGATCCCTTCGCCGACGATTGGGCACGCGAGGCCGAGCGCGTCGGCACGCTGCTGCGGTCGCTCGGACTAGGTTCGGTGATCGAGACCGGTGCGCGCTACCTGCTCGACCCGCGCGACAAGCATGAGCCGACGCTGGTCACGGCCGATCCCGAGGGCCGCGATCGACGGATCGCGTTTCTCGCCCGCGCGCTGGAGGTTGCGGCGATAGTAAACGCCGAGACCGTGTCGTTCTGGGCCGGCGTGCCAAAGGCCGGTGTCGCGCATGGAGACGCGCTCGACTGGCTCGATGCGGGGCTCGGCAAGGTTGTCGAACATGCCACTCGCACCGGCATCCCCGTCAGCCTCGAGCCCGAGCCCGGCATGCTGATCGAGACCGTCGCGGACTATGCGCGGCTCGCGATCCGCCACCCGGACCTGCGGCTAGCGCTCGACACAGGCCACTGCCTCGTCACGCAGGATATCGCCCCCGACGCCGCGGTGCACGCCTATGCCGACCGTCTCGGCACCGTTGCGGTCGAGGACATGCGCCGCGGCGATCACACGCATCTCCCCTTCGGCCAGGGCGACATGGACATTCCCGCCATCCTCACCGCGCTGGAGTCGATCGGCTTCGACAAGCTGGTCTGCGTCGAACTCTCGCGCGAAAGCCCCCGCGCGCATCAGGCCATTCCGGAATCGATCGCCTATCTCCGCGCGGCGCTGACCTGATGCGGATCTGCTTCGTCTCGCGCCGCTTCTTCCCCGCGATATCGGGAATGTCGATCTACGCGATCAATCTGTTGCGCCAGCTTGTCGCGGCGGGCCACGACGTGACGATGATCAGCCAATATTACGGCGATCCCGCACGCGCCCGCGTCTACGGCGGTGGCCCCCCGCCCCCAGTGCCAGGCGTGCGCGTCGTCGGCCTCGAAGCACTGGGCGAACAGGATGGCGGTGATTTCGAACGCGATATCGACGCACTGGTCGAGGCCATCGCCCGCGACCACGCCGTAAATCCGTTCGACATGCTCCACGCGCAATACGGCTATCCCACCGGCTGGGCGACGATGATCGCGGCCCGCCGCCTCGGCCTGCCCTGCGTCGTGTCGATCCAGGGTGGTGACGGGCATTGGGTCGGCTCGTGCTGCGAGACGCACCGGCTCGCGATGGTGCGCGTGCTCGACCATGCCGGCGCGCTGTTGATCGGCGGCACGAGTTTCGCCGGCGAGGTCCACGACCGACTCGGCACCCCGCTCGACCGGTTCACGATCGTGCCGGGAGCAGTCGATACCGACCATTTCACGCCGGCACCCAAAGCCGCGCCCGAAGGTCCTGTCCGCCTGCTTTACCACGGCCGCGTCGACCGCCGCAAAGGCGTGCTCGATTTCCTCCACGCGCTGCCGGACGTGGGCGGCGACTGGCACGCGACCATCTCCGGCATCGGTCCCGACGTCGACCCGGCGCAGGCGCTCGCGACCGAACTCGGGCTCACCGACCGCGTGACGTTCAGCGGCTATGCGGATTATGACGCGGTCCCCGAACTCTACCGCGCACACGACGTGTTCGTGTCGCCGACCTATGCCGAGGGGTTCTCGAACACCATCCTCGAGGCGATGGCGTGCGGCCTCGCGGTCGTCTCGTGCCACGCCGTCGGCGTCGTCGACTGCGTCCGCGACGACGAGAATGGCGTGCTGACCGATCCCGGCGACGTGCCCGCGCTGGCCGCCTCGCTGACCCGCGTCGTCACCGATACAGCCTTGCGCACGCGCTTGGCGACTGTCGCGCTGGAAGAATGCCGCCGGGTGTATAGCTGGGACGCGGTCGGGCAGCAGATCGTCGGCATCTACCGAGACCTGCGTAACCAGCCGCAAGCCACCTTCGACACGGACCTGCCGATCACGCCCTGCCGCTTCCGCAGCGAGCCGCATCTGCTGTGACCGACCAATGAAGCTGCTCGCGATATCGCCGCATCTGGACGATGCCGCCTTCTCCGCCGGCGGGCTGCTGGCGTCGCGCGTCGATCAGGGCTGGGACGTCACCGTCGCCACCTGCTTCACCGGCAACGTCGCCCAGCCGACCGGGTTCGCGCTCGCGTGCCAGCTCGACAAGGGCCTGGGCGCCGATGTCGACTATATGGCGCTGCGCCGTGCCGAGGATCACGCAGCATGCGAAGCGCTTGGTGCGCGCGCGACGCATTTACCGTTCCTGGAGGCGCCGCACCGTGGTTACGCATCCGCAAAAATGCTGTTCGCGGCACGGCTGCCCGACGACGGGATCGTCGGCGATGTAGCGGCGACGTTGGCCGCGGTCTTGGCGGCGGAACGGCCGGATCTCGTCCTCGGGCCATTGTGCCTCGGCAACCATGTCGACCATCACGTCGTTCTGGAGGCGATCCGGCGATCCTGTGCCGATCACACCGTGTTGCTCTGGGAAGACTGGCCCTATGCCGATCGCGAAGACCGCGTTGCCGCCATGCCCGCGGTGATCGAATACCTCACGTCCGAGACACGCGCACGTCGGATCGCCGCCTGTGCCGCGTACACGTCGCAACTCGGCTTCCAGTTCGGCGGAGTCGAAGCGATGACTGAGCGGACCGAGCGGATCGTCGAGGAACGTTTTTACCCCCTTCACGCGTTCTGATCGACCGGCCACCACCGCCGCGCGTCCCCAATTCCAAGCAGAGCCATCATCATGACCGAAGTTTCCGTCGTCACCTTGGGCAAGGGGCGTCCCGACCATCTCGTCAACGTCGTTCGTGGGCTGATGCGCCAGACTCTCATGCCGACCGAGCTGATCGTGGCCGTGATGCAGGACGATCTGTACGACCTGCCCGAGGCGCCGTTCCCGATCCGCCAGATGCAGGTCGTCGCCGACGCCCTTCCCCTCGCCTCCGCACGTAACGTCGCGGCCCGCGCAGCGATCGGCGACGTGATCGTCTTTCTCGACATGGACTGCATCCCGACGCCCGCGCTGATCGCCGATTATGCCGGGTTCCTCGACACGTTCGACGGGCTGCTGATGGGCGAGGTCCTGTACCTGCCGGGTGGCGCGACCGACGGCGACTGGCAGTATGACCGGTTCGCCGAGATCGCGGTGAAGCATTCGGACCGCCGCGGTCCCCCGCCGCAGGGCATCGAGATCTGTACCGACTATCGCTGTTTCTGGTCGCTCAACTTCGCGATGCGGCGGACGACGTTCCTCGCTCTGGGCGGCTTCGACGAACGTTATGTCGGCTATGGCGGCGAGGATACCGATTTCGGCAAGGCGCTCGACGAGGCCGGCGTGCCGATCGCGTGGATCAAGGGCGGTCTGGCCTATCACCAATATCATCCGCACCACATGCCGCCGGTGCACCATCTCGACAGCGTCGTGCGCAATGCCGAGCTGTTCGAGACCAAATGGGGCTATCGGACGATGGGCCATTGGCTCCAGGCGTTCCGCCTGATGGGGCTGATCGACCCCACACCGGGTCGGCCGATCCGCATCCTCCGCCGCCCCGACGCCGCCGATCTCGCACTGACCGGCCAGCAGAGCCACCAGCCCTATGCCAATACGGCGACCGTCATCCGCCTGCTCGAAGACCGATTGGCGGCAAGCGAGAGAGCCGCGGCCGCCGAATGAGGATCGCGGTCCTCTGTCATGTCCGCCAGCCGATCGCCCAACCCTTTGCTGGCGGGATGGAATCACAATGCTGGCATCTGGCGGCGGGTCTCCAGGCGCGCGGCCACGATGTCGTGCTGTTCGCTTCAGGGGACAGCGATCCGCACTTCACGATCGATGCGGCGATCCCGGAGCATTACGAACGCACCTTTCCGGGCGCCGAGCACCGCGGCTTCGCGCCGCTGATCGCGCATCTCGACGACGGCTATGCCGCTGCCTGCGACCGGATCGCCGCCGGTGGTTTTGACGTGGTGCACAATAACAGCCTGCACCGCTTCCCACTCGAGCCGGCGCGGACCGCGGCGGTCCCGACCGTCACGTCGCTGCACGTCCCGCCCTATGACGCGCTGCGCTGGTTCGTGCACGCCAGCGTCACGCCGACCCACCGCCTGACCGCGACCTCGGCCCACCAGCTCGCCGCGTGGTGGCCGGACGGCCCGCCGCGTGAAGCCTCGGTACTCCACAACGGTATCGACCCCGACGCGTGGCCGTTCGTCCCGCAAGGCGATGGCAGCGCGGTCTGGTGCGGAAGGATGACGCCCGACAAGGCGCCCCATCTGGCAGCGCAGGCAGCCCGGATGGCCGGCGTCCCACTTACGCTCTTCGGACCGATCGAGGATCGCGACTATTGGGAAGCCGACGTCGCGCCGCTGCTGGACGGCAGCATTCGTTATGGCGGACATCTAAATGTATCGGCGCTTGCGGCGGAGATGGGTCGCGCTTCGGTGTTCGTGTTCACGCCGTGCTGGGACGAACCATTTGGCCTGGTCGCGGTTGAGGCGATGGCGTGCGGCCTGCCGGTGGCGGCGTTCGACCGCGGCGCGTTGCGCGAAGTCATCGGCGAGACAGGGTGTTTCGCGCCGCCCGGCGATGTTCCGGAGCTCGCCGAAGCGATCGCGGCGGCCATCCAACGTCCCCGCGCCCCACAACGCGAGCGGGTCGAGACGGCCTTTACCCGTGATCGGTGGCTCGATCAATGCGAGGACCTTTACCATGACGTGGTCGGTCACAAACACGGGCGGCTAGCATGACGACCAGCGATCATCTGGGTGAGCAGCGCTCGTTGCTCACCGCATTATACCGGACGCATGTCGCGCTTGGCTCTCGCTACGCGCTGGTCGACTTTCCGGACCATGCGAACGTCGGCGACAGCGCGATCTGGCTCGGCGAACTGGCGATGCTGCGGGAGATAACAGAGCGCGATCCATGTTACGTTTCGACCTGGCACGATTTCGATCTCGATGCCTTTCGCGATGCCTGCTCCGACGGCGTGCTATTCCTGCACGGCGGCGGAAACCTGGGCGACATCTGGCCGCATCACCAGCGGTTCCGCGAGGACATCCTGGCAAGGGTCCGCGATCGACCGGTCGTGCAGCTACCGCAATCGATCCATTTTCGCGTGCCGTCGGAGGTCGATCGGTTCGCCGTGCTGGTCGGAGACCATCCGGACTTCGTCCTGCACGTCCGCGATACGCGTAGCCTGGACTTCGCACGCGAACATTTGGCCTGCTCGTCGCACCTAGCCCCGGACTCGGCGTATGCGCTCGGCGAGCAATCGCGCGACGCGGCGCAGTGCGACGTGCTGATGCTGATGCGCACCGACGACGAACGGCAAGGCTATGCGGTACCGTCGGCCGATACAGCGACCGTCGTCGACTGGCTGGAGGACGATGCCGATTTACCGGTCGGAGTCGACGCCAAAGCACGCGAAGCTCAAGCCGTCGCACGCGTCGACCGTGGGCTGCGGTTGCTCGCTCGAGGGCGGGTCGTCGTGACGGACCGGCTGCATGGTCATATCCTCGCGGATCTGCTGGGTATTCCGCATGTCGTTCTCGACAACGACTACGGCAAGATCGCCGCATATCTCGACGCCTGGCCCGCCCCGGACGCGATCGTGACGAGAGCCTCGACGATCGAACACGCCATGGTTCTTGCCAAGCAGCTCGTCGGCGCGCGGTGACTGCCGCCATCGACGTCAGCCTGCTCGTCTGCACGCGCAATCGCGCCGTGTCGCTGACGGCTGCGCTAGAGTCCGTAGAGCGCGCGGCGGCGTATGCTAGAAACACGACCGTGGAGGTCGTCCTGGTCGACAACGACTCGGTCGACGGCACGCCGCAGCGACTAACGGAATGGCGCTCGCGACAGACTTTCCCCGTCCACCTCGTCCACGAACCACACCCCGGGCTTGCCCGCGCGCGCAACGCCGGGCTCGCGCACTGCACCGGGCGCATCATCGCGATGACAGACGACGACTGCGTCCTGCATCAAGACTATTTCGCGGCCGTCTGCGCCGCGTTCGAAAGGGCCAGCGGGCCGGCGATCATCGGCGGTCGCATCCTGCTCGGCAACCCGGCCGATCTCCCCGTCACGATCAAGCTTGAAGACCATCCCATGGTCGCGCCGTCGCGCGGGTTTCCGGGTGGGTTCATCATGGGGGCAAATCTGGCATTCACCGCGGATGTCCTGCGACTGACGGGATGCTTCGACGAACGGTTCGGGGCCGGAGCCCCGTTCCTTTCCGCCGAGGATACGGATTTCCTGTTTCGTGCAGCAGGCTCTGGCGTCGCGATACTCTATGACCCGCTGATGGTCGTCGATCATCATCACGGGCGCCGTGATATTGAAGACGAGACACGGTTGCTGGCAGGGTACAGCTTTGGCGACGGCGCGCTGTACGCCAAGTATCTCGTCTCCGACCGGCGCGCGCTTCGCGCCATCGTCGAGGATATTCTTGCCGTTCGCTTCGACTGGACGCGGCCTGTGAAGACGCATGCCGGCATCAGGAAATTCTACTGGTTCCGGCTGCGCCATAAGACCCGCGGGTTTGCCTGCTTCTGGTGGATCGCCCTCCGCCGAAACATGTCACGTTTCATCCGATAAGCCTCTCGACTTGCTGGTCTTTCCTCCACAATGCACCATATTCGAACCATGGGCGGACGTGTGAAGCGGTTGGCAGGACTATTGGAGGCGGAGGCACGGACGATCGCTGCTGAAGACTCCGGACGTTGCGGACTGTGCGAGCGACCCTTGGGGCGAAAGG
>Ga0308163_10003037_pt1 | contig 14442 bp, 13 predicted proteins | sample PhyTR1_FD_201037 | JGI IMG/M metagenome (GOLD analysis project Ga0308163, IMG submission 201037) | Phyllosphere microbial communities from UC Gill Tract Community Farm, Albany, California, United States - DLSLT.R1 | ecosystem: Host-associated > Plants > Phyllosphere > Unclassified | place: USA...
CTCAATGTGATGAACTGACGGTTCATCGAACGATCCCAATGACAAGCGATATGCCCATGACCCCGAGCCGCCTGCTGGTGGCCGACGATTACCGCCAGCAGGCGGCCCCTGAACTGTCCGCCGTGCGTTTGCTGGTGGTGGGCGACGTGATGCTCGACCGCTACTGGTTCGGCGACGTCTCGCGCATTTCGCCCGAAGCGCCGGTGCCCGTCGTGCGCATCGAGCGGCGCGAGGAGCGCCTGGGCGGCGCTGCCAACGTGGCGCGCAATGCCGCCGCGCTGGGCGCCCACACGGGCCTTCTGGGCGTGGTGGGGGCCGATGAGGCGGGCGATGAAGTCGAGCGCCTGCTGCAGGGTGCCGGCATCCATAGTTACCTGAAGCGCGACGACGCCATCTCGACCATCATCAAGCTGCGCGTCATCGGTCGCCAGCAGCAGATGGTGCGCATCGATTTCGAGGATGCGCCGACCGAGACAGTGCTGCGCGACAAGCTTAGCCAGTTCAAGGCGCTGCTGCCCGATTACGATGTGATCATCCTGTCCGATTACAACAAGGGCGCGCTGGTCAATGTCGCCGAGATGATTGCCTTGGCGCGCGCTGCGGGCAAGATCGTGCTGGTCGACCCGAAAGGCGACGATTTCACGCCGTACAAGGGCGCCAGCATCCTCACGCCCAACCGCGCCGAACTGCAGCGCGTCGTCGGCGGCTGGAAGAGCGAAACGCAGTTGCTCGAAAAAGCGCAGGCGCTGCGCGTGGAACTCGGTCTGGATGCGCTGCTCTTGACGCGCTCCGAAGAAGGCATGAGCCTGTTCACTGCCGACGAAGTGCTGCACGTGAATGCCGATGCGCGCGAAGTGTTCGACGTGTCGGGCGCCGGTGACACGGTGATTGCGACCCTGGCCACGATGCTGGGCACGGGCGCGCCGCTGGGCGAAGCGCTGGTCACGGCCAACCGCGCCGGTGGCATCGTCGTCGGCAAGCTGGGCACGGCCACCGTGACGCGCGACGAGCTGTTTCCGGGTTGAGTAGCGCTTGACCTGCCTCAAGCCCGGCCCGTCAACGATGCGCCGGGCGATCCGTTAGGAGTCCGATGGGCGGCGTCGCCGTCCAGCGTCTTCAACCAACGGAGAAATTCGATGATCAAGAAACTGATGCTTGCCTTTGCCGCGCTGGCCGTCTCGGGCAGCATGGCGTTTGCCCAGGTCGATGTGAACAAAGCCGATGTCGCCGCGCTCGATGGCGTCAAGGGCGTGGGGCCGAGCATGTCCAAGGCCATCCTCGACGAGCGCGCCAAGGGCGAGTTCAAGGACTGGTCCGACCTGCAAACGCGCGTCAAGGGGCTGGGTGACAAGAAGGCCGCCAAGCTGAGCCAGTCCGGGCTGGTGGTCAATGGCAAGGGCAAGGAAGGCGCAGCAGCCAAGCCTGCCGCCACCAAAGGCGACAAGTCGGCCGCCAAACCGGCCGATGCCAAGACCGCAACATGACATGTATTGACTGACAGCGTCACGGGCGCGTGGCAAGATGTTCCAGCTCTTCAAGATCATGCTTGAACATCAACATCAGAAAGGTTGTCATGCCTCACGCCCGTGTCTCAACTCGTGTCTCAACCGTCTTGCTGGCAGCCCTGCTGGCTGCTTCCGGCGCCGCTTCAGCTGCTGCGCCAGCAACTACGCCCGCTGCGCCCGCCACACCGAAACAACCCGACATCACCGCGCAGCAAGCCCAGATCACGAAGATCCTCGCTGAAGTCTCGCAGCAGCGCATCGAAGGCCATATCCGCAAGCTGGTCAGCTTCGGCACGCGCCACACGATGTCCGAGACCGAGTCGCCAACGCGCGGCATCGGCGCTGCCCGCCGCTGGATCAAGGCCGAGCTCGAGCGCTGCGGCGTCGGCACGCCATTGCAGGTGACGTACGACAGCCACGTGGCGCCCGTCTCGGCGCGCATCACCAAGCCGACCGAGATCGTCAACGTCGTCGCGACGCTGCCCGGCACACAGGCCGCTTCCAAAGAGCGCATGTATGTGGTCAGCGGCCACTATGACTCGCGCGCCTCGGACGTGATGGATGCCACCTCGGATGCGCCGGGCGCGAACGACGATGCATCGGGCACCGCCGCCATCATGGAACTGGCCTGCGTGATGGCCAAGTACAAGTTCGACGCGACGCTCGTGTTCATGGCCGTGGCCGCCGAAGAGCAGGGCCTGATCGGCGCCCGCCACTGGGCCGTTGGCGCCCGTGAAAAGAACTGGAACGTGGCAGGCATGTTCACCAACGACATCATCGGCAGCTCGAAGGGCGATGATGGCAAGGTCGACAACAAGCAGGTGCGCCTGTTCGCCCAGAGCATCCCGGCGACCAAGGAAATGAGCGAGACCGTGCGCCAGCTCGTGGCCACGGGCGGCGAGAACGATTCGCTCTCGCGCCAGCTTGCGCGCCATACGAAAGAGCAGGGCGAGCGCTACGTGAAAGGCTTCAAGGTCAGCGTGATCCAGCGGCCTGACCGCTATCTGCGCGGGGGCGACCACATGCCGTTCCTGGAGCAGGGCTACGCCGCGCTGCGCTTTACCGAACCGGCCGAAGATTTTTCGCACCAGCACCAGGACTTGCGCACTGAAAACGGCAAGGTGTATGGCGACACGATCGACCACGTCGACTTCGACTACATCGCCAAGGTCACACGCGTGAATGGCGCCGCGATGGCGTCGCTCGCAATGGCACCCGCCGCACCGCAAGAGGTCAAGCTGCGTACTGCAGCCCTGACCAACGATTCCACACTGGTCTGGAAAGCCAATGCCGAGCCCGACCTGGCCGGCTACCGCATCGTCTGGCGCGACACGACGGGTGCCAACTGGGAAGGTTCGAAGTGGGTTGGCAACGTGACGGAAGCCACGCTCGACTTGTCGAAGGACAATGTCTTCTTTGGCGTACAGGCGGTCGACAAGGACGGTAACGTCAGCGTCGCGACGTATCCGATGCCGTTGCGTTAATCCGGTATCGCTATCGTGAAATCGTCCATCGTCATGTGCATCATTGCGGTGGGCGGGTGCGCACTCGTGTTGCCGGCTGCGGCCCAGGTCTACAAATGCGTCGATCCCAAAACCGGCGCCAGGACCTATTCCGACTCGGGCTGTGCCCGCAGCGCGCAGCGCACGACGATGGAGGCACTCCCGCCAGTCGTCACGCGTGCGCCGCAGGCAACGCGGCCTGCTCCCGCGACGGGGCAGGACTGGCGTGCAGAAGACGCGCGTGCTGGCCTGCAGGCAGTTGCGGCCGAGCCGGTCGGCTCAATCGCGCCGCCGCAGGGTGACCCGAACTCGTACGAGTGCGAGCAGGCGAAAAGGAAACTGGCTGTGCGCCGAAGCCGCGTCACCAACTTCGCTTCTGACGCGAAGGAACCCATCATCGATGTCAACCGCATCTGCGGTTACTTCATGAGTCCAAATCCCATGCCAGGCCAACTGACGCGCCAGGGTACGCGCTGAACACCATTCCCTGCTGGCGTTTGCAGTCGCGACCGGCGGCTGCGCCGACGCCCGTGTGCGTCTCGGATTAAAATGGTGTTTTGGTATCGCAAGGAATAGAGAACGCAATGGCATACAAGACCATCGAATCGACGATCGGCAACACGCCGCTCGTGCAGCTGCAGCGCCTGCCAGGCGCGGAGTGCGCGGCCCGCAACAACATCATCCTGGGCAAGCTTGAAGGCAATAATCCGGCCGGCTCCGTGAAGGACCGGGCGGCGATGTCCATGTTGCGCGGCGCCGAACTGCGTGGCCAGATCAAGCCGGGCGACACGCTGATCGAAGCGACCAGCGGCAATACCGGCATCGCGCTGGCGATGGCTGCGGCAATCCTCGGCTACAAGATGATCCTGTTAATGCCCGACAACCTGTCGATCGAGCGGCGCCAGAGCATGGCCGCCTATGGCGCGCAGATCATCCTCACGCCCAAGACCGGCGGCATGGAATACGCGCGCGACATGGCCGAGCAGATGCAGAAGGATGGCCAGGGCATCATTCTCGACCAGTTTGCCAACGACGACAACCCGCGCGCGCACTACGAGAGCACGGGCCCGGAAATCTGGCGCGACACCGAAGGACGCGTCACTCACTTCGTCAGCGCCATGGGCACGACCGGCACCATCATGGGCGTGTCGCGCTATCTGAAGGAACAGAACGAGGCCGTGCGCATCATCGGCGCGCAGCCCGAAGAAGGCTCGTCGATCCCGGGCATTCGCAAGTGGCCTGAAGCCTACCTGCCCAAGATCTATGACAAGGCGCGCGTCGACCAGGTCGAGAGCGTGAGCCAGGCAGCGGCCGAGCAGATGGCGCGCCGCATGGCGGCAGAAGAAGGCATCTTCTGCGGTATCTCGGCGGCCGGCGCCTGCGACGTGGCGCTGCGCATCGCGCAGACCGTCGAGAACGCGACTATCGTGTTCATCGTCTGCGACCGCGGCGATCGCTATCTGTCGACTGGCGTGTTTCCTGCCTGAGGGAAGGCGCAGTCAACGTGATTGCCACGTTGACTGCGCGCATAAAAAAAGCCGCCTGATTCTCAGGCGGCTTTGTGAATCAGCCCTTGGACTGCCTAGACCTTTCCATCGGCATTGCGCCAATTTCCTTCGGTCTTCCGCCAATGCGGCGGCTCATACGCCCGCGCGGGCGTATGCACTACTGGTGCTGACCGTGCACGATGGCGACGGCCTGTTCAATCCTGGCGAACCGAGAGCGCAGACGCCGCAAGGCGCCCGACGTTTCTCAGTCCTTCATTGCCGGGACTGCGCCTTCTTTTGGCTTGAACTGCTTGTCGCTGATGCGGAACTTCGCACGGCGATCGCCCATCAGGTAGCGCAGATCCCGGATCGACAGGTCGCTCACTTCATGCATGCGAATCAGCAGCGAGGCGCCGACTGGCAGGCGGTGGTGACGAATTTTCGAAATTACCGGCGGCGCAACTTCCAGCGCGCGCGACAACGCTGCGTCATTTTTCAGGCGTAGATTCTCGATCAGCGTATCGAGAAGGCGATTCGGGTTGTACTGAAGCAGCTCGTCGCCTTCCGAATCGCTGTTCATATCAATACCGACTTGGTTGGTCATGATTCATATTCCTTAGGGGTTAATGCGGAGGCAGCAACATTTACAACGTTGGAGTCCGGTTTTTACTTTCGTAAATTTCTATTCAATTGTACAACTATTTTGATACCGATACTCATGAGCAAGCCGGAATCGTTTCTACCGATTCGGTTATCGTTGTCTACTTGCAACAATAGCCGCAATGCAATTCTCTCATATAGTCACGTGAAAGAACTATTGTTTTTTGATTAATCAATAGTGTACGGGCATCCAGCCTTTGATGCCGCACGGTATGGAAGTTGCTAATGAAATGGAAAGAAAATGGGGAGTATGGCTACATTCGTAATATATATGCTACGAAAAATAGCAACCGAGCTGCACATACCCCTGGGGGGTATGCGGCTAAGTACTGATCGGCAATATTGAAAGTATGCGGGAAACTCGTTACAAAGGATTACAAAATTTCCCGTTCGGCAAGGCTGTTTTTACGGACTTATTCGGGCCGGGCGGCCCGCACTGCACGTCCCAGGTCGATCACGGACATTGCATAGAAATAACTGCGATTGTATTTGGTGATAGCGTAAAAATTATCATTGGCGACCCAATACTCGGTCGGCTCGGCGCCATTTTGCAGGTCGATCAAACCGTACAGACTCTCTGCAGGCAGTGGCGTGCTGGTGACCACGCCTGCAGCGCGCAGCGCTTCCGGTTTCAGCGTCGCTTCCAGACCGAGTCCGAGCAGCGCTTCCCAGCCGCGCGTAGGCGAGACGTCGGCCGCATACGCGGCCGGCCCCCGGTGCTCGGCATTCCAGCCATGCTGGATCAAAAAGTTGGCGACACTGCCGATCGCATCGACGCTGGAGCCGCGCAGATCGACGCGGCCATCGTTGTCGAAGTCCACACCATATTTGAGGATATTGCTCGGCATGAATTGCGGCAGACCGACCGCGCCGGCGAATGAGCCGAGCAGCGAGAACGCGTCGTAACCGCGCTCGCGCGCCAGCACCAGGGTGTTGGCCAGCTCATCGCGGAAGAACGCCTTGCGCGCGGCCTGGTTCGGTGAATCCGGATAGGCGAACGCCAGTGTGGTGAGCGAGTCGAGCACGCGGAAGCGCCCGGTGTCGCGGCCATAGATGGTCTCGATGCCGATGATGCCGACGATGATCTCGGCCGGCACGCCATACGCCGCTTCGGCGCGCTTGAGCGCCTCGGCGTTCTCTTCCCAGAAGCGCACGCCGGCCCGGATCCGGATCGGCTCGATGAAGCGGGCGCTGTAGGCTTGCCAGTTCTTGGGCTTGCCCGGCGGCGCCGGCTTGACCAGCTGCACGGCCGTATCGATGTAGCGCACTTGGCCAAACAGCGTCTCGAGCGCCGAGCGTTCAAAGCCGTGCTGCGCGACCATCCCATCGATGAATTCGCGTACTGGTTGCCATTCCAGAAAGTTGACGTGCTCGTTGTCGGTATCGACGGCGCTGGCAACAGCGGCGCCGGTTGCAGCAACCGGCGCGGCCTTGGCGGCCGTACGGCGCGCCTTGGACGACTTCACCTTCGCTGCGGCCCTGGCTTTGGCGGCCTTGGTCTTGGCTTGCGCGCTGCGCGCCTGGCTGTCGGAAGCAGGGGCGGCGAGCACATCGCCATGCGCGCTGGCGGCAAGGGCGAGCGCGGCGAACAGGGTAACAATTAATTTCATCTGACTTGCGACAATAGACGTTTCAAGGTGGCGTGGAGCCTGGGATCGGCTGCGGGCGCGGCGTAGCGCCAGGCGCTGTAACGACGCAGGAAGGCGACGGCGGCCTCGCGGGCGGGCGGGCCCAGGGACTGCGCGCCCGCGGCGGCAGCAGCATCGGTGGCGAGGATGCGCGCCGCGTAGGCGCTGGGCCCTTCGTCTTGCGCGCGCGGCAGGCCAGCCTGGCCCAGACGCTTGCACAAGACCGAGTATAGAGCATCGATCGGGTCGATTTCGCGACGGCGCCGCAAAATTTTCATGCCCCACCAGGCCAATCCGGCCAGCACCAGCACGACGCCGAACGGCCAGCCGAGCAACTTGTCCTGCAAGCCCTGCACGACGCCGCGCTGACGTTCAGGCGTGTAGTTCAGCACCCACTGGTTCCAGCCATTGTTGATTGCGCCCATCGCGTTGCGCACGTCGGCCAGCCAGGCGCCGGCTTCCAGTCCGAACGGGTTCACGCCACGCAGCGCGTCGATGCCGAATGGCGCGGGCCGCTCCGTGGCCCGGTTCGTCCCCGATTGCACGCGCTCCGGCGCCACCGCCGCCGTCGGATCCACGCGCAGCCAGCCGCGGCCCGCGATCCAGACTTCGGCCCAGGCATGAGCATCCGACTGGCGCACCGTCATGAAGCCGTCGATGGGATTGAGCTCGCCCCCCTGGTAGCCGGTCACCACGCGCGCGGGCACGCCGGCTGCACGCATCAGGAACACGAACGCGCCCGAGTAATGCTCGCAAAAGCCCGAGCGCGTCCCGTACAGGAATTCGTCGACCGTATGGCGCCCGAGCAGCGGTGGGGCCAGCGTGTATTCAAAAGGCTGCTCGCGGAACTGGCGCAGCACGGCGTCGACCCGCTCGGCGGGATCGTCCAGCGCGCGCAAGGCCATGCCGGCAGCCAGGGCGCGCGGGTTGAAGCCATATGGCAGCAGCAGCCAGCGGTTGGTGTCCGCCAGTATTGGACCGCGCTGCAGCGCATACTCGACGTGCGAGCTGGCGCGGTAGCGCACGCGGCTCGCCAGTGGTGCTTCGGCCGTCAGTTCGAACTGGGGCGAGATGCGCAGCTCGTGGCCCGGCACGACGGGCAATTCACCCGGCATCTCGAGCGCGAACACCCAGCGCGACTGCGATGGTTCAAGGGTGACTTCGTATTCCAGCCCCGGCCCGCCGACCGACAGGCGCAGGTTGCGGCCCGATGCGGTGTTGTCGCCACGGCGCCAGGTCCGGCCATCGAAGGCGTCGAGTACCGGGCCGCGCCAGTACAACTGGGGCGGCAGCGGTGGGCGGCCGAAGAAGCGCACGCGAAACGCCAGCTCTTCGGACAGCGCCAGGTTCGACATCTGGCCCGGCGCCATCTGGTCCGACAAGCCCGAGGTGCCGGCGCCCGGGCCGCCCGGCATGCTCCACAGCGGGCCCTGGAGGCGCGGGAACACGAAAAACAGCGCGATCGCGATCGGCGCGGCGAAGGCCAGCATGCGCGCAGCCATCGCCAGGCGCGTGCGCAGCGGCGGGATGGCGCCGGTGAACTGGAACGACAGCTGCGTGGCCAGCAGCATCAGCACCGACGCGATCATCATGATCGCCGTGCCGATCCCCTGCGCGTAAAAGAAGTTGGTGAGCACGAGGAAGAAGCACAGGAACACCACGACGAACAGGTCGCGCCGCGCGTGCATCTCGAGCATCTTGAAGGCCACCAGCAACACCAGCATTGCCACGCCGGCGTCCTTGCCGAGCAGCGTGTCGTAGCTGAACTGCACGCCGACCATGGCGGCAATGGCAATCGGCAGCAGCACGATGGCCTTGGGCATACGCTTGCCGCGCAGCGTGATGGCGGCGCGCCAGACCAGCGTGGCCGCGCACAGCAGCGAGACCCACCATGGCAGGTGCAGCGCGTGTGGCGCCAGCACCAGTACCGCGCTGGCCAGTAATAGCAGCGTGTCGGCCTTGTCGCGTGGCAGCGGGGTACGCGGGAAACTCATGCGGGGCCCTCGATGCCATACAAGGCCAGCGCGCGCAGGCACGCCGCCTGGTGCGCCGCGCCGCTGCCGGCGTCGATGCGCACGTGGCCAAGATGAAAGGCATAGGGCAGGGCGCGGCTTTCGGCGTCCAGCACCCAGCGCGTCAGGCGCGCCAGGCGCAGTTCGATGTCGAGGTTGCGTGGCAGGCGATCGAAGTCGAGCACCAGTTCGTCGCCGCCACCGCCTTCGAAGTGCTTCGTTACCAGCTGGCCGCCGATGCCCGGGTCGAGCCGCGCGATCTGGCGCCACGCCATCTGGCGCGGCGAGTCGCCGGCCTGGTAATTGCGCACACCGGCAAAATCGTCATGGCCGGCCGTGCGCACGCTGTTTCCACCGCCGCCCTGCAGCGGCAGGCCGGGCGCGCCGTCTTCGGGGCGCGGGTAGACCAGCACGCGCGCGGCCGGCCGCCAGTAACTCCAGGCGACGAACAAGCCAAGGGGGAAGCGTGTCGAGAGCTTCACGCGCGCCGGCGCCGCCCAGCCGCGCGCGCTGGTCGGCAGCGTGAGCGTGACGGTGGCCTGCGTGCCGGCGGCGATGTCGGCGACGTGGCGTGGCTCGGGCCAGTCGGCAAAGTCGGCGCGCACGGCGTAGCGCGCCAGGCGCGTGCGGTTGATCACATGGAGCTCGAACTGCGCGACCTCGCCCGCGAACACGGGCGCCGTGCGGCCCTGTTGCAGGCGCAGCTGCGCCAGATTGCGGTAGGTGCCGACCATGTCGACCAGTGCGCACGACAAAGCCAGGAAGGTCAGGCCGAAGCCCAGCCCCAGCCCGTAATTGACCGAGCCGACCAGCAGCACGGCCAGCAGCAGCACGAACCCCAGGCCCGCGCGCGACGGCACGATGAACACGCGGCGCTGGCTGATGACCACCTCGCCCGCATCGAGTGCGCCGCCGCGCGGCAGCCATGTGCCGGTCGTGCGGCGCAACCAGCCCCGTAGCGCCAGCGCCATCAGACCGGGACCGCCTTTTGCAGTTGCAGCACCAGGTCGCGGCTGGCCAGCGCGGTGCCGTGCGCGGCGCGCAGCGGCCGCAGGCGGTGCGCGCAGACCGGCACCAGCACGGCCTGGATGTCTTCGGGGATCACGTGATCGCGCCCTTCGAGCGCAGCCCACGCGCGCCCGGCCTGCAGCAGCGCGATCGCGGCGCGTGGCGACAGGCCCTCGGCGAACATGCCGTTCTGGCGCGATGCCTGCGCCAGTGCCTGTACATAGGTGATCAGCGCATCGGACGCGTGGATGGTGCGCAGCTGGTGCCGGGCCGCGGCCAGTTCGGCGGCCTGCATCGCCGGCTGCAGGGTCTTGAGCATCGCGCGCCGGTCTTCGCCCATCAGCAGCGCGCGTTCGGCGGCAGCGTCCGGGTAGCCCAGCGTCAGGCACATCAAAAAGCGGTCAAGCTGCGACTCGGGCAGCGGGAACACGCCGACCTGGTTGGCCGGGTTCTGCGTAGCGATGACAAAGAAGGGTTCGGGCAGCGCGCGCGTGACGCCGTCGGCCGAGACCTGGTGTTCTTCCATCGCTTCGAGCAGGCCCGACTGGGTCTTGGGCGTGGCGCGGTTGATCTCGTCGGCCAGCAGCACCTGCGTGAAGATCGGGCCCGGATGGAACACGAACTCGTTCTTTTCGCGCTCGTAGATCGAGATGCCGGCCACGTCGGCCGGCAGCAGGTCGCTGGTGAACTGGACGCGGTTGAAGCGCAGGCCCAGCGAAATGGCCAGCGCGTGCGCCAGCGTGGTCTTGCCGACACCCGGCAGGTCGTCGAGCAGCAGGTGGCCGCCGGCCAGCAGGCAGGTCAGGGCCAGGCGCACTTGCTGGTCCTTGCCGACCACCACCTCGTTGACCTGGCGTGCGACGGCGTGCAATTTGTTGAACATGGTTGGCTTTACGTTATTCGGTACATGAAACAGGTCGGCGGACCTGGCGCGCATGCATGATTGACAAGGCGGCACAGCAGCGCTGCGGCCTGCCGTGGTAGATTAGCGTCATTGGCAATCTTCATACGTCGACAGCAACAAGCCGTCCCAAGGGATTCTATGCGAGAACGGCGCGGCAAGGTGTGAATGGATGAGCACAGGCGGAGACCGAGCATCATGAGTACAGCGATTTACAGCCACCCCGACTGCCTGCGGCACGAGATGGGCGATTGGCACCCCGAGTCCCCGGCGCGCCTGCGGGCCATCGACGACCAATTGATCCTGGCGCGCCTGGATGGCCTGATCGAGCAGCGCAGTGCGCCGCTGGCCGACACGGCGCAGATCCTGCGCAACCACACGGCGGGCGCGCTGGCGCTGGTGCGCGACCATGTACCCACGACGCCGGGCGATTATTACCCGCTCGATGGCGACACGTCGCTCAATCAGCACAGCTACCAGGCGGCGCTGCGCGCAGCCGGCGCCGCGGTGGCAGCAACCGACGACGTCATCGCCGGCACGGTCACCAACGCCTTCTGCTCGGTGCGCCCGCCGGGCCACCACGCCACGCCGACCGAGCCGATGGGCTTCTGCCTCTTCAACAACGTGGCCATCGCCGCGCGCCACGCGCTCGAGGCGCATGGGCTGGAGCGCGTGGCGATCATCGACTTCGATGTCCATCACGGCAACGGCACGGCCGACGCGTTTCGCGACGATCCGCGCGTGCTGATGGCAAGCTTCTTCCAGCACCCGTTCTTTCCCTATACCGAGCCCGAACCGATTACCGCCACCTGCGTGAATGTGCCGGTGCCGGCGCGCTGCGAGGGCGACACCGTGCGCCAGCTGGTGCAGGAGCAGTGGCTGCCGGCGCTGCACGCCTTCAAGCCGCAGATGATTTTTGTCTCGGCCGGCTTCGACGGCCATCGCGACGACGACATGGGCGGCATCGGGCTGGTCGAGGCGGACTACGCGTGGATCACGCGGCAGGTGCTGGCGGTGGCCAACGAATACGCCGGCGGGCGGATCGTCAGCTGTCTTGAAGGCGGCTACGAGCTGTCGTCGCTGGCGCGCAGCGTGGTGGCGCACCTGAAGGTGCTGGCCGATCTCGAATAGTCGGGAACCGCGGCTGGATTCTGCTCTCTAACGTAGCACCGGCATAAGCCGGGCAGCGAGGAGACCAGCATGAAGCACCGCCGCATCCCGTACGCCTTCTACCTTGTTTGTACCCTGTGCCTGCTGCTGGCCAGCACCGTGGCGGGCGCCACCAACTACACGCTCTGGATCAATGGCCGCAGCGGCGGCGGCGCGCCCGGCAATTACAGCGATTTTCGCTACTGGGGCCCGGCCGCTACCCCGGCCGGCATCAACAAGCAGGCGGTCAATTGGGATGGCCGCAGCAGCATTGCCTCGCAAAGCGGGCGCGTGCGCGATGCGCTCGACTGCTTCTGCACGGGCCAGAACTGGTGCTATATCGCCACCTACAGCGCGGGCGACCTGCTGCTTGGCTACACACTGGCCAATTACGGCGGCTCGGCGCGCACCGTGACGAACGCCAGCGCGAACGCCAATGGTGTATGCGCCGCCAGCGGCGGCGTGCAGACCGGCTGGAACCTCAAATGGGTGCGTGTCGCAGCTGGCGCAGCGGGCGGCTCCGAGCTCGCCAACGCCGGCGCCTGGACCACCTCCGAGCCGCTCGTGCAAGACCTCAAGACCAGCACCGCGCGCGCCATGTACAACCACAACGACACCCGCAACGTCTGGTTCTATCGCTACGCGGGCGCACGCGGCACCGCATACTCGTTCGTGCTGCCAGGCCAGGACGACGAGGTCGTGGCCTACCACAGCAGCGGCGGCGTGGCCGGCAATGCGGGCCGTTCGTTGTGTAATCCGGGCGATTGGCTGTGCGACGACCTGCGCCTGGGCACCGCGCCGAACCAGGGCGGCAGCGTCAAGTGGAGCTGGCACTCGGTCGTGTTCCGCGACGACGGCGAACGCTTCAACCACTATGGCGACGGCAACTGGGCTGGCATCATCGGAGTCGTGCGTGAAGCGATGGTCGATACGGCCAATTAGTTTGCGCCATGTCTGGCTGGCGCTGGTCGTCGCCGCTACGCTCGTGGTCGGGCTGTTCTGGCACCAGGACGATCCGGCGCTGCCACGTGCAGCGGCGGCGCCACCGGCCGGCCTGCATTTTCTCGGGCCGGTGCCGGCCGTGACCACCGCTGGCGAAGACCGTACCATGCGCCGGCGCCAGCTTGCAGGGCAGGTGCGATTGACGCAGCACACCTATTGCAGCTATCTCCAGCAGGCCCGCTACCCGCACACATCGCGTCCGGCCGCGCAGCATCCGGACCAGCTGTATCCGAACCAGCCGGTGCGCGAATCGAACCCGATGCGCGTCGCTGGCGGCGACAGCGACCCCGGCGTGCTGGTGCAGACCGCGCAGTCGCGCGTCTACCTGGCGGCGGGCGAAGCGGTCGAGTTGTCGCTGCGCGCCGTCGACGCGCGCGGCGCCGCAGTACCGCTGGTGGTCACGCGCGCGCTGGCTCAGGGGATGGTTGCGCAGGGAGCTCGCCCCGCGCCACGCGTGACGCTGGCGTTCTCGCAGGATGATGGCGACCACTGGCGCGCCACGTTCGCGCCGCAAGCGGGCGCGCTGGCGGGCTTTCACGGCACCATTCGCAGTGAGGTGCGCTTCAGCGTCAATGGCCGCACGGGTGTGGTGTTGTTCGATGTGATCCATTCGCCCGAGCTGCCCGCCATCTGGACGGGCGCACCGCGTGAAGCGATCGGCGTGGACGCCCTCGAGTTCACGCTGCCGCTCGATGTGCGCCTGCCCGGCCGCTACGTGGTCAGTGGCCGCATCGACGATGCGCTGGGCCGCCCCTTCGCGCTGGCGAGCTTCAATGAACTATTGGGGCAGGGCACGCAGGCGGTAGCGTTGCGCGTGCACGGCAAGCTGCTGCACGACGCCGATCCTGCGCCGCCATTGCCGCTCGTGCTGCGCGATGTCGAAGGTTATTTGCTACGTGAGAACGCCGATCCGGACCGGCTGCTGCTGGCGCGTCGCGAGGGGCCCGTGCTGGTCAGCCGTACACTGTCGCTGGACGGCGTGCCCGATCACGCATGGCAGAGCGAGGAACGCAGCCGCTACCTGGCCGAGTATGCGAAAGACCGCGCGGCAGCGCGCGAGCACTTGGCGGCGTTCGATCCGGCGGCAACGTTGCCGCCTGCCGAATGCAGCGAGGCAGGGCTGGTTCAGTAGGGCACCAGCGGCAACTCGACCAGCGCGGACACCGCGATGGCGCAGCACAGCAAGCCGACGCCATACCAGCGCACCATCGATCGTTTCAGTCTGTCCCGTGCGCGCATATGTCGTCTCCGCTGGCGGCCCGCCACCGTGCGTGGCCAAGGGCAAGTGTGCACGCCGAATATGTCAACAGTGTTGCAACGGCTCAACGTCATGCGCAAGAGAAAGACCAGCTGTGGCGGGTTCGCCACGCTCGCGTGCGCCACCAGCGTAAAATAGCACCTTGAACGAAAGATAAAGAAAGCAACAGCATGTCGATACAATGGTTCCCGGGCCACATGAATGCGGCCAAGAAGGAAGCGGCCGAGCAGATGGAGAACATCGATCTGGTGATCGAAGTCCTCGATGCACGCCTGCCCGAGGCGAGCTGCAACCCACTGGTGGACCAGCTGCGCAAGTTCCGCCAGCGTC
>Ga0308163_10003049_pt1 | contig 14406 bp, 20 predicted proteins | sample PhyTR1_FD_201037 | JGI IMG/M metagenome (GOLD analysis project Ga0308163, IMG submission 201037) | Phyllosphere microbial communities from UC Gill Tract Community Farm, Albany, California, United States - DLSLT.R1 | ecosystem: Host-associated > Plants > Phyllosphere > Unclassified | place: USA...
TGCAGGTCCTCGCCGTGGAGGGTGCGCCCGAGGTGCCAGTCGCTCGTGTGGAGGATGCGCACGCGGGTCCTTCCGTGGGGCTGCCGGCGGTGCCCGTCACGCTACCGGAGGGCGCCGACACGGCCGGGCCGCCCGGCGCCCTCGATGGCGGCTAGCTGTCGCCCGCGTCCTCCTTCCCGTGCGCCGCGACCGACACGTCCTCCCACTCCCGCCACGTCGCGAGGCGCTGTGCGTAGTCCTTCTCCGCGATCGCCAGCGGCCCGTCGCCGAGGAAGATCCGCAGCGGCGGCTCCTCCGCGTCGACGATCGCGAGGATCGCGTCGCGCGTCGCCGTCGGGTCGCCCGGCGTCGTGCTCTTGTAGCCCTCCGCGCGGCGCTCCCGCATGCCGTCGTAGGCGGCGATGGGCTCGGCGCGCTTCGCCGAGGCGCCCGACCAGTCGGTGCTGTAGCCGGCGGGCTCGACGAGCGTCACGTGGATCCCGAACTCCGCCACCTCGAGCGCCAGCGACTGGCTGAACCCCTCGAGCGCCCACTTCGACGCGTGGTAGATGCCGGTGTTGGTGAAGGCGCTGATCCCGCCGATGCTCGAGACCTGCACGATGTGCCCGGATCCCTGCGCGCGCATGATCGTGACCGCGGCCTGCGTGATCCACAGCGCGCCGAACACGTTGGCCTCGAACTGGCCGCGCACCTCCTCCTCGGTGAGCTCCTCGATGGCGCCGAACTGGCCGAAGCCCGCGTTGTTGACGACCACGTCGAGCGTGCCGAAGCGCTCCGCCGCCCGCTGCACGGCGGCGATCCCGGCCTCCCGGTCGGTGACGTCGAGCCGGATGGGCAGCACGGCGTCGCCGTACCGCTCGACGAGGGCGTCGAGCGTGGAGGTGTCGCGGGCCGTCGCGGCGACGCGGTCGCCGCGCTCCAGCGCCGCCTCCGCCCACTCGCGGCCGAAGCCCTTGGATGCGCCGGTGATGAACCAGGTCGTCATGGGGATGTCCTCTCGTCGGTACTCCGGCCAACGTCCGCGGCCGGATCCCCATGCCCGGATCCGCCGATCCCTCCCCAGGCGTCGCCCGGCGGACACCCGCGACCAGCCCGCCCGCCATCGGGACCCGCGGGACCGCCTTGGTAGGATCGAGTGTGACTGGAGAGAACCTGCTCGGCGTCCCCGAGACGCGCCTGGCCGACGAGCCCGAGGTCGCCGCCCGCATCGCGAACGCCGACGGCGATCACGACACCCTCGGCGCCATCGCGGCCGACCACCCGCAGTCGTCGCTCGTCTGGGCGCTGCTCGCCGACTCCGCGTACGTGCAGGGCGACCGCATCGCCTCGTACGCGTTCGCGCGCGTCGGCTACCACCGCGGGCTCGACTCGCTGCGCAAGTCCGGCTGGAAGGGCCAGGGCCCCGTGCCGTGGAACCACGAGCCGAACCGCGGCGTCCTCCGCTCCCTCTACGCGCTGCGTCGCGCGGCCGCCGCCATCGGCGAGGAGGACGAGGTCTCGCGGCTCAGCGCCTTCCTGCGCGACGCGGATCCCACGGCCGCCGGCCACATCGAGGCGGCGACGGCTGGGGCGCTCCCGCCCACGGAGGCCATCGTCATCCGCGGCCAGGACTGACCCGCCCGCACCGCGCACCACCCGCACGACGCCCCACCGCACCACGCACCGCCCGCACCACCGCACGCCACCCGATCCAGACCCGACCGACCCGCCCCGACGAGGAGTGAGCCATGCCCGCAGTAGTGATCATCGGAGCCCAGTGGGGGGACGAGGGCAAGGGACGCGCGACCGACCTCCTCGGCAGCCGCGTCGACTACGTCGTGAAGTTCAACGGCGGCAACAACGCCGGCCACACGGTCGTCGTCGGCGACGAGAAGTACGCGCTGCACCTGCTGCCCTCGGGCATCCTCACGCCGGGCGTCGTGCCCGTCATCGGCAACGGCGTCGTCGTCGACATCGAGGTGCTGTTCCACGAGCTCGACGCGCTCGCCGCCCGCGGCGTCGACGTCTCGCGCCTCCGCGTCAGCGCCAACGCGCACGTCATCACGCACTACCACCGCACCATCGACAAGGTCACGGAGCGCTTCCTCGGCAAGCGCCAGATCGGCACCACCGGCCGCGGCATCGGGCCCACCTACGCCGACAAGATCAACCGCGTCGGCATCCGGATCCAGGACCTCTTCGACGAGAACATCCTGCGCCAGAAGGTCGAGGCGGCCCTCGACGCCAAGAACCACATGCTCGTCAAGATCTACAACCGCCGCGCCATCTCGGCCGAGGAGATCGTGGAGAGCCTCCTCTCCTACGTGGAGCGCCTCCGCCCCATGGTGGGCGACGCGTCGCTCGAGCTGAACGCCGCGCTCGACGAGGGCAAGACCGTGCTCTTCGAGGCCGGCCAGGCCACCATGCTCGACATCGACCACGGCACGTACCCGTTCGTCACGTCGTCGTCCGCCACGTCCGGCGGCGCGGCCACGGGCTCGGGCGTCGCGCCGAACCGGCTCGACCGGATCATCGCGGTCGTCAAGGCGTACACGACCCGCGTCGGCGCCGGCCCCTTCCCCACGGAGCTGCACGACGCGTCCGGCGAGTACCTGCGCGCCAAGGGCTTCGAGTTCGGCACCACCACCGGCCGCCCGCGCCGCTGCGGCTGGTACGACGCGCCCATCGCGCGCTACACGGCGCGCATCAACGGCGTCACCGACTTCGTGCTCACCAAGCTCGACGTGCTCTCCGGCCTGGCGACCATCCCGGTCTGCGTCGCCTACGACGTCGACGGCGTGCGTCACGACGAGGTGCCCGTCTCCCAGTCCGACTTCCACCACGCGACGCCCATCTACGAGGAGCTGCCGGGCTGGCAGGAGGACATCACGGGCTGCCGCACCTTCGCCGACCTGCCGAAGAACGCGCAGGACTACGTGATGGCCATCGAGCGCATGAGCGGCGCGCGCATCTCGGCCGTGGGCGTGGGCCCGGAGCGCGAGCAGGTCGTCGTGCTGCACGACCTCCTCGAGGCCTGACCCTGATCCACGACGGCTGGGCCGACGACGCCCGCCTCGGCACCGACGCGTCGGACCTCGCGCGCTTCCTCAGCCGGGCGGACGCGCGCACGATGAACCGCGAGCGCCTCCAGGCCGACCTCGACATGGGCCAGGAGCAGTACGTGGCGGCATGGCGCGAGCTGCACCGGTTCGGGTACGTGTCGTCGGCGGAGCTGCGGCGGCTCGTCGTCGAGCGGTAGTACGGGTCCGGCACCCGGCGCGCATCCTTCCTCGGCGATCGACCAGGATTATTGGCGATCGACTACGATCCTGGGCATGCAGCTCCAGCATCCCTTCCGCACGATCACTCCGACGATCGACGGGGACGTCCTCCGCGTGCTCGCTGGCTCGGATTCCTGGTTCACGGTCGCGCGGATCCGCAGCCTCGCGGGATCGGGATCACCGGAGGGCATCCGCCGCGTCCTTCGTCGTCTGGCGGAGCAGGGCGTGGTCGACACCCAACCGGCCGGGAAGGCCGTGCTGCACAAGCTCAACCGCGACCACCTCGCTGCTCCGGCGATCCTCGACCTCTCGCGTCTCGATCGGGAGCTCCACGACCGCATCCGGGCCACCCTCGCCGCATTCCGCGTCGCACCCCGGTTCGCCGTCCTCTTCGGCTCGGGGGCTCGGCTCTCCATGAGGCTCGACAGCGACCTCGATCTGCTGCTCGTGAGAGATCGCCCCGCCTCCGACGAATGGTCGGATGACGTCTCGGAGCTCACGCGCCGGATCCATCGGTGGACGGGAAACGACCCACGGATCATCGAGTACGGTCGCGACGACATCCGAGGGGCGGCCGCGGAGGAGCCGCTCCTGGAGTCGATCGCCGACGAGGGGATCGTGTTGACGGGGAGCGCGGCGCGCTTCCGGAAGGAGGTCGCGGGCACATGACGCCGACTCGCGAAGCAGGGCGGACCGAGGCGGACGGTCGCTTCCGCAAGGCGAGGCAGTTCGCGGACGCCGCGGAGCTGTTCGCCGACGCGGCCTCGGATGACGCCGACGAGTTCGGCGATGCCTACGTCACCCTCGCGGTGCATTCCGGCATCGCCTCCGGGGATGTCATCTCCATCGTCGCCAGCGGTTAGTACTCCCCGACGGGCAACCACCAGGAGTCGGTGGCGATGCTCCGCCGGGCGGACCCGGATGCGGCCAAGCACCTCGAGAGGCTGCTCGCCCTGAAGACCGAGGCCGGCTACGCGCATCGCCCCGTCGCCTCGGACGACGTCGCCAGGGCGCGTCGCGCACACGAGGCGTTGCTGGACATCGCATCCGCTGCCGTCGTCGGGTAGCGCTTCGAGGATCCCGTCACGAGCAGCGCGTGGCAGCCAGGTGGCTCTTCACGGAGCAGTAGCGCGCCCCCGATCCCACTATTCCGTTGCGCTGTATGTCGTCCGACTGTACAGTCGGACGACATGAGGAGGGCGAGATGACGAGGGACCCGCTGCTGCCGCTCACCGAGACGGTGGCCTGCATCCTGCTCGCGCTGCGCGAGCCGGCGCACGGGTACGCGATCATGGCGCGCGTCGAGGAGATGAGCGAGGGCGCCGTGCGCCTCGCGCCGGGGACGCTCTACGGCGCCCTCGACACGCTCGTGAAGCAGCGGCTCATCGCGCGGGTGGCGAGCGAGGATCCGCGCCGCAAGGTCTACCTCCTCACCGACAGGGGATCCGAGGTGCTCGGGCAGGACGCCGAGCGGATGGCCCATCTCGTGCGGCTCCACGCGCACGGGCCGGCACGCAGGGAGGGATGACCATGGTGATCAGGTTCTTCGTGGACTTCGACGAGGAGGAGCGCTGGCTCGACCGGATGGCGGCAGAGGGGCGGCTGATGCGGAAGCGGGGGTTCGTCTACTCCTCCACGGACATCGAACCCGGATCCGCGGTCGTGCGGATCGACTACCGGCCCCGCATGAGCGCCGACGACTTCGCCGACTACGTGCAGCTCTTCGCCGACGCGGGCTGGCGGCACATCAGCGGGAGCCGGACGAGCGGCACCCAGCACTTCGCGTCGACGACGGCGGATGCGGACGCCGACATCTTCTCCGACGCCCGGTCCCGGGCGCAGCGCTACAAGCGCGCGCTCGACGTGAACGCGGCGGTGCTCCTGCCGCTCCTCGTGGTGGTGTCCATCCTCCTGGCGACGGAGGGCTCGGGGTTCCGCCTGGCCTTCTCGCCGGGCGAGTGGTACCTCACGCCGGGCCTGTGGGAGATGCAGGGGTGGCGGTTCGCGGGCGCGTTCCTCTTCGAGTCGGTCTTCGTGGCCCTGCGCGTGGGGCTGCCGTTCCTGATGATCGCCGCGTGCATCGTGATGCTCGTGACGGCGGTGCGCCAGGGGATCCTCTACCGGCGCGCGATCGCGGCGGCGTAGGCGACGCAGCTCTTCCCGCGTTGCCCGCAGTCCTCCGCGTCAGCGGCCGGCGACGGACGCCGCGATCCGGTCCGCCGCCTCGACCGGCGTGATGCGCGACGTGTCGACCACCTCCGCGTCCGCGTGCAGCCAGGTGCGGGCGGCCTCGGCGTAGGGCTCGACGCGCGAGAAGCGGAAGGCAGACGGGCCGAGGTCCTGGTCGTGCTGGATCCGGTGGCGGAGCGTGTCCGTGTCCGCGTGCAGCACGAAGTGGCGGATCGGGACGCCGTGCGCGGCGAGACCCCCGCTGATCTCGCGCCAGTACGCCTCGACGAGCACCGTCATCGGCATCACGAGCGTGCCGCCCGCGTACTCGAGCACGCGCCGCGCGGTCTCGACGACGAGCGGCCGCCACGGCGCCCAGTGCGGGAAGTCGTCCGTCGCCGGCAGGCCCGGCCGGACGTCCATGAGCACCTCGCCGACCTTCTCGGCGTCGAGGACGCGGCTGCCGGGGATCCGCTCCTGCACGAGCCGCGCCGTCGTCGTCTTGCCCACCCCGTGCGTCCCGTTGAGCCAGATGATCATGGCCGGAGGCTAGCGGCGGCGCGACGCCGACGGCATCCGCCGGGCGACGTATCCGGCCGCGTCCTGGTCGCCGCCGCGCCGGAGGACCAGGCTGGAGGGGCGGCGGGATCCGTTCCCGTCCCACGACGCGCTTCCCCGCGCACGCGGAAGGACCCCATGCTCTCGATCGTCTACTCCAGCACCGCCGAGCGGTCCTTCGACGACGTCGACCTCGCGCAGCTCCTGGCCCAGAGCCGCGCGACCAACGCGGCGCACGGGCTCACCGGGCTCCTCGTCCACCGGCAGGGGCGCTTCCTCCAGCTGATCGAGGGGGAGGAGGCCGACGTGCGCGAGCGCATGGCCGCGATCCTCGCCGACGACCGCCACGGCCGGATCGCCACGCTCATGGAGGAGCGGATCACGGAGCGGCAGTTCCCCGACTGGACGATGGGCATGGCCAAGTACGACGCCCGCGTGGCCGAGCGGATCCCCGGCTACCGCGACACCTTCGACGACCTCGAGGGCGAGCGCCCGGACGACGTCATCCGGCCCGCGCTCCGCGAGCTGATCCGCTGGTTCCAGGAGGACACCGGCCGGCTGTCCTGAGGGTCGCGGCCCGACGCGGACGCCGACGCCGGCATCACACGCTCGGGTACCGGTAGAACCCCTCGCCCGTCTCGACGCCCGTCCTGCCGTGCCGCACGTAGTTCTCGTGGAGGTACTCCGCCCAAGCCTGCACCTTCGGATCCGCCGACATGCGCGCGGTGGCGTACGAGTTGCGGAGGCCGATGGCGTCGTAGATCTGGAACGGGCCGTAGGGGGATCCGGTCGCCGTGCGCCAGGTCGCGTCGATGGTCTCGACGTCGGCGTACCCGCCCACGAGGAGCTCGGCGGCGGCGCGCATGAACGGCGCGAGCATGGTGTTGAGCACGTAGCCGGACCTCTCCCGCTGCATCACGATCGGGAGCATCCCGGTGTCCGCCGCGTACCGGCGCGCGGCGTCGACGGCGGCCGCGTCGGTGGAGGGGGAGGGCATGATCTCCGCCGTGTTGTAGCGCCAGATGCGGTTCGCGAAGTGCAGGGCCAGGAACCGTCCGGGCAGGTGCACCACGTCGACGAGGTCGCTCGGCAGCATGTAGGAGGAGTTCGTGGCGATGATCGCGTCGTCGCGCGCGAGACGCGAGACCGCGTGATGGAGCTCCCGCTTGACGGAGAGGACCTCGGGCGCCGCCTCGATGACGAGGTCCGCGTCGTGCACGGCCTCGGCCAGGTCCGTCGTGATGCGGAGGGAGGCGAGCGCGGCCGCCGTGCTGCTGGGCGTGGCACCGGCCACCGCGTCGTCGACGTACGCCGCGGGCAGCCCGGCGAGTCGCCGTCGGGAGACGTCGAGCGCCGTCTCGCTGATGTCGTAGGCCGTGACGCGGCGGCCGTGGAACGCCGCGTGGAAGGCGATCTGCGAGCCGAGCGTGCCGATCCCCAGGACGGCCACGCTCTGGATGTCGGGCATGGGGGACCTCCTGGGCGGCGGGACTGCGCGACCCACGAGGAGCGGGTGCCGGATGACGCCCGGCCGCCTTTCGCGCCCGGTCGTCTGCGTCACGGTAGCCAGCCGCCCTCCGGCCCGGGCCCGTTCCTCCTCAGGAGCGCCAGGCCCGGCGTCGCTCAGGCGGTCGGCGCCGCGCTCCGCCAGAAGCCCGCGAGGAGATCCGCGCTCGCCTCCGGCTGGTCGACCTGCGCGGAGTGGCCGGCGTCCGCGATCACCTCGTAGCGGGCGCCCGCGCGCGCGGCCATGTCGCGCTGCCACTCCTGCGGCCAGGCGTCGTCGGCGTCGCCGTGGGAGACTAGCGCCGGGAGTCCGGTCGCGCGCAGCTCGTCGACGCGGTCGGTCTGCGCCTGCATGATCTCCAGCGCGCCCAGCAGCTGCGCCGACGCCGTGCCGACGAGGCGCGTGCGGAACCACTCCACCTCGGGGTCGTCGCCGTCGAGCTGCTCGGGAAGGAACCACAGCGGCCAGAGCCCGGCGCTGCCGGACGCGCGGACGGCCGCGATCTGCTCGGCGCGGTCGGCGCGGCGGCGCGGGCCCGAGTTCCAGTGCACGTAGCTGGCGAAGCGGCCGGGGTCGCGGATCGCCGCCTGCAGCCCGACGACGCCGCCGAAGCTGTGGCCGAGGAGATGCACGGGGCCGAGGGGCGCGGCGGGGGCGGTACCGGTCGCGACGTGACGGCCGCCGGATCCCCCGACGCCCGCGAGCGCGTCGACCACGTGGTGCACGTCCTGGCCGAGGGTCTCGAGCTCGTAGCCGGAGGCGTCGACGGGCGGCTCGGCCTGGCCGGGACCGGTCGATCCCCACTGCCCGCGCTGCGAGAACGCCACGACGGTGAAGCCGCGGTCGGCGAGCGGACCCATGACCGGGAAGAAGTCCTCCTTCGATCCCGTGAAGCCCGGCACGAGCAGCGCGACGGGCGCCGTCGCCGGATCCCCGGTGCGGGCGGGCACGCGGACGGCGGACAGCCGGGCCGCCGGGACCTCGATCGTCAGGTCCTCCGCGTCCTGGGGCCGGTGCTCGGACAGGGTGCGCGGGGCGTGGGCGTCGGTGCTCATGTCGTCAGCGTAGGCCGGGGGTGGGGCGGTGGCGCGGTCGTCAGGCCGCATCCACCACCGGCAGCGTCAGGCGGAAGCGCGCGCCCGCGCCCGGGACGGCGGGCAGGCAGACGAGGTCGCCGCCCTGGGCGCGCGCGAGCGCGCGGGCGATGGAGAGGCCGAGGCCCGCGCCGCCGTGCTGGCGGTCGCGGCCGTCGTCGAGGCGCACGAGGCGGTCGAAGACGCGCTCGCGGTCGGCGTCGGGCACGCCGGGGCCGTCGTCGGCCACCGTGATCCGCACGGTGCCGTCCGCGGGCGCCTCCGCCGTCACGCGCACCTCGGACGCGGCGTAGCGGGCGGCGTTCTGCAGGAGGTTGTCGAGCACCTGGGCGAGCCGGTCGGGATCCGCGCGCACGGCCGGGGGAGCGGCCGGCACGTCGGCGGTGATCCGCGTGCCGGGCGTGCGGGCGCGCTGTTGCGCGACGGCCGCCTCCACCACGGGCGGCACGCGCACCGGCCGGCCATCGACGGAGAGGCCCTCGTCGAGGCGCGCCATGGTGAGCATGTCGTCGACGAGGCGGCCCGCGCGGATCGCCTCCCGCACCACGTGCACCGCCAGGCGCTCGCGCTCCTCGGCGCTCGGGTCGGCGCGCACGAGGGCGTCGGCGGAGGCGCGGATCCCGGCGACGGGCGTGCGCAGCTCGTGGGCGGCGTCCGCGACGAACGCGCGCATCCGGGCCTCGGCCGCGAGGGCCTGCCGCTCGGCGTGCTCGATGTCGTCGAGCATCTCGTCGAAGGCGACGGCGGTGCGGCCGAGCTCGGTGGTCGGACGCGTGGGGCGGAGGCGGCGGCCGCGGTCGCCGCGCCCGATGGAGCGGGCGACGCCCGTCATCACCTCGAGCGGCCGGAGCGTGCCGCGCACCACCACGACGAGCGCGACCGCCGCGAGCACGAGGAACGCCAGGGAGGCGACCGCGAGGATCCCGCGGAGGGACGCGAGCGTGCCGTCCACGGATCCGGTGCCCGCCGACAGCTCGAGCACCGTGCCGTCGCTGAGGTCGGAGCGCAGGGTGATCCCGTCGGCCGAGGAGCTCACGGAGCTCGCGGTGACGGAGACCGCGTCGGCGCGCGGCGTCGCCGGGGTGCTGACGGAACCGGGGGCGTCGCCGAGCGGATCCGGCCCCGGCAGCGCGCCGCCGAGCGGATCCCGGCCCGGCCGCACCGAGACGGCCCCGCCGTCGGGGCTCGTGATCTGCACGGCCACGCCCTGCGCGCTGAGCCGCTCGGCGAGCGCGTCGTCGTCGAGCACGCCCACGAGCGCAGCGGCGGCGGACGCCCGGTCGGCGAGCCGGTCCTGGATCTGCTGCCGCAGCTGCGCGCCGAGGATCGCCTGCACCGTGAGCGACAGCGCCACGAGGAGCACCGCGAGGAGCGCGAGCACGGCGAGGACCGTGCGGGTGCGGAGGGACCCGGTGCGCAGCGGCGCGTCGGGCCCGGCGGCGGGAGCGCGGCCGTGCGCGAGGCGCCGCGCGCGGGCGACCGCGCTCACGCCTCCACCCGGTAGCCGAGCCCGCGGACGGTGTGCAGGAGGCGCGGCCCGTGCGCCTCCATCTTCTTGCGGAGCGCGCTGATGTGGACCTCGACGAGGTTCGGATCCGCGTGGTCGTACCCCCACACCTGCGTGAGCAGCTGCGTCTTCGAGAGCGTGCGGCCGCGGTGCGCGGCGAGGTAGGCGAGCAGCTGGAACTCGATGGAGGTGAGGTCGAGCGGCTCGCCGCCGCGGCGCGCGAGGCCGGAGTCGGGATCCACCAGGAGGTCGCCGATCTCGACCACGGACGCGAGCCGCCCGCGCCGCCGGAGCACCGCGCCGACGCGCGCGACGAGCTCCGCGAGCGCGAACGGCTTGACGATGTAGTCGTCGACGCCCTGGCCGAAGCCGCGCAGGCGGTCCTCGACGGCGTCGCGCGCGGTGAGCATGATGACGCTCGCGTCGCTCCAGCGGCGGATCCCCTCGGCGAGCCGGATGCCGCTCGGGCCGGGGAGCATCCAGTCGAGCACCACGAGGTCGGGCAGGAACCCCTTGACCTCCTCCTCGAGCTCGACGCCCGAGGCGAGGCCGCGCACGACGAAGCGCTCGGCGGCGAGGGTGGACACGACGGCGGCGCGGATGGCCTCGTCGTCCTCGACCACGAGGACGCGTGCGGGAGGGAGCATGAGCCGACTGTAGGAGGCCCGGATGGGCGATCCCGGCCGCATGTCCGCCCGGGACGCGGAACTTAAGCAGGACTTCAGATCCGCTGCCGAGCCTGGCTGTACCGACCCGGCGCACCCCGCGCCGCGGCGGACACGGAAGGAACACCATGGACGACACCATCACGGTCTTCGAGAAGGGCCGCGGCACGGGGACGCCGGCGCCGCGGAAGCGCCGCGCGGGCATGGCCGTCGGCATCGCCGGCGCCTCCCTCGGCCTCGTTGCGCTCTTCTCCTCGGCGGCGTTCGCCGACGGGAACGGCGGCGACGCCAGCGGATCGACCGGATCCGGGAGCGGCACGACCGCGACCTGCCCCGCGCCGCCCGCGCTGCCGGACGGATCCACGCCGCCCGCGCTCCCCACGCCGCCCACGAACGCGGACGGCACCCCGGCCACGCCGCCGACCCCGCCGACCAACGCCGACGGATCCACGGCCACCGTGCCCGCGCCGCCGACGAACGCGGACGGCACCCCGGCGACGCCGCCCACCCCGCCGACGCCGCCGACCAACGCGGACGGCACCCCGGCCACCCCGCCGGCCCCGCCCGCCGACGGCTGCGCGCCGCCCGCCCCGCCCGTGGGCGCAGACGGCAAGGCGCCCACCCCGCCCGCCGCCCCCGCGGCCCCCGGAGCGACGGGCGGCGCCACCGCCCCCGCCGCCCCGGAGCAGTCTGGCGACGGATCCGCCACGACGCCGGCGCCCACCTCCGGCAGCTGACCGGATCCACCCCTCCGGCAGCCGTCGGACCCATCCCCTCCGGCCGGGGCCCGCGTCACCCGCGGGTCCCGGCCGCACGTCTGCCAGGCTGGCCGGGTGACCGCCACCGTCCCCGCGCCCGCGCCGCTCGTCGGCGCCCACGTCCGCCTCGAGCCGCTCACGCCCGACCACGTCCCCGCGCTGCACGCCGCCATCGCGCACCCCGCGGTGTTCGCCGGCGGCTTCGGCGGTGGCGCGGCGGGCCTCCGCCCGGATCCGGCCGGGTTCGCGGAGTGGGCGCGCGGCTACTTCCGCTGGGACGACCTGCCGCACGCGGTGATCCTCGTCGGCGGCCCCCACGACGGCGAGCTCGTCGGCACCAGCACCCTCACCGACCTCGACGTGCCGCGCGAGCGGATCCACCTCGGCTGGACCGCATACGACCCGCGCGTCTGGGGCACCGTCGTCAACGCCGAGGCCAAGCGCCTCCTGCTCGGCCTCGCGTTCGACTCCGGGTTCGGACGCGTGGAGCTGCAGGCCGACGCGCGCAACGACCGGTCGCGCGCCGCGATCCTCAAGCTCGGCGCGACCCTGGAGGGCGTCCGCCGCCGCGACCAGCGCCGCGCCGACGGCACCTGGCGCGACGCCGCGGTGCACTCGATCCTCGTCGACGAGTGGCCGACCGTGCGCGCGGGCCTCGACGCCCGCATCGCCGCCCATGAGGGCCGGCCGGTGCTGTTCCGTACGCCGCCCGCGTGAGCCGGATCCGCGTCGCGGGCACGTCCGGCGCCTGACGGCGTCGCCGCGTCAGCCGGCGGTCGGGCCGGGGTCGTCCCGGTCGAGGCCGAGGTCCGCGTCGAGGTCGAGGTCGGGGTCCGCCGGATCCGTCGGCCCGGCCGGGTAGTGGAACCGCAAGCCGACCGCGTCGATGCGGCCCGTCCAGACCATGTCCGGGCCGACGCGGCGCAGCGGCGGATCCGCGGGGTCGAGCACGTCCGCGAGCCCGAGCTCCGCGATCCAGTCCTCGATGATGTCGCGGCGGCTCGCGGCGGCGTACGCGTCGGCGCTCCCGGTGAAGTGCACGAAGTCGGCGTCCCCCACCTGCCACGCCAGCGGGCGCAGGCCCCGGCGGCGGCCCTCGTCATTCCAGGCGACGGCGATCATCAGCTCGACGTCCTCGAAGCGCATCGAGCGCCGTCCGAGGGGAGCGTGCGCGTCCCCGGTCATGGGCGGCCCCTCTGTCGTGGTGCGGGGGAGTGCGGGCACGTGCGCGGGCGGGCGGAGGATCCGCCGGGGGAGAGAGGCGGGGTGGGCCGGGAGCGGGTGGTGCGGGCGGTTCGCGACGCTCCCGGTGCGCATGTGCGCCGGCGCACCGAGCCCGAGCCCGAGCCCGGCCAGCGCGCTATCGCGTGCCGGGCCCTGCTCCCAGCCCTCCCTGTTCGGGTCGGAGACCTGGTGTGACCGCGCGATTCCGCTGGGCTGTCGCGCTCCTGCGGCTCCGGACGACGTCCCCAGCGACGGGTGACCGCTCGGGACTGAGGTGAAGCTATCCCGCGGCAGCCCGGCGCGCCAGGCCCCGGCCCGAACGGGGGCGCTGCTGCGGTCCGGCCGGCGGACGCCGTGCCGCCGCCACGACGCGGGCGCCGCCGTCCCGCTGCGCGGCGACGGGGGCGACGCCGGCGTGCTCGAGGTCGTCCTCGCGCCCGGTGATGCGGATCGAGTGCACCCGCAGCGGCGTGCCCGCGCTGCCCTCGGCCACGCGGATCACCGCGGGCCCGCGCTCCATGCGCAGGTCGACCGTCGTGGAGCGGCGCGCGGCCCCGGGCTCGAGCGGCGGGTAGCGGACGGTGCGCGTGTGCGCGCGGTCGAGCGCGAAGCCGAGCGCGAGGGGCACGGCGGCGGCGTGGTCGTAGGTCACCGTGACGGAGTGCACGCCCGCCTCCTCCGCCGTGACGGCGAAGTCGAGGTAGCTGCGGCTGCCGGGGTCGGCGGCGTCGGTGTCGGGCGGGGGCGGGCTCGCGTGGACGCGGGCGGCGTCGACGGCGGGGTAGCAGCGGACGTGGGCGATTCCATGCCTCCGGGGGTGGGCATCATGTCGACGTCCGCGCGATCGGCCCGGCGTCGTCGCCGGTCGGATCCTGCGGACACCCGATGCTGCGAGGAGCAGCGGCGCGGCGCGGCCGGTGGGTGGCCGGCGCGGGCATCGGGGCGGGGCCGCGCACGGGATCCCGGGTGACCGGTCGGCACGTCGTTCGGCTCTGGCGATGCAGGGCGACGGCCTCACCCTACGGCGTCGGCGGGCGTCGCGGTGCCCCGCGCCCCGGACGGGGGCGGCCACCGCCGCGTACCCTCGGGACGGACGGCAGGGGGAGCGATGGGCGACGCGGCGGCGGGGACGGCGATCGACGGCGGCGGCGATGCGGACGCCCGGCGGCCGGCTCGGCGGCCGACCCGCGGATCGCTCCACCACGTGGAGCTGCAGGTGCGCGACCTCGAGCGGGCGCTCGCGACGTGGGGCTGGATCCTCGGCGAGCTCGGCTACCGCGAGGACGCGCGCTGGCCGGACGGCGCCAGCCTCCGCCTCGGCGACGCGTACGTGGTCATCGCCCGGGCACCCCGCGACGCCGCGCACGACCGCCGCGGCGCGGGCCTCAGCCACGTCGCCTTCCACGCGGGATCCGCGGCCGACGTCGACCGCCTCTGGGACACGGCGCCCGCCCACGGCTGGTCGCGCCTCTACGCCGACCGCCACCCGTACGCCGGCGGCCCGGACCACCGCGCCGCCTTCCTCGAGGACGCCGAGCGCTTCAAGGTGGAGCTCGTCGCCGATCCCGGGACCTGACGCAGCTCCGCGGACGCACGCCGCCCCGCCTCGTGCCTCCGGGACGCCCGCCTGCGACTCGAGTCGCGGACGGCTGAGCCCGACGTCG
>Ga0308163_10003052_pt1 | contig 14398 bp, 6 predicted proteins | sample PhyTR1_FD_201037 | JGI IMG/M metagenome (GOLD analysis project Ga0308163, IMG submission 201037) | Phyllosphere microbial communities from UC Gill Tract Community Farm, Albany, California, United States - DLSLT.R1 | ecosystem: Host-associated > Plants > Phyllosphere > Unclassified | place: USA...
TAAGAGCTAGGAGGTGCCGTAGGTGGGTCGCCGTGGTCAAGCGGCCTTTATGACCACTTCGGAGGCGTAGGATTGGCCCGATGCGCTTCTTCTATTGGCCCTCGTCGTGCTCTTTGATCGGCTGGCCATTTTCTCCGACGAAGCGGTAGACGGTGCCCCGCGATATGCCGAGCTGGCGTGCTACATGCGCTGGCCGCATCCCTTGCGCCAGCAATGCTCTAACGGCCTCAGGATTGATACGCGCCTTCCCGCCTTTGTAAGCGCCACGAGCTTTTGCCGCCTGGATCCCTTCCGCCTGTCGCTCGCGGCGCAAATTTGTCTCGAATTCGGCAAATACGCCGAGCATGTCCAGGAAGGCCTTGCCTGCGGCCGTGCCGGTATCGATCGGCTGTTCAGTCGCCTTCAGTGTGATCCCCCTGCCCTTTAGCTCGTGTACGATGTCCTGAAGGTCCTTCATCGATCGCGCGAGGCGATCAATCCGGGTTACCACCAGCGTGTCACCTTCGCGTAGGAAGTCGAGTAGCGTTTGAAGCTCGGTCCGTCCTGTCCGCTCCGACCCCGACTTTCTTTCCGCCCTGATCGTCTGACACCCGGCGTTTCGCAAAGCCACTTCTTGAAGACTTACGTCTCGATCCGTGGTCGATACGCGTGCGTAACCAAAAAGCGCCATGTAAGCCTCGACTGTTCATACAGCGTCTAGACCCTCACCGCGATGTGTTCAATATCGCTGCAAAGGACCCTGAGTGAACGGGAAAACTGTTCAGGCTTTGACGTTTCGCCAGGGTATTAGCTACTTGCACGAGAGACCAGCGCCGGAACTTCGAGCTTACGACACATCAGTATCCGTCACCCGACAACCCGCTTGGATCATCGGCATAGTCACCTGGAGCAGCTCGCCTGTGGTGACGAAGACGACGAGGCCCGTCGGGATGCCGGTGACCTCCAGATAGCGGCAGACCTGCTGGCGATAATGATCGGCCACCGCTTGACTTGGGCTGACGTCGCTCTTCCAATCGATCACCAGCTCGGGCGTGCCGTCCGCGCCCAAACAGAGCGCGTCGACTATCCCGAAGGTCGCCAGTTCGACGCCGTCCTCCTCACTTAGGCCATAAACCGGAAGCTCGGCGATCAGACGCGGGAGCAGCGCCGCGATCTCTGGCAAGGCCAGCGTGCGCACGACCGTTGCCGCCATCTCGTCCGGGGCGAGGCCTGCGGTCGCGTCGGCGCCCGGCTCACGTCCAAGCCCCCTTACCAAGTCTGCCGCCCGTGCCATGAGCGTGGTCAGATCGCCGGCCGTTTCTCCGGTCAGCACCTCCTCGAACAGCTTGTGAATAACGAGCCCGCGTTCGCGTCCGCCCTGCACCGCGATCATCTCCTCGAGCGCTGGTGCGTCCTCGGCCGCGACCACGATCTGCGGTATAGCTGGGACATCGAGCGGGCCTTGCGGATCCTCGTCGCGGCTCGGCGCCACCCAGCGCAGTCGCGATGTGGCTGCGACCACACGCGCAGCCTCGCCTGCGAAGATTTCTCTCGTCTGGGCATTTTCGGGGTCACCGTCGGTCGTGTCGAACCCCTCGGGATGATGATCGATCGCGATCACCGGCAAGCCGTCGAGATCAAAATCTATCAGGGCATTCCAGCTGCTCTTCGCCGGCGCCACGTCGAGCTTGGGCAAGACGAGTAATTCGCGCGCCCGGGTTGCTGCCACATACCATAGACGTAGCCGCTCGCGCTCGCGCTCGGCGACTTCTGCCGCCTTGGCCTCTTCATAGCCGGCAGGCGCTACCCCAAAGATTGGCAGGAAAATCGTCTTGGTATCGCCGTCTATGACCGGATCGCGCACATCGTTGCCCGATGTCATCGTGTTAATCGGCACGACAATCGGCCATTCCAGACCCTTAGAGGCGTGCATCGTCACCAACGATACCGCCTCCTCTTGCGCATCCGGCCGGCCTTCGGCTGAGCGCGTCTTACCCTCCCAAGCCGCGGTCATTGCATCGGCAAAGGCGCGCAGACCGCGCACGCCATAGGGCTGGGCGAGGCTCAGGAAGAGATCCACATTGGCGAGTGGCCGCTCAGCCTGCCCCCCGTGACGCTGAAGAAGGACTGGGCGCACGCGCAGCAGATCGATCGCTTCCGCGAGCAGTTGATGCGGCGTCGTGCCGTTGATGCCGCGGCGGAGCGCCTGCAGCTTCTCGACGATGTCGCGGGCATGGGGGTCGGCGATCGCTTCGGCATCGAGATGGATGGTGAGCCGGGGCCTGGTGTCGGGCCGCTCGAAATCGCGCGGTTGGCTCCAGACCAGATCGAGCAGCTGCTCCTCGGTCAGGCCGACCAGCGGTCCACGCAGCAGCGCCATCAGCGCGAGACTGTCACGGCTGTCAGCGAGCACGCGCGTGATCGCGATCAGGTCCTGCACCTCCTGGCGCCTGTAGAAGCCTTTGCCGGCTTGGGTCGCGACCGGCACGCCGCGCTTCTCCAGCGCCTCTTCATAGCGCCACAATTCGGTACCGCCAGGTGCCAACAGAGCAATGTCGCCCGGACGGCAGGGCCGTCTCGTATCAGTCTTGCGATCAACGATGATCTGGCTGCCGATCAGCCTGCTGCACATCTCAGCAACCGACTCTGCCTCGCAGTCACGTTGCACGCCGGACTTAGTCTTTCCGTCCTCGACGGCACATGCAACCGGAAGCGCTGCCACGCACAGGCCCTCACCATGATCGGGATGGAAGCTGTCGAGCGCGGTAAAGCCCGGCTGACCTTTTTCCTCGGTCAGGTGCGGGGCAAAGCGATCGTTCACATAAGCGAGGATCGCCGCGCACGACCGGAAATTGGTCGAGATCGACAAGAGGTCGCCTGGATTAAGCGCGCGGATTGCTTCGCGCGCTCGCACATAGGCGGCGACGTCGGCACCGCGAAACCGGTAGATCGCCTGCTTGGGATCTCCGACCAGGAACAGCGCGCCGGGCCGAATCCGGTACGCGGCCCAGTCGAGCGGGTCGGCGCCGGGCGCCGGATCGCCGCACAGGCGCCAGAAGATCTCGGTCTGGAGCGGATCGGTGTCCTGGAATTCGTCGACCAGCACATGGGCGTAGCGCTGTGCGAGCGCCGCGCGGACTGTATCATGATCGCGCAGGAGATCGCGGGCGGCAAAGATCAGGTCGTCGAAATCGAGCAGTGCGGCCGCGCGCTTATAAACGCTAAATTTATCCGCGATCGGCTGGATTGCGGCGAGCAGGTCGGCGAGCACGCGGGCCGCTGTACCCTGCACCATCGTTGCCCAGCTGTGCGTGCAGGCGAGATGCAATTCCTCGGCGCGCGCGTTGAGTACGCCCCCCTCGGCCTTGCCGAGGCCTGCGACCTTCGCTGCAGTCTCCCACTTCCCTTTCTTCTTGTAGACGCTGAACGCGCCCTTGGCCGTGCAGAGCGACGGGTGCGGCGCAGATGCCAAAAGGCGGACGAGCGCGGCCGGCGACTGATCCGTCGCGGCAAACTCTACCGCTGCCGCCATGTCGACAAAAGCGAGCGCGCCCGCGATGCTTTCCTCTTCCTGCGCCGGCGTGCCCGTAACGAAGGTGCGATAGGCCTCGGCAGCACGACCGAACGCTGTCACCATTGGTTCGATTGCGCCTGTGGGCGGCGGCAAGAGCACACGGTTGTCGCGCAGGGCAGCGGCCGACGTGGCAACGAGTTCGGTCGCCTTGATCGGGTTCTGGAACACCAGCTCTGCGACGAGGCTCTGGTCGCCGGCATCGAGCGTCTCGCGCAGCCAGCGATCGACGATGTCGCCGAACACAAGGTCCGCCTGCGCCGGGTCCATGAGCGCCGCGCCTGGATCGATGTTCGCCTCGACCGGATAGGGCTTGATCAAGCGCTGGCAGAAGCCGTGGATCGTCGAGCAGGTGATTTCATCGATCGCGGTCGCCGCCGCCTCGAGATGCGCCCGTTGCTCGGTTGAGAGACCGTCCGGCAGGGCGATGCGCAGTTCGCGCGGCACCCGCCCATCGAGCAGCTCGTCAACGAAGTCGCGAACGCGGGTGAGCAGTTCGCTCGCCGCCAGTTCGGTGAAGGTCACCGCCGCGATCGTCTTTGGCGCGGTGCCAGCGGCGAGCAGCAGCGCAAGGCGTCCGGCCATGACCGCCGTCTTGCCCGAGCCGGCCCCGGCTTCGACCAGCACCGAGCGATCATGCGCCGTCATCGCGGCGAGCCGAGCAGCTTCGTCCCGCAGAACGGGCGTAGCATTGGTCATCAGATCGCCTCCCAGACGAGCGCCGCGTCGCCGAGCGTCGCACGGGCCGGTTCGACTTTACGCGGACAATAGCCATTCAGGGCATTGGCCGGGAGCGCGAAGCTCAGATCATCATAGTCGCCGCCATTGTCCTCGCCAATCAGCGCATGACCGGCGAGCAGGCTCGCGCGCGCCGCGCGGAGATGTCCGGCAAGCTCCTCAAGCACCTCGGCAGGGGCAGCAAGGTGCCGCGCTTCGGTGTCGCGCGGATAAAGTAGCGCCGCGTCGATTTCCACGCCATCTCCGAGCAGCGCTTTGACAGCATAGGCGTAGAGGCAGCGCTGCAGCTCCTTGCCGCCCTGCAGGATCACCGGCTTGGATGGCATCTTGCCGCCCTTATAGTCGATCACGCGCGCCTTGGCGGCGTCGCCCGACAGATCGAGGCGATCGATGAAGCCGGAGATTTTAAAGCCGGTGTCGGCGATCGCGACGGCCGTCGCCGGATCCCAGGGGACCGCGCCGTCGGACTTAGCCGCCTGTCCGCCGAACGGCACCTCGGTATAGCTTTTCTGATCCACCAGCGGCGGTTCGGGATGTTGCAGTGCATTGAGCGCGGTCTGCTTGGCTTCCTCGACCGTGCGACGCCACACGACCAGCGGCGGCACAGCTTGCTCGCCCTGCCAGCGGCTCGTCACCGCCGTGGCTGCGGTCTCGATCGCTGCAGTGATTTGGTCAGCGCGCGCGGCCGCGAGACCCCCGTCCCCTTCGAGCAGGCGCACGGCATGATCGAGCGTGTCATGGAGCAAGATGCCGCTCTGCCGGGCATCGAGCACCAGCGCCTCCTCCGCACTTTCCGGCGCTCGGACCCCTAGCGCATAGGTCCAGGTGAAGCCGAGCGGGTTGCGCAGTAGCTTGGCAAGGGAGCTCGCGGACTGAACCCGCTCGAGCGCCGCCACCACCGCGGGATGGTCGGCACGCACCAGACCGTCATGAGCGGTGACGACCGGGCGTTGCCAATCCTGCCAGCAGCCGGTCGCCGAGACTGCCTGCGGCGTGGCGGCGAAATCAGCCGGGCGCGCCACCAGACGATCGGTTTCGCTCATCGCATGCGCGGGCCGCCGATTACGCCGGAGATAGCGCGCTTCGGGCTGGCCGCGCAGCAAGGGGCTCTTGCCGAGCAGACGGCCCTCCCCGTCCCGACGCGGCCGAGACAGCACGATCTGCGCGCTGGTCGTACACAGGATCGTCTCGAAATCGCGGCGGTCGGCGGCGGTCACCGGGAGCGGATCGAGCTCCGCGGTCGAGATGATATGATCCGACAACAGTCGGTCTTCCGAAATCCGCCGCGGCCACCCGGCAGAGGTCAGGCCAAGCAGGCGCACGAACTTGCGCGGCGAAGCCGCGAGTGCCGAAGCCGGCATCCAGGCGACGGAGACGCAGGCCTCGCAGCTATCTTCCTGGCGGAGACCATCAATCGTCACGTCGATCGCAGCCGGGCTTCCGGCGAGCAGCGCCTTGCGCCAGATGCGTAGCGCCCCGCCCGACAGGAAGGCGCGCCCGATCTGATCGGCGTGCGCGACACCGCCGGAAAGCGTATCCAGAATCTCTCGCAACTCGCCCGTATGATCGATGCCGTCCGGCCAGCGATCGGCTGTCAGGTTGCCGAGGAGTCGCGCCCAGGCGTGCGGGGAGGAGAGCGGCGCATCGGGCGGAAGGACGCTTTGCCACCCGTCCGGAAGGTTCTTGAAGAGGCCTGCGCCGGCGAGAAGCGTCGCAAGACGCCGCAGATGCGCTTGCGTGACGCCGCGCACGAGAATGCCGGCAAGCGCGGAAGCGGTTTGGCCGTCCCGCGTTGTCACGACGCGGATGCCGTGGACGAAATGCAGGTCGATGTTGGCATCGGCTCGCAGCGCCATAAACTCGTCGTCATAAGCGGCAGGTGCGGCTGCGGCGATCGCGATCTCGGATGGATTCGCTGTGCCGCTCGCAATCAGCTCACGCGCCCAGCGGAATGCCTCGATCGCCTCATGATAGCCGCTTGCCGCGCTCATCGCCTCTATCTGCGGCGTGGCCGGTTCCGAGCGGATGATATCGACGGACGAACTCTCCAACCACTCAGGAACCGAACGCGGACCCGCGTTCCAGCGCACCGGCAACGTTTCGGCAAGCCCAGCCAACAACTCGCGCCAGCATGGGGAAAGCTCGCTGATACCGATGATCTCGATCTCGCCGAACAGCGCAGGAGCATGGTGAAGGCGCGCCATAGCCTGCGACGCGAGGTCTACGGGTCGTCGCATCGAGGAAGGCAGGCGTTCAAGGACAGCCTGCTCGAGCGTGGCCATGGCCGCAATCCGCGGGTGATCGCTGGCTCTTGCCGAAAGATCGATGCCAGTACGCCAGACCTTGTGCAGGCTGTCGGCTGCAGCTCCTACCATGCCCGGGAGAAGCTTGATGGCGTCCAGCTCACCAAGGTCGATGTCGGGCAACACTTGCTGGATCGCGTAGCGTAACGTCTCCGCGTCGATTGGCTGCGCAAAGCCGCCGGCGAGACGGGCAACCAGCTGCTCGAATGCCATGACTTGGACGCCGTGCCGCCGATTACGGGCGGCGTCTAGCCGGACCTCACGGGACGCGAGACGGCCATTTGCTACATAGGTCTGCCGCTTCATGCCCCGTCCCCGTGATACGTTCACATCTTGTCCATTCTGAGTAGAGTTATGGGGCGACCAGGGCAATATCTTGGGACTGCTCTGCAGCGTCGCGCGAAATGCAGCAGGTGAGCAGGAGTTGCACTAGCCTCTGAGTCACGTCAGCCCTTCCATCAAGGGAGACGGTCGCGGCATAAAGTCGCCGGTCTGCAGTCCCGCGAACGTAACGCGACACGAGCAACTCATTCTCGCTCTGTAGACCAGGATGATGCGGATATAGCAGAAGCAGCCGAGACACATCATAAACGTGAGCATAGGCCAACATCTGGTGGACGTCGGCCTCCTTGATATCGTGTTGGGCGTCCTCCGTCGCTGCGGACAGCCTCTTCCACTTCGTGTCAGCAATCAGCACCGGAAGTCCATCCCGTAGAACGACGATATCTGGTTGGGTCATGAAGCTGCGCGTCTTTGCGGTTCGCTCGCTCTCATCGAGAACATCCAGCAGGTGGTCCCGGGGTCGTTGCAGGCAGACCCTGACGTCCTGCCCCCGCAGCGCTCGGAGGATAAGCTTGCCTACATAGCGTTCGAACAGCTTGCCCATGTCGAACACGAGTGCAAACCCATGGTGCTGCCCGGCATCGGCAGCTTGAAAACGATCGCCGAGCAATAGTTCGGCCAGCTTTACGACCATGTGCCAGGCGCGATTGGTGCGATCGAGTACCAGATCGTCCCAAGGGAGCCGGCCATTGGGCGTTGAATTGACCTGTCCGTAGGCGAAGAGAAGCTCGCTTAACCGACGCTCATTATCCGGTGCCCGTGCGAGCGCGCGCAGTCGGCTAACGGCTGCCTTGACGATCCTGTTCAACGGTATGTCCGCGCTTAGAGCATCGAAGCGGCAGGCAAGCTTTGATGGATTGGCAGCGAGCAGAGTGAACTGCCGTGTAACATCCAGTCGCCCTCGTAGCGCACGCAAGTCATCGGCCTGCTGAACATACCGTCTCGGCAACCCGCGCTGTAGAGCGGCGAACGTCAGATCGCAAAACCGTCGGATCAGGATTTCAAGCAGAGTCTCGTGCTGCACATTCATGCCCGCGAACCGCTCGGCATCAATCGAAAGATCGAACGCGACCGACAGCATCTCGACGAGCCGGGTACGCGCTACGGCGTCGCCCTCGCTCTCATCGATCTTCGGCAAGATTTCGAGCGTGACAGCAGGGCTGGCGATCACGCCCACCATCCCCTGCGTGCGGATTTTGCGGTGGTTGTCGACCAGAATCCGTGCGCCGTCACGGCCGCCAAGCTCGCTGGCTTTCGCCACGCGTAACAGTTGCTCGGCCTTGTTTCGATCAAGGGGAGATTCGACCCACGGGGAAAGCGGAACGTCGCTCCACTCGTTCGTAGTGAGCAGCGTCATGCGGTCAGCTTGTCATAGGCTTCCTGATCGAAAGTGCGTCGAACTCGATATCGAACCCGTTCCTGCTCGCCATCGTCATCACTCCGGCCGAAAGGGGCGAGCTTGGTCGTTTCAATGAAGCCATCGCCAAGCAAGCGGCGGACCTTCGCCAGGTCCTCGTAGAAATATTCTTGAAGTAGGGGGATAATCCGGTTGCGCATCCGCTCGTCAACGTCTGCCTTAGTGCCGCAACCGATCAGATAAGCGTGCCCGATCTGATGATCTCGGTCCAGGAGATACTCGATGCGATCGTTGAGCACGTCGAGCAGGCGGACGAGATCGATCCCGGTGTCCTCGCTGGCGTCGGCGAGCCGATCCGGTCGTGGCATTAGCTCACGGAAGTCGAAGCGACGACGGAGCGCTGTATCGAGCAGGGCGATCGAGCGATCGGCCGTGTTCATGGTGCCGACGATATGGAGGTTTGCGGGCAGCCCGAACTCCGTTTTGGAATAAGGCAAAATTACTTTACGCTCCTCCCGCCCACCGAGACGCTTGTCGGCTTCAATCAGGGTGATGAGCTCACCAAACACACGAGAAATGTTGGCGCGATTAATTTCGTCGATTACCAACACGAATGGCTGTTCGCCCTCGTCGGCAGCCACGCTGGCTTGCCCGGCTCCTGCATATTGCTCGAGCGCCGCTAGGTTCAGGTCCGCACGAGCGAGCTCGTAGAGAGACCCCATCGAGAAGCCGCGTGGATAGATCTCCTCCACGGGTACCCCTTCGCGGTCCTGCCATAGCCAGCGTACTTTCCGACGGTTGGCATACTCGTCGGTGTCTCGAGGTTGGTATTCGTAAGGGCCCATGACTTCCGCAATGGCGCGGAAGCGGGAGTTGCCGCGCGAGATGACGAGGATGTCGCCTTTGCGCACACGGTTACGAAAGGCGTAGGAGTATTTGACATAGCCGCTCTGGTTCGAGATTTCTCTGTCTGGCACATGCTGGGCATATTTCTCGCGAGCTGCCTTCAGGATCGCGTCGCGTTCAGCGAACTCCGGTCTCGACAGGTCGATCTGGTTTCCCCACCCTAAGAGTACGTAGCCACCAGCGAGGGACTCCTCGAGGAGATAATCCTCCTCAGGGTTGGCTGCTTCACCGATCGACATCTTGAAAATGCGTCGGTCCGTGAGGGACAGTGGTGCTGCGTCGCTCCGAACCACCGACATCGCACGCTTCGCGATGCGCAGGAGCAGACCAGGCTCGGATTGCAAACTGAAGCCGGCTTGTGCCGCGTCTCCATCTCCAAGCCCTTGATGCGGTCGCAATCCCTCCACGAACTCCTCGTAGGAGTAACTTTCGTGGAAGGTCACAAAGGCAATCCGACCGAGCGCCGATAGCTCCCGATAACGCTGCATCAACGCCGGCCGGAGATCGTCGTCAGTTAGAATGGGCGCATTGGCGGCAAGCCGATCGCACAGCCGTACAGCTTCTCCAGCGCTCGCGTAGGTCTTTCCAGTCCCGGGTGGGCCGAACAGGATCAGGTTAGTCGGAGTTTCGCCACCCGGTGCCTCACCGGCTTCGGCGTCCCGGTCCTGAGTCGCGGTGCTGCCACCCACAATCTCATAGCCAAGGGCCGCAAGGACCTGACGAGCTTGGGTGCCTCCATATTGCCCCCGCTCGCCATGCATGTGTTCGTAGGCCGCGTTGGCAATGGCTTTCGACGGGTAGCGCACACCAGCTCGCACCGCGCGGTAACGTATGCCACTCAGGCCCCGGTTATATTTTTTCGCGAATGCCTCATCACCGAGCGTGTCGCATTCGTCCATGACCGCTTCAACGGCAGATCGATCGATAGCCGGGCCCACACCCTCTCCTTCAAGTTTGTTTTTGCATGTGACCCAGATGAAGCCCTGGACATCCCAGAGATCGCGTGGGTGCCAGTCCCACTCGCCATCCATGACTGTGAAGATGGTTCTCACCAGGTCAAGGACGCCTTCATATTCCGCAGCCGTCAGGACGTTGTTCCCGAATGGTGAGCGTCCCAGCAGGGCTATGCCGAGGTTGTGGAACCTTTGGTATATGACCGAGATCGCAGCTTCAGGCCGGGCCAACGCCTGTACGACCGTTGCAAAGATACGGGACTCGCCGAAGGGTTGGCTATCTTCCGAGCCCTCCAAGAGTAGCGGCCACGCCACCTTCAGAAAGGTCTCAGCGGCCGCTGAGGGGGGATCATTCGAACGGGCTAGGACTCCGATTGCGGCCTCGAACACACCAGGGTGAGCTGCGCGTATCCCTTTCAAGCGAGTGGTGGTCTTGTAGTAGCCCAGCAGGTTTGTGTCGGTACTCAGCCCATCAAGGATAGCGGCGCCTAGCGCTATATCGTCGATCGCTGGATCCCGATGAAGCAGTTCGCTGACGCGAGCGACCAATGCCCGCTTATAATCATCTTCCTCCTGATGATACCGGCTCACTCCGGTGAAGCCCCCACCCGCCTCGAAATCCGGGAAAAGACGAAGGAAGTTCTGCTTTAGTTTCTCAAGAGCATCTCTGTTGACTGCGGTATGCTCGGTCGGTGCCGTAGCGAAGCGGGCATAGTAGGTGAGCGATGCCCGGTAGCTCGCGAGGTTTGCATAAAGGTCGCCACTGATAGGGAATTTGGCCGGGTTTGGCTTCCCGTCGCGCTTATCAACGCTTGTATAGCCAAGTTCCTGGCGCAGCCCCGCAAAACCATCTGCCTCATAGAGCGCGTCTAGATCACCATAGGCCTGATCCAGCCGCCTGGCCTGCGCCAGCTGCGTGTTGACGGTATTGCGGGAATAGCTCTGTCTCTCGAGCCATGCCCGAAAATCTCCTTCCCTCACGTCCTACCCCTCAAAAAGCGAACTTGGACTGACCCTTGTTCTCCATGGGGCGCAGCTTCGCGAAAGCGAGCAGGTCGGACATCGATCCGCCCTTGTCGCGCCAACCATAAAAAGTGTCCTCGCCAAGCAACACGTAGTGCCATTCCGCGTCGCTGCGCTCCTCGGGGGCCAGGGCGTTGATACGGTCACACCACGCGACCGCGGCCTTACGCTTCCGGAGCACGTTCGGGCTGGTGAGCTGCCCCTGTGCCTTGGTTTCCACCAGGTAGATCGTGCCTCCCGCCCTTACGAAGAAGTCGGGCGAATAGAAGGCCGGCAGGCCGTCTTCCTTGACGTAGCGCAGGCGCGCGAACGTGTGCTTCTGCTCGTTGATTTTGCAGAAGGCATCAACGCTGCCGTCCCGTTCGCACGTTTCCATGAAGGTTTGCTCGAGCCCGCCATTCCGGGAAGGATATGGAAGGCGCAGGTAGATAGCCTTCTCCACCGCAAGGGACGATCCTTCTCGCATGGCAAGTTTGGGCACCTCGGACAGCCGGCGGTGCGCGACTTCGGCACCCGCAACGACGATGCTCTCTTCGGCTTCGAGGATCGCGCGCGCCCAGACCTTGATGATGTGCTCGGTCACGGGATCGAGCAGCAGCACACGCCAGTTCTCGTCGACCAGCGGCTCGAAATCGCGCCGGAAGAGATGCTGACGGATGAAGCCGTCGATCCCTTCCGCGAGCTCTGCCCGATTGATCTGGATGTAGGGGAATTTGCTCGCGTTGGCGAAGGCCTTGGAGCTGCCGGTCGCCTCGGTCAGCGTGACCGCTTCCGTGATCCGCCGTGTTATCCTGGCGAGATAATCGTTGTAGCCGGTGGCGGTCATCACGCCGCCATGCACGCGATAGTCGCCAAAGCGGGTCTTCGCCTGCACGTCCTCGGAATGGAATTTCTCGCCATGCCCGAGCTGGTTTTTGAGCTGATCTAGGGAGAACGATCCGAAGGGCTCCAGCTCGGTGGGATCGATCTGGGTGTCCTCCAACTCTTCAACCTGCTCGCGCAGGATGAAGGGGATGGCGAAATCATATTCCTCGAAACCGGGACGCAGGCCGACCGAGATCAAATCGCCAGTGGAGCTGGTGTTTTCGTCGTCTTCGTCGTCCACCTCGGCCGCGAGGCCTTCTTGGATCAGCTCGTCGTAGAAGCTCTGGAACGCCGGATGTTCGACGATCGACAGGATGTCGATCATGCTGTTCGGCGTTTTCCCCGTCCGGATAAGTTGGCGGTTCTCCCGCTTCACATCGTCATATTCGTTTCCGCGCCACATGAGGCGAAGACCGCGGCCGATGGTCTGTTCGAGGAGGATGCCGGCGCCCGACGCGCGGAGTGGTACAATGACGCAGATGTTGTTTACGTCGAAGCCCTCGCGGAGCATCAGTACGCTCACGATCACGCGGGGCGACCTATGCCGATCGACGTCGAAAAGACGTTCGCGCAGGACCTTCCATTCGTCGGGCTTCAGCTCGCCCTTCCGATTGGAATCCACCCGTAGCACTTCATCGTCTGCAAGACCCTCGAGCTGCATGAACTCGGCCACAAGAGGCGTGACGGTGGTGTCCTCGCAGACCACCAGCATCTTGGGATGCTTGGCCGGGTCGAGACCAGCGAAATCGGCTTCCAGCTTGCGCAGCTTGGTCAGGCCGGCGCGCAGCATGATGCGCTGCCCCTCGGAGAGCATCGGATTGCCGTGCTCGTCGCGATCCGCCTTGAAGTCCAGCTCCTCATCGCTGAGCGCGCCGATCTCCGACCGCTTGTCCAGCACCAGCGACTTGACCAGACCGGCCTTCATGGCCGTCTTGAGATCGAAATCGACGACGATGTGCGGAAAATAGGACTTCCGCGAGTTCCTGCCGGTGCCCACCTCATTGTAGGGGGTGGCCGAGAAATCGACCTGAACAAACCGGCTTCTTTTCGGCTCGGCGATGAGGTTGAGGCTCTTCTGCCACTCGACCTCCGTCACCTCGCCTTCGCGTTTGAAATCATGGATGTGGTGCGCCTCGTCATTGAAGACCATCAGCGCGGGCAGGTCCTTCAGATACGAAAGGATGCCGCCGCGTTCATAGCGACGGTTGATGACGCTAAGATCGTTGCTGGTCGTTGTTCCGGGTGACAACGGCAACACGCTTTGGGCGACCTGTTTCGGATCTAGCGTCTGCCCGGGCGCATCCACGTCCTCATCTTCCAGCGGTTCACCTTCTTCCGACAAAACATGCCAGTTGGAGATGGCGATAATGCCACCGGCGGTGATCTTCCTCCCGATGTCCTCTTTTGGACAGACAGCGCCTTGAGCAAACCGGAACACCTCTTCCCGGTAAGCATCGGGAATGAAAAGCTCTTGGAAAGTGGCAAGGTCCGAGTTGGTAAAGTCACGCTTGCCCTGACGTTCCTTTCCCATAAAGGCGTCGAGCAGACGATCGTAAACGATAAGACCAGGGGCAACGACTAGGAAGTTCTTGGTGAAGCGTCCACTATCTGGAGACCGGTTGGCGTTGAGAATCTGCCACACCATCAGGGCTTGAAGCACCCACGTCTTGCCTGTGCCTGTCGCCATTTTCAGGCAGTACTTGGGATACGCATTCTTAGGAGCGCGGATGATGTCGGCGTCCCGCGCGCTTGCCAGCATCACCTCCGGGGCCGCAACCTGATAGAGGTCCTGCAGCGTGTTAATGCCGAGAACCTCATGCGCGTAGATGACATTCAGAAGCGCTTGCCGCTGACCGGGGTGGAAATTGAACGAACGTGCGTCCTGGAAATCGGCTTGGAACCACCACTTAAGCAGTTCGGCGGTTGTCTCAGACACCTGATCCAGGATCGGCGCCTCACCTCTCTCCAGCCCAATGCAAGCCGCGTCCGCCTCTGCCGTAAGCCCTTTTGCAAGGGCGAGATCGTTAATGCTCGTCATTACGCGACCTCGACCACGGCTTCGGCCTCGAAGCCAAATACGTCCACGACGCGCACGCACACCCGGCGAGGCCCCTCCTTCTTGGGGAGCCCTGATAGCCGTGCGGTTGTCATGACACGGTACGGGTCATCATCGTTCTCTGTGTTTCCGCGATAGTCCTGCCATACCGACCGGAACACCTCACCATCATAATCAGGATCGACACTCCAATATTCGATCAAAGCCATCGGATCAGTGCCTATCACTGTTTGTAGCTTCTCACGATTTGCATCATCTAGGCTAAGAGCCTCTGGGGACAGCAAGACGTAATTAGCTATTTCAAGG
>Ga0308163_10003054_pt1 | contig 14385 bp, 16 predicted proteins | sample PhyTR1_FD_201037 | JGI IMG/M metagenome (GOLD analysis project Ga0308163, IMG submission 201037) | Phyllosphere microbial communities from UC Gill Tract Community Farm, Albany, California, United States - DLSLT.R1 | ecosystem: Host-associated > Plants > Phyllosphere > Unclassified | place: USA...
AAATCCTGGCTGAAGTCGGCGGTGGTGGTGCCCCGGCTGAAGCTGGCCGTGCCAAGCGTATTGCTGGAGCCGAACGGGCTGTCGGCGCCGGAGGTGGCGGTCGAGCGGTGCGCGTCGAGCTCAAGGCGCAGGTCGTTGTTCGGTTTCCAGACGGCGTTGAAGCCGAGCGATTTGTTCTGCGTTTTGGTGGCGAAGTCGGCGCCGCCCATGGCCACGTCCGAGGTGCCGATGGTCGGATCGGTGGCGTTGCTCGGAATGATCTCGGTGTAGCTCAGGGGGCTCGACACCGGTCCCTTGGTCCACGAGCTGGCCGACGGCCCGAAGTTGAACCAGGCGCTGATGTCGTTGCGCTTGGTCTGTATCTTGTTTTCCGAGTAGGTGTAGTCGAGCGTCGTGACCAGTTCCTTGACCGGCTTGAATTGCAGGGTCAACTGGCCGTTGGTGCGCTGGCGTTTGACGCCGTTGAAGTTGTAGTTCAGGTTCTGCGGCACCATGTAGACGTCGTTCGGGCCGGGGCGGTTGGTGATGTTTTCCGAGCCGGCGGCGCCCGGTTGCGGGATCGAGCCCCAGCTGTTTTCGTCGCCGCGCACCGGGCCGTGCCAGCCGCTGGAGACGGCGGCGGTGTTGTAGCCCAGGTTGCGTTCCTGGTAACTGCCGGTGATGGCGATGCCGAACTTGCCGTCGGCGAAGGTGTTGCTGTAGATGCCAGACAGTTCCGGCGTGGTCGAGTTGCTGGCCTTGACGTCGGCCGGCAGGTTGTCGTTCGAGGTGTCGTAGACGCCCTTGACGCCGAAGCTGGCGTGCAGGCCCGGCCGGTCGAACGGACGTGCCGTCATGACGTTGACGGTGGCGCCGATGCCGCCGGTAGGGGTGTCGGCGCGGCTGGTTTTATACACTTGCAGCTGCGAGATCGCCTCCGACGCCAGGTTGGCGAAGTCGAAGGCGCGCCCGTTCAGGTCGCCCAGGTTGGAGGTCGGCATCTGGCGGCCGTTGAGCAGCACCATGTTGAAGTCGGGGCCGACGCCGCGCACGGTGATCTTCGAGCCCTCGCCGATCGAGCGGTCGATCGACACGCCGGAAATGCGCTGCAGCGACTCGGCCAGGTTGGTGTCGGGGAACTTGCCGATGTCCTCGGCGACGATGCCGTCGACCACGCCATCGGAATTGCGCTTCAGGTTCATCGACGAGATCAGCGCCTGGCGCAGGCCCGTCACCACCACGCTTTGCACCACCGGCGCCTCGCCGGCGACGTCGACCGGCGCCGCTGGCACGCCCGCCTGCGCCTGTGCCAGCCCCGGCAGCGCGGTGGCCACGAACGCGCCGGCGACCGCCAAGGTCATAAGTTTTTGTCGTGTATTTGGATAATGCATGTTGTCTCCCAGTGTTTTTATAATCCGCTCTCGCGTTGCCCCGCTACCTTCATCGCCACCTTTCCAGATATTTCCACAAACTTGGAAAGGTTTCCATTCGACGCAGACAAATATAGCATCGTTCGTTTTTGGAAGTCAATTTGGCGTGGCTATGAAACGCGCCGGGTTTTCGTTGACAGGGCAAAACAAGCCGTGCACCATATGGGAACGTTTCCAAAATGAGACACTCAGGATGACAATCTGGATTTTTTCAACGCTGGCAGGGTTGTTTTTTCTGGCCCAGCCAGCCGCAGCGGGTGAGGCGCCAGAGCAGCGGCCGCGGCAGGCGGCGGCCCCGGCGGAATTCCACTGGCCCGACGGCGCCCGTGCTGCCGTCAGCCTGTCGTACGACGACTCGCTCGACTCGCAGCTCGACATCGCCCTGCCGGCGCTGGACAAATACGGCATGAAGGCCAGCTTCTACCTGCAATTGTCCGCGCCATCGGTCGGGCGGCGCATGGCGGCCTGGCGCGCGGCTGCCGCGCACGGACACGAGCTGGGCAACCATAGCCTGTTCCACCAGTGTTCGGGCAAGGCGCCAGGGCATGAATGGGTGCGACCGGAGCGCGATCTCGATACCATGAGTGTGGCGCAGATGGCCGAGCAAATAATGGTCGGCAACACGATGCTGGCCGCGATCGACGGCCGGCGCGAGCGTACCTACACGGTGCCTTGCGGCGATACGATGGCCCTCGCGCCAGGCGGCCGCGCCAGCTATCTGCGCGCCGTGGCCGGCCAGTTCGTCGCCATCAAGTCGACCGGCGGCCAGGCGGTGACTCCTTCGATGGCCGCGCTCGACCCGTATGCGGTGACGGTGCTGGCGCCGGAGGGGCTCAGCGGCAAGGAGCTGATCGCGCTGGTGCGCGAGGCGGGCGAGCGGGGCACGATGGTCAACTTCACCTTCCATGGCGTCGGCGGCGATTACCTGGTGACCACTGCCGCGGCGCACGAGGAACTGGTGCGCTACCTCGCCGAGCACCGGCAGACCTACTGGACCGATACCTTCCTGAACATCATGACTTACGTAAAAAAGCAAAAGTGACGAATACGTGGCCACCATTAAAGACGTAGCGCGCCTCGCCGGCGTGGGACTGGGGACAGCCTCGCGGGTTGTCAGCGGCAACGGATCGGTATCGCCGGCGACCGTGGCCAAGGTGCGGGCCGCGATCGAGGCGCTGGATTTCCGGCCTTCACATGCCGCGCGCTCGCTGCTATCCGGCAGCAGCCGCATGATCGGCGTCTACATCCCGGTGCTGAGCGGGACGTTTTATACGCCCATCCTGCAAATTATCGATACCGAGTTGCGCACCGCCGGCCTGCATATGGTGGTGGCGTTCGGCGTCGGGCTGGGCGGCGCGCGCCAGCAGGCGATCGAGGGCATCGAGTTTCTTATCGAGCGCGGCTGCGATGGGCTGATGCTGATGACCAATGTGCTGCTGGAGCAGGACATTGCCGCGCTGGGCGCCAAACAGCACCAGGTGGTGCTGCTCAATCATTTCTTCGACAGCATCGCCAGCCAGTGCTTTACCGTCGACCATCAGCTCGGCGGCCGGTTGGCGGCGCGCGCCTTGCTCGATCATGGACACCGGCGCATTGCCGTGGTCTCCGGGCCGGCCAGTTTGCCGGACAACGTGGTGCGTATCGACGCCTTCATGTACGAGCTGGCGGCGCATGGCATCGACACCGGCAAGGTGTGGCTGGTCGAGCGCGATTTCTCGCCGGCCGGCGGCTGGTCGGCGGCAAAGGAGCTGATCGAGTCCGGCTACGCCTGCACCGCGATGTTCTGCGCCAACGACGAGATGGCGGTCGGCGCGCTGTCGTATTTCCAGGAGGCGGGGATCCATGTGCCGAGCGAGCTGTCGGTGATCGGTTACGACGATACGCCAAGCGCCGAGTTCTCGGCGCCGCGCCTGACGACGGTGCACATGCCGTGGCGCGAGATGACGCAGAACGGGCTCAACGCGCTGTTGAACGGTTGTTATGATTTGCAGCGGCCGGTGACGCATCAATACCCGGTGACGATGACGTTGCGCGCGTCGCTGGCAAAGGCGGGCGGCTGATGGGGCTGCCGGGGGATGCTTCGATCTGGAGACCCGTAGGGCGGATTAGCGTAGCGTAATCCGCCACGCGTCGTCGGCGGCGCATGCATGGCGGATTACGGCGTTCCGCCTAATCCGCCCTACGTGCATCCTCCAGGGCGTGAAGCCACGATCCGCGACTTGCGTTGCCCATCCGTGTCCCGGGCTTACTTCAGCAGTTTAAGCAATTCTTCGGCGGCCACTTCGGACGACGCCGGATTTTGCCCGGTGACCAGCAAACCGTCGGCGACCGCGTACGGTTGCCAGTCGCCGACCTTCGAATACATGCCGCCGCGTTCGCGCAGCACGTCCTCCACCAGGAACGGCACCACCTTGGTCAGGCCGACCGCCTCTTCCTCGCTGTTGGTGAAGCCCGTCACCTTCTTGCTGTTGACCAGCGGCTTGCCGTCAGGGCCGTTTACGTGGCGCAGCACGCCGGGCGCGTGGCAGACGGCGGCGACCGGCTTGCCGGCGGCGATCATCGCTTCAATCAGCGCGATCGAGTCGCGGTCCTCGGCCAGATCCCACAGCGGGCCGTGCCCGCCCGGATAAAAGACGGCGTCGAAATCGGTGGCAGACGCATCCGCCAGCATGCCGGTGTTGGCCAGCGCCGCTTGCGCCTCGGGATCGGCCTTGAAGCGTTTTGTCGCTTCGGTCTGGGCGTCGGCTTCGTCGCTCTTCGGATCGAGCGGCGGCTGGCCGCCCTTGGGCGACACCAGGGTCAGCGTCGCGCCCGCTTCCTTGAGCTTGTAGTAAGGCGCGGCGAATTCCTCCAGCCAGAAGCCGGTTTTCTTGCCCGTGTCGCCCAGTTGGTCGTGCGAGGTCAGTACCATGAGAATGTTCATGTGGTTCCTTTGTTTGGTTTAAAAGTCCAGCTTGTCGCCGGGATTGATGGCCATGACCTTGATCTTGCTGCGGCCCAGCGCGTCGCTATATTCGGCCGGCGTGCCCTTCAACTGCGGTGTGGTGCCGTAGTGCATCGGGATCACGAAGCGGGGGTGCAGCCATTCGCGGGTCGCCATCGCCGCGTCCTTCGGGCTCATGACGAAGTGGCCGCCGATCGGCATCAGCGCCAGGTCCGGCTTGTAGTAGTCGCCGATGAATTTCATGTCGCCGAACAGGCCGGTGTCGCCCATGTGGTAAATCTTGAAGCCGTTTTCCAGCTCGATGATGTAGCCGACCGGCTCGCCGCCGACGTGCACCTCGTCCTTGCCGGTGGCCGGGTTCTTCCAGCCCAGCTCCGAGCTGTGCTCGGCGTGCACGGCGGTGATCTTGATGTCAGGGCCGAGCGGCGTGACGGTGCCGCTCTTGCCGAAGCGTACCGCCTGCGCGGCCGGCAAGATCTCCAGCGCCGCCACCGATTGCATCAACCCTGCCGGGCCGTAGACCGGCACGTTGTTCAGCTTGGCCAGCGCCGGAGCGTCGGCGAAGTGGTCGTTGTGGCCGTGCGTGACCAGGATCAGGTCGACCTTGCCCAGCGCCTCGAGGTTTTTGTAGGCAGCGGGCGTTTTCGGATTGCTTGTCAACCAGGGATCGACGACGATGACCTTGCCGCCCGGCGTGGTGATCTTGAACGTCGCTTGCCCCAGCCACTGGACCTCGGTCATGTTGCCCGTCTTGTCCTGCGCCGCTGCGGCGCAGGCGGTGGTGAGCATCAGCGCTGCCGCGATCGCGCGCAGCGTGTTCGATGTGCCTGACATGGAGTGCTCCTTCAAATGAATCCGGGTGAATGGGTAGCATACGCCACCTGCGAAGAGCGCGGCACACTGTCGAGCTTAGGCCCATACTGTCCAAAATCGCTTATTTGGAGGCAGCATGTTGCGTCGTTCATTTCTGGGAATGCTGGCGCTGCTGGGCACAGGCCCCGCCGGCGCTGGCGATACGGACAGCGCGGCCCTGTGGCAACGCCTGCGCGAAGGCGGCCACGTGGTGTTGATCCGTCACGCGGCGACCGTGCCGGGCGTCGGCGACCCGGAAAATTTTAAGCTCGGAGTGTGTGGCACCCAACGTAATCTGTCCGATAGTGGACGCGGCGATGCGCGCCGCATCGGTGCGGCCTTCCGCGAGCGCTCGGTGCCGGTGTCGCAGGTGCTGTCGAGCCGCTGGTGCCGCTGCATCGATACCGCGCAGCTGGCGTTCGGTCGCGTGCGTCCGGAGCCGATGGTCGATTCGATGTTCGACGACGATGACACCGCACGCCAGACGAAAGTGCGGGCGCTGCGCTCCTATCTGTCCGCGCACAAGGAACCGGGCAACCTGGTGCTGGTCACCCACGACATCAATATTCGCGTGCTGGTCGGCGAGAGTCTGTCGCAGGGCGAGATGGTGGTGGCGCTGGTCCAGCCGGACGGTGCGCTCAAATCTGTTGGCGTGCTGCCGCTACCCAAATAAAAAAACCCGCCACCGCGTTGTGCGGTGACGGTTTTTCGGGTGCTGGCCGATAGCGGGGTCAGCGTGCCGCCAGCTCCCGGACTTCCTCTTTGACGAGGTGCGACTCCGCCGACCACACGTCGCACGCCCGGGACAGCAACTTGGCCTCGGCATCGGCCAGCACGCCGTCGGCGTCGGCGATGTCCCACATGGCCCGTAACAGCTGGCGGCGCAGCGCCGGGTCGTGGATTTCGCCGAGCAGGGCGTCGATGGTCGCCTCGTCCAGCACCACGTGCCCGTGCTTGACCGAGGTGGTCAACATGTCCGTGCACAGATCGTCGACCAGGTCGTGGAAGTTGTCGATGTCGATGTCGATGTACTCCAGCAGCCGCGAACGTTGCAGCGCCTGCAGCTCGGACGGCGCCATGTTGCCGTCAACCACCATGCACAGGGCCACGAGTCGGCCAGCGGCGCTGGCGCTATCGGTTTCGTAATGTCGCATTGCGTTACTCCTTCAAAATTTGTTTTATTTCTTACGCGTCGCATACAGGCTGGCGACGACACTCCCTGCGATCAGCAACGCCACCACCGACAGCGAGATGTGGACTGGGATGTGTATCCACGGCAGCAACAGCATCTTCAAGCCGATGAAGCACAGCACCAGCGCCAGGCCATACTTGAGCAGGTGGAAGCGGTCTGCGATATCGGCCAGCAGGAAATACAGCGCCCGCAAACCAAGGATCGCGAACATATTTGACGTGAACACGATGAACGGGTCCGATGTGATGGCGAAGATGGCCGGAATCGAATCGACCGCGAACACCAGGTCGGTCACCTCGATCAGGATCAGCACCAAAAACAGCATGGTCACATAGCGCTTGCCATCTTTCTTGACGAAAAACTTCTCGCCGTGGTCTTCCTCCGACACCGGCAGGTGGCGCCGCGCGAACTTCAGCACCGGGTTGTTCTTGACGTCCGGCTCGTCGTCGACCGCCTTGAGCATCTTCACGCCGGTGTACAGCAGGAACGCGCCGAACAGGTACAGCACCCAGCTGAATTCACTCACCACCCACGCGCCGGCCAAAATCATGACGGCACGCATGACGATCGCACCCAGCACGCCGTAGATCAGCACCCGCCGCTGGTATTCAGGCTTGACCTGGAACGCCGTGAAGATCAACAGGAAGATGAAGATATTGTCGACCGACAGGGCTTTCTCGATCAGGTAGCCGGACAGGAACTCCAGCGATTTCTGTTCCGCAATCTCCGCGCCGACGGTGCCGTTCAGATACCACCACAGGCCACCGTTAAACGCCAGCGCCAGGCTGAACCAGCCCAGCGACCATGCGCCCGCCTCGCGCGCCGACACCTTGTGCGCTTTGTTGCCGCCGAAGACCCAAAGGTCGACGGCCAGCATCAGCAGCACGAAGGCGACGAAGCCCGCCCACATGGGGGCGGTGGCGATATTCTCTATTCCAGTCATATTCCGCTCTCCGCTTGGTTGCTCGGTTACCTGGTTGATCAGTTATTGCGCCGCTCGCCGTTGCCGTCGGGCGTGTCGTCGGACTCGTCGTCCGCTGGCGCCAGGCTGGCCACTTTGTCGTGAGTGAATTCGCGGCTGCGCGACAGCTGGCGCGCCAATGCGCGGTCGGCGCGTTCGGCCGCGCGGTCGATCGCGGCGTACATGTCTTCCTCGGTGTCCTCGATGACGACGGTCTTGCCGTTATCCAGGCTGATCTGAATCTTGCAGCGCTTGTCGCGGCCGCCGCGCGGACCGTTGATGTCCGACAGCCATACGGCCAGGCGGCGGGTCAACGCCCAGCCAAGCGACGTTTCCAGGCGGCGATACACGTAGGCGCGCAGGCTCTCGGTCAGGACCAGGCCGTTCGATTGGATTGCGATGTTCATGATCATTTCCTTTCTTGGTGGATGACAGGACCATGATAGGGGCGTGCAATCGTTCGTACAATTCGAATATACTTGCTTAAAGCATCGGGAAAAGCGATGTATTAAAGGATAAGAAATGGCCACGCTGAACTATAAACACCTGCGTTACTTCTGGATGGTGGCGCGCAGCGGCAGCATCGCCAAGGCGGCGGAGCAGCTGCATCTGACGCCGCAATCGATTTCCGGCCAGCTGACCGAATTCGCCGACACGCTGGGCGTCGAACTGTTTCGGCGCGTCGGGCGGCGCCTGGAGTTGACCGAGACCGGCAACCGCGTGCTGCGCCACGCCGAAGACATCTTCAGCGCCGGCGACGCTTTGCTGGAGGTCGTCAAAGACCAGTCCGCCACACAAATCACCACGTTCCGCGTCGGGGTTTCAGATTCGGTGTCCAAGGCGGTCGCCTGCCGGCTGGTGGCGCCGGCGCTGCAACTGGCCGAGCCGACCAGACTGATCTGCCGCGAGGGGCGGCTGGCCGCGCTACTGGCCGACATGGCGGTGCACAAGCTCGACCTGATCATCACCGACCGCACGATGCCCAGCCATCTGAGCGTGCGCGGGTACAACCACCTGCTGGGCGAAAGCGAACTTGGCGTGTTCGCGGCCACCGGCTTGGCGGCGACCTTGAGCGGTGAGTTTCCCGAATGCCTGAACAATGCGCCACTATTGTTGCCGGGGGAGGATTTCGCCGTCCACGCCAGGCTGATGCAGTGGCTGCACACGCAAGTGCCGCGGTCGCGCGTGATTGGCGAGTTCGACGACAGCGCCATGATCAAGGCGTTCGGGCAGTCCGGGGCGGGGCTGTTCTTCGCGCCGGCGGCGATTGCCGATGCCATCTGCGCGCAATACGGCGTGGTGATGATCGGCACCATCCCTTCGCTGCGCGAGCAAGTGTATGCGATCACGACCGAGCGTCGCATCAGCCACCCCGCCACGCAGGCGATACGAGAGGCCGCGCGGGAGACGCTGTCGGCCTGACATAAAACGAAAAAGGGCTGGGTTCTGCATCCGCAAAACCCAGCCCGTCGCAATCGTTGAGACTTAAAAACTTATTTAGGCATGACGACCGTGTCGATGACGTGGATCACGCCGTTGTCGGCGGCGATGTCGGTCTTGGTGACGTGTGCTTTGTCGACCATGACCTTGCCGTCTTTGGCGGTCACGGTCAGCGATTCGCCCTCAACGGTCTTGACCTTGCCCGGCTTGACGTCGGCTGCCATCACCTTGCCCGGCACCACGTGGTAGGTCAGGATCTTGGTCAGCGCGGCCTTGTCTTTCAACAGGGCGTCGAGTTTGGCTTTCGGGATTTTCGCGAAGGCTTCGTCGGTCGGGGCGAACACGGTGAACGGACCCGGACCTTTGAGCGTGTCAACCAGACCTGCCGCCTGTACAGCCGCCACCAAGGTGTTGAACGAACCTGCGGACTTCGCGGTATCGACGATATCTGCTGCGCTGGCTGCGCCGAACGTCATGGTGAAAGCTGCTGCCATCAAGATCTTCTTCATGTAAATCTCCTTTGAGTGAACCGTTCTTCGAACCGGCATGTGCGTAATTTATAGATCAAAGGCGATCTTGTCCGATGTTTGTCGTACTGTGCGGCGTGAAAGGCGGTTCAGTAACGGTTCAATAGGTGATATGTACTAGTGTCCATAGCTCAGCACGCGCAGCAATTTCCACTCGCCGGCCTCTTTTTCCCAAACCATGGAGAAGCGGTAGACGCCACAGCCCTCCGGCGCGCCTGGCGCCTCGGAGGAACAGAAGCGGTGGCTGCCGATATGTATCGCCCGGCCTGGCCCGGCCGGAAAGACCTCGGCGGTGTCGTTCATCGCTTCGCGGCGCAAGGTGCCCGGTTCCTTGAATTTGTTTTCGAAGATGCGGATGTTGTCGGCGTAGTCCGTTAAGCCGGTGCGGTCGTGATAGAACTCGAGCCGGGGGCTGAAGCCTTGTTTCATCGTCGCGATATCGCGCTGGTTGATGGCGCCGAACAGGCGCGCGTCCGCCGCCAGGATTTCGGCGCGCAGGTCTGGCTGCTCGGCGGCCAGGACGGGCGGGGCGACAACGGCGGCAAGCACGGAGGTCAGCACATAAACGGTGGCGGTCGGTAATTTCATCGGAAATCCTCTGAATGGAATGATGGAATCAGCCTACCCTGTTGCCGCCGGTTCGGCGATGCGGATCCGACGAATGGTCGGTTGAGAGGGACTGACGGTCGCCACGCGGTTTGGCGTGAGTATTCGTGAGCTTTGCACGCTGACAAACTGCTATTCTGAGGCACTGGCAGAGTTCCACCGCTGGACCCCGTTCAGCGAACGCTCGATTTGACATCGCTGACTCAGGACGATCCACACCGAAATTTCAACGCTAGGCATGCAGATGAATATATTCGAGTACGGGCACAAGGCGGGCGTACCTCTTGTGTGGTTTGGTGGTACGCCACAAAAGGAGACTTTTTCGCGGGCCTTGATAGGCTTGCACGCGAAGCGGATATCAGACCTCCAGAATTTAACCGGGGGAAATCGGGCAACTGTCGCCACCAGAACGGAAAAAATGATTACCTCATGAATAGCACGTTTACCGCTGCCGTTCCGCGCCTTCAAACGGAGCGCCTCCTGCTTCGCGAATACCGGCTCGGGGACTTTGGCGCATTCGTGGATCATTTAACCAATCCCGTGAGCTCGGCCCACTTCGCCCCGACCGACCGCCATGCGGCATGGCGGATCTTCAGTTCACAGGCTGGACTTTGGCTAATCCATGGCGCTGGATGGTGGACGGTGGAGGACAGGCGCACTGGCCAGCTCGTCGGCAATGTCGGAGCCTTCTTTCGCGAGGAGTCAACGGTGATGGAACTCGGTTGGAACACCTATAGTGCCTTCTGGGGCCAAGGAGTTGCCAACGAAGCAGCGGCGGCAGTCTTGAATTATGCGTTCGAGGTTCGACGCGAACCGAAAGTTCGGGCGCTCATCGCTTCCGCCAATGAATCATCGCTTCGGGTTGCCCTGCGCCTTGGCCTGACGCATGAGGCAGACGTCGAGATGTACGGCAGGCCAGTCGGCAGTTACACGCGTCTGCGCGAAGGCTCGTTGAATCCTTGAATCGTTGCGTCCTCAATCGGTGACCGCCTTAAGATTCAGTTCATCCAGCCGCGCCAAACTCGGGCATGTTTTGCGCCATACTGGCGGCAATTCCTTTCCGAGCTCCCCGATGCGCATTTTGTTAGTCGAAGACGACACCTCCCTGGGCGAAACCATCCTCGCGTGGCTGCGGCTGGACCAGCACGCGGTCGACTGGGTGCAGCGCGGCGATTCGGCCCAGACCGCGCTGATGACCCACCGCTACGATTGCGTGCTGCTCGACCGCGGCCTGCCGGGCATGTCCGGCGACGCCTTGCTGGCCGAGCTGCGCGCCGCCGGCAACGCCGTGCCGGTCATCCTCATCACCGCCTTCAACGCGCTGGCCGACCGGGTCGAGGGACTGGACCTGGGAGCCGATGACTACCTGGTCAAACCTTTCGAGCTGGAGGAAATGTCGGCCCGCATCCGGGCTGCGGCGCGGCGCGGCGCTGACCAGGTGAGCAATGACCTGGTGCACGCCGACATCGCGCTCAACATCGAAAACAAGCAGGCCAGTCTGGGCGGCCAGCCGGTGGCGTTGACCGCGCGCGAGTACCACGTGCTGTATGCGCTGCTGCTGCGCAAGAACAGTATCGTCACCCGGGCCCAGATCGAGGAAACCCTGTACGGCTGGGGCGATGAGGTGGAAAGCAACGCCATCGAAGTGTACATCCACAACCTGCGCAAAAAACTGGGCGCCGACAGCATCGTCACCGTGCGCGGCCTCGGCTACCGGCTGAAAAATCATGACGACTAAACCGGCCGAGGTGGTTGGCGCGCCATGGTCGCTGCGCCGGCGTCTGCTGGCCGTGATCGTGACGGCCAGCACCGTGTTGTGGCTGGCCAGCCTGGGTATCGTCACCGTGATCGCCTGGCACGAGACCAACGAGGTGTTCGACGACGCGTTGGAGGAATCCGGCTACATGATCATGGCCGCCACCACCGAATGGAACGAGCGCGGCCTGCTGGCATCGGCGCGGCCCGGTGGCGCGAACGGCCGCAAGGTCGACATGCAGTACCAGATCGTCGTCGACGGCCGCGTGATCCAGCGCACCAGCGGCGCGCCGGTCCGGCCGTTTGTCGACGGCTTCGATGACAGCCACGGCTTTGCCGATCCCGAAGTCGACGAACGCCGCTGGCGTGTGTTCGTGGTGCGTGACGAAGCGCGTCGCTTCGAAGTGCAGGTGGGACAGAAGTACAAAAAGCGCTTCGATATCCTGGAAGAACTTGCCGGGTCGCTGTGGTTGCCGGTGCTGGGCTTTCTGGCCTTGCTGGCGCTGGTGTGCTGGCTGTTGACCGGCCGCGTGCTCAAGCCCTTGCACCGGACCGCGTCGGCGATCGCGGCCAAGACGCCCGACGATCTGGCGCTGGTGCCGACCGCCGGCCAGCCGCGCGAACTGCTGCCGATCGTGACGGCGTTGAACGCGGTGCTGGGCCGCCTGGACGCGGCGTTGCAAGCGGAGCGTCGCTTCACCGCCGATGCCGCGCACGAACTACGGACGCCGCTGGCCGGACTGCACATGCACGTGCAACTATTGCAGCGGCAGCATCCGGAGCTGGCGGCGTCCTTCCAGAAGCTGCGCCAGGATATTGCGCGCATGACGGGGCTGGTCGACAGCCTCTTGGCGCTGGCGCGGCTCGACCCGCTGGCGCGCGAGCATCTGGTGCGCGAGCCGGTGGCGCTGGCGCCGCTGTTCGGGCGGCTGCTTGCGGCCCACGCCGGCGAGGCCGAACAGCGCGGCATCACGCTGACCGCGCGCTGCGATCTGGACAAGCTGAACGCCAACCCGCAGATGCTGGAGATCATGCTGCGCAACCTGATCGACAATGCGCTGCGCTATTGCCCTGCCGGCAGCCGGGTCGAGGTGGAGGCGAGCAGTATCGCCGGCCGCGAGCGCATTACCGTGCGCGACAATGGCCCCGGCGTCGACGATGCCAGCCGGCAGCGGCTGACGGAGCGCTTCTTTCGCGTGCTGGGGCAGGGGCAGGGCGGCAGCGGACTCGGGCTGTCGATCGTCAAGCGCATCGCCGACCTGCACGGCATCGAGATCGTGTTCGGTGCAGGCCTCGACGGCCGAGGCCTCGGCGTCACGCTCAATCTGCTGGATTATTCAGTTCTCTAACGGCCCGCAGTTACTGAATGGTTCTGCTACAACCGTCTTTTCAGCGAGCGTCCTTGCCGGAGTCACGGACCAGATAGCACGACATTATGTCGGGCGCGGCGGCCGCGTAGCCGGCCCTCTTATCGTTCAAATAGCTTTGCTCGCTGCCATATCCAGTAACAATCCAACCGATATCTTGATTGGGGCCGCCGTCATGTGCGAGCGAAATTATCTCGTAGCGACAGGCCGGTTTGCTCTGCGTGAAGCGCCAAGTCATGCGCAAGCGCCCGTTGCTATCCAAGCGCTCGATTAAATTATATGGCGCTTGGCACTGACTGAAGGACGTTAGCCACGATATGGTCTGGGTACGTACGGCAAGCATCCCGTAGCAAGCGCGCCCCGTACCGAGGAAGCGACCTGTGAATGGCGATTCGCCCGCCTGTGCCAACGATCCCACGGCGATGTACAGAGTTAGCAAGTACCCAATCATGGCGCACACTCGAGTCCGGTCGCCGGAGCCTTGCGCATCACGGCTAAGCAATAGTCGATCTTCTTCGCATAAGACGGATCTCCCACGTTGTAGCGCGTCGCGATGGTCGATGTCGTCACCATGTTCCATCCTACAATAACCTTCTGGATAGCTGCTTTTTGATACTTCAGTGTTTGACCAGGCTTTAAAATGGAGACGCATGGGTTGAGTTTTTTGAGCGTATCGACAGTCGATCCATTGGCGCGTGCGATCTTGTCGAGACTGTCGCCGATCTTGACTGCAACCTCGTAGACCTTTGAATCCTTATCATCCAGCACTGCCCCGATATTAAAGCGCGCCATCCGCATCAGCAAATAAGCTGTTCCAGCGAAAATATTCATCTGCGCTGAACTCCGCACGGACGTCGTGGTTAGCGTGCGAGTGAGGTGGCCCGGCATAATCAAGTCGCCGCCCTCTTTGCCAGACAGCAAGGCCGTCAATCCTGGATCCCCGCTATTGCCAATCTGCATGGGATTGCTACGCCAGGCGGGGTTGCTCGGACCTCCCGATTCGGTCCAAACGATCGCCTTGATGATACGCCAATCGAGTGGACTGTAGCCGCCCGTGCCAGATAGATGGCGGTTGAATTCGGCAACAATGCGTTGGAGGTCGCAATCATAAACATGCCACCGTGCATCCTTCAGTGAAGCGTCTATCGTGTCTTGCCAAAGCTCGTAGCTGGACCGAACCTTAGCTGGGGCTTTCTGTTTAGTCGTCATGTTGGGTCTTTCGTATCGAGGTCGAATTGGCGCGACTCGATTGACTCCTCCGATCGCGGCAGATTCTCGAGCCTAGACCTTTGCAACGACGACCATTTGCACTTGCACAATGATTGCAAACGT